>Ga0136846_1223134_pt1 | contig 10963 bp, 14 predicted proteins | sample HopSoiMetagenom2_FD_96841 | JGI IMG/M metagenome (GOLD analysis project Ga0136846, IMG submission 96841) | Grasslands soil microbial communities from Hopland, California, USA - 2 Assembly 2016 (version 4) | ecosystem: Environmental > Terrestrial > Soil > Grasslands | place: USA: Hopland... | reverse complement strand
GCGCGGATTAATTCGACGAGCCATCGGTGCCGGCCGACGCCTGGTACAGGCAGCGGCCCAGAGGGCAGGACCGAGATGCGCCAGCGCGTCATCGCGGCCGTCGGCTGGCCGAAATCTACCGCCTCCGTCTGCCGCCGCCATCTTCGCAGCGCGATCCCGACCGTATGGGCCTCCTCGGCGGCGAGCTGCAGCCGCCGCGAGGCGGTCATGGTCAGGCGTGCGACTTCACCGACCACAGCGCCCAGCCCGCCATGCCGGATGCCCTCTTCCATGCAGGCGAGGATTGTCTTGTCGTCGCCGGCCTCGACATAGATGACGCGGTCCGGTTTCAGGCCGGCTTGCGCCAGCGCCGGCGCGAACAGGTCGGGACGGGTGATGCACCACAAGACTTTGCCTCTTGTGCGCGCCGCGACGCCGCCGGCGAACAGCGCGGCGGCCGCGCCATCGATGGCGCCGTTGCCGCCGCCCGCGATTTCATGCAGCGCGCCGAGCGCTAGTCCGCCGCCTGGGAGTCGTGCATCCATCTCCGCGATCCCGAAAGGAAGCACCGATATCGCACGCCGGCTCCGGCCCTCGATCTTCTCGATGTGCGCGCGCAATACGTCGATGGCGGGGTCCGGCCGCACGATGGTCGTTGACCTCCAGGAAAGAGTATATAAAGCATGTTCTCTATTTGTTCTATGATTGATGAACCAGAGTCAAGTGGGTATGGCCGACCGCTGGCGTGTTTCGCGCCGCCGCTTGCGAAAGGACCCGCTGCTTCCACCCAGCACGAACAGCAGCTATGCGCCCAAAATCGGTCATAGAGTTCTACTTTGCGAGTGTCCGAAAGCTGACATTCGGGCGACCGCGCTAGAGAGCCGCCGACCACCCAATTGTCTGGGAATTACCAAGCCTTGGGCTATCGGGAACAAATTACCCAAAAGCAGCTTTGGTCAATCGAGTTAACGTTCGTGTCGCGGGTCACCAATCGAAGTATGCCGCCGCGAACGAATGCCGGCAGGCAGGAGAAACCCGATGTTTGCAGATGAAATCGCGACAAGACGCCTGAAAATGCTGGTCGAGCAATATGTCGAAACCAGAAAAAGGCGACATGACGTGATTTCCACCTCGACGGCGGAAGCCGCCATTCGACAGGTACTCCCGAACTGCCCAATTTCCGGAAAAGCCTTTGATGACCTGATAGCAGCCAGCGCCATCACACATGGTCTAGGCGTACGGTTTGACAGATCGATTCCAACGGAGAGCCCTGGCTGACTAGCTGTTGAGCCAGTGATCGCGCTTCTTCGATATCCCCGTTTGGTACGTTTTCGACACTATGCATCAAGCGTGCCGCATTTAAAAATCGAGCAAGGTTGGAGCTACCATGCCCAGATACTTCTTCCATATTCGAACCGGGGACGGCCAGCTTTTGAAGGATATAGAGGGACAGGAGTTCGCAAACTTGCAAGAGGTAGAGAACGATGCAATGGCGTCCGCCAAGGAGATCCTGGCCGAAGGACTGCTGGCCGGGAAGTCGGTCCTCAACGGCGATGCCTTCGAAATCTTCGATCAGAGCAACGTCTTGGTCCTGGAATTTCCCTTTTCGCGTGCAGCGGAAAAGCCCGGTGCCCGGCCATAATGCCCAACGTGATTAGGGGTTGTTGCCAGCAGGGCCTATACGTGACCCATCGTTCGCACGTTTTAACGGGCGCGAACGGCTGGGAGATCACAAAGCTCTTGCCCTGTGGAGGGTAGAGTCATGTCTAACCAAAGCATCACCTATCGTAATGCCCTTTTGAAGCGGCTTTCTCGCGCAGACTTGGACTTGCTCGAGCCACATCTGAAACGGGTGGATTTGCCGTTGCGAACGACGCTTGAGAACGCGAAGTCGCTTATCGAACACGTCTACTTTCTGGAAAGCGGCATTGCGTCGGTTGTCGCCAAAATACCGAAGGGCCGCGATACCGAGGTGGGCCTGATCGGATTGGAAGGCATGACCGGCTCGCTGTTGGTTCTTGGCGGCGATCGCGCGGCCCATGATACCTACGTGCAGGTTGCGGGCGGCGGATACCAGCTGCCTGCCTCGAAGTTGGTGGCAGCCATGTCTGAAAGCACGACGCTTAAGGCTCACTTGCTTCTTTACGTGCATACGCTTTTTGTTCAGACTGGCTACACCGCCCTGGTCAATGCCAGGTCGAAACTGGAGGAGCGTTTGGCACGCTGGCTGCTGATGTGCCAGGACAGGGTGAGCGATGATAGATTTGCGATCACCCATGAGTTCATGTCTGTCATGCTCGGTGTGCGCCGACCTGGCGTGACCGTCGCCATTCAGGAACTTGAGGGCAGAGGGCTGATTAGGGCAAGCCGGGGTGAGATCCTTATCCGCGATCGCGATGGCCTGTTTCAGATTGCCGACGGCGCCTACAGCGAGCCGGAACAGGAATATGAGCGGCTGCTCGGCAAAATCTAGCCATAGTCGGCAGCAGCGGCGAAGGTGACGGTAGCGACGACCGTCCCGTCATCGAGTGCGACCTCATACGCGGCATCACGGATCAATGGTTTCCCCGCGCGCAACTCCTCCGCCATCAGGTCCTTGGCCGCCCAAATGGCTTCGCGAATGGCGCTTTCGTTATCAGGGAGCTCACTGCCCTCCGGATCAGGGCGCCGGCGTCCAGCAAGGACAAGGTGCAGGAAAAAGCGTGGCAACCAGAGTCTCCGTCAGCGACAATCCGGCCGCTAAAGGGATGTAGGCTTGCAAACAGCGTCTGCAACCGTACCAACGATCCTTTTTACCGTCGACAAACGCTCGTCCTAAGTACTTAATAAGCTGTGCAAGCAGGTTTTTGAGCTCCGGCTTTAGGTCGGGAACTCTACCGCGGTGGTGGGGAGTCACAGCATGTGCAGCCTTGTGAGAGATAACTCAATCAGCCTCGAAACGTATAAGTCCTTATCTGAAATTCTTTCTAATTACCGCGGCGGCGACATCATCTCTACAGCCATTGTGATTGCCGACATTAGAAATAGGCTCCCCACCTGCGAATGCAACGACGAAGAGCTGGTTGGACTGATTGTCCACGCGGTAGCGGGACAAGGGAAGGCCATCGCCTTCGATCAGCGGGGCGATCCTGGCTTACATGGATGCAGAAGTTACCCTGGAAAAACGTCACCGGATTTTCGACGCGCTACATAATCTTGCTTGAGCGCTTGGCTCCAAAGCCACGCTCTACTCCGCCGTAAGGGTGGCTCCCGCCCGTACTCCTGCAAAATTAACCGCGGAGGGGTTGCTGGCGCTGGTGTCCAGGCACGTTAAATCTACTCAAGATGGAACGCAGTTGCTAAAAACCGTCAGCTTCTGGCTAGCGCTCATTGGAATTCGGCAAAGACTAAATTTGCTGTCAGTGTAGATTCCTTTGGAAGGATCCCGTCCGATCGAACAATCCGCTGTCACCATTCTGCGCACCAAAGCTGCCGGTTCGGGGTCGGCCCAAAGGCTGCCGGACAGCAATGCGCCTCTTCTCGGGCGTTCGGCCTCACCGGCATCGATCCCAAAAGCGGCCGTTCGTTCATCCGGTCAAGCGGTCGCTCAGGAATGGCCGGCTTCGGGACATTCCAGTCAGTCCGCTTTGTGGGAACTGTGCGTCATAAGCAGCCTCATAGATTGGAGCTGAGAACGCCGTTGGCGGGTGAGCATGGAAACGCGCTTCATTACCGGCGACGGCCTTGCTCCAGGTATCGGCCACAACGATGTTCGCCCCGGCAAGAAAAGCGAACGAGCCCGGCCGCGAAGTCAGACGTCCGGTGGCCGAAACTCACGTACGACCTCGAACACGCCGGGCTCGAAGATCGCAGTCTCCATGATCTCTCGAAGCGTGCTCATCGAGCTGCCGCCTGCGCGCATCGCCTCATATTGCGCGAGGCTCTGCCAACGCGCGTACATCACAACGCTCGCCATCTAAGCTCAGGTGCAAGGTAGCGTCGCTGAAGCCGGGGGCCATCGCCACCGAATCTTCTGTGACTTTGGTTAGCAGAGCTATCAATTTCGCCGGATCCTCCGCCTTCAGCCGGAAGGTGTTGATCAGAACGACGGGGCGCTGGTGGTCCGGCATCACGAAGCCCTTCCTTCTGCCTGCGGCCGTGCGTTTTCAGAACCTGAGGCCGCCGCAGTTTGCAGCACGGCTTGTAGTTCCTGGTCGAGACGCTGCGCGACGGCGTCGACCCGCGGGTCGCCGAACTGGCGGAAAACGGCAGCAGGCCGGTCGTACTCCAACACAGAGCCTTCTCCGTCCTCGCGCAACAGAACGCGGATGGGTGCGTAAATCCCGGCCGAAAGCTGATGGCGGGTCATCTTCGAAGCCGTCAAAGGGTTCCCGATGTCATATTGGATGGAGCGCCGCTTCTGGCCTACGATCGCCAGCAAGGCGCCATGGTCTCGGAAGCTGAAGATCGACAGGTTCGGCGAGGCTTCAAGCTCGCGCAAGGCGCGCTCGGCCTCCCCGTATCGCAGTAGCGTGAATATTCCATCGTCGATCCGCGGGACGAGGCTCTCAAGCCTGGCCTTCGTCTCAGTGAAGGGATTGGCGGATCGAATGGTGACGTGCTCGTTTGTGAACGGTCGTGTCTCGATCGTGGGGGTGGCCATTGTCTGTCTCCAAAGGATGAGGGGGAGGATTTCGAGAGCGATTAAAAGACTATTGCCTAGGCCTGAGGACCTTCTCCACGCGCGCCGCGATACCGAGGAGCGCGCGATCCTCGCTTTCCGGCCCGTCGAGCTCCAGGCCGATCGGGAGGTCATGGCTATCGAGGCCAATCGGCAGGCTAACCCCCGGCAGTCCAGCTGCGCTGGCGGGAATGGTGTTGTTGGCCAACACCCGGAAATCGACCTCCTGGCCGCCCACGGTGAATTGCATCTGGCGCTCAACCCTCGGCGCCGTGCAGGGCGTCGTCGGGAAGATCAGCGCGTGGGCGCCGTGCCTCGTGAAGATCTCGCTCATGCGTTTCTTCACCGCGAGGCGGTCGGCAGCCAGGGCGTGATAAGCCTGCTCTGTCAGGTAGCCCGGCGCGCCGGGTATGACGAAGTGGTCCCAGGCATCCTTGACGCCTGCGCGCAGACCAACGTGCAGATCCTCGAAGGTGACGGGGATCGCGTGGCGCTCCAGGAACTCGCTGAGCAAGGCCTTGGTCTCGCGGAAGAAGAGGCTCCACGTGGTCCGCAGGGCCAGCGCCTGGAAGTCCTCGCCGAGATCGATCTCGACGATTTCGGCCCCCGCCTCGGCCAGGTGCCGGAGCGTGTTGCGGAATTGCGCCTCGATCTCGGGGTCAACCGGGTTCAGGTACTGGCGCGGTGCAAAGGCGAAACGCATCCCCTTGAGATCGGCGCGGGGGTCCAGCTCCGCCGCCGGCGCACCGGTGACGACCTGATCGATCAGGACGCAATCATCGACGCTGCGAGCGAAGACCCCCGTCGTATCGAGTGTGTGAGAGATCGGCGCGACCCCTGCGCGCGGCCAGCGTCGGGTTGTGGGCTTGAACCCCACGACGCCGCATAGGGAGGCAGGGACGCGGATTGACCCGATCGTGTCCCCGCCCAGCGTCGCCGGAATGAGGCCGGCGGCGACCGCCGCCGCCGAACCGCTCGACGAACCCCCTGTTACATGGTCGGGTGCATGCGGGTTTCCGACCTGGCCGTAAGGGCCGTTTTCGCCAGTCAAGCCATAGGAAAGCTCGACCAGGTTGGTCTTCCCAAGCACGATCGCGCCCGCCCTCTTCAGCGTCGCAACGGCGTCCGCGTCCTCAGTTGGCTGGAAGTCTCTGAGCGCACCGACACCCAGCGTCGTGCGCAAGCCGGCCGTGAGATAGCTGTCCTTGACGCCGAAGGGAACACCGAGCAGCGGCGCGTTCAGCCCCTTGGCGCGGGCCTTGTCGGCTTCGCGGGCTGCGGAGAGGGCCCCGGGCTCGTCCAGTGTAATGAACGCTCTCAGGCCCTCGTTCCGCCGCGCCTTGGCGAGAAGGGCAGAAACATAGTTTTCGGCGCTGATCTCGCCCCGACGAATGGCTTCCGCCGCGCCCGACACGCCCAGCTGTGTGAGTTCTACCTCTTCTGGCACATTGCCACCGCTGGCTATGGTCTGCTGGTTCAGCATGAGGCCTCTCCTATTGTTAGAGATCAGTTAGATGTTGCATGACATCTATTTGGATGTCATATAACATCTAATCTGTCAAGGCTCGTTCGTGACCGGTAGCGAGGAAGGGTCGTTGAGGAAGTCAAACAAGGAAGCCGCTGAAACCCGGCGCGCCATCGTTGCGGCGGCCGCAGACTACATCGTGCGCACGGGCATCGCCGAGGCTAGTCTTTCGGACGTTATGGCTGCCGCCGGCCTCACCCACGGCGGCTTCTACAAGCATTTTCGCAACAGGGAGCAGCTAATAGCCGAGGCGCTCGTCGCTGCGGGCAACGCATCTGCGGAGATGCTCAGCAAGGTCCGAGCAGAAAAGGGGCGGAACGCTGCCTTGGACCGCTACCTGTCCCCTGAGCATCGCGATGCGGGTATGCCTACCTGCCCAATGGCGGCGTTGGGGAGCGAGGCTGCTAGGTCCTCAGGTAAGACGCGGGCGGCGGCGGCAGCTGTCGTCGAGGAGATGATCGACGCGCTGGCCGAAGATCGATTTTCTGGGGAGGCCCGCGGCGAAGCCATGGTGGACTACGCCACCATGATCGGCGCCATGACCTTGGCCCGAATCGCATCGGGGACGCCCCTATCGGAGGAAATCCTTGAACGTGCAAGGAAGCGCCTGCATCGCTAGGCGCGCCCCGTCTGGACAGCGCCGTGACCGGACCACTCGCGGCCTGCGGCCTGAACGTCCGTCCCGGAAGACGGCCGCCCAGCGTCAGTGTAGGACGGCTGCCCTGCCGGCAGATCGTATCGAACCGGGTGAGAATCTAATTTCTCGAAGATGGCATCGTTCTTCGCGCGCCATGCTTAGTCTGCAAGCCACAGATATTCCTGGTCGGGCATCAACGGAACACCCTGCTTGGTCTTGCATGGAATTGCCATCGCTGCGTCGCCCTGTGCATTTCATATCACCGATCGCCGTCCAGCACGTGCGTCGGGACACGTGCGCGTTCCAGAGGGCTGGGTAAGTGTGGAGAACTATGGTACTCAGGGTTGCCCTCCTAACGTGGAGGATCCGAAACCATCCCATCGATCCAGCCTCAGCGACCGTAGCGGTGCCGCAACAGCACGCCCTATCTCTCGCTCTCAAACGTCGCGCTTCATGCCCCGCGTCCAGGGCGTGCCTGCAGCGAAGAAGGTACCCCATGGACGAAATACACACCAATGCGCGCGAACAGTTTTTCGCGGCTATACGTATCCTTGCATCGTCGCCTGACAGCATCCAAACCCGATTGATTGATGCTACACCAAGGATTCTTCAGGTCACGATCGACGAATTCGAAGGCGCGCATGAGCTCAAAATCAGATTTGCCCGAATTCTTGATCTTTTGGCGGTCGATCAGGACGAACTCGAAATGGCTGCCGTGCAAACAGCCGCCCACATGACGGATTTTGAGGCAACCAAACTTGCCGATCTGATCTGCGACTTTTTCTCAGACCTGGAATAACTGGATCTGAGATCCCTTTTGGCCATTCGTCAAAACCTCCCTTGCGATCTTGCGAGCGTCCATGAAAACCACAGCGGAACACCTGAAACCACTCCTATGGGAACCTGATCCGTGCCATCGAAGCCGCAGGCGTCACCCTATGGTCGTGGAACGTGGACAGCGATGCGTTGGCCATGGATGATCGGGCCTATGACCTGTGGGGCATATCACGTGCCACGGACGTCAAATTTGAAGACCTATCCGCGCACATCCATCCAGCCGACCGCGACCGTGTGCGAGCCGCTTTCAACGCGACGCGGGCAATTGTAGGCCCCTACGAGATCGATTTCCGGATCATGATCGGCGACGAGCTCAAATGGATCTCGGCCCGGGGGCAAGGCGACGATGAAGGGATGGTCCAGCGGCTGATGTTCGGCATTTTCATTGATGTCACGGGGAGAAAACAGGCGGAGGAAGGTCGGGAGCTTCTGGCCGGCGAAATGAGCCACCGTGTCAAGAACCTGCTGACCATCGCCTCCGGCCTTACCGCGATCACCTCCCGTTCGACGACCACGACCAACGACATGGCGCGCGAGTTGACACAGAGGCTGACTGCCTTGGGCCGCGCCCACGATCTGGTCAGGCCCGTGCCGGGTCAAACCGAGGCAGCTTCGGCGCTGCTAGGCGATCTTTTGACAGTACTTCTCGCGCCGTATGATGAGTTGGGCGCTTTCAGCGGTCGCATTCGGGTTGCGGTGCCCAGGATGAGCGTTGGCGAGTCTTCAACAACAATCCTCGCACTTATTATCCATGAACTTGCAACCAATTCCCTCAAATACGGCGCTCTGTCGACCGAGACTGGGACACTGGATGTTTCGTGTTCGGCGCAAAATGATGCTGTCTCGATCGTCTGGACAGAGAGCGGCGGGCCTCCCGTCGAGGCGCCGACCGCTGCTCCAGGATATGGAAGCAAATTGGTAGAACGCAGCGTAACTGGTCATCTGCGCGGCTCGATTCTCTACGACTGGGCAAAAGATGGTCTTGTTGTCACGCTGAAAGTCCAGCCTGATCGCCTTGCGCAATAGTCTTTCGGTGACCTCGGTGGCCTAAACCGTTCATTAAGGTGGGCCGGCTTCCGTCATCGCGTTCAGAGCGACAGGAGACCTCGCAGGCAGGTTGCTACCGCTGCGTGGTCATATGGCTTGCCGAAGAACGCGCTCCCTTCCGGGAGATCCGCTGCCGCCAAGACGCGATGCCCCGACGTCGCTACGATCTTGATGGGCGGCCAGCGATCGCGAACAGCGGCCGAAAGTTTCAGGCCATCCATACTGCCCGGCATGTCGATGTCGGTGAACATCGCTTCGATCATCACACGTGATTCGAGTATGGCGATGGCTTCGTCGGCATTGGAGGCCTCGAAAACCAGAAATCCTTCACTCCGGAGAGAGTCCGCGATGTCTATGCGGATTAGAATTTCGTCTTCGACAACCAAAACACCTATAGGTAGCGACATCGGATTCTACCTACAATTGAGTAATCACGGTCCTCAACTCCTGTGCGCCGAAATCGCTCCATTGAAATATTCACAAGGCGATTTGGCGCTGACTAGCAGCCAACCGCCGCGTCCTAAATTCTCGGGATCGTCGCCGCCGCCTACGGAAACGTCACAGGAGCGTTGCGGTAGAACGCATGCAAGTTCCTGCGCATCAATCTGTCAGGCAAACACATCCAGGCATGGTTTGTCGATGCGGGCGGGGGCGCGAGCCAAACGCTAGCTTTTCGCGAGTGCGGACCGAAACCGGCCCGTCCGGAGACGGCCCCGAAGTGTCTGCATGGATTCTCTAATCGCTGGAAGCGTAAGTCTGCTTGCGGCCCCGGCTTTGCCAGCACCTGCGCGTTTCTCGGCCGGCCAATCATGGCCAAAGGAGAAACGAAATGGGACGTTCACACTATCACCCAGCTGCCGACGATCGCCGCGCACGGAATGCGGGGGCAAGAAGGTTGGCACTAAACGCCCTCTGAAACCTCGACAGATATGGGTCATCCGATTCTTCCTTGATCGGGAGCACCGTCTGCGCGATCGAGCGCTCTTTGACCTGTCGATTGATATCCAGTTGCGCGGGTGCGATCTCGTGAAGATCAAGATCGGAACTATCGTTGCCGGCCCGGAAATCCGAACGCGCTCTATGGTCGTGCAACAGAAGACCGGCCGACCGGTGCAGTTCGAGCTGATGAGCCACGCGCGCACGAGCCTTCTCGCGTGGTTCATGCTGACCTTACGGTGTGCTCTATCGTCGGCCGTGGATCATATATTTCGAATGTGTCCACCAGTGCCGGAGGGCTCTCGTGCCGGCGCCGAGCCGACTATCCGGCGGACAAGGACGCCAGGGCGGTCACAGCCCCAGTGCCGCAGCGACCCGTTCCTGGAAATACTGCACTCCCCGCTCATGCCGCCCCGAAAGCGGGCCGGAGCTATAGGCCCCTGCGGCATAGTTGCGATGCGTATCGGCGCAGATGGCGTAGTCCTCGCGTACCACGGCCAGAGTGCCTTGCACAGATTTCGCCCTGTTCTCGGATGCTTCTGCAGCGATATCGGCAAAGAAGAAATGGTAATGCTGGTGTGTGTGATGCGGTGAAGTCGGATTGATCCGGCTAACGTTCATGCCGCCATCGAAAAGCGACAGCGTCCAGTTCGGCCACATCCAAAGCCATTTGCCGCGATAGAACAGACCGTCTTTCGGCGGTGCGGTCATCCGGACATAACCGGGATGGGCGGTGGTCTGGAAAGCTTCGAAGTCGATGGCAGCGTAGAACGAGGGATGCGTGCCAGGGATGTGGTAGCCTTCGACGAAATTGTCGGTGTAGATCTTCCAGTTCGCCGCAAAGCTGACAGTGGCCTGATCGGTAGCGGCATAGGTCTCCAACGGCTCGTCCGCCAGTTCGGCGGGCAGAGAGCCAAGTTGATCCAGAAGACTTTCCTTCGGGTCGAGTGCCGCGAAGAGCAGCCCGCGCCATTCGGACAACTGCACCGTCTCCAGCGGCCAGTCTTCGGCGATGATCGCGGGATCCTTGCCATACCATGGAGCCTGCACCAACCGTCCAGTGTCAGCAAAGGACCATTTGTGATAGGGACAAACGATCAGCCCACATTTGCCCGCGCCATCGGCCAGAAGTTTCGCCCCCCGGTGGCGGCAGACGTTCTTAAATCCGCGCAAGGTCCCGTCCCGGCCCCGGATCGCGAAGATCGGCGTGCCGGCGATGTCGATGGCAAGGTATTGACCGGACGTCGCGACCGAGGCGACAGGCCCCATGAACTGCCAGGTGTGCGCGAAGATGTTGCACCGTTCCTGCTGCCAGATATCATCGCGGACATAAAGCGACGGG
>Ga0136846_1214743_pt1 | contig 10967 bp, 8 predicted proteins | sample HopSoiMetagenom2_FD_96841 | JGI IMG/M metagenome (GOLD analysis project Ga0136846, IMG submission 96841) | Grasslands soil microbial communities from Hopland, California, USA - 2 Assembly 2016 (version 4) | ecosystem: Environmental > Terrestrial > Soil > Grasslands | place: USA: Hopland... | reverse complement strand
GTAATGATTAAACTCAAGCTAAAAGGGATTATTATATCAAATAAAAATGGTGATATAATATCAATATTCACAATTTAATATTGGATATGGTGTGATATATCTTTTATGAATGTGATTATACCATCTTAGAAATAAGAATCAAGTCATAATATTATGTTACAATAACATTTTATTTATTAATTCTTCAATGATTTTCATCACAGGAATAACATCATTATCGTGATGTTCACTATAATTATTCACTAATTGTAATATTTTATCGGCAATTGAAATAAGCGTATGGATATGCTCATCTTTTAAAATATCCATTAATATTAAAATAATAATGGAAAAATAAATTTTCTTTATTTTATTTTTACATTGTCTTTTTTCTCGATAGAAAGCACCTGAAGTGATATTTAGAGGTTTTTTCTGTTTATTGTTGATATTGTAAATCATTTGTATTTGTCTTTTAGTTAATGAAGAATTTTCAATAATATTCATGAATAATGAATTTTTTTCAATACTATTACTATCCATTTACTATACAAATTTGTATAGCTTTTATCTATATATTTTTTCTAATTTTTTTAAATAGCATAATCAATAAATTAAAAAATTGATATAAGCTGATTGTAAAATTGAGGACGGTAGAAAACTATATCCATGATGAACTTAAAAAGCATAAAAGGATTTGCTTTGCATTATTAGATTCTGAAAATATCGATGAGGTAACACATGTAGCAAAGCGAGTTGAATTACTTGGTGCATCTGCTATTTTAGTGGGTGGATCATCGGCTATAGATCAATTAGATTTAGATAAATTAATTTTATCTATAAAGTCTTTGATATCAATTCCAATTATTTTATTTCCTGGAAATGTTACAGGTGTTTCTCCTAATGCTGATGCAATTTTATTTACTTCTTTATTAAATTCAGAAGATCCATATTTTATTTCGGGAGCACAAGCTCTAGGAGCAATATTAGTAAAAAAATATAATATAGAACCTCTACCAACAGGATATATAATAATTGGTGAGAATACTACAGCATGGTTTGTAGGACGTGCAAAAGGTATACCTTTTGAAAAAAATAAAATTGCAGTTATGTACTCTCTTGCTGCACAATATTTAGGCATGAGGTTTGTGTATTTGGAAGCTGGTTCTGGTGCTCATAAAAATATATCTCCAAAAATGGTTTCAAGTGTAAGAAAATATTTTGATGGTTTATTAATTGTAGGCGGCGGTATAAAAGACTCTAATGTTGCAAAGGAGCTAGCGGATGCTGGAGCGGATATATTAGTTATTGGAACATTAATTGAGCAGGATCCTAATTGGGAAAAGAAATTTTCCAGTATTATTTCTGCTATAAGAGCATAAATTTACTTTAGGACATGAATTTAATCGATGAAGCTAAAATTAGATTAAAAGACATATCAATTCCACAATATTATGCCGATTATCAAATTAATATTTTGAATCAAGTTAATGAGTTCTATACAATAATTCAAAAAGCAAGACAAAAAGGCTATGATGTTACTACTACAATAGAATCAAAAATAGCATATGATCTTTCTGATAGAGTAGCAAAAATGCATAACATAGATATATCTGACAGATTAAGGTCTCTTTTAAAACATACTTCTAAGGAAAAGGCAGCTTTAAAAATTGCTGAAGAAATTGCAGTAGGAGAATATGGAAGTGGAGATCTTAAAACTCGATTAGAAAATGCTGTAAGAGTTAGCTTAGCTGTAGTGACAGAAGGAGTTACAGTAGCTCCTCTTCAAGGAATATCAGATGTTCAAATCAAAGAAAATAAGGATGGTTCAAAATACCTTTCTATCTCATTTGCTGGTCCTATAAGATCAGCTGGTGGAACAGAAGCCGCTCTTACTATGCTTATTGCAGATCAAGTCAGAAAAGTTACAGGACTTGATAAATATCAAGCTAATTCATTTGATGATGAAACTGGTCGGTTCATTGAAGAATTAAGATTATATGAAAGAGAAGTAGGCAATTTTCAATTTAAAATTTTAGATGAAGATATTCATAATTGCATATCAAATTTACCAGTTGAATTAGATGGTGTAGATACTGATCCGGTTGAATTAGTAATTCATAGAGGACTAAAAAGAATTCAAACCAATAGAGTAAGAGGTGGAGCTCTTAGAGTTATGAATGATGGATTAATCGGAAGAAATAAGAAACTCTTAAAATTGGTAGAAACACTAAACTTGGAAGGCTGGGATTGGCTTGGAAAAGTAAAGGGCGCAATTAAAACTGGAGATGATGATACTGTGAGCCATAGAATGTCTGAAGTAATTACAGGTAGACCCGTTTTATCAATGAGTAAAAACATTGGAGGATTTAGATTACGTTATGGACGATGTTTTAATACTGGATTTGCTACCATAGGAATTCATAGTACTATTCCTATATTATTAGATAATGCTATTGTTGTTGGTACTCAAATAAAAATGGATGTTCCGGGTAAGGCTTCAACTATCGCTTTAATAGATACTATTGAACCTCCTATTGTAAAACTAAATGATGGGACTGTTTTACAGATAAATAATAAAGAACAAGCACATGATTTAAAAAATCAAATTGAAAAGATATTATATCTTGGCGATATATTAATCAGTTATGGCGACTTTTTAGAAAATAATGCACAACTATTACCTGCAAGTTATGTCGAAGAAATCTGGGCTTTAGAATTATTTGAAAAGATAAAAGAAATTAGAGAGTTTGATAATATCAAGTATCATGGTTTAGTTGATTTTTATATGAATCCTTATACAATCTTTCCTTCAATTGAAGAAGCATTAAAAATATCTATCCAGTTTGATATTCCTTTGCATCCAAAATATTTGTTTTATTGGGAACCAATTACTATAAACGAGTTTTTTTTCATCAGAAACACATTATTAAATACAATTGATAATAATTGTGTCAAATCTACAATAGAACTTCCATATAATTATGAATTAAAAACTATCTTTGAAAAACTCGGTATTTTCCACAGTATTAATAATACAGAGCAAACAATTAACTTACTTGATCGTTCACAGGCTATAAGTTTGATTTACTTATGCATTCCTGAAACTTACCAAGTAAATCATTTACATTATAATGATCTTAATGAAAATATATCTACAGCAGAACTTTTCAATTTATTAAAAAAAGATAATTATATCTTTGAGCATCAACATAAGATTAATAATATAATTGAAAATAATACTGACAAATATACCGTTATACAATTAATTAATTTAATTTCTGATATAAAAATACGTTCAAAATTTTCCTCCTCCATCTCTGTAAGAGTAGGAAGACCAGAAAAAGCAGCAGAACGTAAAATGAAACCCCCAATTCATGTTTTGTTTCCTGTAGGAAACAAGGGTGGTCCTATGAGAGATATCTTAAAAGCATCAAATTCAATTTCATTTTATTCTGAAAAATCAAATAGATTTTGCAATAAGTGTAACATTCCTTCTTTAGGTACTAAATGTATATATTGTAATACATCTACACCTATAAAGATTATCTGTAAGGTATGTAAAGTAGAATCCTTAGACTTATCTTTTGATACAATTAATAGTGATAACAAAAAGAAGAAATGTATTAAATGTGGTAATGAATATAGAACATTTTCTCCAATTCAATTTCCTCTTAAATCTATACTTGAAAAAGCTGAATTAAAATTAGGTTTTAAAATAAATTCTCCTCTAAAAGGAGTAAAATCTTTAATGGGTAAAGATAAAGAAGCAGAACCAATTGAAAAAGGTATACTTAGACAAAAATATGGATTATCGGTATTTAAAGATGGTACAATAAGGTTTGATGCTACAAATGAGCCTCTTACTCATTTTATGCCTTCATTTATTAATACAGCAATTTCTAAATTGCATAAATTAGGATATGTAGTAGATAATCAAAACAATGAAATAAATTCTAATGATCAAGTAATAGAGCTCTTCAATCAAGATGTTATCATTCCTTTGGAATCTGCAAAGCACTTATTAAGAATTGCTAAATTTATTGATGAAGAATTAGTAACAATATATAACTTGCCTCCAATTTATAATGCCTATTCTATTGATGATTTAATTGGACATTTGATAGTAGGCTTAGCTCCTCATACCTCTGTTGGTATTGTGGGACGAATAATAGGATTTACCGATTCGCAGGTATGCTTAGGTTCTCCTATATGGCATTCAGCTAAAAGAAGAGATTGTGATGGTGATGCGGATTCTATTATGTTATTAACTGATGCATTTTTAAATTTTTCATATTCTTTTTTACCTGAAAAAATTGGTGGGTTAATGGATGCTCCTCTGCTTATTCAACCAATTGTATTACCACATGAAGTACAAAGACAAGCTCATAATGTAGATATAGATAAGAAATACTCACTTGAATTTTATAAATATACATGGCAAGGAGTTAAAGCATCTGATACTTCTAATCTAATTGAAACATTGAAAAATAGGATAGGTGAAGATAAACAATTTTATGATTATGGATATACACACCATAGTAATATTCTCATCTCAAATATTAATCGCAGTGCATATTCTACCCTTAATACTATGAAAGAGAAATTAGAAATGCAGATTTCTACTGCTAATTTAATAAATTCTGTAGATACAGATGAAGTTATGTCAATGGTATTAACTACTCATATAATACCTGATATTATGGGTAATATGCGCTCTTATTCTTCGCAGTCATTTAGATGCAACAAGTGTGGTGAAAAATATCGAAGAATTCCTTTACTAGGTAAATGTGCAAGTTGTGGAAATACTTTACTTCAAACAGTCACACGGGGATCTGTAGAAAAATATATTGCTTTAGCCGAAGATCTTTGTAATAACTTTAAGGTTACAGGTTATCTAAAAAGCAGGATTGAATCACTAATTGTCGAATTGAATTTTATATTTAAATCAAAGGAAAATCAACCAACACTCCTTGATTTTATATAACTTTCAATTATTAAAATCAATTTTAAAAGGTTTTAGATTAGATAAATTAATTGCTATTGCTATCCCTGGAGTAGGTGTTATACCCATAGTTTGTTGAAATGGAGTTTGGGACTGCCAAGCTCCAGAATTTACAAGTAGCGTTCCCTTATAGCTATCCACATCTATCACATGTACATGACCTGAATGTAAAATATCAGGAACCTCTTCTATTACCATCATGTCTTCTTTTTCTGGAGCAATGGGTGTCCTTTGACCATATATTGGCGACAAATGTCTTGACTTTAATAATATTTTCATAGCTTCTGCTGGCTTAGAATAACTAAGACCTGGAATAGATGCAATTATATCATCTAGACTTTGGCCATGAAACATTAGTATTTTTATTCCTTCCATATCAATCATGCAAGGATTTCCTAACATAGTAATATTATTTAGAGAATATATCTTCTCTGCATATTTTTTTGGTATGGCTGGCTGAGGCAATGCCCTTCTACCTAAATCGTGATTCCCTGGAATTAAGAAAACTTTCATATGTTTTGGTATTTTCGATAAAATATTTATTGCATGATCCATTTGAGAGAAAGAATCTTTTTCTAATAGTTCTCTATCTTGATTTGGAAATATTCCTATACCATCTATCAAGTCGCCGCATATACAAATATATTTAATTTTAGAAATAATATCTTTACTGTCTCTATCATTTCCATTTAGCCATTCTAAAAAACTTTGAAATTCTTTTTCCATAAAAAATTTACTCCCAATATGCAAATCAGATATTAAAATACTAAATACTTCAGTTTTTGACCTATTTGGAATTCTATCAGGAACATCTAAAGAAAAAAGATTCTTGATTGTATTTTTTCTCCTTTTTGAATTAATTTCAAATTCTATCATGACCATCTGATCTACAGCCAACATGGAAATCTGTTTTTTTAAATCCTCATCAAAGGTAGTAGCTGTCAATAATCCTGTTTGATCGTCAATAGTTATGTCATAGTTATTATTTTTTATATCTTTCTCCATTACTAAGCCTGCAGCTATAACTACAGGATTATTGGCTTCTTCTTTAGATAATGACTTATAGTTTATGTTTGATTGATTAAAAAGTTGCTTAATTGTTTCAATCTTTTTTACCCTTTTACTATCTTGTCTTAAAGAGAGTATTCTTAATGATTTTTCATATCTACTTCTAAATAGTGATGTATACCCTTCTACTCCTTCTGAACTGTTTATTTTATCATTAGTATCATACACAATTTTAAAATTTTCATCCATTTTTTCTTTATATTTATTTAAACTATTTTTTTTAATTGAAAAAAGAATTTCATCTTCCATTGCATCATTATTTTCTTCAATGTTGATATTATCGTATTTTATCATGGTTGAAGATGGAAAAGATGATGATGATATTTTTGTTTCAGATATAATTATTTGATTATTATTTTTATTTTCAGTAGAGGATTTATAATTTGGAATTTTAACAAAATTCTTTATATCTTCTGTTCTTATAACTATTGATTTTTCTTTTTTCTTTTTTTTATCTAAAAGAATCTCATCTATAACTTGAAAATAATTGTCTTGTATTTTTTCTATTAATGTTAATGCATCAGGATGAATTTGAAAACCTTTACTAGTTACAAAGGAAATTATTTTGGATAAATTATTATTATTCTTGCCTGCCGTCACTATCCACTTGTACTTTTAAAATAAAAGATATTTTTTAAATCTTTATAATGACAAATTTTTATATCTATATAAAATTATTATGTTTAAATGTTATTGAAATTTAAACATAGATTACTGCTTTTATTTATTGCTATGTTATTTTTCCTAGGTTTATTCCAATTTGGATATATAATTAAAATCGATAATTCTATATCTAAAGAATTATCAAAAAATTTTATAAATCAAATTCGTGGAACTAATGAGCTGGGTATATTTTTTAATAATTTTAAAATAGCCTTAGTTATGTTTATCCCTATTTTGGGTATTGCTATAGGAAGCTTTTCTGCATTTTCTACAGGATTAATTTTTAATTCAATAGTGACTTTATCAAATGTTAGCTATCCTAATCCTTTAATAATATTTCTCACACCATTTGGGATATTAGAATTGATATCATATGGTTTGGCCATTTCTAGAGGAGGTATTTTTCTTTATGAAATTTTAAAAAAGAAAATATCAAAAAAATCTATATTATATTTAATTATAGAAATTGGATTGGTTGGTATTATGCTATTTATTGGAGCATTAATTGAATGGAATATGATAATACATATGCCAAAAAGGGCATTCTAATATTTTATATCATTGTTATAAAACGCCATAGTGTTTAAATAGTTTTAATGAAAAATCACTTCTAGTGAATTAGATGCCAGTTGCAATACTTCCAGATATTAGTGAACAACATTGTATAGGGTGTGCTTTATGTGTAGAAATTTGTACAGCTCTTGGTCCTGATGTATTAAGAGTAAAACCAGTTGAAGGTTGGAAAAGAGGTAAAGCCTTTGTTTTCTATCCAGAACGATGTATTTCCGATGGTGCCTGTATTGGTGTTTGTCCAACAAAAGCAATTTTCTGGATGAGACCAATGGATTATACACCAGGACAACCTATTCCATTAAAGAAACACGCTATATTTACAAAAGGCTGGGAAGAAGGCTAAGTCTTCATCCTTTTATTTTTATTTTTATTTTTTTATTATTATAAAATTATAGTTTATACTTAAATTTAATTAATTCTAAACCTACTTTAAAGCCTCTATATTAGAGATTTAAATATCGATTAAAATTTTAAATTAACCTGGGTTTGACTAAAAAAAAACTATTTGTTATAGGTGTAGGCCCTGGCTCAAAAAAATATATCACGGAATATACTAAAGAGGTGATTAAAAATTCTAATTTTATTATAGGTTATCGATATACTATATCTACAATTTCTCATCTGATTGATAGATCAATACAGCAAGTTTTTGAAGTAACAATGAAAAATCAGGAGGAGATATATTTACATGTTTTTAATCACTTAATGAAAGATAATGATCAATGTATTGTCCCTTTTACAGGAGATGTAAATTTTTCAGAATCTGAAGTAGTTGATAGATTGTTAGAAATATTTGGAGAAGATAATGTGGAATTAATTCCTGGTATTAGTTCAATACAAGTTGCTTCTTCAAAATCTATGATACCATTAGATAAAGCAACAATTATAACATTTCACGTGACTGGTGATATTGAAGAAAAAAAATTAGACTTGGTCAAAGCAGTAGTAGACAAAAAGAGCATAATATTAGTTCCACGACCCTGGCCATCCAATCCTTCTAAGAACTTTATGCCTTCTGAAATATCATTATTTTTAAAAGAAAAAGAAATAGACACTTCAAAGATTAATGTTTGGATTTTTGAAAATTTAACTAACGAAGAAAAAGAGACTGTATTTAGAGGAAAAATGGATTTGGTAGAAAATAAAAAATTTAGTGATTTATCTGTGATGGTTATAGATCAAAACACAAGGCAAACCTATTTGGAGTTTAAATCTTGATTAATGTTATTTATTTTAATGTAAATAATATATTAGATATATTGATATTTATTATTAAAATGAGCAAACCTGAAAATAGATATTGTATTGAATGTGGTTCAAAGATGTCTAAATCCTCTAAACTGTGCCCTGCATGTGGAGAATCTCAAATATAATATCTCCTGCTTAGCTATATCATTTTTCATTTTTCATTTTTAAATTATCCTTTTTAATAAAATCCATTATAATAGGTATTATATCTCTTTATGTATGATTAAATTATGGTAAAAAAAACAACTATTCTTATTCCTATGATTATTTTTTCTGTAATAATTGGAGTATTAGGATTAATTTTTTTTCCAACTGATATTAAAAATGGAAACTTAAATTTCCCAATAAGAACAATAAAAATTGATAATAAAATTATGAAGGTTGAGATAGCTGATTCAAATATTGATAGACAAAGATGGTTAATGTTCAGAGATGAAAAGTTAAAACCCGATTCTGGATTGTTATTGATTTACGACAAATCTGACCTATACTCTATGTGGTTGATAAATATTAGATATCCATTAGATTTACTATGGTTTGATCAAAGCGGAAATCTAGTTTATAGTGTGAAAAATGCACAGCCTTGTAGTAACATCCTAGATCAATCAACATGTTCATTTAAGAATATAGAGCCTGCAAAATTTATTTTTGCAGCATCTTCTGGATTTATTCAAAATAATGATATAACTAACAAATCCAAACTAGAGATACTTTAAATTATTATTCAAAAAAGAAAGTAAAATAATAAAAGCAAGGTCTATTTATTAATATATTTGTTTATTTCATTCATTTCATGAATTATCTCTTCTATTGAAGCCTCATCTTCTAAAGTAGTTATATCCCCTATAATTTCTTTATTTACAATTGATTTCAAAAGCCTCCTCATTATTTTGCCACTTCTTGTTTTAGGCAGCTTATTAACAAAATAGATCTTTTCTGCAGTAGCAATAGGTCCTAGAGTATTTCTTATATGTTCATTCATTTCTTTATTTAATTGTTCATGAGCAATTACTCCTGATCTAAGTACTAGAAATGCTATTATTGATTCTCCTTTTATATCGTCAAATTTGCTAGTTACAGCAGCTTCACCAACTGATTGATGAGATATAAATGCACTTTCTAATTCTATTGTTCCTAATCTATGTCCTGAAACTTTTAAAATATCATCAGATCTACCTAAAATCCAAATATAATTATCATCGTCCTCAAAAGCAAAATCGCCTGCAAAATAATAATATCTGTTTGGTATTTTTTCCCAATAAGTCTTTTTATATCTATCCTCATCATTCCATAATGATATCAACATTCCTGGCCATGGTTTTTTAATAATGAGAAATCCTTTTTTCCCCCTCTCCATTTTTCCCCCATTGTCATCTACTATTTCTATCTCGATACCTGGTAATGGAAAGGTTGCAGACCCAGGTTTCATTTTGATGTTTTCTATACCAGTACACATACTGATCATTATTCCTCCTGTTTCTGTTTGCCACCAAGTATCGATAATAGGGCAATTTTGCTTTCCAATAGTTTTAAAATACCAAATCCAAACCTCTGGATTTATAGGCTCTCCAACTGTCCCTAGCAATCGTAATGAAGATAAATTATATGAATTAGGAATCTTATCTCCATATCTCATATATGCCCTTAGTGCAGTAGGCGTTGTATAAAGAATTGTTGCACCATGTTTTTCTATTATCTTCCAATATCTGCCCTGATCAGGAAAATCTGGTGCCCCTTCATACATTATCTCTGTTATACCGTGCATCAATGGTGCATATACTATGTAGCTATGCCCAGTTACCCATCCTATATCGGCTGAACAGAAAAATATATCTGTTGGTGTAAAATTAAAAACCCATTTAGCTGAATTATATAAATGGGTTAGATAACCTCCAGTTCCATGAACAACTCCTTTTGGTTTTCCTGTTGTTCCAGATGTATATAGTATAAATAATGGATCAGAACTTTCCATCCACTCTGATTCACAATAAGTAGATTCTTTTTCAATTAATTCATCAAACCAAAAATCTTTTTCTCTCATTGTTATCTCTTTATTTATTCTTTTAACTACAATCACTTTTTCAATAGAAGAAATTTTCTCTACTGCCTCATCTACTATCTTTTTCAATGGAATAATTTTTCCTCTTCTATAACCTCCATCTGCTGTAATTATTAATCTAGATTTAGAATCGTTTGCTCTGTCAGCAATAGCTTGTGAACTGAATCCTGAAAATATTACCGAATGAATTGCTCCTATACGTGCACAAGCAAGCATTGAGATTGGCAGTTCAGGTATCATTGGAAGATAGATGGTGATACGATCTCCCTTTTTAATTCCAATTTTTTTTAAGGCATTAGCTAATTGATTTACTTTATAATAAATCTGATTGTATGTTAAAGTAATAGATTCTCCATTCTCTCCTTCCCAAATAAT
>Ga0136846_1239880_pt1 | contig 10968 bp, 9 predicted proteins | sample HopSoiMetagenom2_FD_96841 | JGI IMG/M metagenome (GOLD analysis project Ga0136846, IMG submission 96841) | Grasslands soil microbial communities from Hopland, California, USA - 2 Assembly 2016 (version 4) | ecosystem: Environmental > Terrestrial > Soil > Grasslands | place: USA: Hopland... | reverse complement strand
TCGTCGAGACGCGACACCGTGCCGTCGTCGATCACCTTGCCGTGCTCGTCGCACCACGGGGTGTAGAACACCTGGCCAATGGCCATCTTCGACACGTCGCGTGTGATGAGGCGATCGACGAGCCTGGCTGCGTCGCGCCCCGCCACCAGGTACTTGAACAGCGGGGATACATCGATGAGCGCTGACGCGTTCCGGATAGCGTTGTATTCGTGTTCGTGATGACTTTCGTACGCGCTGACCGCGTAATACCCGGACCACTCGCGGAAGTTGAGGCTTTCGCACAGCGCAAACGTGCGTTCGTGGACAGCGGTTCCGATCGGCATAGGTGCATTATAATGACGCTCTCGATGCGCCCCTTCGCCCATCTGCACGCACTGCTGCTGGGAAACCAGACCCGCTCCGCCGGGCTCTCGTAACGCGCGCGGACGCTTTGTCCGCGGTCATGGCTGTTTCTCGTTTCGGTTTTCCGTTTTCCGTCTTCCGTCTGCTTTCTTCCTGCTTTCGTTATGTCCCACTACGACGTGATCGTGATCGGCGGCGGCCACAACGGGCTCGTCAACGCGGCGTATCTCGCGCGCGGCGGGCGCAAGGTGCTCGTGCTCGAGCGCCGGCACGTGCTGGGCGGCGCAGCCGTGACGGAAGAGATCTTTCCGGGGTTCAAGTACTCGGTCTGCTCGTACGTGGTCTCCCTCCTGCGACCCGAGATCATCCGGGAACTGGACTTGCCGCGGCACGGCCTCGAAATCCTCCCGCTCGATGGGACGTTCACGCCGATGCCGAATGGCAACTACCTGTGGCGGGTCAACGATCACGCCCGGACCCGCCGCGAGATCGCGCGGCACTCGAAGGTGGACGCCGAAGCGTACGAGGAGTACGGGAAAGCCATGGTGGAGATGGGCCGCTTCGTCAAACCCATTCTCAACATGACCCCGCCCGACCCGACGTCGCTCGATCCGCGCGGTCTCAGGGACCTGCTTTTCCTCGGCCGCCGCTTCCAGGCGTTGTCGGCGGAGGATAAATATAACCAGGTCCAGCTCATGACGATGAGCGCGGTCGACTTCCTCGATCAATGGTTCGAGACCGACGCCCTCAAGGCCACGATGTCCGCCTCCGGGATCATCGGGACCTTTCTCGGTGTGCGTTCGCCTGGCACCGCTTACGTCCTCCTGCATCACTACATGGGTGAAATCGACGGCGCGTTCCGGTCCTGGGGACTGTCTCGCGGGGGGACCGGCGCGATCTCGGACGCGATTGCCGGCGCCGCGCGCGAAGCCGGCGTCGAGATCCGCACCCGGACCGCGGTGTCCAAGATCCTCGTCAAGGACGGTACGGCGGCGGGTGTCGTGCTCGACAACGGCGACTACTTCACCGCCAACGTCGTCTGCTCGAGCCTGGACCCGCACCAGACCTTCGTCAGGATGGTTGGCGAGGATCACTTGCCGGCTGAATTCAGCGAGGACGTCAGGCGTTACAAGTATCGCGGGTCGTCCGGCAAGGTGAACATGTCGCTCGATGCGCTGCCGGATTTCAAGGCGCTCCCGGGGCCGGGCCCGCACCTGCGCGGCGCCGTCTCGATCTCCCCAAGCGTGGACTACATGGAGCGCGCCTACGACGATGCGAAGTATGGAAGGTTTTCGCGACACCCCTACATCGACATGGTGATCCCGAGCCTCACGGATCCGTCGGTTGCGCCCCCGGGCAAACACGTCATGTCGTGCTTCGTGCAGTACGCGCCCTATCACCTGAAGGAAGGAACCTGGGACGATCAGCGCGAGGCGTTCGGCGACACTGTCGTCAACACGCTCGCGGAGTACGCCCCGAACATCAAGGACATCATCCTGCACCGGCAGGTCGTCACACCGCTCGATCTCGAGCGTGAGTGGGGACTGACCGAAGGAAACATCTTCCAGGGGGAGCTCACGCTCGAACAGCTCTTCTTCCTGCGCCCGGCTCCTGGATGGGCGCAGTACAAGACGCCGATTCGGAACCTCTACATGTGCGGCTCCGCGACCCACCCAGGCGGTGGAATCATGGGAGCGCCGGGCCGCAACGCGGCAATGAGGATTTTGAAGGAGACCGGGAAGAAGTAGGCAGGAGGCAGGAGGCAGGAGGCAGGAGGCAGGAAAGTGCCACGACAACCGGCTGAGAAATTTCAAGATCTCGTTGTTTGGCAAAAGAGTCATCAATTGGTACTTGCCGTGTACAAGCTGACAAGAACACTGCCGAAAGAAGAGCTGTTTGGACTCACCTCGCAGATGCGGCGCTCCGCCGTGTCAGTGCCCGCGAACATCGCGGAGGGATTCAAGAGACGCGGTCGACCGGACAAAGCGCGACATATGAACATCGCCCAGGGCTCGCACGAGGAGCTGCGGTACTATTTCCTGTTATGTGGTGACCTGCAGTACCTGCCGGCCGGCACTGGAGCAGTAGAGATCGAGGAAGTCGCTCGTCTGCTGGGCGCGTATGCGCAGACCTTACTGCGCTCCCGCGACTCGTGACGTCCGCCTCCTGCCTCCTGCCTCCTGACTTCTGACTTCTGACTTCTGACTTGTGACTTCCCATATGCCCGACACCATCATCATCGGCGCTGGACATAATGCGCTCGTTACGGCCTTCTACCTCGCGAAAGGCGGACGCAAACCGCTCGTTCTGGAGCGGCGTCCGATTGTCGGCGGGTGTGCCATCACCGAGGACATCGCGCCCGGGTACAAGGCGCCCACGCTGGCGCACGCGTTCGGGCCACTCCGCCCATCCATCGTTCGCGACATGCAGCTGGAGCGGCGCGGCGTGCAGTTCCTCCGCCCTGACCCGCGCCTGATCGCACTGGGACGCGATGGCCGGGCGCTCGCGTTCTCTAGAGATTCGACCCGGACGGTCGAAGCCATCCGACCGTTTTCAACGAAGGACGCGGCGCGCTATCCCGATTTCTGCGACACGCTCGCGCGCCTCGGATCATTTCTGAGCGAGCTGCTCGGGACGACCCCGCCGTCGATCGACGCGCCGTCGGCAAACGAGATGTGGAACCTGTTGAAGACGGGGCGGCGCTTCCGCGGTCTCGGCAAGAAGGAGGCGTTCGGGCTGCTGCGGTGGGGTCCGATGGCGGTGGCGGATTTCGTGCACGAGTGGTTCGAGAGCGACCTGCTGCAGGCCGCGATTGCCGCCCGCGGCATTTTCGGCACTGCGATGGGCGCATGGTCTGCCGGAACAGCCGCGGTGCTGCTGCTCGGCGCAGCGTCCGATCCGCTCCCGGGCGGGAGCAGCGTCAGCGCTGTCGGCGGTCCCGGCGCCGTCACGCGCGCGATGGCGGACGCCGCGCGTGAAGCGGGCGCCGAGATCCGAACGGGCGCGGAGGTCGCCGGCATCGTGGTGAAAGACGAGGCGGCGATCGGCGTCAGACTGGCCGATGGCACTGAACTGGCCGCGCGAACCGTCGTCTCGAACCTGGACCCGCGCCGCACGTTCCTTCGCCTCGTCGATCCGATGAACCTGGATCCGGGATTCCTGACGCGGATCAGGAATTACCGGACGCCGGGCACGACCGCGAAGGTGAACTTCGCGCTTGGTGGGCTGCCCCGCTTCCGTGGAATCACCGGCGATGCGGCGGCCGCGCTGGGAGGCCGGCTGCATGTCGGCCCGAACATCGATTATCTCGAGCACGCGTACGACGCTTCGAAGTACGGCGAGATCTCGGCCGAGCCGTATCTCGACGTGTCGCTCCCCTCGATCGCGGATCCGTCGCTCGCGCCTGCGGGACGCCACGTCATGTCGGTGTACATGCAATACGTCCCGTTCAAGCTGCGCGGCGGCGGGTCGTGGGACTACCATCGCAGCAATATCGCCGGCGCCGTCCTCCGCACGCTGGAGGAATACGCACCAGGCGTGACCGGGCTCGTGGAGCACGAGCAGGTCATCACGCCCGGCGATCTGGAGTCGATATACGGACTGACCGGCGGACATGTTTTCCACGGCGAGCTTGCCCTGGATCAACTGTTCACCATGCGGCCCACACTCGGATGGGCGCAGTACGCAACGCCGCTTCGAAATCTTTACCTCTGCGGATCCGGCACGCATCCGGGCGACGGGCTGACCGGGGGCTCGGGTCAGAATGCCGCACGGGAGATCCTGCGCGGCAGGAAGTGACGCGGGGGCGGGACGCGGGGTGCGCTCGATCTTCCGCCTGAAGGCGGAAGCCACAAGTGAATGCATGCCGGACCTCGCACCTCGCACCTCGCGCCTCGCGCCTCGGCGTTTAGAACGCGTCGCCGTGCCAGTACACGATCTCTTCGGCACGCAAATCACCGACGCGGAGATCTTCGCGAAGCGATTTGATCATCATCAACTCCGATGCCGGGCGCTGCTTGACGATGGTCACCTGCGGCGGGCGGAAGTTGGCGGGCAGCCATGCGGCAATGTCGGGCACGCGCTCGCGCGGCGTTCTTGCGCGGAGCACCTGCAGCATCGCACCGACTCGCGCACCGGATGGATCGCGATCGGCGCAAGCCTCGAGCGTCATGCCGCTGCGCGACGAGGTGAGCAGCACGAACGCGACCGCAGACGCCCCTTCCTCGGCGACATAGAACTCGACGCTGCGCCACCCTGCGGGTGAGAGTCCTGCCAGCAGGCGTTTCTTCGACAGGCTGTAGCGCACGGCGTCCTGATCGACGTCGAGTGCAAACCGCGCACAACCCGACGCCGCCCGCAGGAGCTCGGTGACGCTCGGTATGTCGCGCTCCGCGCCGCCGCGCATGAGTATGGCGGGAGCCCCGGGCTTGTCGATGACGCGCAGCCAGACCACGTCGCGGGGGATCCCGGCGAACCCGAATTGCGCGTAGTACGACGCGCCTATCTCAGAGAAAAGGAGTGCGCAGTGGACGCCGTCACGCCGCGCATCTTCGAGCAGCCTCTCGATCAACGCCGCGGCACTCCCGCGCGAGCGCATCGCGGGCGGCGTGAAGACGGCGCCGATCCCCAGCACGCGAATGGGCGCGCCATCGAGCCGCGCGCGCAGCGTGTAGCGCTTCGCCGTCGACAGTACGCGCTCTCCGTCCACCAGCGCGACGCGATCGAGGAACTGGCGGCCCCATGGCGTTTTCATCTGCGCCGCGTTGTAACTCGCATATGCGTCGCGCGTGAGTCCGTCTGACCAGATGCGCCAGGTCTCGTCGAGGATGTGTTCGAGGACGGCGTCACGGGCGGGAACGACTTGCATGGCGGATCGCAGGATTGTATCTGCTTTGAACGCCGCCGACGCTCGGATTCCTCGCGTGATAGTGTAGGCAGCGTCTCCGGCATTACCAGACCGTCCGATGCTCATCACCGATCTCCCGACGCCGGCAGTCCTGATCGAGTCGTCGCGGCTCACTCGAAATCTCGATCGAATGCAGGCTGCCGTGACCTCGCGCGGCCGGCGTCTCCGTCCGCATGCGAAGACGCACAAGTCGCCGATGGTTGCCGGAATGCAAATCGCCCGAGGCGCTGTCGGCATCTGCTGCGCGAAGCTTGGCGAAGCGGAGGTCTTTGCCGACGCGGGCATCGAAGACATCCGGGTGCCGTACCCTCTGAACCCGGTCAATGGCGATCGTGTCCTCGCCCTTGCCGATCGCGTCCGGTTTTCATTCATTGTCGACGATGCGGGCGTGGCAAAGGCGTGGTCGGACGTCGCGCGGCGCGCGGGACGGCAACTGGACGTGCTGATCAAGGTTGACGTCGGCTTTCATCGCTGCGGCATCGATCCGGACGCCAGCGCCGCACCGTCCATCGTGCGTGAGATCGCCGCGATGGAAGGACTCCGGTTCAATGGTCTGCTCAGCCACGCAGGGCACGCATATGCGGCGAACTCGGACGCCGAGGTGGAATCCATCGCGTGTGCGGAGGCTCGCGTCCTGCGCGGTGTTGCGTCGCGATCCGGGATCGCATGCGAGGAGATCAGCGTCGGCGCCACGCCAACCGCTCGCTTTTCCATTGAACAGGAAGGCATCACCGAGCTTCGCCCGGGCAACTACGCGTACTACGATCGCATGCAGGTGCTGGTGGGATCCGCTTCGTGGGAGGACTGCGCGCTCACCGTCCTCGCGCGCGTCGTGAGCCGGCCGGCTGCCGATCGGCTCATTTTCGACAGCGGCAGCAAGACGCTCACGTCGGACGGCGTGAAGGGCCGCGGCAACACGGCGGGACACGGCGTCGTCCTGGAGGATTTGCAGGGTAGCGTCCCCGACGAGTCACTGCTGATCGAGCGGCTGTCGGAAGAGCATGCAACCGTTCGCAACGCCAACGGGAGCTCACGATTGGCCATTGGCGATCTCGTCCGCATCATTCCGAACCACTCGTGTGTCGTCTCGAACATGGTGGAGACGGTGTGGCTCGTCGACGGTGAGACAGTTCTCGATCGGCTGCCCGTGGCGGCGCGGGGACGGATCACATAGAATCAGCGCCGGACCTCGGACTTCGGACTTCGGACCTCGGACCTCGGACCTCGGACCTCGGACCTCGAAGCATATGGCGAGAGACCTGCCTGGTGAAGCGCTCGGCCTCGTGGAAACGCGCGGTCTGGTCGGCATGATCGAAGCGGCCGACGCGATGGTCAAGACCGCCAACGTCGTGTTCGTCGGCTGGCAGAAGGTGGATGCCGGTCTCGTGACGGCAATCGTGCGCGGCGATGTCGCGTCGGTGAAGGCTGCGACGGATGCGGGTGCTGCGGCTGCGCGCCGCGTCGGCGAGCTGGTCGGCGTGCACGTCATCGCGCGCCCGGCCGACGGCCTCGACAAGGTGTTTCCTATCGGCTGATCAGCCCGGATGCGAGGGCATCCGCCTTTTTTGCTCCTTCGAAATCTTTCGCCGTCAAGCCGCCTTCGCTGTGGGTGCTGTAGGTGAGGGTCACCCGTTTGTAGCTGACGAGGATGTCGGGGTGATGGTCGGCTCCCTCGGCATCGAAAGCGAGGCGCGTGACGAACGCGATCGCGTCAGGAAACGAGCGGAACACGAACTGCCGCGAAATCGCCTGGTTGCCCAGCGTCCAGCCGTCGAGCTCGGCGACCCGCCGTCCGACCTCGGCCGCATCCAGTGTTGCCATCCCGTGAGCATACCCAGAAACCGGGACACTCACACTCAATCAAAAAGCCGAGCAATAGCGTCCTCCGCTGTGACAGTCACAGTTCGGAACCCCCCGCTGGATCGACGCGTCTAACGGTGTTAGAGTAGTAAACACCGTTCAACGCAACCGGAACAACCACTCGTAAGACACAGGAAATACACGCACTTGGGCCTCAAAGAACGACAGGAACGTGAGCGCGAGGCCGTAGCCCGCGCCATTCTGGATGCCGCCCGTGACCTCTTTGTCAGCCACGGCTACCACAACGTCTCGATCCGCAAAATTGCCGAGCGAATCGAGTACAGCCCCGCGGCGATCTACAGCTACTTCCCCAGCAAGGACGACATCTTCTTCGCCCTCGCCGAGGAAGGCTTCCAGCTGCTCGCCTCCAGTGCGACGGAGCCGCCGGCCAGCCAGGATCCCATCGACGAAATCCGCTCGATGTTCTGGCACTACTACGTGTTCAGCAAAACGCATCCCGAGTACTTCGCGCTGATGTTCATCGACCGCACCGTGCCGCGCATCACGCGCGACTGGCACGGGTTCGAATTCGTCGCGGCGATGAAACAGCAGCTGCACGAGCGCATCCAGCGGGCTGTCGACAGCGGCGCGTTTCCGGCCGGCACGCCCCCCCACGCCGTGTTCCGCATCCTGCTGACCGCGTTGCACGGCGCCGCCACCTTGCGCATCTGCAACCGCATGGAACGCGGAGAAGACGCCGACGTGCTCGCGCACGCGACGCTCGACGCGGCGCTCCAGGGGCTGCGCGCCGGCTCCGCCGTGAATTGTCAATTGTCCGAGTGTGCTGATACCGAAGTGAGGACCGACCGTCATGATTCGTAAGCTGTTCGTATCCACGTTCATCAGCAGTGCCGCGATGGCTGCGCTCCTGTCGACGGGCTGCTCGGCGCAGACGACGAGCGCCGCGGAGCCTGCCGCACCCGCTCCGGTCGCCGTGCGCGTGACCGCCGTTCAGTCGCAGGCCATCGATCGCTTCCTGCGCGTGACGGGATCGCTTGCCGCTGACGAGCAGGCTGAAGTTGCCGCCGAGACCGCCGGACGCGTGATCGCGACGCCGGTCGAGCGGGGGACGCGCGTTGCCGCGGGAGCTGTGCTGATCCGCATCTCGGGCCAGGAAACCGCAGCTTCGCTTCGTGAAGCGGAAGCCAACGCGGCACAGATCGAAGCACGGCTCGGCCTCACGGCCGGGCAGCCGTTCGATCCCGAGCACGTGCCGGAAGTGCTGAACGCGAAGGCGTCGCTCGACTGGGCGGAAGCGGACTTCAACCGCATCAAGGCGCTGCTCGACCAGAAAGTTGTATCGCAGGCCGAGTTCGATCAGAAGCAGACGCAGATGCAGGCGGCGCGTCAGCAATACAAGACCGCGCAGAATGCCGCGCAGCAATCGTATCTCTCGCTGCAGGCCGCGCGCGCCCGGATCGATCTTGCGCGCAAGGCAGCGGCCGATGCCGTCGTCAAAGCGCCGTTCGCCGGCCTCGTGGCGGAGCGTGTGGTGAGCACGGGCGACTACGTCACGCGCGGGATGAAGGTCGCGACCGTCGTCCGCATCGATCCCTTGCGCGTCGAGCTCACTGTTCCCGAACAGTACTTGTCGCAGGTGAAGGAAGGACAACCCGTCAAGCTCACAGTCGATGCGTACCCGGGCGAAACGTTCCGCGCGAAGGTCCGCTTCGTGTCTCCGGCGCTCAAGACGGATCAGCGCGCGCTCACCGTGGAAGCGATTGCGCCGAACCTGGACGCCCGGTTGAAACCCGGGCTGTTCGCGACCGCGTTCCTGCAGAAGGCCGCGGCGGCGCCCGCCCTGCTCGTGCCCGCGACGGCTATCGAAACGATCGCCGGCACCAGCCGCGTATACGTCGTCAAGGCAGAAACAGCGGAAGAGCGCATCGTCACGATCGGCGAACGCGTTGGTGATCGCCTCGAGATCGCGACTGGCGTTGCTGCCGGCGAGACCGTCGCGGTGAATCCACGCGGCAAACTGACGGACGGCACGCGTGTTCAGATCGAGCGAGCACGGACAGGCACTGAATGAGACGCGAGAGCTCTCTGAAGTCCTATATGTCCGCGCCTGGAAACGGTTCGCGTAAATCTGTGTATATCTGCAGTTAGGAATCGTCAATGCAGTGGCTAGCGTCAATTTCCGTCCGGCGGCCCGTCTTCGCGAGCGTGCTCATTCTTACGCTCACCGTGATCGGCGCCTTTGCGTTCACGCGACTCGGACTCGATCGTTTCCCGAAAGTCGACTTCCCCACCGTGGTCGTCACGACGCGGCTGCCCGGTGCGGCCCCCGAAGAAGTCGAAACCGAGATCTCCGACCACATTGAAGAAGCGGTCAATACGATCAGCGGCATCGACGAGCTGCGATCGACGTCCTCCGAGGGGGTGTCCACCGTCGTCATCTCGTTCCTTCTCGAAAAGGACGCCGACATCGCGGCGCAGGAGGTCCGGGATCGGGTCAACCGGGTGATTCCGCTTCTGCCGAAGACCATCGATCAGCCGACGGTTGAGAAGTTCGATCCCGATGCGGCGCCGGTGCTCACGCTCGCGGTCTCTGCTTCGAAGCCTATCCGCGACATCACCGAGTACGCGGACAAGACGCTTCGGCGCCAGCTCGAAAGCGTCGATGGCGTCGGACAGGTCCTCGTCGTTGGCGGGCGGCAGCGCCAGGTCAACCTGTGGCTCGACGCCGCGCGGCTCCAGGCCTACAACCTGACCGTCACCGACGTGTCGCGCGCGCTCCAGGCGCAGAACGCTGAAGTTCCCGGCGGCCGCGTCGAAGCGGGATCGCAGGCGATGACGCTGCGGACGCGAGGCCGGGTACAGACCGTCCAGGAGTTCGGGGACGTGGTGGTCAAGCAGGCTGAGGGCCATCCCATTCTCCTGCGAGACGTCGCCGCCGTCGAAGACGGCATGGCGGAGGCGACAACGAAGGCGAACGTCAGTGGCGCGCCAACCGTCCTCCTCACGATCAGGCGTCAATCGGGTACAAACACCGTGCAGGTCGTCGACGCCGTCAAAGAGCGGCTGTCCGACCTCAAGGCGGTGATGCCTGCTGCCTACGACGTCCGCATCGTGCGGGACCAGTCCGAGTTCATCAAAGCGTCGATCGACACGGTCGAGGAACATCTCGTGCTCGGCTCGATGCTCGCGGCGCTCGTCGTGCTCGTGTTCCTGTGGAACTGGCGCTCGACGGTGATTGCCGCGATCGCGATCCCGACCTCGATCATCGCCACCTTCGGGTTGATCTGGTACGAAGGATTCACGCTCAATTCGATGACGTTGCTGGCGTTGACGCTTGCGGTCGGCATCGTGATCGACGACGCGATTGTCGTGCTGGAGAACATCTACCGCTTCGTCGAAGAGAAAGGGCGTCCCCCCTTCCAGGCGGCGGTCGAGGCGACGCGCGAGATTGGCCTCGCGGTGCTCGCGACCACGCTGTCGCTCATCGCGATCTTCGTGCCGGTCGGCTTCATGGGCGGCATCGTCGGCCGCTTCATGAAGAGCTTCGGCCTGACGATGGCCTTCGCGATCATGGTGTCGCTGCTCGTGAGCTTCACGCTGACGCCGATGCTGGCGGCGCGGTGGATCAAGATGCGTCCGCGCCGTGAAGACGCGAACGGACGCGAGATCCGCGGCGAGAGCTCCAAGGACAGCCGGTTCTTCCGGCCCATCGATCACGCCTACGCGCGTGTGCTCTCGTGGGCGCTCGGCCACCGCGCGCTCGTGGCGGGGGTTGCGGTGCTGGTGCTGCTGAGCAGTGCGCCGCTGTTCAAGGTCGCGAACAAGAATTTCCTGCCGACCGACGATCAGTCGGAGTTCGAAGTGGGCCTGCGCGCGCCTGAGGGTACGAGCCTGGACGC
>Ga0136846_1216172_pt1 | contig 10968 bp, 12 predicted proteins | sample HopSoiMetagenom2_FD_96841 | JGI IMG/M metagenome (GOLD analysis project Ga0136846, IMG submission 96841) | Grasslands soil microbial communities from Hopland, California, USA - 2 Assembly 2016 (version 4) | ecosystem: Environmental > Terrestrial > Soil > Grasslands | place: USA: Hopland... | reverse complement strand
GCGCGCACGCCGGTGTCGTAGGCGATCTGGCCGCGCTCGCGGTACGGCGCCGGGATCGCGGCGCAGCCGGGCAGCGATAGTCCCAAAGCCTCGGCCAGCGCATTCATCGTCGACGCGGTGCCCATGGTGTTGCAATGACCGACCGACGGCGCGCTGGCGATCGCGAGGTCCACAAATTCCCGCTCATCGATTCGGCCGGCGGCCAGTTCCTCGCGCGCTTTCCAGATCGCGGTGCCGGAGCCCGCTCGCACGCCCTTCCACCAGCCGTTCAGCATCGGGCCGCCGGAGAGAACGATAGCCGGGATGTTCACCGTCGCCGCCGCCATGATCAGCGCCGGCGTGGTCTTGTCGCAGCCGGTCAGGAGCACCACGCCATCGAGCGGATAGCCGTACAGCACCTCGACGAGGCTGAGATACGCCAGGTTTCTATCGAGCGCCGCGGTCGGGCGCTTGCCGGTTTCCTGAATCGGATGGCAGGGAAACTCGAAAGCGATGCCCCCGGCATCGCGGATGCCATCGCGCACGCGCTTGGCCAGTTCCAAATGGTGGCGGTTGCACGGCGACAGGTCGGAGCCGGTCTGCGCGATGCCGACGATAGGCTTGCCGGAGCGCAACTCCGGGCCGGTGAGTCCGTAGTTGAGGTAGCGCTCGAGATAGATCGCCGTCATGCCCGGATTGTCCGGATTGTCGAACCAGAGCTGCGAGCGGAGGTTCTTGCCGCGCGGGGCCAGGGTTTTTGGCTTCTTGGTCATCACATCCTCGGCCGTTTTGGGATTGGGCGGCGAGGATGCGCCGAACCGCGCGGAACGCGCAAGGAGGTCCGGAAAAGCCGAAATCACGCTGAAATCCCGCATTTGCCCGGCCGGGATTTCGACACGGACTTGTGAATGCAATTTCCTGCAGTCCGTGGTGTTACATCATTCGGGTGGCCGTGCTTACGCGCTCCAATGATCGAGAGGGCAACATGAAAACTTTATCCGTGGCTTTGATTGTTTCTGCACTTGGATTGGTTGTGGTGGCTTCGCCCGCCGAGGCGGCCAAGAAGAAGGTTCGGCACCATGCGGGCACATCCGCCAACGCCATGGTGCCCGGCGGCACCACCGCCGAATTCCAGGGCGGCGTGATGCGTGGTCCGCTCTACAACGGCCAGGACTATCTCGGTGACGATCCGGATCCGAACATCCGCGCCTATCTGCTTCGCGACCTGAGCGGCCGATACGGCGGCGGCCGTTAAATGCTGCACATCGCGGGTGCGCGCCATAAGCGCGTTTACGCGCGTCTTCGACGCGCTACGGGCGTGCGCCCGACAATCGGGAGATCAAAATGAAGACTTTATCCGTTGTTGTTTCCGCAATCGGCCTGGCCTTTGTTCTCGCTTCGCCGGCCGAAGCGGCCAAGGCGGGCAAGCAAAAGAAGTCGACGACGAGCGCGCATGTGGTGAAGCACCGCCAGACCGCCGAAGCTGTTCCAGCGCCCGGAGCGGGTTATCAGGGCGGCGTGATGCGCGGTCCGCTCTACAACGGGCAGGACTATCTCGGCGACGATCCCGACCCGAACGTTCGTGCGTTTCTCCTGAAGAATCTGAGTGGCCGCTACGGCAGTTCCTATTGAAGCCGGTTTGATTTTGCTTCGGCGATGCGCTCAATTGCCCGGTGCACATTTAGGGGCGCGCCGGACACCATGCACAATCAACTGCTGATCGGGGGCCTCGTCAGCCTCGCCAATTTCGGCATTCATGCTGTGATGACGGGGCTTATCGTGGTGGTCACCCACCACGTCGCCGGCAGAACGGATGACCTGCATGTCTTCATGCGTTTGTCCGCCCTGATGCTGGTCACGGTGTGCGTGCTGATGCTGGCGCACGTCGTCGAGATCTCGGTGTGGGCCTCCTGCTATGCCTTGGCCGGCATCGAAACCGAAAAGGCCGGCGCGTTCGAATTCGCCTTCGAGAACTACACCGCGCTCGGTTACGGCGACGCGGTGGCCTCGCAGGGCTACCGTCTGATGGGACCGATCACCGCGCTCAACGGGCTGTTGTTGATCGGCTGGTCGGTTGCCATCATCTTCGAGGTGGTGAAAATGGCGGATGTGCAGATCGCGCGGCCGGAGCAGGCGGACTGAAGTACCTGGACTTCCGGTTCGTCCGCGGTGTTCGTGTTGCAGCGACGAGGTTCACATGCGTCACCGTTCGGACATCTGGGTCTTCTCAGCCGCCATAACTCTCGCCCTGTGTTTCGCCGCGCCGGCGGAGGCGGCCACTCCCGGCAAGCACAAGAGGCCGGTCGCGGGCGCGACACCTCACGCGATGAAACATCGGCGCACCACCGCTATGGTGCAACCGGCGTTTCGATATCAGGGCGGCGTGCCGGCGGGCCCGCTTTACAACGGCCAGGACTATTTGGGTAACGATCCCGATCCGAACATCCGCTCGCAAATCCTGCGCGATCTGGGCGGCCGCTACGGCGGCAACGACTGACGCCGACTGGCAGGAATTTTCCGCGCCGATTGGCGTGGCAAGGGTGGTCTGCGCCCGTTGACGGCGGCCATAACCCTGCGGCTAATAGGGGCAATAACAGCGCAATAAAACCAGTAAACGCAGGACACCCCATGCTGAAAACCATCGCGGCGTTCGACCGCATCGGCGAGGAAAACGCCTTTGCCGTTCTGGCCCGCGCCAATGCGCTCGCCGCGCAGGGCAAGGACATCATCAACCTCGGCATCGGCCAGCCCGATTTCCGCACGCCCGAATTCATCGTCGAGGCCGCGATCAAGGCCCTGCGCGATGGCCATCACGGCTACACGCCGGCGACCGGCATTCCGCCGCTCCGCGAGGCGGTCGCCGCCGACCTGCACAAGCGCTTCAAGGTCGAAATGTCGCCCGACAGCGTGATGATCATGCCCGGCGGCAAGCCGACCATGTTCATGTCGATCCTGATGTTCGGCGAGCCCGGCGTGGACATTCTTTACCCCGATCCAGGCTTTCCGATTTACCGCTCGATGATCGAGTACACCGGCGCGCGGCCGGTCCCGGTGCCGATCCGCGAAGAGAACGGCTTTGCCTTCTCCGCCGACGAGACGCTGAAGCTGATCACGCCGCAGACGCGGCTGCTCATCCTCAATTCGCCGGCCAATCCGACCGGCGGCGTCACCGGCAAGGCCGAGGTCGACAAGCTCGTTGCCGGCCTGGAGAAATTTCCCGATGTCTGCGTGATGTCGGACGAGATCTACGACCACATGGTCTATGACGGCGAGACTCATGTCTGCCTGTTGTCCTATCCGTCGATCCGCGACCGGCTGATCCTGCTCAATGGCTGGTCAAAGACCTACGCCATGACTGGCTGGCGGCTTGGGTACGGGATTTTCCCGCCGAAGCTTTACGAATACGTCCGCAAGCTCGCGGTCAATCTGCACTCCTGCGTCAACGCCTCGGCGCAATACGCCGGTCTCGCGGCGCTGAAAGGTCCGCAGGACGAGGTGCACAAGATGATCGCCGAGTTCGACAAGCGGCGGAAGGTGGTGGTCGAGGGCTTGAACAAGCTGCCCGGCGTGTCGTGCGCGGTGCCGAAGGGCGCGTTCTACGCGTTCCCGAACGTGAAGCAGACCGGCTGGAAGGCCAAGGAGCTCGCCACCGCGCTGCTCGACAGCACCGGCGTCGCCACCATCGGTGGTCCCGACTTCGGCATCCTCGGAGAAGGTTACATCCGGCTGTCCTACGCCAACTCGACCGAGAACATTCTCAAGGCGCTCGACCGCATGGGTCAGTTCCTGGCGAGCCGCAAGGCGGCGTGACGACAATGCGAAGAATGCTGAAGATTCTGCCGATCGCGTTGACCTGCATCGCCGGCACCGCGGTGCAGGCGCAGACCTACTATCATTATGAATGCGCCGACGGCGCTGCCTTCGAGGTGGCGCTCTATCCGGAGGGCAAGGCGGCATACCTGCAGGTCGACGGCAAGTCGCTGCAACTGCCAAAGCGTTTTTCGCTGACCAGCCAGCGCTTCGCCCAGAACGGCGTCACCTTCTCGATGAAGAGCGGCGGCACCGCCCCGATCCGCCGCGCCGGCAGGACGTCGCAGTGCAAGGTGAATTGATCGCTTACGCGGGCACTGAACATCCGCTTCTCTCCGAAAACGACTGAATTACTGCATCGCTGCGAAATGTCGCGATGTGCCAATCGTGTCGCTTCGCGTCGCAACAAACGGCATCGTTATTTGATCAATTTGGCGGCGCGGTCGAGCACCGCGCAGCCACCTGCTTTTCGCTTTGTTAATGCCGGCGAATGGGTCTTGACGGGTGCCATCCGCAAATGCCCCGATGGGGGACCTACAAACCTTGGGAGGGACCGACCATGCCTCGTCTTACCGGCATTGCGTTCGCGGCTTCCGCCATTATGGCCGCCGCGATACTCGCGGTCTTGTCGCAGCCCGCTGCTGCTCAGACCACCACCCTCACCATGTCGAGCTGGGTGTCGCCAAGCCATCTGCTGACCAAAGACGTGCTGGCGGTCTGGGGCCAGCAGGTGGAAAAGGCCACCGACGGCCGCGTCAAGCTGCAGATGCTGCCGAAGCATCCGTCCGCCGCGCCCGGCACTTTGGATGCGGTCAGGGATGGCCTCGTCGACGTTTCCTACGTCACGGCAAGTTACACGCCCGCCCGCCACACGATGCCGCTCTTGGCCGAGCTGCCGGGCGGCGGAGCCACCTCTGTGATCAACTCGGTGGCCTACTCGCGCATCCATTGGAAGTATTTGCAGCCGGTCGGCGAATATAAAGGCGTCAAGCTGCTCGGCGTCTTCACCCATGGACCGGGCCAGATGTTCAACACCAAGCGGCCGATCAACAAGGTCGAGGACCTCGCCGGCATGAAGATCCGCACCGGCGGCGGCATTGCCGAGGAAATGGCGCGCGCGCTCGGAGCGTCGGCATTCGTCAAGCCGGCTCCCGAGTCCTACGAGCTGCTCAGCTCCGGCGTCGCCGATGGCACGTTCTTTCCGCTCGAGTCGATCATCTCCTTCAAGCTCGACACGGTTATCAAGTACGCCACGCTGTTCCCCGGTGGATTCTACAGCTCTTCGTTCGGTTTCTTCATGAACGAGGACAAGTGGAACAAGCTGTCGAAACAGGACCAGGACGCCATCGCGTCGGTGTCGGGCGAGCCGCTGGCGCTGCTCGCCGGCAAGGCGTGGGACGCCACCGACGCCGCAGCGCTTGAGAGGATGAAACAGGTCGGCATCCAGATCAGCCAGCCATCGCCCGAGTTCATCAAGGGCGCACAGGAACGCGCCAAGGTGATCAGCGACAAATGGATCAAGGACGCCACCGCCAAAGGCATCGACGGCGCCAAGGTGTATGCCGAGTTCCATGAAGAGCTCAAGCGCGCCGCGGCTGGCCAGTAACGGATCCGAGGTCCAATCCGGTGTCCATGACGTCACAGACGCCGCCGGCTGCGACGTCACCACCCGCCGAGGTGGGCGTCTGGCTCGATCGCGCGCTCGGTGCTGCAGCGGCTGTCCTGCTGTTCTGCCTGATGGCGTTGACGACGGCCGACGTCATCGGGCGCTATATCTTCAACTGGCCCTTGCGTGGCGCCTTCGAACTCACCGAGTTGATGCTGTTGACGCTGATCTTTGCCGGGCTGCCACTCGCCTCGCGGGCGGATGAGCACGTCACGCTCGACTTCATTGACATGCTGTTCGGCGACAATGGCCGCCTGCTGTTACGCCGGCTCGTCGATCTGATATGCGGGCTGTTGTTCCTCGGGCTTGCCTGGCGCGTCTGGATCAAGGCCGGCAAGATCGCCGGCTACGGCGACACCACCGAGGTCTTGCGGATCCCGGTCGGTCCGTTCGTCTATTTCATGGCCGTCATGGTGGCGATCACCGGGATCTTGCATCTGACCAAGGTGATTTTCCCCGCGCCGCCGCGCGGCGCGGTCCCGTTCGATCCAAACAAGCCGACCACTACATGACGGAAGCTCTGATCGGTCTCGGTCTGATGATGGTGATTGCGCTCTTGCGCGTCCCTATCGCCATCGCCATGGGCGTGGTCGGGTTCCTCGGCGTCGCCTATTTGCGCGACTGGAATTTCGCGCCTGCCTTCGCGATGCTGGAGACCAAGGTCTACGAGACCGGGCGCAACTACACGCTCTCGGTGGTGCCGCTCTTCATCCTGATGGGCAATCTGGTCACGCGGGCCGGCATGTCGCAAGAGCTGTTCCGCGCGGCCAACACCTGCATCGGCCATCTGCGCGGCGGACTTGCCATGGCGACGGTGTGCGCCTGCGCCGGCTTCGGCGCCATCTGCGGGTCTTCGATCGCAACCGCCGCCACCATGGCCAAGGTCGCCTACCCGGCCATGAGCCAACTCGGCTACTCGGATCGCCTGTCGACGGGCTCCATCGCCGGGGGCGGCACGCTCGGCATTCTCATTCCGCCCTCGACGATCATGGTGATCTACGGCGTCATGACCGAGACCAATATCGGCAAGCTGTTCGCGGCCGGCATCCTGCCGGGCATCCTGGCGACATTCCTGCTGTGCCTGGCGGTGCAATGGATCGTATGGACCGATCCGGCCTCGGGGCCCCGCGGCGAGCGCTCGACCTGGGCGCAGCGGTTTGCGGCTCTCAAGGGCGTGTGGGCGGTGGCACTGCTGTTCATCGTCGTGATGGGCGGCATTTACGGCGGCGTTTTCACGGCGACGGAAGGTGCGGGGATCGGCGCCTTCGGCGGGCTCTGCTTCGCGCTGGCGCGCCGGGCTCTCACGTGGCGCACGCTGCTCGATTCCCTCGTCGAATCCAGCCGCACCACGGCGATGCTGTTCGCCATCCTGACCGGCGCGCTGATGTTCGCCGAGTTCGTCAACTACACGTCGATGCCGGATGACCTCAAGAACCTCGTCACGTCGTTCAACCTGTCACCGATCATGGTGGTGGCGGCGATCTGCGTCATCTACGTGATTCTCGGCACGGCCATGGAAGAGCTGTCGATGATCCTGCTGACGGTGCCGGTGTTCTTTCCGCTCATCGTGCATCTGGGCCTCGACCCCATCTGGTTCGGCATCTTGATCGTGGTGGTGGTGGAGATCGGGCTGATCAGCCCTCCGGTCGGCATGAACCTGTTCGTCATCAACGCGCTGCTGCCGCAGGTGCCGACGCGCACGGTGTTTCACGGTGTGCTGCCGTTTGTGGTCGCGGACGTGGTGAGGCTCGCCATTCTCGTGGCCTTTCCTATCATCTCGCTGTGGCTGCCGAGCCTGATGCGGTAAATCCCCTGAGGTTTGGCGACACGGACTCGCCGCCATCCCTGAACGAGCCATCGCTCACGCTTGTTCAACGACGGTACGGACCGCTGGACATCATTTTGCTTCTTCGACGCGCGTGCTTGTCGCCGGTCCCATGCCGACGATCAGCAGGACCGCATCCTCGTCCTTCGCGCCGTCCCAATGCACCTGCTTGCCGTAGTGGGTGACGACGGTGCCGGCTGGCATGGCGACGGTGTTGGCTGGATCGAACTTGTTGCCCGTTCCGACCCACCAGGTGCCCTTGAGCACGGTGATGAAGCGGTCGTTGGGATGAAAATGTGGGCGGCTGAAGTTGTTGCCCTTCAGCCATTTGTTGAGGACGACATAAAGACCTTCCTTGGTGGGATCGCCCACGAGCACGGCATTCTCGTTGCCCGCGCCCGGTGCGCGCTTCCATTCGACCTTGTCCGGAAGAATGAAGGTGACGGCGGCCGGATTGAGCTCGGCAGCGCGCGAAACGCTGCAGCACAGCACGAACGCGAGTACAGGCAGGATGCTGAAGCCGCGCGATACGGACCAAGTAGCCATTGTGTTTTCCCCCGTTGCTATGGCTCCAGAGGGTACCGAATATACGCTTGGTGCCACAAGCGGCAGCCGCCCGGTGGGAGTTGAATTCTATTTCGGCTGTTCGAGAATGACGCGCGTGGCGCCGGGGATCGGCAGCTTGATGCCCTCGCGCGCAAAGGTATCCCACAGCGCGATCATCACCGCGGACCGCGTACCGGTCGGACCGGTCGCGGCGTCCTTGATCCAGAACCACAGCACGTATTCGATCGCGCTCGTGCCATAGCCGGTCAGGTGACAGACCGGCGGCGGGACTTTCAGCACCTGCTCGACGCTCTGCGCCGCCTGCACCGCGGCGGCGCGCGTCTTGTGCAGGTCGCTGTCGTAGGTGGTGCTGAATTTCACTTCGAGGCGCATCAGGTCGGACGAATAGGTCCAGTTGATGACGCGCTGGGTGACGAGGTCCTCGTTCGGCACCAGCAACTCGCGGCCATCCTTGAGGTCGACCGAGGTGTAGCGCGCACCCATGTGCGCGACCCAGCCGAAATGCTCGCCGACCGAAATGACGTCGCCCGGCTTGATCGACTTGTCGGCCAACAGAATGATGCCGCTGACGAAGTTCGAGACGATCTTCTGCAGGCCCAGGCCGACGCCGACGCCGATTGCGCCGGTGAACACCGCGAGCACGGAGAGATCGATGCCGGACGCGCTCAGCACGATGATGATGGCGGCCGTCATCACGCCGATGCGAATGAGCTTGCCGGCCAGCACCTGGATCGACGGGGTCAGGCCGCTGACATGCTGAACGCGGCGGTCGAGGAAATTGCTGGTTGCGGTGGCGGCCCACAGCGCCACCGCGAGCAGCACCGCGGTCTTGATAATGAGGAGCGGCGTGACCCTGATGCCGCCGATCAGGATCGCGCGGGCGTCGAGCGCGGCCACGGTGTCGTCGAGCAGGCCGAGGATGCTGAGCGCGGCGATGGTCCAGGCCGTCACCTGGACCAGGCGGTTGACGAATGGATTGCGGATCAGACTGGCCGCCAGCGCGATCACCACCCAGGCGGTGGCGAGATCGCCGGCCACGCCGAGGATGTAGGTGCGGGGATGCGTGGCCCAGGTCCGGATCGCGGTGCGGGTGATCCCGATCAGGATCATAAAGGCCAGCACGCCGAAATTGTCGATCAGCGCGCGAACGAAAATGCGCAGATACGGCGGCCAGCCCATGGTGGCCGTCACCAGATCGAACCGCCGGCGGATTGCGGCGGCGCAGCCCCAGGCGGCGAGTGCGACAAGCACGATGATGCCGAACTGGACCGGCAGCCAGATCGAGGTGAGCTCGGTCCGCAGCGTCACCCGCAAGGTGGTGACCAGCGCATCCAGGGTGCCTTGCAGGCTGTCTGCTTCCATGCCCCTTCCAGCCACCTGATGTCGTGCGAATGCTGACGGGAATACGCGATTCGAGCGGCAAGTCCCAGATTGGAAACGCGCAATCCCGCGCCGCCGTGCCGCGCTTCAGGCGCGCTGGGTCAGCCGGAAACCGATCAGCACGATCGCAAGGCCGATCAATTGCAGCACGCTCGGCATCGAGCCGAGCGCGATCCAGCCGATCAGCAGCACGCCGGGTGGCACCAGCGTCGGGAACACCGCGGCCCGTCCGGCGCCGAGCAGCACGACCGCGCGGGTGAACAAATAGATCGCGCCGGGCCCGGCCAGCAAACCTTGTAGAACCGCCTGCAGCAGGTTCTCCCAAAACCCCAGCGCAATCAGGCGCGAGAATCCCACTAGCACACCGTAGATCGGCAGGATGGCGAGCGAGAGCACGCTGGTGACGATCATGGCGCGCGTCGGCACCACGCGCCATTTCCGCAGGAACATGCCGAAGGTCGCAAAGAACGCGCCGGCCAATACGAACAGCAGGTCGCCGGCGACGCCGTGCACGCCGATGGTGGTGATGGCCTCGCCGCCGATCACGATGAGGCCGGCGACGATGACGAGCGCGCCGGTGATCCGCTTCGCCGGCAGCCGTTCATGGAGGACGACGGTCGAAAGAACCAGGCCCAGCAGCGCCGCGGTCGACGGTTGGATGATGCCGCCGTGGCCGAGCGGCACCAGCAGGAAGCCCGAGTAGCTGACGAACGCGATGCCGAGCCCGCCGAAGAACGTCAGCACGATGCCGCGGGTCCAGCCGATGCCGTTAAGGTCGCCGATGCCGTCACGGAGCGCGAGCGGCAGCAGCACGACGCCGGCCCAGAAGCAGCGGTGAAAGGTGATGTCGGCGGGGGTGAACCCGATGTCGATGCCGTGCCGCGCGGCAACGAACCCGGCCGCCCAGAACACCGCCGCGCCGACGCCGCAGGCGATGCCGATGGCAATGGAGTGGGGCGGGTTCGGATTGGTACGGTCTGGCGTCATAGCGCGATGTCCCATACGCCTGCTGGCGTGTCAGCACCAGCGCGGCTCACCCATCGCGCGATAGGGCTTCCGGAAGTGGCCGCGGAATGCTTAAGCTCGGATCAAACCTCGAGGGAGTGAACCGTGGCCAAGAACAAAGTCATCATCACCTGCGCCGTCACCGGCTCGATCCATACGCCGTCGATGTCGCCGCACTTGCCGGTGACCGCGGAGCAGATCGCCGATGCCGCGGTCGGCGCGGCCGAGGCTGGCGCCGCAATCGTGCATCTGCACGCGCGCAATCCGCAGGACGGCCGGCCCGACCAGACGCCGGAGGCCTTCGCGCCATTCCTCAAGGTGATAAAGCAGCGCTCCGGCGTGGTGGTGAACATCACCACCGGCGGCGCCCCGACCATGACGGCGGAGGAGCGGGTGCGTCCGGCGGCGCACTTCAAGCCCGAGGTCGCCTCGCTCAACATGGGCACCATGAACTTTGGGCTCTATCCGATGATCCCCCGCTACAAAGGCAAGTTCAAACACGACTGGGAGGAGCCGTATCTCGAAGGCTCCAAGAAGGGCATGTTCAAGAACACCTTTGCCGACATCGAGTACATCCTGACCACCTGCGCCGGCAACAACACCCGCTTCGAGATCGAGTGCTACGACATCGGCCACCTTTACACGCTGCGGCATTTTCTCGACCGCGGCGTGGTCAAGCCGCCGCTGTTCGTGCAGTCGGTGTTCGGCATCCTGGGCGGCATCGGTGCGCATCCCG
>Ga0136846_1213289_pt1 | contig 10968 bp, 9 predicted proteins | sample HopSoiMetagenom2_FD_96841 | JGI IMG/M metagenome (GOLD analysis project Ga0136846, IMG submission 96841) | Grasslands soil microbial communities from Hopland, California, USA - 2 Assembly 2016 (version 4) | ecosystem: Environmental > Terrestrial > Soil > Grasslands | place: USA: Hopland... | reverse complement strand
GGCAGCCGGGCGAGCGCCTGTGCGTGCGCGGCAGCACCAGCCAGGTCGCCGGCCGCGACGGCGGTGTCTGCTGCCATCAAGTACCCGTCGCCGAACTCGAATCCGCTCGCCGCGCCGACCGGCAGGGTGGCGAGTACGTTCATCCGCCGCCGGACGACGTCCATGGCCGCAGCCACGTCGTGGCGGGTGAAGTGGATCGCGATCAGTCCGTCGAGGGCGGCGCTGTGCACGATGCCGTCACCGGCCCGCTCGGCGAGGTCGATGGCCCGCTGTGCTTGATCGATCGCCGTCGGGTCGCCGTAGCGCTCGGCCATCGCTATCGCGGCCTCGGCGACCGGCGAACCGTCGGACACTGCCCGCGCCTCGGCCAGCAATGCGGCCGCGTGCGCGGGGGTGTTGTGCTCGGCCATGATCCCCGGGGCGCGGATGATGTACATCGCCATCGTCGCCAGGTCCCGAGCCGCACCGCCCCGATCGCCGATCGAGACGGCGACATCGGCTGCCGCCCGGAACAGCCGCAGCGCCTCGGTGCCCACGAACCGGCTCGCAGCCGCGCCGGCAGCAAGCCGCAGATGGCTCACCCGCGCCGTCTCCGACGAAGCAAGATCCGCGGCTTGCTCGTAGCGCCGCTGCGCCTGGGCGGGTCGCCCGCGGAGGAACAGCAGTCCGGCGAGGTGTGCGGCGAGTCCGGCCGCCTGCATCCGGCGGGCATCGTCGCTCGCGCTCCAGACGAGCGCGGCGCCGATGTCGTCGACGCAGCGGTCGAATTGGGCGCACCAGTCGTCGTCCGGCCGAGCACCGGCGCTAAGCAGGCCGGCCACCATCGCGCGGCACCACCTCTCATGTCCGGACCGGGCCCGTTCCAGCTCGTTGGCGAGTTCGAGTTGCTCGGCGCCGTACTGGCGGATCGTCTCCAGTGCCCGGTACCGGGTTGGTGAGCCCGGCTCGACGACGAGCAGGCTGTGCTCTGCCAGTCGCGCCAGTCCGTCGGCAACCGCTGCGCGCTCGCGGGTCGTGCCGGTCACCGCGTGGGCGGCGTCGACGTCGAACCAGGCCGCGAACACGGCGAGGCTGCGCAGCAGGCGACGGTCATCGGGTGCGAGCAGGTCGTAGCTCCAGGCGATCGCGTCGCGCAGCGAACGGTGCCGGTCGGCGGACCGCGCGCCGCCGGTGAGGAACCGCAACCGCTCGTCCAGGCTGCGCTCCAAGCCGTCCAGGCCGAGTGTGGAGTACCTCGCCGCGGCCAGTTCGATTGCCAGCGCCATGCTGTCCAGCGCCTCGCAGAGCACCCTCACCCGGGCGGTGTCGAGCACCGCAGTGCCGCTGGTCGCGGCGGCGACCCGGGCGGTGAACAGGGCGACGGCGTCCTCAGCCGACAGCCCCGGCACCGCGTAGACACATTCGTAGGGCAGGAGCAGCCGGATCCGGCTGGTCGCCAGCACACCGACCTCCGGGCAGCCGGCGAGGATTACCTCGACGCAGTCCCGGACCGCGTCCAGCACGTGCTCGCAGTTGTCCAACATCAGCAGCGAATCTCGTTCGGCGAGCGCCGCAACCAGCGCCAGCGCGATCGAGCCGGTGCTCTGTTCGGGTACGCCGACCGCCTGCGCGAGCGCTCCGAGGACCATGCCGGGCTGGGTGACCTGGGCGAGGTCGACGAACCACACGCCGTCGCGGCGCTGGGCGCCGACCTCGGCCGCGACGCTCAATGCGAGCCGGGTCTTGCCCACTCCGCCCGGACCTGTCGCGGTGACCATCCGGTGCTCGGCGAGCGCGCCCGCCAGCGCCGCGCGCTCGGCGGTCCGACCGACGAAGGAGGTAACCGGGGTGGGCAGCGGGCGGCGGCCCGGCGCGACGACAAGCCCCGGGATGGCTTCGGCCTGCCGCGCCAGGCTGCGCCGATCGGGCAGTTGTAACTTGCGTAGCAGCGCGGACACGTGGGTCTCGACGGTGCGTGTCGAGATCACCAGCGCCTCGGCGATCTGCGCATTGGTGAGATGCCGGGCGATCAGGGTGAGGACCTCCGCCTCCCGCGCCGTCACCTCCGGCGTCTTCACCGCCCTCCCGCTGGCCACGCCGCCCAGTCTCGCCCAACCAGGCCGGACCGCGACAGCCGCGCCGTCCGTGTCCAGCACCGATACCCGCGTCTCGGTGCTCGCCACGGATGTGCCACCGCGCTTCGGCCGCAACCCTCGACAGCGGCGAGACCGAGCGCCACCCGAGCCATCACTGAGGAGACAGGCCCATGACCAGCACCGAGACCGCCGTCCGCAACGGCGTCGACACCGCGACCCTGTTCGCCACCCTGGACGCCGTCAAGGCCGACCCGGACATCGCGAAGTTCCGATTCCGGGCGACCAACAGCTGGCTGAACGGGACACACAACCAGTCGACGATCCACGGCTTCCACGGCGCCAAGCAGGAGATGACCCACCGCGAGCCGTTCACCTTCGACGCCGACCACCCACCGGTGCTGGTCTGGTCGGACCACGGTCCGACCCCGGTCGAGTACCTGCTGCACGCGCTCGCCGCCTGCCTGACCGCCGGCATCGCCAACGTCGCCGCCGCCCGCGGCGTCACCCTCACCGAAGTGTCCTCGACCGTCGAGGGCGACATCGACCTGCTCGGCATCCTCGGGCTGTCAGACCAGGTCCGCAACGGCTACCAGCAGATCCGGGCGAGCTTCACGCTGCGCGGCGACGACCCAGCCAAGTTGCGCTCGGTGGTCGAGCAGTCGCGCCGGCGGTCCGCGGTGTTCGACGTCGTCACCAACGGGGTGCCGGTCAGCATCGACGTCGACGCCGGCTGACAGCACCTCGCCAACCTAGGAGCAGTTGTGCACATCACCGACACCGTCGTCATCGGCGCCGGCCAGGCCGGCCTCGCCGTCAGCCGATGCCTGACCGAGCAGGGGCGCGAGCACGTCGTGTTGGACCGCGGGCGGGTAGGGCAACGTTGGCGCAGCAACAGTTGGGACTCGTTGCATCTGCTGACACCCAACTGGATGAACACGCTGCCCGGCGAGACCTACGCCGGCCGCGTCCCGGACGGATTCGCGTCCGCCGCCGCCTTCGTCGAGCACCTTGCCGGGTACGCCGAGTCATTCGGCGCACCCGTCGAAGGGCGCGCGGCCGTGCGGCTGCTGCGCAAACGGGGTGACCTGTTCGAGGTCGTCACCCAGCGGGCGGTCTGGCGGGCCCGGAGCGTCGTCATCGCCACCGGGTGGTGCGACCTGCCCGCCGTACCGGCGGCGATCCACCACCTGGCCGCCGGCGTCCATCAGCTCGCGGCGAGCGACTACCGCAAGCCGAGCTCACTGCCGGACGGCGGCGTGCTGGTCGTCGGAGCCTCGGCGACCGGCGTGCAACTCGCCGACGAGCTGCGGACCGCAGGGCGCAACGTGACGATCGCCGTCGGCCGCCACACCCGGATGCCGCGCAGCTACCGCGGGATGGACATCTACTGGTGGCTCGATCGCCTCGGCCTGCTCGACACGACGATCGACCAGGTGCGCGACCGCGAGCTGGCCCGGCGGGAGCCGTCCGCACAGTTGGTGGGGCGGCCTGACCGACGCCCGCTCGACCTCGCCACCCTCCAGCAGGACGGCGTCCGCCTGGTAGGGCGAGTGGTCGGCATCGACGGCCACCGGGTCGCCTTTGCCGACGACCTCCCCCGGACGATCGCGGCAGCCGGGCTGCGCATGCAACGGCTGCTCGGCCGGATCGACCGGCACATCGACGCGCACGGGCTTCGCGACGAGGTCCTTCCAGCAGACCGCCTGCGACACGTCTCGGCGACACCTACCGTCCGCGACGTCGACCTTCGCACTGCCGGCATCGCCAGCATCGTGTGGGCGACCGGCTTCCGCCGCTCCTACCCGTGGCTGCAACTGCCTGCGCTCGACCGCACCGGCGAGATTCACCAGCGGCGCGGCCGCACGACGGTGCCCGGCCTCTACGTACTCGGCCAGCGCTTCCAGCACTACCGCAACTCGAACTTCATCGGCGGGGTCGGCCGCGACGCCGCTCAGGTGGCCGACGCCATTGCCGGCCGGCGCCGTGCCGCCCACGACCGCAGCCCGGCCCGCACCTGATCACGGAGAAACCCATGCCACTGCACCGCCACGCCGAACCGAGCTACGACGTCGCCGTCGTCGGCGCCCGCGCCGCAGGCGCATCCACCGCGTACCTGCTCGCCAGCGCCGGACTGCACGTGCTGCTGGTCGACCGCAGCCGCTACGGCACCGACACGCTCTCCACCCACGCCCTGATGCGCGGCGGGGTGCTGCAGCTCTCCCGCTGGGGACTGCTGGGGAAGATCATCGCCGCGGACACACCCCCGGTGTACCGCACTACCTTCCGCTACCGCGACGCCGCGGTGCCCGTCACCGTGAAGCCGTCCCTCGGCGTAGACGCCCTCTACGCGCCGCGCCGCACCGTGCTCGATCCGATCCTCGTCGACGCCGCAGCAGCCGCAGGCGGCGACGTCCGGTTCGGCATCGGCGTGACCGACGTGCTACGCGAGCCCGATGGCCGCGTCACCGGCATCATCGGCCGCACCCGTCTCGGCCATGGCTTTCGCGCCCGCGCCCGCATCGTCGTCGGCGCGGATGGAATCCATTCCACCATCGCCGACCGGGTCGGTGCCGTCACCGAGCGGGCCGGGACCTCCATCGCAGCCAGCACCTACGGCTACTGGACCGGACTGGACACCGACGGCTACGAATGGAACTTCCGCCCCGGCGCCGCCTCCGGCGTCATCCCGACCAACAACGGCCAGGCCTGCGTGTACGCCAGCGCCCCGCCGCAGCGCATCGGCCGAGGCGGCCTCACAACCCTCACCGGACTCATCGCCGAGTCCTCGCCCGAGCTCGCGGCCCGGCTCACCACCGCAGCCGCACCGCGCGCGCTACGCACCTTCACCGGGCAGCCCGGCCACCTACGCCGGTCCTCGGGTCCCGGCTGGGCCTTGGTCGGCGACGCCGGCTACTTCAAAGATCCCATCACGGCGCACGGACTGACCGACGCACTACGCGACGCCGAGCTGCTCGCCCGCGCCATCACTGCCGTTCTGGTCAACGGCGCGGACGAGCGCGACGCGCTCGCCGGCTACCAAACCACCCGCGACGCCCTCTCCACCGCGCTGTTCGATCTGACCGACCAGATCGCCGAACACCGCTGGACCGACGCCGAGATCCCCGACCTCCTCCTCAAGCTCAGCGCCGCCATGTCCGACGAGATCGAAACACTCGCCGCACTAGCCCCCATCGGGCGCGGCACCGAACCGGACGGCGTGCAGCCCACCCCCCACCGCCTCACCACCAACGCCGGAACGGACTACAGATGATGACCCACCCGTGGATCACCGCCCAACTCAACGAACAACACCGCGCTAGCCTGGTCGCCGACGCTGGACGCGACCGGGAGCGGCGCCACCTCCTCGCCCGCCCAGACGCAAACGGCCGGCTCAACCGGCGTGGCCGGCCGCGACCTCGACCGGACCGCCTAAGGTTCGCACCGTCGTACCGGATCGCCCTGCAAAGCCACCCGGCGACCGAGGAACCGCACGGCACCACGTGGGCGCATGTCGACCGAACTACCGTGACGTTGAACGGAGCCGCCTGCCATGCAAGTCGGTGACACCGCCCGCCGGACACGCACCATCACGGCCCGCGACATTGAGCTATTCACCCAACTCACCGGCGACCGCAACCCACTGCACTACGACCCCGACCTGGCCCGCCGATCCCACTTCGGCGCCATCGTGGTCCAAGGCGGAATCACCAGCGGACTGCTCAACGCCGTCGTCGCCGAGGACCTGCCCGGACCAGGCAGCGTCTTCCTCCACGTCAACTGGAATTTCCGCGCGCCGGTGCACCCCGGAGACGACATCACCGCCCAGGTCACAGTGACCGCCACGCGAACCGACAAGCCAGTCACCACCCTCGCAACCACAATCGTCAACCAGAACGGGATCATCGTGCTCGACGGAACCGCCGTTGTCTGGCGCGACCCACAAGTTGCGAATCTTCATGGCAAACCCTGATCCGCCACACCCACCGCCCACCCGCGCAAGGCGCCCCCTAGTCACTACCAACCCGAGCCGGGCTCACCGTCAACGCTGAGATGCAACCGCTCTCCTAAAGTGCGGGCAGGCGGCAAGCTGACGCGCATCAGCTGAGGCCGGCGGGTTTCGGCAGTGGATCGGTGGCGTGGCCGCCGACGGCAGGTTCATGCTGTGGGGATGCGGCGGCTGTGGCCGGATGGGGTGCTGGTCGCGGTGTGCACGTTGGCGCAGTTGACGTCGCTGCGGCCGGGTGATGCGGCGGCTCCTGGTGCGACGGCCGGCGGGTTGGCGCTGGTCGCTGCGGTGGCTGCCGGGCTGGCGTTGTGGTGGCGTCGGCGGGCGCCGCTGACGGTGGTGGGCGGGGCGGCGACGGCGTATGTGGTGCAGGCGGCGGCGGTTGGCCCCGTTGCGCCGGTGACGGTGGCGGCGGGCTGCTATGCCGCGGCACGTTTCGGACCTGTGCTGTGGGGTCCGGTTGCCGGGCTTTTGGCGGTGGCGGTCGTGGCGGTCTGCGTGGTGTTGGTGGGCGCAGCTGGGCTGGCGGCGACGTACGCGGTGGTACTGGTGTTGGCGGTGCTGGCCGGCGTGTTGGTGGTGGCGCGCCGGGCCCGGCTGGAGGCGATGACGCTGTCGGCGGTGGTAGCCGAACGGCTGCGGATTGCTCGGGATCTGCATGATGTGGTCGGGCACGGGATGGGCGCGATCACGGTGCAGGCCGGCGCGGGGCGGATGGCGTTGCAGGCAGGCGCCGAGGCCGAGGTTGGCCGGGCGTTGCTGAGTATTGAGCGGGCCGGGCGCAGCGTGTTGCGGGAGGTGCGGTGGCTGGTCGGGGTGTTGCGGGAACGGCCGGAGCAGGTGACGGCCGCGGATGTGGTCGGGTTGGCAGACGCGGCCCGCAGCGCTGGGTTCGTGGTGGACGCGAGGTTCGACGAGCGCCTCGGTGCGGTCCCGCCGCAGGTGGTGGAGGTCTTGTACCGGATCGTGCAGGAGGCGCTGACGAACGCATTTCGGCACTCCGGGTCGGACGCGGCGCAGGTAGCGGTCGCGGTGAGCGACCAGCTGGTGGTGACGGTGCTCGACGCGGGCGTCGGCGCGCCGGCGCCGGACGGACATGGACTGCTCGGCATGCGGGAACGGGTCGCGGCGGCGGGCGGCACGTTGTGCGCAGGCCCTCGGCCGGATGGGCCGGGCTGGCAGGTTCGAGCGAGCTTGCCGATCCGCGCCGGCCGAGACGGTGGCCGACTGGCGAGGGCTGACCATCGGCGCCGGCTGGTCCGATGAGGGTCCGGGTCGGTGTTGCCGATGATCAGGCCATCGTTCGGGACGGGCTGCGTGTGCAGATCTCGCTTGACCCTGATCTGGAGTTCGTCGGCGAGGCCGCGAATGGTGAGCAGGCGATCGTGCTGGCGCGGCAGCAGCGGCCGGATGTGTTGTTGATGGACGTCCGGATGCCGGTCCTGGACGGTCTGGCGGCCACCGGGCGGATTGTCGCGGACCCGGTGACGGCCGACGTGCGGATCATTGTGTTGACCACCTTCGATCTCGACGACTACGTCTACGCGGCGTTGCGGGCCGGCGCGTCCGGGTTTCTGTTGAAAGACAGCACACCCGAGGAGTTGCTGGCGGCCATCCGGGTCGTCGCCGACGGCGGGGCGCTGATCGCACCGCAGATAACCCGCAGGTTGATCGCCGAGTTCGCAGCCCGACCCGGGCGGGGACGCCCGGACCAGCGGATCGCCGATCGGCTCACGGCCCGCGAAACCGAGGTGCTCACGCTGGTGGCAGGTGGCTTGACCAACGCCGAAATCGGCGAACGGCTGGTGCTCAGCGCGCTGACCGCGAAGACGCATGTGAGCCGGATTTTGACCAAGCTGGGGCTGCGTGACCGCACCCAACTTGTCGTCGCCGCCTACGAATCCGGCCTCGTTATACCAGGAACCGACAACGCGCAGGGGCCCGGGTACTCCGGCAGAAGTAGTCCCGACTGACTCCTGCAGGCCGACGCGGGCCTGCATCCCACTGGTCGACCATCGAGTCCCACACCCGATGAGTCTCCAGAACGGGAGCAGCAAGCATGGCATTGATTCGCTTCGACCATCTCACCAAACGGTACGGACCGGTGCACGCCGTGGACGATCTCAGCGTCAGCGTCGAGCCGGGCAAGATCACCGGATTCCTCGGCGCCAACGGCGCCGGCAAGTCGTCCACGCTGCGGATGCTGGTCGGCCTCACCGAACCGACGTCCGGGACGGCCACCATCGACGGGCGGCCCTACCGGGCGTTGCCGAACCCGACCCGGTCGGTCGGCACGATGACCGACTCCGCCGTGTTCCACCCGCGGCGCAGCGGACGGGACGCGCTGCGGGTGCTCGGCACGATGTGCGGCGCAGCCGACCGGCGCGCCGACGAACTGCTCGAGATTGTCGGCCTGGCCGACGCCGGGCGGCGCAAGGTCGGCGGCTACTCGACCGGCATGCGGCAGCGTCTCGGGCTGGCCGCCGCCCTGTTGGCCGACCCGGCAACGCTGGTCCTCGACGAACCCGCCAACGGCCTTGACCCGGCCGGTGTGTTATGGCTGCGCAGGCTGCTGCGCGGCCTGGCCGACCAGGGCCGCACCGTGCTGGTGTCGAGCCACATCCTGGCCGAGCTGGAACACACCGTCGATGACGTCATCCTCATCGACCACGGCCGGCTGATCGCGCACGGGCCGATGTCTGATCTGCTCACCCGCCGCCGCGCCGCCACCCTCGAGGAATTGTTCTTCGACCTGATCGCCGACGGAGCCTGCTCATGACGGCCATGCTGCGCGCCGAAACCCTCAAGCTGCGGACCGTGCTGATGCCCCGCATGATGCTGGCGCTGGCCGTGCTGGGCGGCGGATCGCTCACCGGGGTCGTGGTCGCAACTGCCCACCACGACGGCACCGCGGTCACCGGCACCGATCTCGCCACCGCGGCCGCCCAGCCGTTGTGGTTCCTCGCCGTCATCGTCGCGGTGCTCTCCACCGCTGGCGAGTTTCAGCACCGCACGATCCACTCCACGCTGCTGCAGATCCCGCGGCGTGGCCGGCTGCTGGCGGCCAAAACGCTGGTCGCCGCCGGCTACGGCGCAGTGCTGACCGCAGCCGGGACCATAGCCGGGCTCACCGTGGGATTGCTCACCATGCGGCTCACCGGGGTGCCCCTGCCTGGGCTGGACCTGCACCTGCTGGCGACGATCGCCGGCACCATCGTGCTCGGCGCGCTGTGGGCCGTCCTGGCCGCCGGCCTGGGGATGCTGGCCCGCAGCACCGCAGTCGCCTTGGTAGCACTGCTGCTGTGGCGCTTCGTCCTGGAAGGGATCCTGCCCAGCCTGATCACCCGGCCCGATCTGCGGCCCTGGCTGCCCAGCGGCACCGCCGACGCGGTGCTGTCCAGCCGCGCCGACCTGCCCTGGCCGTGGATCGCGGCGCTGATCTTCACCGGCTACGCCGCGGTGCTGACCTGGGCCGGCGCACACAGATTCCACCACTGGGACGCCTGACCGCCGGGCCGTCCACCCACCCGCCGGCACCGAGCGCCCGACCATGCCATGCCGAACCACGAACCCACCCCCAAGGAGACCCCTGATGTTCCGTCCGGCCCGCCTCGCAATCGCCGCCGCCACCACCGCAGCCGCCGCCGCGCTCCTCCTCCCGTTGGCCGCCGCCGCCGCGTCCGACAACCGGGCAGCGGCGCCGGCCGCCGCGGCCGCAACGCCGGCAAGCGGCGCTCATTACTGCGCCCGCGACCACGCCTTCCAGCTGCACGACTGCCGGCTGCCGCCACACCTGCCACCCGGCCCGCTCGGCGCCCAGCTGCACTGGCTGCTCCACCAGCTCGCCGGCGGCGCCGACCAGCTCACCGTCGACCAGCTGCAGGCGCACCTGACCCCCTGGCTGCAGCAGGTGCAACCGGCCGCCGAGCTGCTCGCCGCGCTGCGCCATACCCTCGCCGAACGCGGGCCGATGCGGCTGCTCGGCTACTCTTACCCGCCCCGCCCGGACCAGGCGTTGGCGCTGGTCCGCTCCGGCCCCGGCCCGCGGGCCGCGGTCGGCATCGCTGTCCACCGCGGGCTCATCGACAGCGTCTCGATGGACCAAGCCCCCCCGACGCTGGTCCCCCGCGGACGCTACTCCGGCTGGTTCGACATCGGCGGGCGGCGGCTGTTCCTGCGCTGCACCGGCACCGGCGGGCCGACCGTAGTCTTCGAGAACGGCCTCACCGCCGACTGGTACCCGCTGCAAAACCGGCTCACCGGGCTGACCCGGGTGTGCAGCTACGACCCGGCCCGGATGGCCGGCCCGCTCGGCCGCAGCGACCCCGCGCCGGCACCGCGAGACGGCCTCGATCGGATACACGACCTGCACGCGCTGCTCACCGCCGCCCGGGTGCCCGGCCCCTACGTCTTGGTCGGGCACTCCAACGGCGGACTATTCAGCCTGCTCTACGCCAGCCGCTACCCGACCCAGATCGCCGGCCTGGTACTCATCGACGCGGTACACCCCGCCTACCACCGGCGCAGCATCGCCGTCGCCAAACAGTTCGTGCCGCGCACACAATGGCCACAACTGGTCACCGCAGCCTGCGGCATCCCGCCCGTGCAGCTCGACGCCGAACGCATGGACATCTGCCGCGCCGAAACCCAAACCCGCGCGGCGCTCGCCGCCCATCCCCTACCCCCGATCCCACTGGCCGTACTCACCCGCGCCGGCCTCCACTACCCGCCCGGCACCCTCGATGACGCTCAAGAGCAGCTGTGGCGGCAACTGCAGGACGAACTCGCAGCACTCGAACCCCGCTCCACACACATCCTCGCCACCCACTCCGGCCACGACATCCAACACGACCAACCCAACCTCGTCATCACCCAGATCCGGCGCAT
>Ga0136846_1209865_pt1 | contig 10968 bp, 7 predicted proteins | sample HopSoiMetagenom2_FD_96841 | JGI IMG/M metagenome (GOLD analysis project Ga0136846, IMG submission 96841) | Grasslands soil microbial communities from Hopland, California, USA - 2 Assembly 2016 (version 4) | ecosystem: Environmental > Terrestrial > Soil > Grasslands | place: USA: Hopland... | reverse complement strand
TGGGGCGCGCGACGCTGGCCCTCTCCGCCGCCACCACGATCCTGGCCCGTGTCGCGGAGACGAGGGCGGAGGTCAGCCGCACCCACAAGGGAGTCCAGGAGGCGTTCCGCCAGGCTCACGAGGCTCTCGACCGTGCCCGCGCCGCCGCCGACCGCGCGCGTCTCACGCACGAGCGCGCGCGCACGCTCGTCGAGCGCTCGACCGCGCCGCGGCCGGCGGTCGGAGGCGTCCCGCCCCTCGTCCGCGCCTGGACCACCGCGCGTGCGGTCCACGCGACCTGCGCCGCCTGCGAGGGCCGGATGACCGTGCGCTACCAGTACCGGTTCATGGAGGGCCTCGCCGCGACCGAGCTGCGCTGCCCGCGTTCCGGGTGCCAGGGCGCGCTCACGTTCTACCTTCCGGTCAATCATTTCCGCCTGACCGTCTCGGCCGCCGAGTGACGTCCCACCGTTCCGCCGCACTTGGCGGCGACCGAAGTCGATCCCCGCATCGCTGCGATCGTCATGGACAAGCCTGGATCGCGATGAGGTCTCGGTGTGCACGCGTCCAAGGTCGGCGCGATCCCGCCACGTCGACGTGGGCGGCTCTTGTGGACCGCCTCGTCGCGACCATCGGCGCATCGCGCTAGAGCCTGATCGCCTGTTGCGAGCGCGCAACGTGAGTCGTACAACCTGCAATTCACGACCCGCCAAAGCGCCTACTCGATGAACGAATTGATGACCATGACCCACGCCCGAAGCCGACGCATGTAGCGGTCCAGGCGCGCCCCTGCGTGCACATACGGCCCTGGGGACGGCCGGGCGGTGGACACGACGGGGGGCGTGGCAAGGCCCTTGTACAAGAGGGACGTCGCAGCAGGCCTGCTTCTTCTGCATGTTCCCTTCGCGGGACTCATCGGCGCCTGCTGCACCAGACGACGTGCGCACGTGCGATCCGGCCCCTCCCGGTTCGCCATCGGGCGAGACGGCTATGCGCGCTCGCTCCGCGAGGAGCTGGCGATGCTCGCCTGAGGCCCTGGCCGCAGGAACCCCTTGACAGCGCCCGAGCGGGCCGCTTACGATTGCGCCACTAGAACATGACGAAGGCCGCCACTTTCCGCCGGGCCGTCACCGAGCGGGTCGGGGTGTCCGCGGCCTCTCTCGGTCTGCTGCTGCTGCTGGGACTGCGGCTGATTCCCTCGGGGGGACCAGCGATCTAGCGGCGGGCAAGCTCAGATCGACAGGGACCCCCGGGGGAAACCCCGGGGGTTTTTGTTTTTGGGGGATGTGATGACGATAGAACAACCGGCGACCTCACGCGTGACCGTCTTCGACACCACCTTGCGGGACGGGGAGCAATCCCCCGGCTGCAGCATGAACCCGCACGAGAAGCTGCGCCTGGCCCGCCAGCTCGAGCGGCTGGGGGTCGACATCATCGAGGCCGGCTTCCCGATCGCCTCTCCGGGCGAGTTCGAGTCGGTGCGCACGATCGCGCACGAGCTCGGGTCCACCACGGTGGCCGCCCTGTGCCGCGCCAAGGAGGCCGACATCACCGCCGCCGCCCGCGCGCTGGAGGGCGCGCCCCGCGCGCCGCGGCTGCACGTGTTCCTGGCCACCTCCGCCATCCACCTCAAGTACAAGCTCAACATCTCCGCGCGCGAGTGCGTGGAGCAGTCGGCGGCGGCGGTGAGGCTGGCCCGCTCCATCACGCCCGACGTCGAGTTCTCGGCCGAGGACGGCTGCCGGACGGAGTACGCGTTCCTGCGCGAGGTCGTGGAGGCGGTGAAGGAGGCGGGGGCGGGGGTGGTGAACGTGCCCGACACCGTCGGCTACGCGATGCCGGAGGAGGTCGGGTCGCTCATCGGCCGCCTCGTGCACGACGTGCCCGGCGTCGTCTTCTCCTGCCACTGCCACAACGACCTCGGCCTCGCCGTGGCCAACACCCTGGCCGCCGTGCGCGCGGGCGCGCGCCAGGTCGAGGTGACCGTGAACGGGATCGGGGAGCGCGCGGGCAACACCGCCCTCGAGGAACTGGTGATGGCCTTGCGCGTCCGGCGCGAGTCGCTCGGCATCACCACCGGCGTGCGCACGGAGGAGATCATGCGCACGAGCCAGCTCCTCTCCTCCTTCACCGGCATCTGGCCCCAGCCGAACAAGTCGGTGGTGGGCCGCAACGCCTTCGCCCACGAGGCGGGCATCCACCAGCACGGCGTGCTGGCCAACCCGCTCACCTACGAGATCATGACCCCGGCCAGCGTCGGCCTCGGCGAGCGCCTCATGGTGCTCGGCAAGCACTCCGGCAAGCACGCCGTGCAGTCGCGCCTGCTCGCGCTCGGCTTCGCTCCCGCCCCCGACGAGCTCGAGAAGATCACCGCCCAGGTCAAGGAGCTGGCCGACCGGAAGAAGTTCGTCTACGACGACGACCTCCTCACCCTCATGAAGCATCCGCCCGCGCACACGCGCCTGGCCCGCTACCAGGTGCTGGCCGGGAACCAGCTCCTGCCCACCGCCACCGTCGAGATCGAGATCGACGGGGCGAGCCGGTCCGCCTCCGCCGTCGGCAACGGGCCGCTCGACGCCGCCCTCAAGGCCACCGACGCCGCCCTGGGGATGGAGATCGAGCTCCTGGAGATGCAGACGCGCGCCGTGACCGGAGGCAAGGACGCCCTGGCCGAGGTGATCGTGCGCGTCAGCCACGAGGGCCACGAGTCGAGCGGTCAGGCCGCGAGCACGGACTCCATCGAGGCCGCTCTCAAGGCGTATCTCTCGGCCATCGGCGCCGCGCGCCGGGCCAAGGAGGCGGCGGCATGACCGCGGGCGGACCGCTCACCCTGCTCCAGAAGGTCTGGGACGGCCACGTCGTGCGACCGGCGACGGCGGACACTCCGGCCGTCCTCTACGTGGACCTTCACCTCGTGCACGAGGTGACCTCGCCCCAGGCCTTCGCCGCCCTGCGCGAGCGCGGCCTGCGCGTGCGCCGCCCCGATCGCACGGTGGCGACCATGGACCATTCCACCCCGACCACGCCGCTCGCCCCCGGCGCCCGCGCCGTCATCGAGGACCCCCAGGCCGCGGCCCAGGTGCGCGCGCTTTCGGAGAACTGCCAAGAGTTCGGGATCTCCCTCTACCCGCTCGGTCACGACCGGCAGGGCATCGTTCACGTGATCTCCCCGGAGCTGGGCCTGACCCGGCCGGGAATGACGATCGTGTGCGGGGACAGCCACACGAGCACGCACGGGGCCTTCGGGGCCCTGGCCTTCGGCATCGGAACGAGCGAGGTCGGGCACGTGCTGGCCTCGCAGTGCCTCCTGGCCTGGCCGCCGAAGACGCTGGCCATCACGGTTTCCGGGCAGCTGGCCCGCGGCGTGACCGCGAAGGACCTCGTGCTCGCCATCATCGGCCGGATCGGCGTCGGCGGCGCCACCGGCCACGTGATCGAGTACCGCGGCGCGGCCGTGCGCGCGCTGTCGATGGAAGAGCGGATGACCGTCTGCAACATGTCGATCGAGGCGGGCGGACGCGCGGGCATGGTGGCGCCGGACGAGACCACGTTCGAGTACCTCGCCGGCCGGCCCTTCGCGCCCAGGGACGCGGAGTGGGACCAGGCCCTCGCGAGCTGGCGTGCGCTGGCCAGCGACGAGGGCGCGAGGTTCGATCGCGAGGTCGTCCTCGAAGGCGCGGAGATCGAGCCCATGATCACCTGGGGCACGAACCCCGGCGCCTCGATCCCGATCCGCGGGCGGGTGCCGGAGGCGGGGGGGGACGCCGCGGTGGCGCGCGCCCTCGATTACATGGGGCTCACCCCCGGCGAGCGCCTGCTCGGCCGCCGCGTGGACGTGGCCTTCATCGGGAGCTGCACGAACGGCCGCCTTTCCGACCTGCGGGCGGCGGCCAGCGTGTTCGCGGGGCGCCGCGTGGCCGAGGGCGTGCGCGCCCTGGTCGTGCCCGGCTCGCAGCAGGTCAAGAAGCAGGCGGAGGCGGAGGGCCTCGACCGCGTGTTCCGGGAGGCGGGCGCGGAGTGGCGCGAGCCCGGCTGCTCGATGTGCATCGCCATGAACGGCGACCGCCTGGAGCCGGGGCGTTACGCGGTCAGCACCTCCAACCGCAACTTCGAGGGCCGCCAGGGCCCGGGCGGCCGCACGCTGCTGGCCAGCCCCCTCACCGCGGCCGCGGCCGCGGTGACCGGCCGTGTCACCGATGCCCGCGAGCTGATGAGGTAGAGGTGGAGAGATTCCGAGTCCTCACCGGCCGCACCGTCGTCCTCCCCATGGATGACGTCGACACCGACCAGATCATCCCCGCGCGCTTCCTGAAGGGGACGACGCGCACGGGCCTGGGCAAGGGCCTGTTCGCGGACCGTCGCTACGCCGCGGACGGCAGCGCGCGGGCCGACTTCCCGCTCAACCGGAAGGAGGCCCAGGGCGCGCCGGTGCTGGTCACCGGCCGCAACTTCGGCTGCGGGTCCTCGCGCGAGCACGCGGTCTGGGCCCTCGCCGACCAGGGCTTCCGCGCGGTGGTGGGCACGTCCTTCGCCGACATCTTCCGCGGCAACGCGCTCAAGAACGGGCTCCTGCCGGTGGCGGTGCCGGCGGACGTCCACGCGCGGCTGGTGGCCACGGAGGGCGCGGCCGTGACCGTCGACCTCGAAAAGCAGGAGGTCGCGCTGGCCGACGGCACGCGCGCCTCGTTCACCGTCGATCCCTTCGCGCGCCACTGCCTGCTCGAGGGGATCGACGAGATGGAGTTCCTCTTGTCGCAGGACCAGGCGATCGCCGCCTACGAATCCACGCACGAACCCATGGGAGGACGTCGATGAGCGCGCATACGCTGGCCGTGTTGAGGGGCGACGGAGTGGGGCCGGAGGTGATCGAGTCCGCCCTCTCCGTCCTTGGCGCCTGCGTGCCGTTCAAGGTGCGCGAGGCGAAGGTCGGCGGCGCCGCCATCGACGCCACCGGCGACCCTCTTCCCCCGGAGACGCTCGAGGTCTGCAAGACGAGCGACGCCGTGCTCCTGGGGGCGGTGGGCGGCCCCCGCTGGGCGAGTGGCGCCCGTCCGGAGGACGGCCTCCTGCGCCTGCGCCGCGGCCTCGGCCTCTACGGCAACGTGCGCGTCGCCCGCGACATGGGGCTGCCCACCCCGCTCCGCGAGACCCTCGTGCGCCAGGCGGACGTTGTCGTCGTGCGCGAGCTCTCCGGCGGCGTGTACTTCGGGGAGCCGCGCGGCGCAACGGCCAAGGAGGCTTTCAACACCTGGCGCCAGACCGCGGACGAGGTGCGCCGCATCGCCCACCTCGCCTTCTCGCTGGCCCGGCGGCGCCGCAACCGCGTGACCTCGGTGGACAAGGCGAACGTGCTGGAGACCTCGCGCCTCTGGCGCACGGTGGTGACGGAGGTCGCGCGCGAGCACCCGGGCGTGGAGCTCGAGCACCGGTACGTGGACGCGGCCAGCTTCGAGCTGCTGCAGGCGCCCCGGCGCTTCGACGTCGTGCTCACCGAGAACCTGTTCGGCGACATCCTGAGCGACGAGTTGGCCGCCGTCTCCGGCTCCATCGGCGTGCTGCCGTCCGCCTCCTTCGGCGATGGCCCCTCGCTCTACGAGCCTGTCCACGGCTCCGCGCCGGACATCGCGGGCCGCGGCGTGGCCAACCCGGTGGGGGCGATCCTCTCCGTGGCGCTCCTGCTCGAGTACTCGCTGGGCCGGCCCGACCTCGCCCACGCCGTCAACGTGGCGGTCACGACCACGCTGCGTGAGCGGCGGACTCCGGACGTCGGCGGCACCGCCACCACCGCGGAGTTCACGAGCGCGGTGCTGAGCAACCTGGCCTGGGCCCGCTGGTCCTCGCCGGACGCGGAGGACACGGGCCTGTCCTACGGCTGGGGCGTCTAGGGCCCACCGCCCTCGTCGCGCTAGTGGGAGCGCAACGCGGCCAGGGGATCGGCGCGGATGGCGCGCCGTGCGGGCAGCCACGCCGCGACGAGCGCGACGAGCGTGAGCACCGCCGCCACCGACGCGAAGGTGGCGGGGTCCGACGCCGCCACCCCGTAGAGCAGGCCGGACATCAGGCGCGTGAGGGCGAGCGCGCAGGCCAGTCCGGAGACGGCGCCCGCTGCCGCCACCCCCAGCGACTCACCCATCACGAGCGCGAGGACGTCGCGCGGCCGCGCCCCGAGGGCCATGCGGATGCCGATCTCGCCGCGGCGCCGCGCGACCGAGTAGCTCATCACGCCGTAGACGCCGACCGCGGCCAGGACGAGGGCGACGGCCGCGAAGCTGCCGAGGAGCAGGAGGTAGAAGCGCGGGGAGGCGGTCGAGTGCGCGACCACCTCCTCCATCGTCTGCAGGTCGGACACGGCCACGCTCCCGTCGAGCTGCCAGACGGCGGAGCGGACGGACGAGGCGATCGCGCCCGGATCCTCCCTGGCCTTCACCACCAGCGTCATGAAGGTGAACGGGCCGCCCTCCTTTTCCAGGTAGGTGCGGCTCTGGAGGAGCGGGAGATAGACCTCCTGGTCGGGAGCGGCCGCCCATTCGCCGCGAGCGGCGTTGCGCGCCACGCCCACGACGGTCAGCCAGACCGGCTTCTCCGGATCGTCGAGCGTGATCCGCCGTCCGACCGGGTCCACGCCCGGCCAGAAGCGCTGCGCGACGGATTCGTTCACGATCACCACGCCGTCCGCGCCCAGCGCATCGTCCGCGCCGAAGTCGCGGCCGCGCACGAGGGGCAGGCTCATGGTCGCGAAGTAGCCGGGAGAGACCACGCGGTACGTCGCGCGCGGCCCTTCTCCGGGCGCGTCGAGCGGCCGTCCCTCCACGTGGAAGGGGACGCGCCAGACGTCGCCGGCCAGGGGCAGGTGGTTGATCGTCGCCGCCTGCTCCACCCCGGGCAGGGCGCGTACGCGCTCGAGCATCTCGCGATAGAAGGCCAGGCGCCGCGGCGGGTCCGCCGCGCGGGAGCCGGTGAGGGAGACGACCGCGCTCACCACGTGGCGCGTGTCGAACCCGGGATCGAAGGCGCGTAACGCCACGAACGTGCGGATCATGAGGCCGGCCCCGACGAGGAGCACGAGGGCGAGGCCGAGCTCGGAGGCCATGAGCGCGCGGCGGAGGCGATGGCCGCCTCCGGCCGTCGACCCGCGCTCGCCCTCGCGCAGGGACGCGCTCGGGTCCTGCCGCGCCGCCTGCAGCGCGGGCACCACGCCGAAGGCGACTCCGGTGGCGAGCGACACGAGGGCGGTGACGACGAGGACGCTCGGGTCGAGGCCGGCCGTCTCCAGGCGAGGCAGGTTGCCCGGGCTGATGGCGACCAGGGCGCGGAGGGCGGCGGCGGCCAGGCCCACGCCGGCCGCTCCCCCGATGAGCGCGAGCACGAGGCTCTCGGTCAGGAGCTGGCGCAGGAGGCGGCCGCGCCCCGCGCCCAGCGCGGCCCGCAGGGCGATCTCACGCTGGCGGGCGGCGGCGCGGGCCAGGAGCATGTGGGCCACGTTCGCGCAGGCGATGAGGAGGAGGAAGGAGACGGCGCCGAGCAGGACGTAGAGGGCGAGGCGGACGTGGCCGACCACCACGTCGTCCAGGGCGCGCAGGGTCACGTCGCGGTTCGTCCCCGGGTAGGCCCGCTCGAGTCGTGCGGCGATAGCGGCCAGCTCGGCCCGCGCCTCGGCCAGGCTCGCGCCGGGCGCGAGGCGGGCGAACGCGCGCAGGCTCTCCGCCTCGCGGTTGGCGGACCGGTCGGCCAGCGCGAGCGGCGCCCACAGCTCGGCGCCCGTCGCCCAGAAGGGTGGGAACTCGAATCCGCGCGGCATGACGCCGACCACCGTGTGCGCCTCGCCGTCGAGGAGGATCGGCCGTCCCACGATTCCGGGATCGCCGCCGAAGCGCCGCTGCCACAGCCGGTAGCCGAGGAGCACGGCGCGCGGGCTCCCCGGGCGGTCCTCCTCGGGCCCGAACAGCCGGCCCTGGAGCGGCGTGACCCCGAGCATCGGGAAGAGGTCGGCGCTGACGTGCACGCCCTCGAGCCTCTCCGTGCGGTCGCCGCCGCCGAGGTTGGTGCCCCAGGACTCCGCGGCGGCCAGGCCGGAGAGGCGGGTGGCCTGGCGCTTCCAGTCCAGGAGGTTGGCCGGGGAGACGGCGGTGAACCCATGGTTGAAGACGACGGCCAGGCCCTCCGGATCGCGGTAGGGCAGCGGACGCAGCAGGACCGCGTCCACCACGCTGAAGATGGCGGTGGTGGCCCCGATCCCGAGAGCGAGGGCGGCGACGGCGGCGAGGGTGAACCCGGGCGTGCGCGCGAGCGCGCGCAAGGCATGGCGTGCGTCGCGCCCGGTGGCCTCCAGGAGGGCGCCCATGCGCACGGCGCGGACGTCCTCCTTCACCTGCTCCGCGCCCCCGACCTCGATGGCGGCGCGGCGGCGCGCCTCTTCTCGCGGGAGGCCCCGCTCCACCATCTCCTCCTCCAGCATCGCCGCGTAGGAGCGCACCTCGGCGTCGAGGTCGCGCTCGCGCGCGTCGCGGTGGACGAGGTTGCGCCAGAGGCTGAGGGCTCGCGGGAAGAGCATGGGTGGTCTCCGGGGACGGCGGGCTTTCAGGCGCGCAGGGCGGACTCGATCGCGAGCGCGATGCGGCCCCACTCCCGCGTCTCCGTCTTGAGCTGGCGCCGTCCGGCCGCGGTGAGCGCGTAGTAGCGGGCGCGCCGGTTGTTGGCGGACTCGCCCCAGCTCGAGCTGAGCCAGCCCGCCTCCTCCATCCGGTGCAGGGCGGGGAAGAGCGAGCCGGGCTTCACCGCGAAGGCGCCCCGGGTGACCTGCTCGATGCGACGGGCGATGGCCAGGCCGTGCATCGGGCCGAGGGACAGGGCCTTGAGGATCAGCAGGTCGAGGGTGCCCTGGAGCAGGTGGGCGGGAGCGGCCATGCGTGCGCCTCCTATAGAAGATCTATACGAGGCGATGATCCGCGATGTTCCTATCGAATGTCAATAGGAGAGGTCGGGCTCGCCGCTAGCGGCGGGGACCGTTGAGGCCGGCGGCGGCGGCCCCGGCCAGCGTGCGGCCTTCGCGGGGTCCGTCGCGGTGCAGCTCCGCCTCCCGGACGAGGCCCTTGTCGAAGTCGTCCTTGAGCCGGGCGTGGAGCTGCAGGACGCGCGGCACGTAGGACTTCGTCTCCGCGGCGAGCTGGCCGGCGCCGGCGCGGAAGTACCCGGCGTTGAGCGGGCCGCCGTTGTACTCGGCGAGCACGAGCTGCGGGTCGGAGTAGGTCGAGAACAGGATGTCGAGGTACAGCGCGGCCGCCTGCGTGTTCTTCTCCGGATCGTAGAGGGAGCCTTCCTCGTAGTTCCAGCCCAGCGCGCGGAGCAGCAGGCGGCCGGTGGAGGGCCAGATCTGGTACAGGCCGCGCGCATCGGAAGGGCTCGTGGCCTGGGGGTCGTACCCGCTCTCCACGGTGCCGATGGCTACGAGGAGGAGGGGATCGACGGCCGGGTACTTCTCGCTGGCCTGCAAGGCGAGCTCCGCGAACCGATAGGCGTCGCCCAGACTGACCTTCGGGTTCACCTTGAGGATGTGGTCGCGCATGCCGAGGAGCAGGTAGCGGCGGCGGGCGTCGAAGGCCAGGCCCGACTCGAGCTGCTGCACCTTGCGCTCGAAGCGGGCCATGGTGTTCGCGGTCTCCTGGTTCTGCTGGTCGATCCGGCGCAGCGCGTCGTGCCCGAGGAGCACGATGCCGAGGATGAGCAGGCACAGGCAGAGGAAGGCCAGCGACTGCCAGGCGCTCCCGTGACGGATGACGATCGTGCGCGGCTCGCGGCTCTCGCGCGCGGGATCGAAGAGCGGACGGAAACGGTGCTCGGCGAGGTCGCTCGCCTTGTCCGGCGGCCGGTCTGGCTGCTCGCTACGGCCCATGGGTCCTCCTCCGACCGCCGCGTCCAATGAGCGGCCTTCCTCGCGGCGATCCCCACCGTGCTGGAGGAAGAACCTGAGAGGGCTGCTCGTCACTTCACGCGCCGAGCGGCGCGCGCGAGCCTGGGCCACACTCCATCCCGAACCCCGACACGTTAGTGCCCCCACCGGGTGGCGTCAGTACGTTCCCTCACACTGGAAGGCCACACCCAGGCCACCCATACAATTACGGGCGTGAAGCTCCTCCTCCTCGGCGGCACCGGCAACATCAGCACCGCCTGCGCGGAGCTCGCGCTCGAGCGCGGCCACGAGGTGACGGTGCTGAACCGTGGGCAGAAGCCGTCGCGGCTGACGAGCGCGGTGCGCGTCCTGACCGGCGACCGCGACGACCTCTCGTCGCTCCAGGCCGCGGCCCGGTCCGCGCGGTTCGACGTGGTGGTGGACTTCCTCGCCTATCGTCCGGAGCAGGTGGAGGCCGCGGTGGCCGCCTTCTCCGGACAGGTGGGCCAGTACGTCTTCATCTCCACTGCCGCCGCCTACCGCAAGCCGGTCGCGCACTACGTCATCACGGAGGCGACGCCGCTCGCCAATCCCTTCTGGGAGTACGCGCGCCTCAAGATCGCTGCCGAGGAACGGCTCCGTGCCGCCCGCGAGCGGTCCGGCTTCCCCTTCACGATCGTGCGCCCGTCGTACACCTACGGCCCGACGTGGATCCCGTCCGGCTTCGGCGGCCAGGACTACACCGTGGTCGCGCGCCTGCGACGTGGCGTCCCCATCGTCTGCCATGGCGACGGGACGTCGCTGTGGGTGATGACGGCGGCCTCCGACTTCGCGGCCGGGCTCGTGGGCCTGCTCGGGCAGGCGGCCGCGCTGGGGGAGGCGTTCCACATCACGAGCGACGAGGTCCTCACCTGGCAGGCGATCTACCAGACCATCGCGGAGGCGGCGGGCGCGGAGCTGAAGATGGTCCACGTGCCCTCCGCCCTCATCGCCTCCATGTTCCCGGACCGCGGGGGCAGCTTGCTCGGGGACAAGGCCTGGAGCGTCGTGTTCGACAACGCGAAGATCCGGCGCTTCGTCCCCGGGTATCGCCCGCGCGTGAG
>Ga0136846_1236700_pt1 | contig 10969 bp, 3 predicted proteins | sample HopSoiMetagenom2_FD_96841 | JGI IMG/M metagenome (GOLD analysis project Ga0136846, IMG submission 96841) | Grasslands soil microbial communities from Hopland, California, USA - 2 Assembly 2016 (version 4) | ecosystem: Environmental > Terrestrial > Soil > Grasslands | place: USA: Hopland... | reverse complement strand
TCTTCGGCGTAGAGCTTGGCCAGCGCGCGATCGACATCGTCGATGCCGGTATTGGCGATCACCGTGGCATCACCCAGCGTCGGGTCCTGGCGGGTGAAGCGGCCGACGAACTGGATCGTCACCGCGACGCTCTTGTGATGATCGTGCAATGCAGCGATCTTCAGCTCGGGCAGGTCGAAGCCCTCGCCGAGCATATCGACGCAAATGATGATCCGGCTCTCAAAACGGCGTAGCGCGGCCAGATTTTCGCGCCGTTCCTTCAGCGATTGCTGGCTGTGGACGATGACTGGCCGAAAGTCCGGATAGATCGCTGCATAGAGGCTGTGGAGGTGCTTGGCCCGTTCGATCGTGTTGCAACGGGCCATCGCCAGATGATTGAGGCCGGCGTCCAGGTCGGTGGCGAGCACTTCGCCGAGCTTGTCGATGATGGCCTGGTCAGCGTCAGGCTGGTCCAGACCGAAAACGGCTTCGAAGCGGATCGGCTTGAAATAGCCCTCCTGCTGCGCCTTTTTCAGCGGGTAGGTGTATATGAACTCGCCATCGACACGGCCTCCGTCCTCGCGAAACGGCGTAGCGGTGAACTGGATCACTGGGATCGGTGGCTCGTGCTCGACGAAGAGCCCGCGGAAGGACTTCCACGTCCGTGCCCCGATATGATGCGCCTCGTCGATAAAGAGCGCTGAGGCGCGGGCCGCCATCTGCTCCTGTACCGGCGCCTCGGCGCGGCCCGCGATCTGCATCGTGGTGACAATGACATTGGCGCTGTCGAAGATTTCGTCGACTTCGGCCTGGCTGGTCGGAATATGCGAGAGCCGCATGACCAGAGGGAAGGCTGCGGTCTCCTCGAGGCATTTCTGCTGTTTCAAGACGCCGAAGGTCTCGAATTTGCCCGCGATCTGTTCGCGTAGCGCGTCGGTCGGCACCACCACCAGCAGGCGTTCGAACCGCCGGTTGGCATTGAGCGCCAGCATTGTCTCGGTCTTGCCCGTGCCCGTCGGCATGACGATGGTGGCCGGATCGGTCGATCGCGTCGCGTGGGCAAGCGCGGCATGAAGCGCGCCGACCTGTGGACGCCGCAAGCCAGGCTGCGCCGGCTGGCCGTTCGCCGCGGCTCGCCCCTCGCGCAGATGAATCGCGTCGACCCAGGAAACGGAGACAGCCTTCAGGCGCTCGCTGCGCGCGGAACGATCCAGCGTATCGATGCTGGTGGGCGGTACATTCATCCACCGGCCTTCACCCAGTTCGAGCGCCGCGGCGATCTGCTCCGGCTCCGTTGCGCCTGGCACAAGGAGAATGAGATCGGCTTCCAATGGCGTGGCCGTCTTCGCGCTGATGACCTTCAGAATCTCGCCGGATTCCAGGGTCGTCTCGTGACCATTGACGCGGCGGATGGCGAAGGGGCGCAGTCGGCAACGCACACGCCGCGCCGGAACAGCCAACTGACGCACAGGGCTTCCCAGCACCTTGCCGTCAATGGCAAGCCGAGCCGGCAGCAGAAATTCGATCTCGGGGTTGAAGAGATCGTCCTGGTTGGAGCCGGTGGGGCGCTTGCGGGAGGCCATCGTTTCTCCCCCCGTCAGGCCGCCACCGTCTGCGGCGAGGGCGAGACGGCGACTACCGTTCCCCTCGTCATCAGGACGATCAGTCCCCGTTCGGCGCCGGTCATATCGAGATAGGCGCGGACCTGAGCCCGATAGTGGTCGAGCGTCTGAGCGTCGGGGTTCACGTCGCTCTTCCAGTCGACGACCACGACCGGGCGGCCATCGCCGCCAACTGTCAGTGCGTCGGCGATCCCGGCCGTTGCGGTTTCCACGCCCTCAACCGCCTGTGCTGCATAGACGGGGAATTCGGCCAGAAGGCCTGGCCGAAGGGCCGCGATGTCGGGGAGGGCCAGGGTCCGGGTGACACAGTCCGCCAGTTCCTGGGCCGACAGCCCCGTCGCCGGATCGGCGACCGGAGACCGGCCGAGGGCGCGAATGAGTTCGGCGGCCCTTTCGGTCAGGGCGGCTTTCGCCTCTGGGGTTTCGCCGGTCAGCACCTCTTCCATGAGTTTGTGGAGGATCAGCCCACGCTCCCGGCCGCCCTGTACGAGGGCGGTATCTTCCAGTTCGGGAGGTTGGTCGTCGGCCGACCCCGTCCAGAGGGCAGGCTCTTCTTCCCGCAGCACCGTCCCGGCGGCGCTCTCGTCGCGGCTGGGCGCAAGCCAGGTCAACCGCGTCTGCATGGCGGCGATGGCTTCGGCTTCGGCGGCGAAGCTCGCGCGTGTCTGGGCATTGGCCGCTCCAGCCCCTGCCGCCGTGATTCTGTCGGGGAGGTGGGAGATGTCCAGACCGGGCAACTCGGCGAGGGACAGGTCGACCAGACCGATCCAGGCGGACTTCGACGGTGTGGTGTCGAGCCGGGGCAGGACGAGGAGTTCGCGGGCGCGGGTGGCCGCGACGTACCAGAGGCGGATGCGTTCGCGATCCAGTTCGTCCTTTTCCGCCTCACGCGCCGTCTCGTATCCCTCGGGCGGGACGCCCAGGACCGGGCAGAAGAAGGTTTCCGTCTGGCGGTCGATGACCGCGTTCTCGGGCGCCATGACGCCGGTCATGGTGTTCACCGGAATGACGATCGGCCATTCCAGCCCCTTGGCCGCGTGCATGGTGAAGAGCACAACGGCTTCTTCCTGCGCGTCGGGCCGGCCCTCGACAGCGCGCGCCTCGTCGGACCACGCAGTTGTCATGGCCTCGGCGAAGGCGCGCAGGCCGCGCACGGCGTAGCTGGTCGACAGGCTGAGATAGAGATCGACATTGGCGAGCGCGCGCTCGGCCTGACCGCGATGGCGCTCGAGGAGGAGCGGGCGAACGCGCATCACGTCCACGGCCTGCGAGAGCAACTCGTGCGGGGTCGTGCTGTTACCGCGCCGGGAGAGAGATTGCAGTCGTTCGATGACCTCGCGCGCGAGCGGGTGCGTGATGAGGGCGGGGTCGATGCTGAGATCCAGGCGCGGAATCCGATCCGGCTGTTCCTCCGAGCGCGGAAGCGCCCAGATGATGTCGAGCAGGTTTTCCTCGGTGAGGCCGACCAGAGGTCCGCGCAGGAGCGCGCCGAGCGCGAGCGTGTCGCGGCGATCGGCGAGGACACGGGTCAGCGCGATCAGATCCTGGATTTCCTGGCGACGGAACAGCCCCTTGCCGGCTTGTGTCGCCACGGGGATGCCGCGGCGCTCCAGGGCTTCCTCATAGCGCCACAGCTCCGCACCGGTCGGCGCCAGCAAGGCGATGTCGCCCGGCTGGCAGAGGCGCTCCTCGCCGCTGCGACGATCGATGATGGGGTGGCTTTCGATCAGCCGGGCGCACAGTTCGGCGATGGCTTCGGCTTCGGCGTCGCGCTGCTGTTCGGCGCTGGCCTTGCCGTTTTCGTCGGCCACAGCGATGTCGAGGGCCGCCACGCACAGGCCTCCCCGGTCGTCATGGAACGGGTCGAGAGCGGTGAAGCCCGGCTGCCCATCGGCCGATAGTACGGCCTCGAAGCGCTCGTTGACGAAGGTGAGGATCGAGGCGCAGGAGCGAAAATTGGTGGAGATCGACAGGAGGCTGCCGGGATCCTGGGCGCGGAAGGCATCGCGCGCCTGCACATAAGCGCCGACATCGGCGCCCCGGAAGCGATAGATCGCCTGCTTGGGGTCGCCGACCAGGAAGAGCGCGCCCGGTCGGATTTGGAACCGGGTCCAGTCGTCATCGCCATCGGCCGGCTCGCCGCACAACCGCCAGAAGATTTCGGTTTGCAGAGGATCGGTGTCCTGGAACTCGTCGACTAGGACATGGGCGAAACGCTGCCCCAGCGCCCGGCGCACGGCATTATGGTCGCGCAGCAAGTCGCGCGCGGCGAAAATCAGATCGTCGAAATCGAGCTGGGCGCTGGCGCGCTTGTGGTCGCGATAGCGTTGCAGGATCGGACGCGCTTCGTCGATCACCGCCGCCAGGGCATGGCCGGCGGCGGCCTGCACAAGCGCGACCCAGGCGTCGCAGCAGGCGGTGTAGTGGGTCTCCGCGGCATCGTTCAGTCGCTCGCCGTCGGCCTTGGAAAGACCAGCCTCCTTCGCTGCGGCGGCCCATTTGCCCTTCTTGCGGTAGGAGGCGAAGGCGCCGGCCTTGGTGCATAGGTCCGGGTGGGGACGCGCGGTCAGGAGCCGGACGAGGCCCGCAGGCGTCGCGGGATCGGGACCGTTCGCCACGGCGGTCGCCATTTCGGCCAGGCGCTCGACGATCGTCACCGTTTCGGGCTCGGCCGCGGCCGCGCCATCCATGAAGCCCGCGAAATCCGCCGCAGCCTGCCGGAACGCCGTCAGGTGTCCGTCGAGCGGGGAGACGGGCGGGGCCGCGAGCGTGCGGCGGCGGCGCAGATTCTCGGCGATTTTGTGGATAAGCGCGACGGTCTCGCCGGGGCTGTGCAGCACCATCTCGGCCAGGATGCCGTCCTGACCACCGGACAGGCGTTCGCGCAGCCAGCTATCGACAATTTCGAGGAAGGTGAGATCGGCCTGGTTGCGATCCATGACGCCGGCGCCGGGATCGATGTCGGCCTCCGCCGGATAGGGTTTGATCAGGCGCTGGCAGAAGCCGTGGATAGTCGAACAGGTGATCTCGTCGATCGCGGCGCTGGCGGCGGCGAGATTGTCGCGATGGGCCTGGCTCAGCCCATCGGGCAGCGCCACGCGCAGTTCGGTCGCGATCGTGCCGGCCGAGAGGTCGGCGACGAACTCGCGGACACGCGAGAGCAGCTCGCTCGCGGCGAGTTCGGTGAAGGTGACGGCGGCGATGGAACGCGGCGCGACGCCTTCGGCGAGCATGGCGGCAATACGCCCTGCCATGACGGCAGTCTTGCCCGAACCCGCGCCAGCCTCGACCAGGATGGAGCGATCATGAAGGCTGATCGCATCGCGGCGGGCGCCGTCGTCTTTCAGTACCTTGGACACGCTGCTCATCATTTCGCCTCCCAGACCTGAGCGACTTCGCCCAGCCGCTCCGTCGCGGCTGGCATTTTGCGTTTGCAATAGGTGGCGCTGGCGTTGGCCGGCAGGGCGAAGGCGAGGTCGTCATAATCGCCGCCGGTATCCGGGCCAGGCAGGGCTGCGCCGTCGGCGAGACTCGTCCTTGCCGCGCGGAGATAGCCCGTGATCTCCGCGAGCACGGCCTCGGGATCGTCGAGCTGAAGATCGACGGGCTCGCGCGGGTAAAGCAGCGAGGCGCTGATGGCGACGTCATCGCCAAGAAGCGCCTTCACCGCGAAGGCATAGAGGCAGCGCTGCAGCTCGCGTCCGCCGTTTAGCCGGATCTCTCCCCGCGGCGGTCGGCCGGTCTTGTAGTCGCGCACGAGCGCGCGCTTGCCGTCGCCCGAGATGTCGAGCCGGTCGATATAGCCGGCGATGTTGAAGCCCGTGTCGGGAATCGTGACTGGTGTGCTCGTATCCCAAGGCGTCTCGGCGTCGGATTTCGGTTCCGAGCCGCCGAACGGTACTTCGCCATAGGCGCGCGCTCCGGGCAGGACCTCATTGCCATAGGACAGGGCTCGGCCCGCCATCACGCGGGCGTCATCGAGAGTTCGGCCCCAGATGACGGCCGGCGGAACCGGACGCTCGCTTTCCCAATCGGCGGCGACGGCCTGCGCGGCTTGCGCCACCGCCGCCTCGATGGTCTCCGTGTCGGCGGAAGCAAGGCCGCCGCCGGTTTCGAGGTCGCGCAAAGCGCGGTCGAGAACCATGTGGACGAGATCACCGATCCCGAGGGCGTCAAGGACAAGTGGTTCGGCGCTGCTCTGCGGCTCGCGCCATCCGAACGCATAGACCCACACGAAGCTAAGCGGATTGCGCAGCAGGCGGCGTAGCGAGCTGGCTGACTGGGTGCGGCCGAGGATGGCGAGAACGAGCGGATGATCCGCCCGCACGAGCCCGTCATGGGGAGTGATTTCGGTTTTCCGCCAGTCGCGCCAGCAGCCCTGCGCGCCGACCGTTTGCGGATCGGCGGCGAACTCCTGCGGCCGGGCCATGAGGCGGTCGGTTTCGCTGAAAGCGTGCGCCGGCGTCGCGTTGCGGCGCAAATAGGTTTCGTCGCCCCGCCCTTCGAGCAGGGGGCTGCGGCCCAGGAGCCGCCCGTCGCTGTCGCGCCGGGCGCGAGAGAGAACGACGCTATCGGCAGTCGTGGCGAGGATCGTCTCAAAATCGCGGCGGTCGGCGAGATTGACCGGCAGCGGATCGAGCATCGGGGTCGGGATGATATGGTCCGGGATCAGCCGGTCCTCGGCGATCCCACGCGGCCAGCGCGAGGAATTGAGCCCGAGGAGCCGCACGAAACGGCGGGGCGACGCGGCGAGTGCGCTGGCCGGCATCCAGGCGGCGCAGACGCACGCCTCCAGTCCGTCGTCTTGCTTCAGGGTTTCCAGCGTCGCATCGATCGAGGCGGCAGGGCCGGCGAGCAGTGCCTTGCGCCAGATCGCGAGCGCGCGGCGCTTAAGGAAGGCTTCTCCGATCTCGCTGGCGGCGTCCGATCCTTTCGCCAGAGTGTCGACCGCTGTGCGGAGCGCGGGAACATGGTCGGCACCGTCGGGCCAATCTTCCGGCGTCAACCGGGCCAGCAGACGGTTCCATGCGCCCGGTGTCGAAAGCGGTGCATCGGTCGGCAGGACCCGCAGCCAGCCTTCGGGCAGGGTCTCGAAAGGCCCGCTATCCCGGCAGAACGCCGCGAGGCGCCGCAGCCGCGACTGCGACAGGCCCCGGACCACGATGTCGGCCAGTGCGGCGGCCGCCTGGCCCTCGCGGGTGGTGACAGTGCGGACGCCGTGGATGAAGTGCAGGTCGATATTGGCGTCGGCGCGCAGGGCCAGAAAATGATCGTCATAGTCGGCGGGCGAGGCGGTCGCGATGGCGATCTCAGAGGGCGAGACGCCCGAGGCGAGCAGGCTTCGCGCCCAACGCATCGCCTCGATAGCCTCATGATAGGCCGTCGCTGCGCTGACCGCGCTGATCCCCGGCTCTTGCGCCGGTGCGCGCGTGACCGTGACGCCGGTGCCGCTCAGCCATGCGGGAACGCTCCTCGGGCCGGCCGTCCACTGCACGGGGATATGGGCCGTGAGGGCCTGGAGCAGCGGCCGCCAGCAGGGCGAGCGTTCGGTAAGGCCGACGATCTCCATCGGGCCGAGGACCGTCGGCGCATGATCGATGCGGGCGGTAGCGGCGGCGGCGATGTCGAGAGGCCGCATCATGCCGGGCGGAAGCTGGTCGAGGACGGCCGCTTCCATGCGCGCGATGGCGGCGAGCCGCGGATGATCGGCCGCGTGTGCGGCCAGATCGATGCCCGCGCGCCAAGCTTTGTGAAGCGTGTCGGCCGCCGCGTCGATCATGCCGGGAAGAGCCTTAATGCTCTCCAGCTCGCCCATCGGTGTTGCGGGCAGTGCTGCCTGGATGGCCGCGCGCAGGCTCTCGTCGTCGATGGGGCGGGCGAAGCCACCAGCCAGCCGGACGGCGGCCTGCTCGAAGGACATGATCTGGAGGCCGTGACGACCGTCACGGCCTGCGGCCAGCCGGCTCTCCCGCATCGCAAGGCGGCCGTGAACAACCAAGGTGGATCGATACGCGATGGTCATGGCCGCCCTCCTTCCGGGTGCTGCTTAGAGCTGGGCGTCGTGCCAGCGGTCTGACGTTCCAAGCTGAGTCGCTGCATGTTTCGCCCCTTGCCCCAGTCCGATCGCCTATTGACGAAAGGCCATAATGGGAATAATAATTACACGGACTACGATGGATTGTCCATATAGTTTTTATGCCCACTTACACGAGATGGAAGCAATGGCAGAGGCCGCGACGGCGTTAAAATGGGGAGTGGGGCGCCGACTCGAATTCATCGAGTTCCGGCTGTTCTGGGAGGGCTCGATCAACCGGGCCGACCTCGTGGAGGCGTTCGGCGTGTCGGTTCCGCAGGCATCCAAGGATTTGACGCTCTATCAGGAGCGCGCACCGGGCAATATGGAGTATGACACCCGCGCCAAGCGCTACGTCGCCGCCGAAAAGTTCGTTCTGCGCTTCCTTGAGCCGGACCCTTACATCTACCTCTCGCAGCTTCGCTCAGTTGCCGAAGGGGCCGTGCCCGCAAGCGATTCGTGGATTGCGGCGCTTCCCAGCGCCGATGTCGCGCTGACCCCAAGGCGGGACATCGACATCGAGGTCTTGCGCAAGATTCTTGACGCCAGCCGCGAGGGCATCTCTGTCGACATCTTCTATCAGTCGATGAACAAGGTGCGGCCGGACCCCATCTGGCGCCGGATCACGCCGCACGCCTTCGGTTATGACGGCTTCCGTTGGCACGCGCGGGCCTATTGCCACCTTGAGCACAAGTTCAAGGATTTCCTGCTGCCGCGCATTCTGGACGTTGGCACGAAGGGCGAGCCGGGCGCGCCGGGCGTGCAGGACTGGCTGTGGAACAACTATTTCGATGTCGTTATCGGCCCGCATCCAGCACTCACGGCGAGCCAGAAGACTGTCGTCGCCAAGGATTATGGGTTGGACCAGGGAAGCGGCGTGCTCTCGGTCCGCTACGCTATGCTCTTTTATGTTTTGAAGCGCCTGGGCTTGCTTGGTGACGCTGCGAAGCAGAGCGCTCATACACAGCATATCGTGACGATAAACCGCAAAGAAACTGAGGCTGCGCTTGAGAAGGCGGAATTTCAGCTATGAGAGAATCGGGGGCGCCGAGCAATGGCGGCAAGGCTTGAAGAGATAAAGAACGGCGCATCCGTGCGAGGCATTGCCTCGGCGCAGGCTGTGCATGTGGTCTCAGTGGACTGGATCGGCGATCAGGCCATCAGTGTCGTTTTCCGTGATCACAATGGCACGGTGGCGGAGGCCGTTCTTTATCGGGACGACGAGCACCGGCTCGAAGTCGAGCAGAGTGGGCGGGCTTGGTCGTTCGACGCTGATGGCGCGTTGCTGCGCCTGGTGACGGAAGCCAACCGCATCAAGCTGGCGCATTATTTCGACCCGTATCTGGCGATCCACACCAGTCTGGTCGATCCGCTGCCGCACCAGATTTCGGCGGTCTATGGCGAGATGCTGCCGCGGCAGCCGCTGCGTTTCCTCCTCGCTGATGATCCCGGCGCGGGCAAGACGATCATGGCTGGGTTGCTGATGAAGGAGCTGATCGCCCGCAGCGATCTCGAACGCTGCCTCGTCGTCGCGCCGGGCAGCCTGGTCGAGCAATGGCAGGACGAACTCGGGCAGAAGTTCAATCTCGAGTTCGACATCCTATCCCGCGACATGATCGAGAACTCGCGGTCCGGCAATCCGTTCAGCGACCGGGATCGGCTGATCGTCCGCCTCGACGTGCTGGCGCGCAACGAAGAGCTTCAGGAGAAGCTCGTGAGCGCGCGCGAATGGGACCTAATCATCTGCGACGAAGCCCACCGCATGTCGGCCACCTATTTCGGCGGCGAGGTCAAATATACGCGCCGCTATCAGGTCGGCCAGAAGCTCGGGCAGGTCTGCCGGCACCTGCTGCTCATGTCGGCGACGCCGCATAACGGCAAGGAAGAGGATTTCCAGCTCTTCATGGCGCTGCTCGACGGCGATCGGTTCGAGGGCCGGTTCCGCGATGGCGTCCACTATGCCGACACCGAAGACATGATGCGGCGGCTGACCAAGGAAGAACTGCTCAAGTTCGATGGCCGGCCGCTCTTTCCCGAGCGGCGGGCGCGCACGGTCAAGTATCAGCTCTCGGAAGGGGAAGCTGCGCTCTACACCGCCGTCACCGAATATGTTCGGACCGAGATGAACCGCGTGCAGCGTTTCGCCGAGGGCGACGGGAAGAAGCGCAACAATGTCGGCTTCGCCTTGCAGATCCTTCAGCGGCGCCTCGCGTCGTCGCCGGCCGCCATCTACCAGTCCCTCAAACGCCGCCGCGAACGGCTGGAAAACGAGCTGGGTGAGGCGCGCCTTGCCGCCAAGGGCCGCCGGGCCGACACATCTGCATCGGCGATCAACGCCGACATGCTCCGCAACATCGAAGAATATGGCCAGGAGGAGATCGACGAGCTTGAGGATCTGATCTCGACGGGCGCGACGACGGCCGAGACGGTCGAGCAGCTCGCCCTGGAAGTCGAGACGCTGAAGGGCCTGGAGACGATGGCGCTCGGCGTGTTGCGCTCGGGCGTGGATACGAAGTGGACCCAGCTGAACCGCATCCTCGACGACGATCTGATGGTCGATGCGGCCGGCAATCGCCGCAAGCTGATCATCTTCACCGAGCCCAAGGACACGCTGCACTACCTGCTCGACAAGGTGCGCGCGCGGCTGGGCAATCCCGAGGCCGTGGAAGTGATCCATGGCGGCGTTTCGCGCGAAGAGCGGCGCAAGGTCGTCGAGCGCTTCATGCAGGACAAGGACATGCTGGTCCTGATCGCCAACGATGCGGCTGGCGAAGGCGTGAACCTTCAGCGCGGCCACCTCATGGTCAACTACGATCTGCCGTGGAACCCTAACAAGATCGAGCAGCGGTTCGGCCGCATCCATCGCATCGGCCAGACCGAGGTTTGCCACCTCTGGAATCTCGTCGCGGCCGATACGCGCGAAGGCGAGGTCTATGCGCGGCTGCTCGAAAAGCTGGAAGCTGCGCGAGAGGCGCTGGGCGGCCGTGTCTATGACGTGCTCGGCGAGCTGTTCGATGGTGTGGCGCTGAAGGATTTGCTGTTCGAGGCGATCCAGTATGGCGAGAAGGAAGAGGTCAAGGCGCGACTGTTCCAACAGGTCGATGGCGCCGTCGATCAGGCGAACCTGCTCGAACTGCTGCGTCGCCGCGCGCTGACCAACGACACCATGCCGGAGGCCAAGGTCGAGGAACTGCGGCTAGAAATGGAGCGGGCCGAGGCGCTGCGCCTTCAGCCGCACCACATCCAGAGCTTCTTCGTCGAGGCGTTCCAGCATCTGGGCGGCCGGATCAAGCGC
>Ga0136846_1220876_pt1 | contig 10970 bp, 10 predicted proteins | sample HopSoiMetagenom2_FD_96841 | JGI IMG/M metagenome (GOLD analysis project Ga0136846, IMG submission 96841) | Grasslands soil microbial communities from Hopland, California, USA - 2 Assembly 2016 (version 4) | ecosystem: Environmental > Terrestrial > Soil > Grasslands | place: USA: Hopland... | reverse complement strand
TTGGCCTCCGGCTCGAAGCCGCCGACGACGAGGCCGCCGACCTCTTCCTTGACGTAGGTGTAGCCGTCCGGGTCGCGCAGGATCGGGAGGTCGGGACGCACGCCGTCGATCTGGTCGGTCACGACGTAGAAGTGCTCGGCCGAGTGCAACGGCACGTTCACCCCGGCCATCGCACCTACCTGCGCCGCCCACTGCCCGGCGCAGTTGACGACGACCTCGGCCTCGACGTCACCCTGCTCGGTCCGTACGCCGACCACGGTGCCGTCCTCGACAAGGACACCGACAACGCGGGTGAGCTCCGCGATCACGGCACCGCCCTGCCGGGCACCCCGCGCGAGGGCCTGCGTCACGTCGGTGGGGTTGACGGTCCCGTCGCCGGGGAGCCAGAGCGCCCCCTCGAGGTCGTCGACGCGCACCAGCGGCCAGCGGTCGAGCGCCTCGGCTGGCGTCAGCAGCTCGCACTCCAGGCCGTAGGCCTCCGCGGAGGCCGCGGTCCGGCGCAGGTGCGTCATCCGGTCGGGTGTCCGCGCCACCGTCACACCGCCGACCCGCTTGAAGCCTGCCGACAGGCCGACCTCGGCCTCGAGCGACTCGTAGAGCGAGGCCGAGTACTGCACGAGCCGGGTGCCGCTCTCCGTCGCGCGGAGCTGGCCGACCAGGCCGGCCGCGTGCCACGTCGTACCGCCGGAGAGGTGGCCCTGCTCGAGCAGCAGCACATCGGTCCAGCCGAGCTTGGTGAGGTGGTAGGCAACGCTGGTCCCGATCACGCCACCACCGACGACGACCACGCGCGCACGGGACGGCAGCTCACCCACGGGCGGCCTCCTCCATCAGACGGGGGAGTGCGGGATCGGCGAAGGTCTGGCGAGCCTTCTCGTAGCGCTCGACGCCCCACGACCAGAAGTCGAAGTCGAGCGGGCTCGCCGCGGCCTGGATGAAGCCCCACAGCGACCACCCATAGCTGCTGCACAGCGACTGCAGCCGCACCCGTGCGAGGTCGGCTCGCGTCGGCGCGCCGAAGTACGCCTCAGCCCAGGCATCGGTCATCTCCGGCGTGAAGCCGCACTCGGCCACGGTGTTGCCGAGCTCGAAACTCGCATCGTTGTTGCCCGAGTACTCGTAGTCGATGAGCCAGACCCGGTCGCCGTCGTCGATGAAGTTCGCGGCCAGCAGGTCGTTGTTGCACGGCACGCTCGCGCGGGGGACCGCCGCGAGCGCCGATCGCACGTCGGCCCAGGCGCCGGCATACGACTCGTAGCCGGCCGGCAGCCGGAAGCCATGCTCCCGGATCGTGGCCAGGTACGCCGCCTGCCGGGCGAACATGTCGAACTCGCCGGCGAACCTCGGACCCCCGTGCAGCCGGCGCACGGCCCGCGCCGACCTGACGAGCACGTCGGGATCGGTGAAGTCCTCGTCGGCCAGCGCGCGTCCGGGCAGGAAGCCGATCACGAGCATCCGCAGGTCGGGACGGAACTCCAGGACCGGGGCGCCCACACCGGCCTGTGCAGCTGCCACCGTGTTGCGGTGCTCGGCCTCGCGGTCGATGCCGAGCAGGTCGGCGTCCCCGTGCGAGCACCGCACGACGACGTCCAGCGGAGGCTCGAGGTCGTCGTCGGTGGTGACCCGCACGTTGACGTTGGTGAGCCCGCCGGGCAGGTCCGTGACCGACCAGGACCGCCCCGCCAGGATGGCGAGGCGGTCCACCCCCTCGGTCGTCCCCAACGTCCGCCGGTCAGCCGACGGGCTCGAGCGGTGGGCCACCCACCGTCGGTTCGTCGACCGTGCGCACCGGGCCGGTGAACCAGTGCTTGACCGAGACCTCCCAGTAGACCAGCAGCGCCAAGAGCGCGACCGGGACGACGATGATCGCGTAGTTGACGTACTTCATCGAGAAGCCGTCCATCCAGGGCACGCCGACACTTGCGGTCGGGAGGATGCCGACGATGCTCATCACGACGATCTCGACCACGGCGACCAGGTTCATCCAGCGGTACTTCTGGCCGTTGTTCCAGCTACCCACCTCGAAGTTCTCGCCGTGCTTCCACCTCAGCCAGATCGGGATGGCGAACGCGAGGTAGAGCCCGATCACGCCGATCGAGACGACCGCGAAGAACGCGACCGGCACCGGGGCGCCGTTGATGTCGACGGTGATGAGAGCGGGCAGCGTGATGATCAGCGCGATGACCGCTGAGGCGATCACGCCGTAGACCGGGACGCGCTGGGCGTTCAGCTTCGACCACAGCTGGTGGCCCGGCACGACGCGGTCCCGGCTGAAGGCGAACATCATCCGGCTGGTGCTGGTCATGCAGGCGCACGTGCAGAAGAACTGGCCGGCCATCGAGATGAAGACGACCACACCAGCGGTGTGCGCGGTCAGCGCCTGGTTGAAGATGCCGAAGACGCTGCCGCCCGACACGGTTGTCTCGTCACCGACGGACTGCACCGCGAACAGGAACGTGAGCAGCAGGATCCAGCCGCCGATCGCCGAGTAGAGGATCGACTGCCAAATGCCGCGGGCAGCGGAGTCGGCGGCGTCGTGGGTCTCCTCCGAGAGGTGCACCGACGCGTCGTACCCGGTGATCGTGTACTGCGTGAGGATCCCCGACAGCGGTAGCACGTAGAGGATGAACCCGAAGCCCTTGTGTCCTCCGAACAGCCCTGTGTTGTTGACCGTCGTGCCGAACACGTCCTTGAACGAGGCGTGGTCGGCGCCGTCCTTGAGGAAGAACCACAAGATGGCGACCACGATGAGTGATCCGACGACGTGCCACCAGACCGAGACGTTGTTGATCACCGCGAGCAGGTGGCTGGAGAAGATGTTCACCAGCGCTGCGAGGGCCAGCACGATGATGAACTCGATGAAGACCCGCTTCAGGGAGTAGTGCTTCGCCCAGGAGTCGTTGAAGTAGCCGAGGAAGGCGTCGAAGAAGCTCGCGCACCCGTACGCCACCGACGCGTCGATCGCGAGCAGCCCGATCAGGTTCAGCCAGCCCGTGAAGAATCCCGCCTTCGGGCCGCCGAGCTTCGAGGCCCACCAGTAGATGCCGCCAGAGGTCGGGTACGCCGACACGAGCTCCGACATGGTCAGGCCGATGATCAGGATGAACACCGACAGGATCGGCCAGCCGAAGGCGATCGCGGCCGGACCGCCGTTGTTCCAGCCGAGCGCGAAGCTGGTGAAGCAACCGGCGAGGATCGAGATGATCGAGAACGAGATGGCGAAGTTGGAGAACCCCGACCAGCTTCGCGACAGGTCCTGCTTGTAGCCGAGCTTGGCGAGGTGCAGTTCGTCAGCGCTCAGGGTGTGGTGCTCGGGAACGGGCTCGTGTGCTTCCGGCATGGTGCACCTCTCGGTCGGGCGGACTCTGGGACGGACGCTAGACCCGCCCCCCGCAGCCTGTAAACAGGTCGGCGTTAAATTGGTATGAACTCCGACCTTTGTTGTTCGCGATCGTTGACATGCCGACTTCCTGAATCGAGACTGACCCCGTGCCTGCCGCCCCCGACGTGCTCCGTCTGCCGCAGGCAGTGCTCCGTCCCGTGCGCGGCCACCACGCGTTCGAAGCGTGCGTGGAACAGCTGGCAACCGCGATCCGCCTGGGCGTCTACCCGCAAGGCACCGTGTTGCCGGCCGAACGCGAGCTGGCCGAGCGGCTGGGAGTCTCTCGCGCAACGCTCCGGGAGGCCATCGCTGCGCTCCGCGCAGCGGGCCTGGTCGAGACCACACGTGGCCGTGGCGGCGGCACGGTGATCCGACGCCAGCCGGCTCGCCGGCGCTCCGCGGCTCGGGCCGCGATCCGCGGCCGGCACGCGGACCTGCTCGACTCCCTGCGCTTCCGCGGGATCGTCGAGCCGGGTGCCGCGGCGCTCGCGGCCGAGAGCGAGCTGGACCAGACCACCCGCGCAATGCTCGAGGAGGCGCTCGAGGCGGTGTCCGAGGCGCCGCCCGGATCTGAGCATCGGCAGTGCGACTCACGGCTGCACCTGGCGATCGCCGCGGCGAGCGGCTCCACGCGCACGATGGCGGCGGTCACCCAGGTGCAGGCCGAGCTCGACGAGATGCTCCAGGCGATCCCGGTACTACCGGTGAACATCGCCCACTCGACGGCGCAGCACCGGGCGATCGTCAAGGCGATCCTCGCCGGCAACGCACGCAGGGCCGCCCGGGTCATGAACGAGCACTGCGAAGACACGGCGGCGCTCCTGCGCGGCCTGCTCGGCTGACGACGAAGGACACAGGTGATCGAGAAGATGAGTCCACGCAACAGGCGCATGCTCACGGTGGAGGACCTGCGGGGCCGGATCGGCACCGGCGAGGTGGACACCGTCGTGGTGGCGTTCACCGACATGCAGGGCCGGCTCCAGGGCAAACGGTTGCACGGGCAGTACTTCGTCGACGTCGTGCTCGGCCACGGCACCGAGGGCTGCAACTACCTGCTCGCTGTCGACATCGACATGAACACGGTCGACGGCTACGCGATCTCCTCGTGGGAGCAGGGCTACGGCGACATGGAGTTCGTCATCGACCTGGCGACGATCCGGCTGCTGCCGCATCTGCCCGGCACCGCGATGGTGCAGTGCGACCTCGCGTGGCCCGACGGCCGGCCGGTCGTGCAGTCGCCCCGGGCCATCCTCGCCCGGGAGGTCGAGCGCGCGGCCGAGGCTGGGTTCGTCGCGCTGGCGGGCACCGAGCTGGAGTTCATCCTGTTCGACACCACCTACGAGGAGGCGTGGAGCTCCGGCTACCGCGACCTGCAGCCGTCGAACCAGTACAACGTCGACTACTCGATCCTCGGCACCAGCCGGGTCGAGCCCCTGCTGCGCGAGATCCGCAACGCGACGTACGCCGCGGGGATGAACGTCGAGGGCGCCAAGGGGGAGTGCAACTTCGGCCAGCACGAGGTCGGCTTCCTGTACGACGACGTGGTGGTGACCGCCGACAACCACGCGGTCTACAAGACGATGGCCAAGGAGATCGCGTCTCGTCACGGCAAGGCGCTGACGTTCATGGCGAAGTACAACGAGCGGGAGGGCAACTCCTGCCACATCCACCTGTCCCTGCGCGCGGCCGACGGCACGCTGGTCTTCGGCGAGGGGGCCGACCGGTCGCCGACGTACGACCACTTCATCGCGGGGCTCCTGGCCACCATGCGTGACTTCACGCTCCTCTACGCGCCCAACGTGAACTCCTACAAGCGGTTCGCCGCCGGTTCGTTCGCACCCACGGCGATCGCGTGGGGGTTCGACAACCGCACCTGCGCGATCCGGCTGGTCGGCACCGGTGCCTCGGCCCGGCTGGAGAACCGCGTGCCCGGCGGCGACGTGAATCCCTACCTCGCTCTCGCAGCGATGCTGGCCGGTGGGCTGCACGGCATCGAGGAGCGGCTCCCGCTGGAGCCGCAGCTGGTCGGCAACGCCTACGCCTCCGACAAGCCGCACGTTCCGTCGACCCTGCTCGAGGCGCGCAACGCGTTCCACGAGTCCGTCGTCGCCCGCAAGCTGCTCGGCGACGAGGTGGTCGACCACTACACCAACATGGCCGACGTCGAGCTGGCGGCGTTCGGCGCCGCAGTGACCGACTGGGAGCTGCGACGCAGCTTCGAACGAATGTGAGAAGCCATCTGCACAGCGAACGAATGTGAGAAGCCATTTGTCCAGCGAGAGGATGTGACGTGGACCGGACCGTGCACGAGGTGGTCAACCCGGCCACCGAGGAGCTCGTCACCGAGGTGACGCTGGCGTCGCTGGCCGACGCCGACGCGGCGATCGAGCGGGCCCACGAGGCGTTTCCCGCCTGGCGCGACGTGGCGCCGGGGGAGCGAGCGCGGCTGCTGCGCCGGTTCGCGGCCCTGGTCGACGATGCGGTCGAGGAGCTCGCGGAGCTCGAGGTCCGCAACTCCGGCCACACCTGGGGCAACGCGGTGTGGGAGGCCGGCAACGTCCGCGACGTGCTGAACTACTACAGCGCCGCACCGGAGCGGCTCTCCGGACGGCAGATCCCGGTGCCGGGCGGTCTGGACGTCACCTTCCACGAGCCGCTGGGCGTGGTCGGCATCATCGTGCCGTGGAACTTCCCGATGCCGATTGCCGGCTGGGGCTTCGCACCGGCGCTGGCGGCGGGCAACACGGTCGTGCTCAAGCCGGCCGAGCTGACCCCGCTGACTGCGATCCGGATCGCGGAGCTCGGCCGCGAGGCCGGCCTGCCGGAGGGCGTGTTCACGGTGCTGCCCGGCAAGGGCTCGATCGTCGGTGAGCGGTTCGTCACCCACCCGCTGGTGCGCAAGGTGTGCTTCACCGGGTCGACCGGGGTGGGCAAGCAGATCATGCGCGGGTGCGCCGACCAGGTGAAGCGGGTGACCCTCGAGCTCGGCGGCAAGAGCGCCAACATCGTCTTCGCCGACGCCGACCTCGGCAAGGCCGCGGCGAGTGCGCCGTACGCCGTCTTCGACAATGCCGGCCAGGACTGCTGTGCCCGGTCGCGGATCCTCGTCGAGAGGTCGGCGTACGACGAGTTCGTGAGCCTGCTCGAGCCGGCGGTGACCGGCCTGCGGGTCGCCGACCCGAGTGACCGCGACAGCGAGATGGGCCCCCTGATCTCCGCCCAGCAGAAGTCCGTCGTCCAGGGCTTCGTCGACGAGGCGCAGGTGGCGTTCGCCGGCAGCGCACCGTCCGGACCCGGCCACTGGTTCCCGCCGACCGTCGTGGAGGCTCGCTCGCCCAGCGAGCGGATCTGGCGCGAGGAGGTGTTCGGCCCGGTGGTCGCGGTGATGCCGTTCGACGACGAGGCCGACGCCGTGCGGCTGGCCAACGACACCGAGTTCGGGCTGTCCGGTTCGATCTTCACCCGCGACCTCGGCCGGGCGCTCCGGGTCTCGCGCGCGGTCGAGGCCGGCAACCTCAGCGTCAACTCGCACTCCTCGGTGCGCTACTGGACGCCGTTCGGCGGGTTCAAGCAGTCCGGCCTCGGCCGTGAGCTCGGCCCCGACGCGCCGCACGGCTTCACCGAGGTCAAGAACGTCTTCTACGCCCACGACTGACTCACCTCCACCACAGAACAGGAACCCATCCCATGCCAGGACGCCTCGACTCCCGCACCGCCGTGATCACCGGCGGCTGCTCGGGCATCGGCCTCGCCACCGCGCGTCGCTTCGCCGAGGAGGGCGCGAACGTCGTCATCGCCGACATCGACGATGCTCGCGGCAAGGAGGTCGCTGACGAGATCGGCGGGCTGTATGTGCACACCGAGGTCACCGACAAGCAACAGGTCGACGCGCTGTTCGCGCAGGCCAAGGAGACCTATGGGTCGGTCGACGTGGCGTTCAACAACGCCGGCATCTCGCCTCCGGACGACGACTCGATCCTCGACACGGACCTCGACGCCTGGCGCAGGGTCCAGGAGGTCAACCTGACCAGCGTCTACCTGTGCTGCAAGGCGGTGCTGCCCTACATGCTCGAGCAGCAGCGCGGCTCGATCATCAACACCGCGTCGTTCGTCGCGGTGATGGGTGCCGCCACGTCGCAGATCTCCTACTCCGCCTCCAAGGGCGGCGTTCTCTCGATGTCGCGCGAGCTCGGCGTGCAGTTCGCCCGCGAGGGAGTGCGCGTGAACGCCCTCTGTCCCGGTCCGGTGAACACGCCGCTGCTGCAGGAGCTGTTCGCGAAGGATCCCGAGCGCGCCGCTCGTCGGCTCGTGCACGTGCCGATGGGCCGGTTCGCCGAGCCCGAGGAGATGGCCAACGCCGTGCTGTTCCTGGCCTCCGACGAGTCCAGCTTCATCACGGCCAACACCTTCCTCGTCGACGGCGGGATCTCCGGCGCCTACGTCACTCCGATGTGAGGCCGTCGGCATGACGGGGGTCCCGGTCGTGGGCATCACGACGTACCGCGAGCAGGCGCGCTGGGGCGTCTGGGACGAGCTCGCGGACCTGCTGCACGCGGCGTACGCGCAGGCTCTGGGTGCGGCCGGCGCCGCTGTGGTCCTGCTGCCACCCGCGGACCCCGGGACCGCCGGCACGGTGCTGGACCGCGTGGACGGCCTCGTCGTGGCCGGCGGTGCCGACGTCGACCCGAGCCGGTACGCCGAGCAGGCGCACCCGCGCACGACCGGCACGCGTCCCGACCGCGACGCCTGGGAGCTGGCCCTGCTGGACGGCGCCGCGGAACGCGACCTGCCGACGCTGATGGTCTGCCGGGGCATGCAGCTCGAGGCCGCGCGGATCGGCGGCGCGCTCGACCAGCACACCCCCGACGTGGTCGGCCACGAGCAGCACTCACCCGGCGCGGATCTCTACGGCGAGCTCGAGGTGACCACCGTCCCCGGCACGACCGTCGCCGGGCTCGTCGGTCCGCAGCGCACCGTCCGCTGCCACCACCACCAGTCGGTCCGGCTCCATCCGGGCCTCGTCGCGGCCGCGCACGCCGGCGACGGCACCGTCGAGGCGATCGAGCACCCGTCGCGCCGGTTCTGGGTCGGGGTGCAGTGGCACCCGGAGACCCAGGAGGACGTCGGCCTCTTCCGCGGTCTGGTCGCGGCGGCCCGTCTTCATGCGTGAGACCCGGATCACGTTTGTGCCCGGGGGCGAGGGGTACTCGCCGGATTGACCGCAACTGCGGTCGGACCGGATCCGACGAGGATCGACCCGAGCAAGGATGGGGGACCCCGATGGGTACCGACGACAAGCTCGAGAACAAGACCGATGAGGCAGTCGGCAAGGTCAAGGAGACCTACGGCAAGGCCACGGACAACGAGGACCTCGAGGCCGAGGGCAAGGGCGACCAGACCAAGGCCAACGTCAAGCAGGCCGGCGAGAAGGTCAAGGACGCTGCCGGGAACGTCAAGGACGCGTTCTCCTGACGTCCTGATCCACAGTTCCTGCGGGTGATGGAACAGAGGACCGGCGACACCGCGCACGAGGCGGTATCGCCGGTCCTCGCTCGTCGACGGACGGGTCCGGCAGGCTGTTAGGATCGGGCCGTTCGACATCCTTTAACGATCCGTCCCGTGAGGCGGAGAAGGAGGTCAGGCGCGATGCCGCCTACCCAACCCGAGCTCGCCGAGCAGCCCGACACCGGCAGCGAGACCGGCCCCGATACCGGGCGCACCGTCCTCGACGCCCGTGACCTCAGCCGGGCACTCACCCGCATCTCCCACGAGATCCTCGAGCGCAACCGCGGCTCGCGCGACCTGGTCCTTCTCGGCATCCCGACCCGCGGGGTCCACCTCGCGCACCGGATCGCCGCGAAGATCTCCGAGGTCGAGGGCATCGACGTGCCGGTCGGCTCCCTCGACGTCACGATGTACCGCGACGACCTGCGGATGCGCCCGGCTCGCGCGCTCCTGCCGACCGAGATCCCGCCCGGGGGCATCGATGACAAGACCGTCGTCCTCGTCGACGACGTCCTCTACTCCGGACGCACGATCCGGGCCGCCCTGGACGCGATGAACGACATCGGCCGGCCGCGCGCGGTGCGGCTGGCGGTCCTGGTCGATCGCGGCCACCGCGACCTGCCGATCCGGGCCGACTTCGTGGGCAAGAACCTCCCGACCTCGACGGCCGAGTCGGTCGCCGTACGGCTCGAGGAGCACGACGGGGAGGACTCGGTGACCATTCGATGAAGAAGCACCTGCTGAGCGCTGCCGACCTCACCCGCGACGACGCCGAGCTCATCCTCGAGACCGCCGAGGAGCTCCGCTCGCTCGCCGACCGGCCGATCAAGAAGCTCCCCGCCCTGCGCGGGCGCACCATCGTCAACCTCTTCTTCGAGGACTCCACCCGCACCCGGATCTCCTTCGAGGCCGCCGCCAAGCGCCTGTCGGCCGACGTCATCAACTTCTCCGCCAAGGGCTCCTCGCTGAGCAAGGGCGAGTCGCTGAAGGACACAGCACTCACCCTCGAGGCGATGGGCGCGGACGCCGTCGTGGTCCGGCACTGGGCCTCGGGCGCACCGCACAACCTCGCCAACGCCGGGTGGTCGCGCTCGAGCGTCATCAACGCCGGCGACGGCACGCACGAGCACCCGACCCAGGCACTGCTCGACGCGTTCACCATGACCCGGCACCTCGCCCCCGAGAAGGGCCAGGGCCTCGACGGCCGCCGCGTCGCCATCGTCGGTGATGTCCTGCACAGCCGGGTCGCCCGCTCCAACGCGCTGCTGCTGCACACCCTCGGCGCCGAGGTCACCCTGGTGGCGCCGCCCACCTTGCTGCCGTACGGCGTCGACAGCTGGAACGTCCAGACCTCCTACGACCTCGACGCGGTGCTGCCGAAGACCGACGTGGTGATGATGCTGCGGGTGCAGCGCGAGCGGATGAACGCGTCGTACTTCCCGAGCGTGCGGGAGTACTCGCGGCGCTACGGCCTGGACGCGCGCCGGATGGCGACCTTGCAGGACCACGCGATCGTGATGCACCCCGGCCCGATGATCCGTGGCATGGAGATCACCGCCGACGTCGCCGACTCGGAGCGCTCGGTGATCGTCGAGCAGGTCACCAACGGCGTCGCGGTCCGGATGGCGGTCCTCTACCTCCTGCTGGGCGGGGCCGAACCAGCAATCACCACTGGAGACACGGTCCCTGAGCCTGTCGAAGGGTCGACAAGCTCAACCACCGGAGATGGGGACGACGCGTGACCGACTACCTGCTCACGGGCGCCCGGATCCTCGGCGGCGAGCCCTCCGACATCCTCATCGCGGACGGACGGATCGCCTCGGTGACCGACGTCTCGACCCGCTCGAACGCGGGAGATGTCGAGACGATCGACGCCACCGGTCTGATCGCGCTGCCCGGCCTCGTCGACCTGCACACCCACCTGCGCGAGCCGGGCCGGGAGGACGCCGAGACCGTCGAGACCGGCACCCGTGCCGCGGCGATGGGCGGCTTCACCGCTGTGCACGCGATGGCGAACACCGAGCCGGTGGCGGACACCGCGGGCGTCGTCGAGCAGGTCTGGCGGCTGGGCCGCGAGGCCGGC
>Ga0136846_1243667_pt1 | contig 10972 bp, 8 predicted proteins | sample HopSoiMetagenom2_FD_96841 | JGI IMG/M metagenome (GOLD analysis project Ga0136846, IMG submission 96841) | Grasslands soil microbial communities from Hopland, California, USA - 2 Assembly 2016 (version 4) | ecosystem: Environmental > Terrestrial > Soil > Grasslands | place: USA: Hopland... | reverse complement strand
TCGCCATAATGGACGAAGTGGAAGTCGTTGGGCGTGCCGTCGACCGCCGAATACATCGCCATCGGGGAGACGGTGATGCGGTTCTCGACCGTCAGCTCGCGGAGCTTCAATGGCGCGAACATCGGCGGCGCGATCTTGTTCGACTTGCCGTCCGTCGCACGTTTCCAGAACCAGCGTTCGACCCCTTCAAGCCATTCGCGGTCGCGCAGGCGGAGGTTCTCGTGGCTGATGCGCTGGCTGCGGGTCAGGAGCGAGTAAGCGAATTGCAGCGGCTCAAAGTGAAGGTAGCGGCCGAGCGTTTCGAACCATTCGGTCGAGTTGCGCGCGCTGTTCTGGAGCTTGAGGACCTCGAGATTCCGCTCGGCCTGATATTCGTCGAGCGCGGCCTGCAGGCTGAGACCCGGACGGTTCAGAACCTCGGCCAGCTTAATCGCATCCTCCAGCGCGAGCTTGGTGCCCGAACCGATCGAGAAATGGGCGGTGTGCGCGGCGTCGCCGAGCAGGATGACGTTGCCGCTCGCCCATCGCTCGCACTTGATCCGGCGGAAATTGAGCCACGCCGCGGAGCCGACGAGGTGCGAAGCGTTGGACTGAAGGCGATGGCCGTCGAGATATTCGGCGAAGAGCTCTTCGCAGGCGGCGATGCTCTCGTCCTGCGACATCTTGTCGAAGCCGAAGGCCTTCCAGGTCTCCTCGGAGCATTCGACGATGAAGGTCGAGGCGTCGGGCGCGAAGCGATAGGCGTGCGCCCAGATCCAGCCGTGCTCGGTTTCCTCGAACGCGAAAGTGAAGGCGTCGAACACCTTCGACGTGCCGAGCCACACGAACTTGTTCTTGCGGACGTCGATGTCGACTCCGAACGCATGCGGATCGGCGTCGCGGAAGCGCGAGTTGGCGCCGTCCGATGCGATGACGAGATCGTAGTCGCGCCACTTCGGGTCGGCGGGATCGCTCTCGGCATTGAAGTGAAGCGCGACGCCGAGCTCGCGCGCCCGGTCACAGAGGATGTCGAGCAGGCGCTTGCGGCCGATGCCGATGAAGCCGTGGCCGCCGGAGGTGATCGTTTCGCCGTGGATGTGGACGTCGATGTCGTCCCAGTGGGCGAACTCGTCGGTGATGGTGCGGCCCGAGACCGGGTCGTTGCGGTTGATGTTGTCGACGGTGAGGTCGGAGAAGACGACCCCCCAGCCGAAGGTGACGCCCGGCGCGTTGCGTTCGAATATCTCGATCTCATGCGACGGATCGCGCAATTTCATCGAAATCGCGAAATAGAGGCCTGCCGGCCCCGCCCCGACGCAGGCGATTTTCATGCGCCGAGACCGCTTAACTTCCCTAAGTTCACGGGATGCGGCGCGTTTTTCGGGAAGTTAAGAGCGCGAGCATCCATCCTCTCGCTTAACCTGGCTTCGCGAAGGCAGAACCGCATCGCCGCAGCATGGCACAGCTGCACGGTTGTAGGACAGTCCTAAGTCGCAATCACTCGGCGGGAACGGCCTCGTTGGTCGCGTGTGCGTTCTGGCCGACGAGGCGATGGAAGACGCGCCCGATGCGCGATTCGAGTGAGATCGCGATCGAGAAATAGGCGGGGACCAGAAGCAGCGTCAGCAAGGTCGAGAAGATCAGGCCGCCAATGACGGTGATCGCCATCGGCGCGCGCCAGCTCGAATCGCCGGTCAGTGACAGGGCGATCGGGAGCATGCCGGCGATCATGGCTACGGTGGTCATCACGATCGGCTGAGCGCGCTTGTGACCGGCTTCGCGGATTGCCTCGTCCTTCGGCATCCCGTGGTTCATCATCTCAACCGCGAAATCGACGAGCAGGATCGAGTTCTTCGCGACGATGCCGAACAGCATGAGCAGGCCAATGAACACCGGCAGCGACAAGGGCTGGCCGGCGATGTGCAACGCGAGCGCGGCCCCGAGCGGGCACAGCCACAGCGAGCCCATGTTGACGAAGGGTGACAGGAACCGCCGGTAGAGCAGAACCAGCACCGCAAACACGAGCAGCACGCCAGCGAACAGGGCGACGATGAAGTTCTTGATCATCTCGCCCTGCCACTTGGTCTGGCCGAGATTGAGCCGCGACACGCCGTCGGGCAGCGCCTTCACCGCCGGCAGTGCCTCGATCTTCTTCCACGCCTGGCCGCTGACGACACCCGGAGCGAGATCGGCGCCAACCGCGATCCGCCGTTGCTGGCCTGTGCGCTGGATGCTGACTTCCCCGGCGCCGAAGCTGATCTCGGCGACGGACTTCAGCGGGACCGAGCCGCCAGCCGCCGTGGGCACGGGCAGGTTCTCGAGCACCGAAATGTCTTTCCGCTTGGTCTCGGCGAGCGACACCTCGATCGGGACCTGACGGTCCGACAGCGAGAATTTGGCGCTGTTCTGCTCGATGTCGCCAAGGGTCGCGATGCGGATGGTCTGGCTGAGCGCGGCCGTGGTTACACCGAGGTCGGCGGCAAGATCGAAGCGGGGCTTGATCTGGATTTCCGGAGTGGCGAGGTCGCCCGCTACGCGCGGCGCGCGGAGCTCGGGCAACTTCTGCATTTCGGCCGAAATCTTGTTGGCAGCCGCTTCGAGTTTCAGCGGGTCATCTCCGCCAAGGTACAGCATGATGTCGCGTGCCGCACCGCCCGGGCCGCCGCCATTCTGGCTCTGGAAATTGACGCGAGCGTCGGGAATGGCAGCGAACTTGGGGGCGACCGCCCGTTCGAATTGAATGCTCGTAACCGGCCGCTTCTTCTTCAGCTTGATCTCGACGGAGCCCGAGCCGACGTTGATCCGCTCGAAGGCGCTTTCCACCGCCGGATGCTGGCGGACGATGCCCGCGACTTCGTCGATCACCGCCTCGGTCTGCTCCAAGGTGGATCCCGGCGGCATGCTGACCTGGACTGTCGACGTGTTGGCGTTGATTTCCGGCTGGAACGTCATCGGCAGGGTCGCGATCAGCACGCCCGTCAGGATGAGTGCGCCGACGCCGACGCCCACCATCACCAGCCGGTGGTCGAACCAGATGCTCCTGACCTTGCCCCAGAGGCCCGGGTGCCGCAGCCGGTAGGCGTGGGCCTTTGCGGTGCTGAGCGACCAGTCGAGAAGGTCGAGATATTTATCCATCACCTTGCCCGACGCATGTTCCTGGACCCCGTGGCTGCGCAGGAAATATGCGGCGATGAGCGGCGTGATCATGCGTGCAACGAGCAGGCTCATCAGCACCGAAAGCACGACCGTGAAGCCGAATGCCTTGAAGAACTGGCCGGAGATTCCGGGCATCAGCGCGACTGGAAGGAAGACGGCCACGATCGACATGGTCGTCGCCAGCACCGCAAGCCCGATCTCGTCGGCGGCGTCGAGCGATGCCTGATAGGCGGACTTACCCATGCGCATGTGGCGGACGATATTCTCGATCTCCACAATCGCGTCGTCGACCAGCACGCCGGCAACCAGGCTCATGGCCAGCAGCGACAGCCCGTTGAGGTTGATGCCGAGCATGCCCATGAACCAGAAGGCCGGGATCGCCGACATCGGGATGGCGAGCGCGGAGATGGCCGTCGCGCGAATATCCCTGAGGAAGAGCAGTACGACGAGGACGGCCAGGATCGCTCCTTCGAACAGCCCTTCCATCGCCGACTTGTACTGGTTGCGAGTGTAGTCGACGGAATTGTTGATTTCCGAGAAGCGGACGCGGGGATCAGACTTTTCAATATCGTGGAGCTGCTTCCAGACATCATCGTACACCGAAACGTCGGACGAGCCCTTCGCGCGCTGGACGTTGAAGCTGATCACCTGGCGGCCGTCGAGCTTCGCGAACGAGCGCTGTTCGGAATAAGCGTCTTTCACATCGGCGATGTCGGCGAGCTTCACGAACCGGCCGCCACCGAGCGAGATTTGCGTTTGGGACAGGTCGTAAGCAGTCGGAGCGTTGCCGAGCACCCGCACGGTCTGTTCCGAACCCGCGATCTCGGCGCGACCGCCGGCGGCATTCATGTTCAGCTGCCGCAGCTGCTGGTTGACCTGCGCGGCCGTCAGGCTCTGCGACTGAAGGGCAGCCGGGTTGAGGACGACCCGGATCTGGCGGTCCACTCCGCCCTCGCGCGATACAGCCGCGACGCCGGCAATCCCGCGCAGCTTCTTCGCGACATTGTTGTCGATGTACCAGCTCAGTTCCTCGAGCGTCATGTCGGTCGTTTGGGCGGCGACGAACATGATCGGGGCGCCGGACGTATCGAAGCGCTGCACGGTTGGCTCAAGGATGCCTTCGGGCAGGTTCCCGCGAACCTGCGAAATGGCATTGCGAACGTCGTTCACCGCGCGGTCGACCGGGGTCCCGATCTGCAGCTGGACGACCGTGTTGCTGTATCCCTCACTTACCGAACTATCGATTTCGTCAACGCCGGTGACGCCGCGGACCGCGGCTTCGATCTGCTGCGTGACCTGCTTTTCCATCTCCGCCGGCGCTGCGCCTGGCTGGGCGACCCCGACAACGACGACCGGAAAGTCGATGTCCGGGTTCTGGGTCACCGTCATCCGGCTGAACGCGACGATGCCCGCGAGCATCAGCCCGATGAAGAGGACGATCGGTGCAACGGGGTTGCGAATGCACCAGGAGGAGATGTTACGGAAACTCACGAGACTTGGGCGCTCTTAGGTAAGGGGATTCGGGGAGCCGAGATAAGCCAACGCCCCGCGACCGCAAACTGTGCCAAGTGGGCCTAGCGCTGTTGTAATGCGGAATCCATGCGCGGGGACGCTGCGTTCACCGGTCGTGGACGCGCTCCAGGTAGAGGTAGGACGGGTCGAACTCGGCGGTCGATTCAGCTGCCTTGAAGTCCGGGATGGTCACAATGCCGCCGGCGAATTCAACGAGGCCCGTCTTGCGTAGTTGCTGCAAGGTCCGGTTGGCGTGGACGGGCGTGATCCCGCACATCTCGGCCAGCTCTTCCTGCGTGATCGGGAGGTCGAAGGTTCCGCCGCGGACGAGCCCGACAAGGTCGAGCCTGACATACATCTCGCAGAAGAGGTGGGCCATGCGCGCCATCGCCGTGCGGCTGCCGAGCGACAATTCCCACTCGCGATGGATCGCCGCGTCGAGATTCGTCCCGAACCAGTAAACGCGGGTCAGATGAGGGTGACGCTCAAGCACCCGCCTGAGCTTATCGTGAGGAACGATCGCGAAAGTGCAATTGCAGAGCGCGACGATGTCGTGATCGAGATATTTCAGCGTGAAGCTATGCAGGTCGGTGAAGTCGCCGGGAACGTGAAGCTCGGTAAACTGGCGGCGGCCGTCGGGCAGGTCCTTGCGGCGGGCAGCGATTCCGGAAACGAGGATAGTCGAGAAATCGATCTTCTGCCGTTCCCGGACGACGACGTCATCCGCCAGAAACCTGATCTGCTCGGAAACGGAGTCGCGGATGACCGCCTCCTCTTCCGGGCTGATCACGTCCCGGGCGCGCAGCTTCATCAGATGCTTGTCGATCACTTGAGGGGAGAGCTCCCGATCGAGACGACCATGCGCTGGTGGGACGAGCCGTCGCTGACGATCACCTCGGCACCGAAGAATGCCTTGCCCGCAACGACCGTTTCGACTCCGAGCTCCAGAGCGCCCTTCAGGGCAGCCTTCTTCGCGGCTTCCCAATCGGGCAGATCTTGCGTGCTGGCGGACTCGAACACGTCGTTAATGACGATGATCTCAAACGTTGGCATGCCGACTTAGCGAACTCGGCGTGCCGTCGTTCCGCTCCCCAATGCAGGTTAGGAAGTGGCTAGGCCTTAGGTCGTCTCGACCTCGGCGATGAAGCGGCCGACAAGTGCGTTGAAGGTTCCGGCGTCTTCCAGGTTCGAGATGTGGCCGGCTCCGCCGATGATCTCGTAGCGGGCGTTGGGGATCAGTCTGGCCAGCGCGTCGGACAATGCCGGTGGCGTGACCTTGTCCTCGGTGCCGCAGATGACGAGCGTCGGCACGTTGATATGCGCGGCGCGTTCCTGCTGGTCGGCGAGCCACACCGCTTCGGCCCCGATGCGGTAGGCTGCTGGATCGATGCGGGCCATCGTCTCGACGACCTCGTTGCGGACGGCCGGATCAGCCGGCTGGGCGAGCAGGAGATCCACTCGAGCCTCGGCCATGGCGCGAAGATCGCCGCTGGCCGCGATGGAGCGGTCGTAGATGCCCTGCCCATCGGGGTGAACCGCGAACGTGTCGGCGAGGATCAGGGAGGCGCAGCGGCTTGCGTCGGCGGCATGCATGGCAATCGCCACGACTCCGCCGAGTGACAGGCCGCAGACGTGGGCGCGGTCGACGCCCAGCTCGCGCATCGCGGAGATTATGGCGGCCGCGTAATCGTCGCGCGTGGTTCCGGCCGGCGCTGGATCGCTGTCGCCGTAGCCGGGATAGTCGAAGGCTATGGCACGCCGTTCTGGCCCGAAATGCTCGAGCTGCGGACGCCACACCGATTTGTCCGAGCCGACGCCGTGAAGGAACACGACCGGGATGGCCGAGCCACCGCCCGCTTCTTCAAAGCCGATGTCGTAGCCGTTGTTTGTGGTGACCAGTGGCATCGATTCCTAACTCGTCACCCTGAACTTGTTTCAGGGTCCATTGCGGAGACCAGCTTAGCCCTACGAAGAAAATGGATGCTGAAACAAGTTCGGCATGACAGTAGGTGCCAAGGGGCAAGCGTATGAAACAACCCTGCGTCTACGTTCTCTCGAGCCAACCCTACGGAACTTTATACATTGGGGTGACGTCGGATCCGATTGCTCGCCTCTGGCAACATCGGAACGGCGAGGTGAAAGGATTTACCTCGGAATATGCTGTGCACCGGCTCGTTCGTCTCGAGCAGTTCGAGACCATGTATGAAGCGATTGCCCGCGAGAAACAGCTCAAACGCTGGCACCGGCAATGGAAGATCAACCTAATCGAAAGCGATAATCCTCATTGGATCGACCTGGCGCCAGAGGTTGGATTGCCGCCGCTTGGAGACCTTCATAGAAATGGACCCTGAAACAAGTTCAGGGTGACGGTTATACATGGCTAAGATGGTCGTGAATGGTGAGCCGATCGAGTACAAGCTCGACCCAGCGACGCCGCTGCTGTGGGCGCTTCGCGACGCGTCCAACCTGACCGGCACGAAATATGGCTGCGACAGCCGTGACTGTGGCGCCTGCACGGTCATTGTCGACGGACGCGCGGCATTGAGCTGCAGCGTCGCCCTGCGCGACCTCGAAGGGGCGCAGGTTACGACGATCGAGGGCCTTGGCGGGGCACATCCGGTGCAGCAGGCCTGGATCGCGGAACAGGTGACAATGTGCGGCTATTGCGAGCCGGGGTTCATCATGGCGATCGCGGCGATGCTCGACGCCAATCCCGCGCCGTCGCCGGAGCAAATCGCAGCACTTCCGAACATCTGCCGTTGCGGCGCCTACCCGCGCATCCGGCAGGCGATAGCCCGTGCCGCAGCGTCGGCGAAACCTGTACCGCAGCCGAAACAGTCATTCAGCCAGCCTTCAGCGGACAAGGAGCAATTGCCGTCCCCACAATAGTTTAGCTTGGGGAACGAGCCATGCGTAAGGTACTTGCTTTTCTGCTTCTCGCCGGCGCGGCAGCCCCGGCACTCGCGGCCGGATCGGCCGACGACCGTCACGGCTGGCAGTCGCACCGCGACTCGGGGAACCAGTCGTCGCAAAACGACAGCAACGATCGTTCGGACCGCGGCGATCGCCCGCATTTCCGGGTCGAGCGCAACAACGACAATAACGACAACAACGCTCGCAACGAGCGGCCGCAGACCGAAGTGCGGGTTCGTCCGCAATTCGAGTCGAACGGCAACAACGGCGGCAATGGTGGCAACGCCGGCGGCAACAACGGCTTCCGTGGCCGCTTCAACGGCGGCGAGCAGCAGGCCGTCGATACGGTTCGCCGCGAGGATGGCCGGAACGACAGCGTCCGCAACTGGCACGGCCGTGCGGTCGAGACGGCCCGCAATGGAGACAACAACGACAACGACCGCCGCACCAACTGGCGCGGACGGGTCGTCGAGAATCCGAACGTGGCCATTGACGGGACCGCCGACTTCCGGCGCCAGGACCGCCCGGGATCGAGCGTGTTCCGCAGTCGCATCCCCGTCGTCAGCGACCAGCCGCGCGAAGGCACCCAGCCCCGCATCCGGTGGGACGGCCGTCACCGGGATGTCGCGACAAACTGGAGCACCAGCCACTGGCGCAACGACAGCCGCTATGACTGGCAGAACCATCGCCGGCACCACCGGTCGCTGTTTCACCTGAGCTTCTACTACGACCCGTTCGGGTGGAATTATCGGCCGTACCAGGTCGGCTGGCGGCTGTGGCCGAGCTATTACAGCAGCAATTACTGGCTGAACGATCCGTGGCAGTACCGTCTGCCCTACGCTCCGCCGGGAACGCGCTGGATCCGCTATTATGACGACGCCATCCTCGTCGATACCTGGAACGGCGAAGTCGTGGACGTGATCTACAACTTCTTCTGGTAGAGCTCTAACAACCGTTTATCGAAGGGGCGTTGCGGTCTTGCCGCAGCGCCCCTTGTGCGTTAGTAGACTAACACACCTGCAATTCCGACTCTCCGGGGGATTATCCATGACCGTTGCCGCTCGACTGATCCTGTCTGCGTCCCTACTCGCGTTCGCCATGCCCGCCGCTGCCCAGACGCCCGCTGCCGCGGCTGCGCCCGCAGCAGCGCAGAGCGCTCACGACCGGCTGTTCCAGCTGTTCAAGGACAGCGACGAAGCGAGCCTGAAGCGCAACCCGATCAGCGCGATCTTCCGCGGCGACATGCGCTATGCCGACCGGCTCGGCGATTTCATCACCGACGAATATTTCGCGAAGGAGCGCGCGGCGGCCGAGAGCGACCTGGCGAACCTCCGCGCGCTCCCGCGCAACCAGCTGAGCGACACCGACAAGCTCGCCTACGACGTGTTCGAATTTTCAACCAAGGATACGTTGGTCGGCCTTCAGCCGGATATGCTGAAGCTGACCGCGGTGCGGCCGCTCAACCACTTCTTCGGGATCCACACGTTCTACGCGACCTTCGCCAGCGGCAAGGGCGCGGCGCAGTTCAAGACGCTTGAGGATTATGAGAACAACCTGAAGCGCCACAAGGACTTCGTCACCTTCCTCGACCGCGCGATCGGCCGCTTCAAGGAAGGCGAAGCGTCAGGCGTGGTCGAGACCAAGCTGACCGTCCGCAACATGATCGAGCAGCTCGACAACCAGCTGAAGCTGGCTCCGGAAGAGTCGCCCTACATGGGTCCGGTCAAGGAGTTCCCGGCGGGCATCAGCGACGCCGACAAGGCGCGGCTGACGGCGGCTTACCGCGATGCAACGGTCAACCAGATCTATCCGGCGCTAACGCGGCTGCGCGATTTCTTCCGCGACGATTATCTCGCCCATGCGCGTGAGGGTGTCGGCCTGAAGTATATGAAGGGCGGCGACAAGCTTTACGCTTACCTCATCAAGTCGACGACGACGACCGACATGACGCCGGAGCAGATCCACCAGCTCGGCCTCAGCGAGGTCAAGCGCATCACCGGCGAGTTCCAGAAGGTCCAGAAGCAGATCGGCTACAAGGGCACGCTGGCGCAATTCTTCGACTACATGCGGACCAGCCCCAAGTTCCAGCCGACGAGCCGCGAGGGGCTGACCGCCGACTATTACGGCCTGCAGAAGAGGGTCGAGGCGCAGGTCCCGCGCTACTTCTCACTAGTCCCGAAGACGCCGCTGAAGATCCAGCCGTACGAGCCGTTCCGCGAGAAGTTCGAAGCCGGCGGCAGCTATGAGCCGGGGACGCCCGATGGATCGCGGCCGGGCACCTTCTTCTTCAATGCCTACGATTTGCCGACGCGGCGGACTTGGGCGGAGACGACTTTGTTCCTCCACGAGGGCGAGCCGGGGCACCATTTCCAGATCAGCATCGCGCAGGAGAATCAGGCGCTGCCGTCGTTCATGCGTTTTGGCGGTAATACCGCCTACGCCGAGGGCTGGGCGCTGTACGCCGAGACGCTTGGGTATGACATGGGCTTCTACAAGGACCCCTACCCCCGCTTCGGGACGCTGAATGACGAAATGCTGCGCGCGATGCGCCTGGTCGTCGACACCGGCATTCACGAGAAGGGTTGGACCAGGGATCAGTCGATTGCCTACATGCTGGCGCATTCGGGCATGTCGAAGACCGAAGTGACCGCAGAGGTCGAGCGCTACATCGCGATCCCGAGCCAGGCGACGGCGTACAAGATCGGCGCGCTCACCATCCAGCGGCTGCGCAAGAAGGCGACCGCCGAGCTGGGGCCGAAGTTCGACATCCGCGAGTTCCACGCGCAGGTGCTCGACAGCGGCGCGCTGCCGATGAAGATCCTTGAAGAGAAGATCGACCGCTGGATCGCGGCCAAGAAGGGCGGCACTGCGGCAGCCGCTAAGAGCGAGCGCGGGCGCTAGGCAAGCCGAGGAAGGGCGCTTGACGCGCATTGCTGTTACTGTATTAGATGAATAATACAGTGGAGTAAGCAATGCGTATCTCTGCCGCCCTTCTTCTTTCGGCCGCCTGTTTGCCAATCCCTCTCCAGGCGCAGACGGCCGGACCGGCGTCCACGGCTACCCAGCCTGTGGCGCCGGGAACCGTTCCGCTCACGTCCGGCGAAGGCCGGGCAGTTGCCGCCAAGCTGGCGTCCGAGCTTCTGACAAGCTTCGTCTATCGCGACCAGGCCGAAGCATATGCGGCGATGCTGAAGAAGAATGCCGACGCCGGCCGCTACGACAGCGGCACGCGCGACAGCCTGGCCAAGATGCTGACCGACGACCTGCAGGCGGTGCACAAGGACGGGCATCTGCACGTCGAAGTCGCGGTGCCGGAGCAGGAAGGCGGCGGTGGCGGCCCGCCGAAGGACTTCCCCGCTTTGATCCAGTCGGCGAAGTGGATCGCGCCCGGTATCGCCTACATCCGGCCGTC
>Ga0136846_1225701_pt1 | contig 10973 bp, 9 predicted proteins | sample HopSoiMetagenom2_FD_96841 | JGI IMG/M metagenome (GOLD analysis project Ga0136846, IMG submission 96841) | Grasslands soil microbial communities from Hopland, California, USA - 2 Assembly 2016 (version 4) | ecosystem: Environmental > Terrestrial > Soil > Grasslands | place: USA: Hopland... | reverse complement strand
CAGGCTCGACGGCCTCCTCCGCTACTCCGACGATCCGCTCGTGTCGACCGATATCCAGCACTCGGCGTACTCGTGCATCTTCGACAGCGAGGTGACGATGGCCAACGGCACGATGGCCAAGGTCTTCGGGTGGTACGACAACGAGTGGGGGTACTCGTGCCGGCTCGTCGACCTGACCGCGAAGGTCGCCGCCTCGCTGCCGGTCGGCGTGCGGTGAGCCTGCCGCGCTCCGTCCGCAGCGCCGAGGCCGCCGGCAAGCGCGTGCTCGTGCGCGCGGACCTGAACGTTCCGCTCGAGAACGGGCAGGTCGCCGACGACACGCGCATCCGCGCGTCGCTGCCGACCCTCGAGCTGCTGCTGCGCGCCGGCGCCACCGAGGTGAACGTCTGCTCGCACCTCGGCCGGCCGAACGGCCCCGACCCGGCGTTCGCGATGGACCCCGTGGCGGAGCGCATCCGCTACCTGCTCCCGGACGAGCGCATCCACGTGCTCGAGAACACGCGCTTCAACCCCGGGGAGACGAAGAACGATCCCGGGTTCGCCCGGGAGCTCGCCGCCCACGGCGACATCTACGTCAACGACGCCTTCGGCTCCGCGCACCGCGCGCATACGTCCACCGAGGGGGTCGCGCACCTGCTCCCGGCGTACGCCGGGCTGCTCCTGGAGCGCGAGCTCGAGGCGCTCGGCCGCCTGCTCGACGACGTCGAGCGCCCGTTCGTGCTCGTCACGGGCGGTGCGAAGGTCGAGGACAAGCTGGGCGTGCTCGAGCACCTCGGGGGTCGCGCGGACACCGTCCTCGTCGGCGGCAAGATGGCCGAGGAGATCCGCGACGACAACCCGCTCTCGTTCCCGGTCGAGCTGCCCGTGGACGTCGTCGCCGCCGCGTCGTTCGACGCGGACGCGGAGGCGCGGGTAACCCCGTATAACGAGCTGCCGTACGGGTGGCTCGGCCTCGACATCGGCCCGGAGACGCGGAGCGCTTTCGGGCGGCGCATCATCGAGGCCCGGACCGTGTTCTGGAACGGCCCGATGGGCGTGTTCGAATGGCCGCGGTTCGCCGAGGGCACGAAAGCCATCGCGCAGGCGGTGGCCACGGCGGCCGGCTACACCGTCGTGGGCGGGGGCGACTCCGTGCGAGCGGTGCAGGAGCTCGGCCTCGCGGATCAGATCTCCTGGGTGTCGACCGGCGGCGGCGCGGCCCTCGAGCTGCTCGAGGGCAAGGACCTTCCCGGCGTGGCTGCCATTCCCGCTGCCGCGGGAATGGCCAGGGCTTGAGTCAATGGTGATCGCCGGGAACTGGAAGATGTTCAAAGGGCCGAGCGCGGCCGGCACCTTCTCGCGCGAGCTGGCCGGCCGGCTGCCGTCAGGCATCGACGTCGTCGTCTGCCCACCGTACGTCTCGCTGCCCAGCGCGCTCGAGACGGGGCTGACGGTGTACGCCCAGAGCGTCCACTGGGAGCCTGAGGGCGCGTACACGGGCGAGATCTCGGCGCCGATGCTGACCGAGCTCGGCGTGCACGGCGCGCTCGTCGGCCACTCCGAGCGGCGGCAGTACTTCGGGGAGACCGACGCGTCCACCGCGCGGCGCGCGCAGGCGGCGCTCGAAGCCGGGCTCGGCGTGATCGCCTGCGTCGGCGAGACGCTCGAGGTGCGCGAGGCAGGCGACATGGCGCTCGTGCTCAAGCTGCAGGTCGATGCGATCGCCGACGCGGTCGGCGCCTACGACAACCTCGTCCTGGCGTACGAGCCGGTCTGGGCGATCGGCACCGGGCGCACCGCCACGCCGGAGCAGGCGCAGGAGGCGCACGCGTTCATCAAGGAGCTGCTGGATGTGCCCGTCCTCTACGGCGGGTCGGTGAAGCCGGACAACGCCGAGGAGCTGCTCTCGCAGCCGGCGGTCGACGGCGCGCTCGTCGGGGGCGCGTCGCTCGAGATCGACTCCTTCGCGGCGATCTGCGAGGCCGGCGCCCGCGTCGCGACGCCGTGACGCCTGTTCCGCTCGTCGTCCTCGTCATCCTGGACGGCTGGGGCGTCGCGCCACCTGGTCCCGGCAACGCGGTCGAGCTCGCGGACACGCCGGTGTTCGACCGGATCTGGCGCGACTACCCGCACACGACCCTCGAGGCGTCCGGCGAGGCGGTCGGCCTGCCGCCCGGTCAGATGGGCAACTCCGAGGTCGGGCACCTGACGATCGGCTCCGGGCGCATCCTCTTCCAGGACCTCCAGCGCGTGAACCTCGCGATTGCCGACGGGTCGTTCCTCGAGAACCCGGCGCTCGTCGGGGCATTCGAGCGCGCGCGCACGCGAGAGGCCAACATCCACCTGCTCGGGCTCGTGTCCCACGGGGGCGTCCACTCGCATATCGACCACCTGCGCGCGCTGCTCGAGCTCGCCCGGCGGGAGGGCTGGGAGGACCGCACCTTCATCCACGCCTTCACGGACGGACGCGACGTGTCACCGCACTCCGGCGCCGATGATCTCGCCGAGCTGCCGGCGGAGCGCATTGCGACGGTCGCCGGCCGCTACTGGGCGATGGACCGCGACGCCCGCTGGGAGCGCACCGACCGCGCGTTCGCGGCGATCACCGAGGGCGAGGGCGAGACGGCCGACGATCCGGTGCAGGCGGTGCGGGACAGCTACGCGCACGACGTCACCGACGAGTTCATCGAGCCCGTGGTCATCGCCGGCCGGCCGCGGCTGACCACGACCGACGAGGCGATCTTCTTCAACTTCCGCCCCGACCGGGCCCGCCAGCTCTCGCAGCGGCTGCTCGAGGGCGGCTACCCGCTGACAACGATGACGCGCTACCGCGAGGACTTCCCGTTCCCGGTCGCCTTCGCCGAGCAGGATGTGCCCGAGGTCCTGGGCGAGGTGCTGGCCGGCGCCGGCCTCGCGCAGCTGCACACGGCCGAGACGGAGAAGTACGCGCACGTCACCTACTTCTTCAACGGCGGGCGCGAGGAGCCGTTCGCGCGCGAGGACCGGATCCTCGTCCCGTCGCCGCGCGACGTGCCGAGCTACGACCACAAGCCGGAGATGTCCGCGCGCGGCGTGACGGCCGAGCTCGTGGCTGCGCTCGAGCGCACGCCGTACGCGTTCGTCGTGGTGAACTTCGCCAATCCGGACATGGTCGGCCACACGGGCGTGATGCCGGCGGTGGTGCGCGCGGTCGAGACCGCCGACGCCTGCCTCGGCGACGTGCTGGCTGCTGTCGAGGCGCGCGGCGGCGTCGCGCTGGTCACGGCCGACCACGGCAACGCCGAGAAGCTGCTCCAGGACGACGGGAAGAGCCCGCACACTGCGCACACGACCAACCCCGTGCCCTTGGTGATCACGCAGAACGGCGCTACTCTCCGCGACGGCGGTGAGCTCTCCGATCTTGCTCCGACGGTCCTGGATCTCCTCGAGCTGCGGCAGCCCGAGCGCATGAGCGGCGTATCTCTTATTCGCTATTAAATATCGCGGAAAAAGCCTTACAAACCTCGTACTCACACCAGATCTACCAGCGCATACCTGCGATATACTCCGGCCACATTGTCGCTCCCACAGCCTGATCTGAGCATTCTCCGCAAGGCCCAGCGTGGCGATGAGCGGGCATTCACGATCATCGTCCGCTCGTACGAGACGCCGGTCTTCAACTACGTCCTGCGGCTCGTCGGGGACAGGGCTCTGGCGGAGGATCTGACGCAGGAAGTCTTCCTCCGCGTCTACCAGGGGCTCCCGAACTTCTCGCTTCGCTCCCGCTTCACGACCTGGATGTTCCAGGTGACGAAGAACCGGGTGCTGGACGAGCTCCGCGCCGTCGAGCGTAGGCCGCGCACCGTGGTCGCGATCGAGGACGCGCCGTCGCTCGAGGTGCTGGACACGCCGCTCGAGAACCTGGAAGAGATGGATGCGCTGTGGCGCGCCATCCACGACCTGAGCGTCGATCTGCGCATGGCACTGCTGCTCCGCGATGTCGTCGGGCTCTCCTATACCGAGATCGCCGATTCGCTGGAGATCACGCTCGCGACGGTGAAGTGGCGCATCTACAAGGCGCGCGAAGAGGTTCAGCTCGCGCTCGCCCGCGACGGCATCCGCTTCGGCAAGAACGCCCCGGCGCCCGACGCCGTCGTCGAAGTCGACTTCTCCTAGTCACACGCCGTAGGCGAGCCGCTGCGCCAGGGCGGCAGGCAGTCCGGCCTCGCGCATCTGTGCCTGCGTCTCGTCGACCGGGTACTCGACGCGTCGGAACTCGGCGCGCCCAGCGCCGAGGTCGAGCAGCAGGTATGCCGCCCTCGGGTCCGCGTCCCGCGGCTGGCCCACGGAGCCCGGGTTCAGCAGCCAGCGGCCGCTCGCCAGGTCGACCACGTGACCGGCCGGTGCGTGCGCGCCCCGCGCCGCCATTCCGTCTCCCGTGATCGCGACCGGCACGTGCGTGTGCCCCACGAGCACGAGCGGGTCGTCCGTGAGGTCGAGCGCGCGACGCGCGTCCTCGATGGTCAGCACGTAGTCCCACACGGGGTCGGTGGCGCTGGCGTGGAAGAGGGATATGCCCTCGCGCTCGGCGGCGGGCGAGAGCGAGGTCAGGAACGCGCGGGACTCGTCGGTCAGCTGAGCCTGTGTCCAGCGGGCTGCGGCGGCCGCGTCCGGGTTGAACTCGGCCACGGAGACGCCGGCGGTGCCCAGCGCGACGAGGTCGTGGTTGCCGACGAGCGCGACGTCGGCGCGGGTCTTGACCGTCGCCGTCGTGTCGTTGGGGCGCGGCCCGTACCCGACCGTGTCGCCGAGGCACCAGAGTTCGTCGGCGCCGTCGGCATCGACGGCGGCGAGGACCGCGTCCAGCGCGACCGCGTTCGCGTGCACGTCGGAGATGACGGCCGCGCGCAGGTCAGTCGGTGGTCGGTGGCTGCGTCTCGGGGAGGTTGCGGATCCCCTCGCTGGTCGACCACTTCGACCACGAGTCCTGCATGGCGGCGAGCAGCTCCTGCATGAACCGGGGGGACATGTTCACGCGCGACACGACGACGCCCGGGATCTCGCCCTCACCGACCTCGTGGTCGATGCGCGCGAACGTGATCGTGAACTCGTAGTTCGAAAAGGTGATGTTCGCGAAGTTCGCGTAGACCCCGCCGAGGTGCTCGGGATCCATGTGGATGTTCAGCTGGCGCTGCCCGGGGTCTTCCACGCGACGGGGATACTACGCGGCGATGGACACCGTCTCCGATCCTCTCCGCGAACTGGGCCAGCAGCTCTCGCAGGCCGCCGGTGAGCCGGTCACGCTGGAGCGCCCGGCGAAGGCCGAGCACGGCGACTACGCCACGAACGTCGCGCTGCAGGCCGGGCCGCGCGCGGGCCGCGCGCCGCGTGACCTTGCCGAGGAGCTCGCGAGCAAGGCGGCGCGGCTCGACGCCGTGGAGCGCGCCGAGGTCGCCGGGCCCGGATTCCTGAACCTGTTCCTCGCGCCCGCGTGGTTCGGCGACGCCCTGGCGGCGATCCTCGAAGCGGGCCGGGACTACGGCGCCGGCTTCGCGAACGCCGACCCGAAGCGGATCCAGGTCGAGATGGTCTCCGCCAACCCGACCGGGCCGGTGACCGTGGCTTCGGCGAGAAACGGCGCCTACGGCGACAGCGTCGCGCGACTGCTCGAGCTGGGCGGCCACGAGATCGAGCGCGAGTACTACTACAACGACGCCGGCGCCCAGATGGAGCGCTTCCGCGCGTCCGTCGACGCCGTCCGGCGCGGCGAGGAGCCGCCCGAGGACGGCTACCGGGGCGCATACCTGGAGGAGCTCGCCGCCTTGCCGGGCGATCCGGTGCCGCCGATGCTCGAGCGCATCGAGATCACGCTCGAGCGCTTCCGCATCCACTTCGACAGCTGGACGCGGCAGAGCGAGCTCGAGCGGCGGCTGCCCGACTACCTGCCACGGCTGGACACGTACGAGCGCGAAGGCGCGATCTGGGCGCGGTCATCCGCGTACGGCGACGACGAGGACCGTGTCCTGCTCCGCTCGCCCGAGCAGGGGGGAAAGCCGACCTACCGGGCGGCCGACGTCGTCTACCTCGCCGACAAGCTCGACCGCGGCTACGACCGCGCCGTCTACGTGCTCGGCGCCGACCACCATGGCACCCGCAACTGGTACGCCGCCGTGGCCCGCATGCTCGGGTACGACCCGGAGCGCGTCGAGGTGCTGCTCTACCAGCTCGTCCACCTCACACGGCGCGGCGCGCTCACCAAAATGTCGAAGCGCCGGGGCGACGTCGTCTTCCTGGACGACTTCATGGATGAGGTCGGCGTCGACGCCGCGCGCTGGTTCCTCGTCAACCGCGGCCCCGACCAGACGATCGAGATCGACGTCGACGTCGCGGCGGAGCGCAGCGAGAAGAACCCTGTCTACTACGTCCAGTACGCGCACGCGCGCATCGCAGGGATCCTGCGGAACGCCGGCGACGCCGAGGTCTCCGCCGCCGCGCCGCCGGTGGTCGCGCCGGAGGAGCGGGACCTGATCAAGCGGCTCGCGGACTTCCCGGGCGTCGTGGAGGAGGCCGCCGCCCGCCGCGGCCCGCAGGCGATCCCGAACTACGCCATCCGGGTGGCCGACGACTTCCACCGCGTTTACCACCACCACCGTGTGCTCGAGAGCAAGGAGCAGGCCTTCAGGCTCGGGCTCGTGAAAGCGACGCAGCTGGTGATCGCGCGCTGCCTCGACGTCGCCGGCGTCGCAGCACCCGAGCGGATGTAGCACTAGGATCCGGGCGTGACCGCGACCGAGCAGCACGGCTCGACCAACGGCACGACGACCCCGCCCGACCGGAACCTGGCGCTCGACCTCGTCCGCGTGACCGAGGCGGCGGCGCTGGCCGCGGGGCGCTGGGTCGGACGCGGCGACAAGGAGGCCGCCGACCAGGCCGCCGTTGATGCGATGCGGCTGATGCTCGGCACGGTGAACATGGCCGGCGTCGTCGTCATCGGCGAGGGCGAGAAGGACAAGGCGCCGATGCTCTACAACGGCGAGGAGGTCGGTTCCGGCGAAGGCCCGGAGGTCGACGTCGCCGTCGACCCGCTCGAGGGCACGCGCCTGGCCGCGCTCGGCCAGCCGAACGCGATCGCCGTGATCGCCCTCGCCCAGCGCGGGACGATGTTCTTCCCGGGCGCAGCCGTCTACATGGAGAAGATCGCGTGCGGTGCGGAGGCGGCGGCCGTGATCGACATCACGGCGCCGCCGGCGGAGAACGTGCGCCGCGTCGCGGCGGCGAAGGGCATCTCGTCGAACGATGTCTCTGTCGTCGTGCTCGAGCGCCCGCGGCACGAGCTGCTGATCGACGAGCTGCGCGCCTGCGGCGCGCGCGTGATCCTGATCCGCGACGGCGACGTCGCCCCGTCGATCGCGGCGGCGCAGAGCGGAACCGGGGTGGATTTGCTGATGGGCATCGGCGGCACGCCGGAGGGCGTCATCTCGGCGGCCGCCGTGAAGTCGCTCGGCGGGGCGCTCCAGGGCCGGCTTTGGCCGCGCGACGGCGCGGAGCGCGAGCAGCTGATCGGCGCGGGGTACGACCCGGAGAAAGTGCTGACGACCGACGACCTGGTCGCGGGCGACGACCTCTTCGTCGCGGCCACCGGAGTCACCTCGGGCGCGCTGCTCGGCGGCGTCCGCTACACGCGCGACGGGGCGATCACACACTCGCTCGTCATGCGCTCCCGCTCAGGCACGTTCCGGCGGATCGAGGCGACGCACGCCTTCGAGAAGCTCGCCCGCTTCGCGGGCATCACGCTCCGGTAGCGCTGCATCACCCCCTCCGCATGACACGGTGCGGCTCCCGTCCGCCTACCGTCGCCCGGGTCACCGAGCGCGCGGAGGGACCCATGGCCACACCGTTCAAAGGCACCGTCAACATCGACATCAAGGATTCGACCCCGGACTGGGCGCCATACACACAGCCGGTCGCACCGGAGGGCGCCCCGAACGTCGTCTACGTCGTCCTCGACGACGTCGGCTTCTCCGCCATGGAGCCGTACGGCGGCCTCATCGAGACGCCGAACATCAAGCGGATCGCCGACCGCGGCCTGACCTACACGAACTTCCACACGACGGCGCTCTGCTCGCCGACCCGCTCGTGCCTGCTCACGGGGCGGAACCACACGACCAACGGCATGGGCTGCATCACGGAGGCCACGTCCGGCTTCCCGAACGCGAACGGCCACATCCCGTTCGAATGCGCCAACCTCGCGGAGGTGCTCGGTGAGCGCGGCTGGAACACATACCACGTCGGCAAGTGGCACCTGTGCGCGGAGGACGAGATGAACCTCGCCTCCTACAAGAAGCAGTGGCCGCTCGGCCGCGGCTTCGAGCGCTACTACGGCTTCCTCGGCGGCGAGACGAACCAGTGGTATCCGGACCTCGTCTACGACAACCACCCGGTCGCACCGCCGAAGTCGCCGGAGGAGGGCTACCACCTGTCGGTCGACCTGACCGACAAGGCGATCGAGTTCATCCAGGACGCGAAAGCGATCGCGCCGGACAAGCCGTTCTTCCTTTACTACTGCCCGGGCGCAGCGCATGCGCCGCACCATGTTCCGCGCGAGTGGGCGGACCGCTACGCCGGGAAGTTCGACATGGGCTACGAGGCCTATCGCGAGGGCGTGCTCGAGCGGCAGAAGCAGCTTGGAATCGTCCCGGAGTCGACCGAGCTCTCGCCGATCGACCCGTATGCCGGCACCACGAGCCACGACGGCAGGCCGTGGTCGGCCCTCGACGTCGTGCGCCCGTGGGACTCGCTCACGCCCGACGAGCAGAAGCTGTTCGCGCGCATGGCAGAGGTGTACGCGGGCTTCCTCAGCCACGCCGACCACGAGCTCGGCCGCCTGCTCGACCACCTGGAGGAGACCGGCGAGCTCGACAACACGATCATCGTGCTCGTCTCCGACAACGGCGCCTCGGGTGAAGGCGGCCCGAACGGCTCGGTCAACGAGAACAACATCTTCAACGGCGTTCCCGACACCATCGAGGGCAACATGCCGTTCCTCGACGAGCTCGGCGGGACCCGCACGTATAACCACTACCCGACGGGCTGGGCGTGGGCGTTCAACACGCCGTTCAAGCTCTGGAAGCGGTACGCGAGCTACCGTGGCGGCACGGCCGACCCGCTGCTCGTCGCCTGGCCGAAGCGGTTCGCGGGCGGCGAAGTCCGCCGCCAGTACACGCACGCGGTCGACATCGTCCCGACGCTCTACGACGCCCTCGGGATCGACCTGCCGGAGACGGTCAACGGCTACGCGCAGAAGCCGCTCGAGGGCGTGAGCTTCGCAGCGAGCTTCGCCGCGGCCGACGCCGAGACGGGCAAGGAGACGCAGTTCTACTCGATGCTCGGCACGCGCGCGATCTGGCACAAGGGCTGGAAGGCGGCGACCGCCGTGCCCGCGGCACCCGAGTCCTGGGGCGACTTCCATCAGCAGCGCTGGGAGCTCTTTGACACCGAGAGCGATCCGAGCGAATGCCACGACCTCGCCGAGCAGCATCCGGAGAAGCTCCAGGAGCTGATCGCGCTCTGGTGGGCCGAGGCGGGCGCGCGTCAGGCGCTGCCGCTCGAGTCGCGAAGTGCGCTCGAAATCCTGGGCACCGACCGGCCGCAGCTCTCGAGGCCGCGCTCCCGGTACGTGTACTACCCGGGCGGAGCCGAGATCCCGGAGTCGGTGGCGCCGAACATCCGCAACCGCTCGTACGTGATCGCGGCGGAGCTGGACATCGACACGCCGGAGGCCGGCGGCGTGATCTTCTCGCAGGGCTCGCGCTTCGGCGGCCACGCGCTGTACATCCGCGACGGCAAGCTGACGTACGTCTACAACTGGCTCGGCGAGCGGATCCAGGTGGTCGACTCGGAGGACGACGTCCCGACGGGCCACGTGTTCGTCTCGGCAGCGTTCGAGCGCGAGAACGACACGCTGCCGGCGATGGGCACGGTGACGCTGCGGATCCGGACGACTGACGCGGAAGGTGTCATGCCGCCTGTCGGCGAGGCGCAGATCACGACGCAGCCGGGCAAGTTCGGGCTCGGCGGCGGCGGCCTCGTGATCGGCCGGTCAGGTGCGGAGCCCGTCACGGAGGACTACCCGGGCGACCGCCCGTGGTCGTTCGTCGGCGGCACGATCAGGCGGGTCGTTATCGACGTCAGCGGCGACGAGCACACCGATCTCGCGCAGGAGGCGGCAGCGGCGTTCGCCCGTCAGTGAGGCGCCCGCGGCACGAAGAGCCGCGGGCGAGGACGGGCTACAATCGGCGCGACGCGGACGTAGCTCAGTTGGTAGAGCATCAGCTTCCCAAGCTGAGGGTCGCGGGTTCGAACCCCGTCGTCCGCTTCGCTAGATCAAGCCGTATCTGACGATGTGAGGAGGGCCCTGGCATCACGCTCGCGAGCGCAAAGCCGAAGGCGGATCGCCTTCTCTGCGCCTGCCTGCCGAGTAGAGGGTCACCCTGCGAGGCCTGTCGCCATGCGGGCTTGAGAGCGCTTGTCAGGTCGATGTCAGCGAGTAAGCAGGGGGCGCGACCCCGCAGGAGGCCGCGCCGTGTCCTGCCTTGCTTGCCTGGAGGGGCAGGCGGTTGCCGGCCGCGAAGGGAGCTTGACGCGGCCGGGTCTTGGTGAGGTTTCGAGGAGGCTGGCGATCCGGCGCTTGGCGTGAAAGACACAGCCGGCTTATTCCGGATCCAGACCGCAACGGGTTGGCCTCGGTCGGAACCCAAGGACGGCGGCCGCGTGATCGCCGGGGTCACCTGTCCTGGCGATGCCCATTCCGATGTGTGAGAGGCCGTGCGCCGAGCAGCAGCGCTCGGCGCACGGCCTTCGAGCTCAGCTCAGCTGGCAGCCGAGGTTGTTGTCCGCGTCGAGAGCGGACGCGAGCTCGAGGATGGTGGTGCGGTCGTTGCTCGCCAGTGCCGCGTTGACCGAGGCGATTACCTGGGCGGTGGTTCGCGGGTATGCGACTCCGGGATGGGCGGCGT
>Ga0136846_1239227_pt1 | contig 10975 bp, 7 predicted proteins | sample HopSoiMetagenom2_FD_96841 | JGI IMG/M metagenome (GOLD analysis project Ga0136846, IMG submission 96841) | Grasslands soil microbial communities from Hopland, California, USA - 2 Assembly 2016 (version 4) | ecosystem: Environmental > Terrestrial > Soil > Grasslands | place: USA: Hopland... | reverse complement strand
GCTGCGGGCGACGCCGGCGGCAGCTGCGATGCCGTTGGCGGCAGGGTCTGCGGCGGTGTCTGGGCGGCTGGCGGCGGGACGGCCGGGACGGCCGGCGTCTGCTCCACCGGCGTCTGCGCGGCCGCTGGCGCCGCGCACAGCAATAACACGATCAGCGCCGACCTACTCATGGGCCGAATCCGTGGCGACGGGCGCGTCTTCGGCCCGCCGGCCGCCAGGGGCGATTGTGCGCACGACGACATACAGCACGGGGATGAACACGATGTTGAGCATGGTCGAGACGAGCATGCCGCCGAACACGGCCGTGCCGACGGAGTGGCGTCCGGCTTCGCCGGCGCCCTGCGCGAAGACCAGCGGCAGGACGCCGAGGATGAACGCGAACGACGTCATCAGAATCGGGCGGAGTCGAATGCGCGCCGCCTCGATCGCGGCGTCAGGAATCGACAACCCGCGCTCGCGCAGCTGTTCCGCGAATTCCACGATCAGAATCGCGTTCTTCGCCGCCAGCCCGATCAGCATGACCAGGCCGACCTGACAATAGATGTCGTTGGCCAGTCCGCGAAGGCCCTGCGCGCCGACCGCGCCAAGCACGGCCACCGGCACGGCCAGCAGGATGATGAACGGCAGCAGGAAGCTCTCGTACTGCGCCGCGAGCGTCAGGTAGACGAGCAGCAGCCCCAGCACGAAGATCACGCCCGCCTGCGACCCTGCCTTGATCTCTTCGAGCGACTGGCCCGCCCACTCGTACGTCATGCCGGTCGGAAGGTTCTGCTCGGCCAGCTTCTGCATCGCCTGCAGCGCCTGGCCCGAGCTGAAGCCGGGCGCCGCCGAGCCGTTGATCTCTGCCGATCGGAACAGGTTGAAGTGGCTGATGACCTGCGGCGCCGTCTTCTCCGACACATGGACCAGGTTCGACAACGGCACCATCTGTCCGTCGCCGGCACGCGCGTACAACTGCGCCAGCATCGTCGGGTCGTTGCGGAACTTCTGCTCCGCCTGCACGTAGACGCGATACGCCCGGTTGTTGAAATCGAAGTCGTTGACGTACTGCGACCCCAGGAACACCTGCAGGGCGTCGGTGACCTGGCTGAGCGGCATGTTCAGCGACTTGACGCGCTCGCGATCGATGGCCACGTACAACTGCGGGTCGCCGGTGGTGAAGGACGTGAACAGGCCGCGCAGGTCGCTCGACTGGTTGCCGGCGCGGACGAGCGCCTGGGTGGCCGCCGAGAGGTTCTCGATGGCTCCGCCCGTCTGATCGAGCACCTCGAACTGGAAGCCACCGAAGGCGCCAAGGCCGCGGATCGGCGGGGGCAGGAACGGCACGACGATCGCGCCGCTGATGCCGCCCATCAGCTTGCCGCGAAGCCGCGCGACGATCGCCTGCGCCGACTGCGCCTCCTTCCGCCGCTCGTCGTACGACTTGAGGCGGACGAAGAGAATGGCGCGATTCGGCGCCGGCCCCGAGAAGCTGAAGCCGCCGACGGTGAACGTCGCGGCGATGTCAGGCTCGCTCGCCAGCACCTTCTCTGCCTGGATGCCGACGTTGCCGACGTATTCGAGCGACGCGCCTTCCGGTCCCTGAATCTGGACGATGAAGTAGCCCTGGTCCTCGTCGGGCAGGAACGCCGTGGGCACCGATCGGTACACCCACACCGTCGCGCCGATCGTGAGCAGGAACACCAGCGCCATGATCCAGCGGTGCCGGACGAGGCGCTTCTCCACGGCGACATAGAACATCGTGCCGCCGTGGATGAGCCGTTCGAAGAAGCGGAAGAACGCGCCCTTCTCGCCCTCCTTCCGCAGCAGGAGCGCGGAGAGCGCCGGAGTCAGCGTCACCGCGTTGAACGCCGAGAGCGCGACCGAGAACGCGATCGTCAGCGAGAACTGCTGGTACAGCCGGCCGGTGGTGCCCGGGAAGAACGCCACCGGCACGAACACGGCAATCAGCACGAGCGCGGTCGCGACGACGGCGCCGAGCACTTCGCCCATGGCTTCCGACGCCGCCTGCCTGGCCGTCCGTCCGTACTCGGTGATGTGACGCTGAATGTTCTCGATGACGACAATCGCGTCGTCGACGACGATGCCTGTGGCGAGGACGATGCCGAACAGCGTCAGCGTGTTGATCGAAAACCCGAGCAGCTTCACGAACGCGAAGACGCCGACGAGCGAGACCGGAATGGTCGCGGCCGGGATGATCGTGCTGCGCCAGTCCTGCAGGAACAGGAACATGACGATGATGACGAGCACCACCGCTTCGAAGAGCGTCTTGACGACCTCGTGAATCGAGTCTTTGACGACGGTCGCGGTGTCGAACGAGATCTGATATTTCAGTCCCGGCGGGAACGACCGCTGAAGCACGGCGAGCTGCTCGAGGCAGTGGTCGTAGGTCTCGAGCGCGTTGGCCGTCGGCAGCTGGACGACGCCGAATCCGACGGCCTCGTAGCCGTTGAAGCGCAGGTTGCTCGAGTACGTCTCGGCGCCGAGCTCGGCGCGCCCGACGTCCTTCAGCCGCACCAGCGCGCCGTCCTTGCCCACCTTGACGATGATGTTGTCGAACTCGGACGGCTCGCTCAGCCGGCCCGCGGCGCGCAGGCTGATCTGATAGAGCTGCCCGCTGGCGACAGGCGGCTGACCGACGGCGCCGGCCGCGACCTGCACGTTCTGCTCGGCCAGCGCGCGCGTCACGTCCGATGCGGTGATGCCGCGCGAGGCCAGCCGCGTGGGATCGAGCCAGAGCCGCATCGCATACTTTCGCTCGCCGAAGATGATGACGTCAGCGACGCCGGGCACGCGCTTGAGCGCGTCCTTGATGAAGACGTCGACGTAGTTGCTGAGAAAGAGCGAGTCGTACTCGCTGTGCTCCGCGTACACGCCGACGGCCATGATGAAGCCCGTCGAGGCCTTCGTCACGGTGACGCCGATGTTCTTCACGTCGTTCGGCAGCCGGCCGAGCGTGGTCGACACGCGGTTCTGCACGTCGACGGCGGCGAGATCCTGGTCTCGGTTCACGTTGAACGTCGCCGTGATCGTGGCGACGCCGCTGCTCGTGCTCGTCGACGTCATGTAGAGCATCCCCTCGGCGCCGTTGATGGCCTGCTCGATGGGAATGGTGACCGCCGACTCCACCGTCTGCGCGTTCGCGCCCGTATAGACCGCGGTGACGTTCACCTGCGGCGGAGCGAGCTCCGGGTATTGCGCGATCGGGAGCGTGGGAATCGCCGCCGCGCCGGCCAGAATGATGACCAGCGACAGAACGGTCGAGAGAATGGGGCGCCTGATAAACAGATCGACGAACATGTCCGGTTCCGTCCGATGCCGTCAGCTCTGGGGCTGCACGGGAGCGCCGTCGCCGACTTTCTGGACGCCGGACACAATGAGCCGATCGCCGACCTTGAGGCCGCTTTCGACGACGTAGTCGTTGCCGATGAGCGGGCCCAGCTTGAGGGACCGCTGGCGCGCCACGAATCCGTTGCCTTGCGGCTCGGCGACGAAGCCGAAGTACTGGCCGTTGATTCGCGTGACCGCCACTGCCGGGATGGTGATCCCCGGCTCGCTCCGCCAGATGACCTGGGCCCGGACGAACTGCTCGGTCCTGAACCCGCTGTTGGACGGCACCGACGCCTTCACCAGAATCGACTGCGTGGCGTCGTCGACTTGCGCCGAGACGAAGTCCACGGTGGTCTCGGCCAGAACGTGCCCTTGCGGGTCCACGAGGTGCACAGGCAGCCCGAACTTCACGTCCGGCGCCTTCTCGATGGGCACCTGGATGTAGACCTCGAGGCCGGCGTTCTGGTCGATGGTCGTCAGCACCGTGTCGGTTTTCACACGATCGCCGACGCGCACCGGAATGTCGCCGACGACGCCTGTCGTCGGTGCCGCCACGCGGTAGTACTGCAGCTGAACGCGGCTTTCCTGCACGCGGGCCTTGAGCGCGTCCTGCGACGCCTTGGAGGTGTGCAGGGTCGCCTCGGCCTGGTCGTACTCCTGCTGGCTGATCGCGCCGACTTTGAGCAGCTCCTTCGCGCGCTCGAACTGCTGCTGCGCGTAGGCGACCGAGGCCTCCTGCGCGGCGCGGTTCGCCTCGTCGCTGTCGACGCTGGCACGCTGGCGCGAGGCGTCAATCTGCAGAAGCGGTGTGCCGGCTGCCACCCTGTCACCGGACTTCACCATGATGTTGGTGATGACGCCCTCGACCTGCGGACGGACCTCGGACGAGCGGCGCGAGCGGATGACGGCGATGAATTCCGAGCTCAGGACGACCGGCTTGTTCGCAAGGACCTGGACGCCGACGCTGGAGGGAGGCATCTGCGGCGGCCCCGCGGGAGCGCCCCGTGAGCACCCTGCAGCCAGGGCGACAAGGGTAACGAGCCCAGCCACGCGCCGGGCGCGGCTGGAGTCACGTGAGAGGAACGTAGGCAGCATAAAGGCTTGAACCGAAGGACCTGACACGAGGACCGACGAGGAGCAGAAACAGGAATCATACCTGTCCGGGCCCGGCAGGTGAAGCGACGTCGAATGCGACGCCAGAAGCCGGCACGCGGTTTCAGAGGGACGGGCGATGCGACCGGTTGGTTCCGGACGGCGGTGTAAAGAAGCCTTGTCGCCGATAACGCAAAGCTTAGCTCTGCCATAGCAGCGTCGGGGATAGGCCGAAGGCCTGCGCTGCAGGTGCGGTCTACGGACTCAACTTACCGACGCCCAACGCGTCCGCAATGCGATTGGCGTAGTTGAACCAGCCCGCGATGATCGCGATCTGCAGGATCGCCTGATCCGTGAAGCCCGCCGCCCGTAGCCTGTTCAGATCGTCGGGCCCGAGCCGGGTCGCGTCGCGGGTGAACTGCTCCACCCACTCGAGCATGACGTGATCGGCGTCGGAGATCGGCGCGGATCGATGGTCGCGGCTGAGCGCGTCGACGACCGCCGGATCCAGAGAGACGCGACGCAGAAACTCTGCGTGGGACTCCAGTCAATAGAAGCAGTGGTTCACCGCGGAGACGACCGTCGCGATCATCTCGTGCTGCGCACGCGTGAGCGGCAGGCTGGGTGAGAGCGCTTCGCCGAGCAGGCCGAACGCGTGGTAGAGCGCGCGGGGGATGAGCGTGTGGCTCTGCGTGATGCCGCCGCCCTGGCTCTCGTCGAGGCCATCGGCCTTGACGTCAATCGCGTATTCGGGCGGATAGAGCGCGCGAGTCGCGTCCCACAGCGACTTCAGCGACTCGTCGGCGTCGTCGTGATCAATCGTCTTGATCCAGGTCATGCGATGCGTCCGTGCGCCGTCTGGAAGTGCCTGCGCTGCCGCCTGCGCTCCATGAGCTCGTACACGGGCAGGCCAGCCGCGACGACTGCGGCCCCCGCCAGCGCCTGCCACGGGTTGTTCATCCCGATGAGGACGAGGAGCAGCAGGACGAGCGACAGAAAGATCGCGGGCGTCACTGGATAGCCCGGCGTCAGATAGGACGGCGCGGCGCCTCCCCGGCGGCGCTGCACGTAGACAGCCGCGACGGTGAGCGCGATGAACGTCACGGTGATGAACACGAAGTAGGCCACGATCTGTTCGAACGTTCCCGCGAGCACCAGCGCCGACGCCAGGACCGCCTCGGTGGCGATCGCCCTCGACGGCGTGCCGAACCGGGGGCTGAGCTCGCCGATGGCCGCGGGGAACACGCCGTCACGCCCCATCGCATAGTACACACGCGGCAGCAGCATCACGACCGCGAAAAGACTCCCCGCGACCGAGACGACGACGATGGCGGCGAAGATCGCGCCTCCGATCGCGCCAAACAGCACCTCGCCGGCCTGTGCTGCGAACGCCTCTCCGCTCGTCACGCGCTCGAGCGGCACAAGATAGAGGAACGCGGCGGAGGTGGCCATGTAGGCGCCGGTCACGATCGCGACACCCAGCGCCAGGGCCCGAGGCATCGTTCGCGCCGGATCGGTCACCTCGCCGGCGAGCTTGCTCGCCTCCCACCATCCGCCAAACGCGAAGAACGCCGAGATGAGCCCGCCCGCCAGGGCCGCCGCCGCGGGAGGAGCGCCGGGATGCCTGGCGACGAACGGCACGAAGTGCGACCAGTCGCCTCGACCGAGCCCGAACGCGAGCAGCACGATGGCAGCCAGGGCGCCCAGTTTCACGACCGTCAGTCCTGCGAGCACCCGGCCGCTCAACACACTGCCCCGAATGTTGATCCCCGCCGCGGCGGCAATCGCGCCGAGGGCGACGAGTTTCAATCCGATCGCTCCGAGCGGCACGAGGTAGGCCACGTACGCCGCGAGGCCGGACGCCAGGGCGGCCGTGATGCCCGGATCCATCACGAGCAGGCACTTCCAGCCGTAGAGAAATGCGAGCCGTCGTCCGTACGTCTCGCGAAGATAGACGTAGCCGCCGCCTGCCTCGGGGTAGCGCGCAGCCAGCTCGCCGTACGAGAGCGCCCCCGCGAGCGCCATGCCGCCCATGAGGAGCCACGCCCCGAGGAGCCAGGCTGGCGACGCCAGCGTCCGTGCCATCGACGCCGGCGTCAGGAAGATCCCGACGGCAATCACCTGCCCGGCGACCGCAGAGGTGGCGGCCGCCAGGCCGAGGCGTCGCTCCATCAGAACGTCATGCGTGCCGCCAGCTGGAAGGCGCGCGGGCCGCCGCTGCCAAACACGCCGCCCGCGGTCGTCACTGCGTGGCCGAAGGCACTCGACGTGAGATAGCCGGGGGAGGCCGGATCCTGGCTGTCGCGGATCAGCGCGTTCGAGTAACCGGAGTAGTTCAAGTTCGACGTGCCGAGAATGTTCGTCACGTTGAACAGGTTGAACACCTCGACCATCGGCTCGATCTTCATGCCACGGCCGACGGTGAACGGCCGCGACACGCGAAGGTCCACCGAATTGAAGCTGTCGTTGAACTTCGCGTCGTTCGAGACCAGCGGCAACAGCACGCTGCCGGCGGGTGTGCTGATCCCGCCCTTCGCGTTCAGGTCCTGGATGAACGCGTTCAAATCGCCGGGCGTCTTGAACTGCCGGCCGCCGGCGTTGCGCTGAATCACAGGGATGCGCGACGTCCCGTCGGGCATGATGATGTCCATCGGCACGCCGGAGGCCATCGCCCAGATGGCCGATACGTTGAGCCCCTTCGGCGCGCTCCACACACCCGCGAACGTGAAGCGATGCCGCTGGTCGTTCGGCGTCGGACCGTAATCACGCTGCAGGTTGTTCGGGTCGATCGGCCCGGCCGCAAACGGAATCTGGTCGTCGTTCGCGTAGTTGAACGCCTTCGCCAGCGTGTACGACGCCCGCAGCCCGAATCCCCTGCCGAACTGCCGTTCGACCGACGCGAGCAGCGCGTCGTACTTCGTGCCGACGCTCGATTCGAGGTTGAGGATCGTGTCCGGACCGCCGACGACCGGGTTGAACACGGTGCCAATCGGGCGCCCGATGATGAACTGCGTGCCGTGCGTGTGAATGCCGTCGATACGCGCCAGCCAGCCGTTGAAGTTCCGCTCGACCCCGAGGTTGAACTGCTGCACCGTCGGGTTCTGCATCGAGTTGTCGATGATGTTGATGCCGCCCGCCCCGGCGCCCGGCAGGATGAAGCCCGTGAACGGGTTGCTGAGGCTCGGCGCGAACGGCGGCAGGATCGGCGGCCCGTTCAGCGGCAGGAAAAACAGGTTGCCGGCACGCACTTCGATCGGCAGCGTGCGGCCATCGAGCCCGCGCTCGAGCGACATGATCTCGAGCGTGATCCGGTCGTAGTAGATGCCGTACCCGCCATGCACGCTCATCTTGCCGTTGTCGGTGGCCCAGTTGAAGCCGATGCGCGGGCCGAAATTGTTCTTGTCGGCCGAGCGGTCGCCTTTGAGGAACGGCTGCGCGATCGGGTTGATGTCGCCGTAGCCGCTGATGTTCTTGACGTTGCTGTCCATCTCCCAGCGCAGCCCGGCGTTGAACGTCAGGTTCGAGGAGAACTTCCAGTCGTCCTGCACGAAGAGCGCCGTGTGATTGTTGTCGCAGTTCGGCAGCTGAATGCCCGACTCCGGGTGGCCGCTCCGGATCGTCACCGCGAACAGCAGGTCGTTGTCGTCCACCTTGCCGTCGCCGTCGGCGTCGAACTGGGGGAAGTCCTGCACCAGCTCGACGCGGCCGGCGCGGAAGACGTCGAGGCCGAATCCGGCGTCCACGCGCTGGAACTCGCCGCCCGCCTTGATCGTGTGCGATCCGCGGATGGTCGTGTAGGTGTCGGCGAACTGCCACCGGCGCTGATCGGTCGACTGCGGCACCCGGAACGACGAGCCGTCCACGAGGCTCGGAAACGTCAGCTGCGGCAGGCCGGGTGACGTCGGCTCGATCGTGTTGTGGAACGTGCTCACGCTGACGCTCAGGGTGTTCACGCTCCGCGAGGACAGCACGGAGGACCATGTGCCCATCACGCCGTTGTAGTGGTTCTGGCTGCGTTGGCGCTGTGACTCGGTGCCGATCGCGCGATCCAGCTTTGTGGCGCCGGTGTCGTCCACGCTTTCGCCGGAGTAGCGCACGGTCACGTGGTTGCTGGGGCTCGCGAGCCAATCGGCGCGGAATTGCCCGAGCAGATTGTCGGCCGGCGCCGAGGCGAACGACCTGGTAATCGTCCGCGCCGCGTCGTTGCGCGTGCCGACGAGCACCGCGCCGTCCTGATTGCGATATTCGATGGCGCCGAACCCAAAGAGCGAGTTCTTCCTGATCGGACCCCCGACCGACCCCGCGAGTTGCTCGCGATCGAACGGGAAGTCGTTGCCGGCGCTGCGGTCGTACGTGGCCGGCAGCGACTGCAGCGACGAATCGCGCCAGTAGATCGCGCCTGCGCCGTGCGTGCTGTCGCCACCCGAGCGCGTGACGACGTTGATCACCGATCCGGCGGAACGTCCCAGCTCGGCGGAGAACCGGCTGGTGGCGATCTGGAATTCCTGGACGCTGTCCTGCGCGATGTTCATCAGCGGCCCGCCGACCACATCGTCGTTGTTGTCCATGCCGTCGATGGTGATGTTGCCGCCGCGGCCGAACTGGCCCGCCGACGAGATGAGGACGGAGCTCGTCTTCGTCGGGTCGAAGTTGGGCGCGGGCGCATTGCCCGGGACGAGCAACGCGAGCTCGAGGAAATTCCGCCCGTTGAGGGGCAGCTTCTCAATCGCAGGCGCCGTGATGACCGCGTCGACAACCGAGCTCGTGGTGTTGACGATGTCGAGCGTCGTCGCGGACACGCTGACCGATTCCTTGACGCCCGCAACGGCCAGCACCACCGGCAAGTCGAACGTCTGGCCGACGCGCAGCGGCACGTCCGTGTAGCGCTGCTCCGCGAAGCCGTCGGCGGCAACCAGGACGCTGACCGTCCCCGGCGGCAAATCCGCGAGAACGAAGGCGCCGGTCCTGTCAACGGCGGTCTGGCGCGACAGGCCGGTCTGCAAGGACGTGACGGTGACCTGGGCCTTGGTGACGGCGTTGCCTTGCGCGTCTTTCACCTCACCGCGCAGGGTCGCCGTGGCGCCCGCCTGCGCCATCAGCACTCCGCCGGACATCAGGAAAAGACACAACACCGCCAGTTCGCATCGCAAACGCTTCACGCTCAGCCTCCTCGGCCCCGGCTCTCCAGGGGAATCCGTGGAGTGTGCGATACCTGCCAGGTCACAGGAGTACGTGAACGCACTAGAGGGCAGGCGAAAACCGGGTATCAAGGCGCTGGCGCGGGCCGCCGTTGTTCGTCGCTCGCGGTTCGTCGTTCCCGTCCGTCACTCGTCACTCGTCGTTCGTCGCCAAGGGGCCCTGTGGGCTAAGATCCGCCGGCCGGCCTCGTCGCGCCGGATGGAGGACTCATGAGAAAGCCTGCCCTGCTGGCCTGTTGTGCCCTGCTCTCTGCCACCGTTCCGGCTGCGGCGCAGTCCGGCAACCCGATGACCGACGCCATGAAGGCCCAGTTCGCGATCGTCAAGGCGGACCTGGCCAAGACGGCCGAACAGGTCACCGAAGAGAACTACGCGTTCAAGCCGACGCCCGACGTGCGGAACCTCGGCGCGCTGATCGGCCACGTCGCGGACGCCAGCTACTACTTCTGCTCGACCGCCAGCGGCGCCGCGAACCCGATGAAGGGAACGAGCGTCGAGAAGTCGAAGACCTCGAAGGCCGACCTGCAGAAGGCGCTGGGCGACGCGCTGGCGTTCTGTGACACGCAGCTGAACGCCATGACCGACGCGAAGGGCGCCGAGATGGTGGACTTCTTTGGCGGCAAGCAGCCGCGCATGGCCGTGTTCGCGTTCAACACCGCACACGACTTCGAGCACTACGGCAACCTCGTCACCTACATGCGCCTCAAGGGCATGGTGCCGCCGTCCAGCCAGAAGGGCATGTAAGCGACGAATGACGAGTGACGAGCGACGAACGGGAATACGAGCGCGGAACAACGAGCTCACGGCAACGAGCGGTCGATCGCCGAACTGAAAGCGACGAACGCCGAGCGAAGGCCGGTCTCGTCCCGCCCTGTTCGTTGCTCGGCGTTCCCTGCCGTGAGTTCGTCGCTCGCCGTTCGTTGCTCCAGTTCGTCGCTCGTCACTCGTCGCTCGTTGTCGAGGCACTTTTGCTAACTGTCCGCATCTCTCGCCTCCCTGGAACCGACGACCTCCCGTTGCCGGCGTATCAATCCGCGCACGCGGCGGCCATGGATCTCCATGCCGCCGTCCCCTCGCCGGTGACGCTGGCGCCTGGCGGCATCCTGCTCGTCGGCTGCGGCTTCGCGATGGCGTTGCCCGAGGGCTTCGAAGGACAGGTGCGCCCGCGATCGGGCCTGGCATCCAAATCGGGCGTCACCGTCGTGAACGCGCCGGGCACGATTGACGCCGACTACCGTGGCGAGGTGAAGGTCGCGCTCATCAACCTCGGCGCGGGCCCCTTCGTCGTCGAGCGTGGCGCCAGGATCGCGCAGCTCGTCGTGGCACCCGTCACACGAGTGCGATGGGAGCAGGTC
>Ga0136846_1214024_pt1 | contig 10975 bp, 6 predicted proteins | sample HopSoiMetagenom2_FD_96841 | JGI IMG/M metagenome (GOLD analysis project Ga0136846, IMG submission 96841) | Grasslands soil microbial communities from Hopland, California, USA - 2 Assembly 2016 (version 4) | ecosystem: Environmental > Terrestrial > Soil > Grasslands | place: USA: Hopland... | reverse complement strand
CGCGTCGAGCGCGACGCTCCGAGGTCCCGTGTCGTGCAGGGCCCGCCCGGCCCCGACGCGATGAGCCTTCCGTCCCGGCGAGGCTGTCGGGCGGATTCGATCCCGCCAAGTCGTTCACGGCGACGGTCCGTCCGGATCCCCTATCATCGATCCGCCGTTGCCCGGACTGCCGACGCGACACGACGTCACGGCAGCCGGCCAACCTGCAGGGAGGAAGGACATGGACGAGACGCTGCCCGTCGCCGCGGGCGTCCCCGCGCCGCCGCTCGCGGCGCTGTGCGCGATGCCGTACCACGCCGAGGTCGTCGCGCTTCTGCGCCAGCACGAGCCGCAGGCATGGGCATGGGCGAGTTCCGCGGCGGCACGCAACGACCGCGCGCAGGAGGTGCGCAGCTTTCTGCTGCAGCACACCTACCGCCTGGATGCGGACGCCCACCCGCAACTGCACGCCTGCTGCGCGGCCGCCGCGGCACGCCTGGGCGTGGTGGCGCCGATCACGATCTACCAAGGCAGCGAGCAGCACGCCAACGCCGCCTTGCTGTACCTGCCCGGCGAGGCGCACATCGTCTTCAACGGGTCGCTGCTGGAGCGACTCGCGGGTGCGGAGCTCGAAGCCGTCTGCGGCCACGAGCTGGCGCATCACCTCCTCCATGAGCGCGACGACGGCGCCTGGTTCACCGCGAACCGGCTGCTGGGCATGGCGCAGGATGATCCACGCAGCGATGCCAGCCTGCGCGAGACCGCGCGCCTGTACGCGCTGTATACCGAGGCCTTCGCCGACCGCGGCGGCGCCATGGCGTGCGGATCGCTGGAGCCGGCGGTGGCGGCGCTGGTCAAGTCGCAGACGGGACTGGCGGCGGTCAGCGCCGCGAGCTACCTGCGCCAGGCCGACGAGATCTGCGCCGCACTGGCTGCCCGGTCCGACGCGGTCAGCCATCCCGAGGTGTTCGTGCGCGCGCGGGCGCTGCGCCTGTGGTGCGAGGCGCACGCCGCCGGTGACGCGGCCGCGGCGGCCGACGCGGATGCCTGGCTCAGAGCGGTGCTCGAAGGGCCGCTCGCGATCGACGCGCTCGACCTGCCCGGCCAGCACCGCCTCACGGCGATCACGCGCCGGGTGATCGGCCAGTACATCCGTCCGTCCGCGTTGCGTTCGCCTGCGCTGCTCGCCTGGGCGCGCCGGTTCTTTCCCGACGCGCAAGCCGCTGAGGCACCCGACCCCCTGCTGCGCGACGACCTGGCCGCTGGCGCGCACGACTACGTCGCCGCGCTCCTGCTGGACTTCGCCGTCGCCGACCGCTCGCTCGAGGACGTGCCGCTGGCCCAGGCGATCGTCCTGGCTCGCGAGCTCGGGTTGCCCGAGCCGTTCGAGAAGCTTGCGCTGCGGGCGCTGAAGATGACCAGGCGCCAGTTCGCGAAGGCGCGCGGCGAGGCCGATGCCTTGCTCGCGCAGGTGGCGGAGGCCGGTCATGCCTGACATCGCTCCCCTGACCGCGCTGGTCGCCGCGGGCGTCGCCAGCGGCGGCCTGCAGACCGACGACGTGCTGGCGATCGCGCTGCCCCTGCTGCGCGAGGCCGCGGCGCTGCACGAGCGCGGGCTCGTGGCGGAGCTCGCGGACGTGCACGCCTATCGCGTCGTCGAGTCCGACGGCGGTGCGCAGCGGCTCGAGCTGGCTCGACCCGAAGGCGTCGCGCCGAGGTCCGAAGCAGGCGCCATCGCCCGCGTGCAGGCGCCCGCGGCGTCGGTGCTGCGCGTCGTCGGCGAGAGCCGCATCACGCAGGAGGAAGGCCTCGGCCTGCAGGTCGACGACTTGTCCGTCGTCGAGTCTGCCGATGCCGCGTCGTTGTCGCGGCCGGTCTACCTGCCCGGCTACGTCTCCTGGGAACGCGTGCTGGGCCATCACGATCCGGTCGCCGACATCCTGGGCCTGGGCCAGGTGCTGGCCGCGCTGGCCTGCGGGCTCGACCTTTGCGAGCTCGACGACCTGCGCGCCTTCGCGCGGCATCGCCAGAACCTGTTCGAGCTGAACGAGCGCCTGCATCCGGTCCTGGCTGCCGTCATCGGCGAGATGACGGAGCTCGACCGCCATCGGCGCGCGCGCGACCTGCCGTCGCTGATCCGCCGCCTCGAGACCTGGCGTGACCAGCCCCGCGAGCTGTCGCTCGAGCAGACGCTCGCCCGCGGCAGCACGCCCGCCGACGGCGCCGCCGCGCGCCGCCGCGCGGTGCACGTGCACCTGCGCGACCGCCTGTTCGACCTGTCGCGCCGCAACCGCCTGCTGCACTTCCGGCCGACGCAGGCGACCGTCAACATGACCGTCGCCAGCGTGCCGTTGGTGGTGGACCTGAAGAACATCCGCGCCGACCAGCTGTGCATGTGGGGCGGCCGCTTCGCCGAAGAGGTGCTGTCCGGCACGCGCGTCTCGCTCGCCTCGTGGCTGCGCTTCGAGGACCAGCCATGGCTGCCCGCGAGCCTCGACCGCGTGATCCAGGACGCGCGGCGCGATCGCGCCGAGTACGGCTTGTCGCAGCTGTCGCTCGTGCTGGCCTTCCTGCGCTGGCACAACCTGAAGGAAACGCGCGAGGAACGCGTGTCCTCGCCGCTGCTGCTGCTGCCGGTCGATCTCGCGCGCCGCAAGGGCGTGCGCGACCAGTACACGCTGCAGGCCGACACCACCGAGGCCGAGGTCAACCCGGTGCTGCGCCAGCAGCTGCGCCAGGTCTACGGCATCGAGCTGCCGGAGACGGTCGACCTGCTGGACGACGGCGTGGCGCGCTTCCACGCGAGGCTGCAGGCGATGATCGCCGCCACCGAGCCGGGCGTGCAGCTCAAGCTGGTCGACACGCCCGAGATCGAGCTGATCCACCAGCGCGCGAAGCAGCGGCTCGAGCAGTTCCGGCGCCGGCGTCGCGCCGCGCCCGTGCGCCAGGCGGCGGCCGCGTCGCTCGACTTCAGCTACGCCGAGGACGACTTCCGTCCGCTCGGCCTGCGCCTGTTCGAGGAGCGCGTCACGCCGGCGCGCCTGCCGGTCGGGCTCATCGCCGGTGCCCCGCCCGCGCCGCGACGCCAGCAGATGGTCGCCTCGGCCGACGAGGCCGAGCGGCGCTCGTTCGCGTTGCGCGACGCCGCGACGACCGGCAATCCGTTCGAGTGGCATGTCGATCTCTCGTCGGTCACGCTGGGCAACTTCAATTACCGGAAGATGTCGCTCGTGCGCGACTACAACGCATTGATCGAGGAGGATCGCGCGAGCCCGGCCGTCGAGCGCATCTTCTCGCCACAGCCGCGCGCCTTCGATCTGACGCCGCCCGCACCGCTCGCGCTCGCCGACCGCTGGGCCGTCGTGCCCGCCGACGCGACGCAGACGGCGTCCGTGGCGCTCGCGCGCGAAGGCGTCAGCTACATCATCCAGGGGCCGCCGGGCACGGGCAAGTCGCAGACGATCACCAACCTGATCGCCGACGCGCTGGGCCGCGGCAAGCGCGTGCTGTTCGTCTGCGAGAAACGCGCCGCCATCGACGTGGTCTTCCACCGGCTGCGCCAGCAGGGGCTCGACGAGCTGTGCTGCATGATCCACGACTCGCAGGCCGACAAGAAGTCCTTCGTCCTGAACCTCAAGCAGACCTACGAGCACTGGCTGGCAGGCGAGGACGGCCTGCCGGACCTGCAGCGCCAGCGCCAAGCGCTGATCGACGGCCTCGGGCAGCACGTGCAGGCGCTCGAGCGCTTCGACGCGGCGATGCGCGACGTGCCCGAGGCGCTTGGCATGACGGTGCGCGCGCTGTTCGATCGACTCGTCACGCTGGCGTCGCACGCGCCGCAGGCCGATGCCCTGACGGTGCGCCAGCGCGAGGCCTTGCCGACGCCCGCGGCGTGGCAGGCGCATGCAAGCCTGGCCAAGCGGCTCGGCGAGACGCTCGCGGAAGTCGGCGGTGGCCAGGTCTTCGCGCGTCATCCGTTCGCGCAGCTGTCGGATGCCGTCGTGCGCGACGATCGGCCGGTGTCGCGGTTGGCCGATGCCTGCGACGCCGCCGAGGCGCTGGTCGATCGCTGCGAGACGCTGGCCGACACGTTCGCGCCGGGCACCGCACCGAGCTGGCGCGACCTGGTCTTGCGCGTCGGCCAGGCGCGCCGGCTGCAGGCGCTCGCGCGGCAGGGCCTCCTCGGGCTGCTTGACGCCCAGGCCGCGGTCGTGGCGGAATTCGACGCCGCGATCGCGGACGTCGCGGCGCGCCAGCAGGCGTTCGACGCGGCGGCGACCCACACCGGCGCGTGGCGCGATCGCTTCGCTCCCGCCGACGCGCAAGCCGCGCTGGCGCTGGCCCAGGCCAGGGAGAACGCGTTCTCGCGCTGGTTCTCGGGCGACTGGTGGCGCCTGTCGGGCGAGCTCAAGCGGCGCTACGACTTCGCGAAGCACCCGGTGCGTCCGGCGTTCTCGAGCGTGCTCGCCGCGCTGGTGGCCGAACAGAAGGCGAGCCTCGACCTCGACGCCGCCAGGGCCCGGTTTGCCGCTCGCTTCGGCGACGGCGATCCCGTGCAGCGGGCGGCCGCGCTGGCCGCGCTGCGCGCCGAGGGCTCGACCGAGCCCGGCATCGCCGCGTTCCATCGCGAGCTGCTGCAAGCGGGGGAAGCGGCCGCCGCGCGCGTGGCGCGGCTGGTGCAGGCCGGGCCGGACGTCGACGCGCTCGACGCGGCGCTCGACACGCTTCTCCGCGACGCCGCGGCGTTGCCGTTCGCCGGTCTCGGCGAGACGGTGCGCGACCTGCGCGAGCAGTCCGACGTGCTGCCCGACCTGCTGCCGCTCCTGGCCGAGCTCGCCGTCGCCGACCCGGCCGTCGCCGCGGCGCTGCGCACGCTGCCGCTGCTTCCCGACGCGATCGACTGGGCGGTCGCGCGCGAGGGCCTGGAGCGGCTCTATCGCGTCGAGCGCTGGCTGCCGCGCTTCGACGGCGCGGTGCTCGCGGGCCACGTGCGCAGCCTGGCCGCCGCGGAGAAGAAGCTGATGGCGCTCAACGCGCGCGTCGTGCGCGCCGGCGTGCACCACCGCTTCCTGCGCAACGTCCAGCGTTCGACGCTTGCCGCCAGCCAGCTCGATGCCGACGGCAAGGCGTTCAAGAAGGCCTACGCGGCCGGACGCCGAGAGCTGGAGCACGAGTTCGGCAAGTCCATGCGCTACAAGGCGATCCGCGAACTGGCGAGCGGCGAACCCGGCCGCGTCGTGCGAGACATGAAGCCCGTCTGGCTGATGAGCCCGCTGTCGGTGTCCGACACGCTGCCGCTCGCCAACGACCTGTTCGACCTGGTCGTGTTCGACGAGGCGAGCCAGATCCCGGTCGAGGAGGCGGTGCCGGCGCTGTACCGCGCGCCGCAGACCATCATCGTCGGCGACGAGATGCAGCTGCCGCCGACCAGCTTCTTCGCGTCGTCGCGCGACGCCGAGGACGACACCGTGGCCGTCGACGAGGACGGCGAACGCGTCGCGATCGTGCTCGACGCCGACAGCCTGCTGAACCAGGGCGCGCGCAACCTGCCGGCCACCTTGCTCGCCTGGCACTACCGCAGCCGCCACGAGTCGCTGATCGGCTTCTCGAACGCGGCGTTCTACGCGGGCCAGCTGTTCACGATCCCGGACCGCGCGGTGCCCGTCGGCCCGCGCGCGCCGATCGTCGCGGACGCCGGCGAGGGCGGCAGCATGGACGTCGCCGCCAACGTCGACGCGCTGCTCGCGCGCGCGATCAGCTTCCATGTCGTCGAACGCAGCCCATACGCCGATCGCCGCAACGAGGGCGAGGCGCGCACGATCGCGCGCCTCGTGCGCGAGCTGCTGCGGCGCGAGACCGGACTGAGCATCGGCATCGCCGCGTTCTCCGAGGCGCAGCAGGCGGCGATCGAGGAAGCCCTGGCCGAACTCGGCGAGGACGACGCGGACTTCGCCGCGCGCCTCGAAGCCGAGAGCACGCGCGAGCAGGACGACCAGTTCTGCGGCCTGTTCGTGAAGAACCTCGAGAACGTGCAGGGCGACGAGCGCGACGTCATCCTGCTGAGCGTCTGCTACGGGCCGAACGCGCAAGGCAGGATGGCGATGAACTTCGGCCCGATCAACCAGCGCGGCGGAGAAAAGCGGCTCAACGTGATCTTCAGCCGCGCGCGGCAGCACATGGCGGTGGTGTCGAGCATCCGCCACGGCGCGATCACCAACGACTACAACGAGGGTGCCGCGGCGCTGAAGTCGTTCCTGCGCTACGCCGAGCAGGTCTCGCTCGGAGACGCGGTGCTTGCGCAGCGTGTGCTCGAAGGCCTCAACCCCCTGGCACGCCAGGCGCTCGGCGGCGTGAACGATGTCGAGGCCGTCGCCGCGCAGCTAGCCGATGCGCTGCGCCGGCGGGGACACGCGGTCGACGAACGAATCGGCCAATCGCGGTTCCGTTGCGACCTCGGCATCCGCGATCCCGCACGCGGCGACCATTACGCGCTGGGCGTGATGATCGACACCGCCGAACACTACGCCAATCGGGACGTGCTCGAACGCTACGTCTCGCGTCCGCGCATCCTGGGGGCATTCGGCTGGCGCACGCTGCAGGTGCTGGCGCGCGACTGGCATCACGATCGCGACGCGGTGCTCGAGGCGATCGAGCGCGCGCTGCGTGACCCGGAGATCGAAGAGCCCGCCGCCGAACCCGAGGGCGACGCCGACCCGGCGCCGCCCGTTGCGACAACCGCGGCGACGCCTGCGCAGGTGCGGGTGACGGCCGAGTCGACCTCGCTCGAGGGATCATCCGCGCCGCCACCGCCACCGCCGCCGGCCGAGACCACGAGCCTGCCGTGGCGCCGACTCGAGTTCGTCGAGGGGACGTCCCGCAAGTTCTGGCAGATCCGCCGCGAGGGAAGCGACGTGCTCATCGCCTTTGGCCGCATCGGCACAAGCGGACAGTCACAGCGCAAGCCGTTCGCCAATGGCGCCGGCGCGCAAGCCGAGATCGACAAGCTCGTGGCCGAGAAGCTGCGCAAGGGATACCACGAGGCGTAGCGGCGGCGCGGACTGCGTTCCTGCGACCGCATCGCAGCCGCAGGAAGATGCGCTGCCGCACGCTCTGCGCGTCGTCGTCGACCCCGACCGCTCGGACCAACGAAGGCGGCCGGCCCGGGACTGCCTGGAGCAGGACGGCGATCACGGTCCAGCAGTTCTCGTCGGTCATGTCGCAGCGAGGTCCTGCGAGCCTGAATTGCTCCCTTGCCCCGATCGTCTTCACGGCATCCCCGGCCGTGCGTGTGGCAAAGTCAGAGCTGATGCAGCGGTGTTCCAGCGTCGCAGTCGTGGCCCCCTATCGCGAGGTGAACCCATGGATGAAGATCTCGAGGCGCTCTCACGAGAACAGCTCCTGGCGGAAGTCAGGAAATTGCGAGCCGGCATTCGTGAGCACCGGGGATCGACGGGACACGAGCTCTGCTGGCACCAGCCGGCGCTCTGGAGCCTGTTGCCCGAGCCACTCGATCCTCGCATTGCCGTTCCCGAGTGGCCGCAGTTCATGCGCGGCTGCGTCCGGTATCGCCAGTCGCTGGACGAGCAAGCCCCTCAGGCACCGCGGCAGGCGATCGAATTCGCGCCTGCAGGCGACGCGATGCGGCCCAACCCGATCGCGTAGTTCGCGGCGCGCCGGTGGCGGGATGGAGGCGGCGCCGCCAAGGCTTCTCGCTTGTCCGCATCCGCTGATCTCGCATGACGACACGGAGCAGCCGACTCGCGAGGCGTTCACTCCCACCGGCCTCGCGGACGGGTCCTGAGGACCATCGCTCACCCTTGCGTCGGTGCTCCGCAAGGCATCGAGCTCGAGCCTTGACCGATGATTTCGGCCACGAGAAATGGAAACGTCCGGGTGTCGATGGGCTTGGCGACATAGCCGTCGCACCCTGCCGCAAGGGCGCGCTGTTCATCGGAGGGCATGGCGAACGCCGAGATGGCGATGATCCGGATGTCGGCGGTCGACGGGTCGGATTTCAGGCGCTGCGTCAGCTCCAGCCCGCTCGCGCCGGGCAACTGGATGTCCGTCAGGAGGAGCTCGGGCTTGTGCTGTGCGATCGCGACGAGCGCGGCTTCGGCGTCGACGGTGGATCGCACCTGGTAGCCGCTTGCGGCCAGCAGGTACTCGAGAAGCGCGACATTGGCTTCGTCGTCGTCGACGATCAGGATGGTCCGCGCGGCGGTCATGCGCGACCTCCCGTCGACGCGTGGCGTCGGAACACGGCCGAGAAGATGCTGCCTTGCCCAGGGACGCTGCTGGCCGCGACGGAGCCGCCCTGGGCTTCCACGAGACGCTTGGTCAAGGCGAGGCCGAGGCCCGTGCCCGGGTGGAACTTCCCCGTCGAGGCCCGCAACTGATGGAATTCGGAGAACAGGTCGGCAAGATCAGCCGGATTGATGCCGGCACCGTTGTCCTCGACTTCGATGCGCAACCAGGCTTCATCGAGTGCCGCGACCCTCAAGGCGACCACGCCGCCGACCGGGGTGAACTTCATGGCATTGGACAGGTAGTTGTAGAGCACCTGCTTGAAGCGGTCAGGGTCGATCCATGCGGTCCCCAACGACGCGTCCACGTGGACGTCGAACCGGATCTGCCTGGCCACGAAGCCTCCGCGCATCACGCCCGCGGCCTCGTCGACGAGCGGCTGCACGGCCACCGTCGCGCAATCGAACTCGACCTTGCCCGCCTCGACCTTGGCCAGATCCAGCACGTCGTTGATCAATTGAAGCAGGTGCTTCGCGCTGGACAGGATGTGGCCGACGAAGGTCCGATGCTTCGGTGACGCCGGATCCACCTTGCCGTCGAAGATCAATTCCGAGAAGCCGATGATCGCGTTCAAGGGCGTACGCAATTCATGCGACATGTTCGAGATGAACTCGCTCTTGAGCCTGCTTGCCTCGACGATCCGGGAATTCTCGCGTTCGAGATCGGCGCTGCGGATGCTCAGTTCCTGCGCCTGGCGGCGCGCCTCCATGACGCTCGAGCGGGCAACCGCATGGTCGATCGCGCGGCTCAGGGTGCGCGAGCGCACCTCTTGCTTCGACAGGTAGTCCTGCGCGCCGGCGGCGATGCAGGAGATGGCCAGCTCGTCGTCGTCCAACCCGGTCAGCACGACGATCGGGACGTCCCTGGCTTTCGAACGCACCGCGTCCACGCACTCCACGCCGGATCCATCGGGCAGTCGCAGGTCCAGCAGCACCACCTCGAACGGCGCCTGCCGGCGCAGCACGGCGATCGCCTCCGCCAGGTTGAGGACGTGGGTCACGCGGGTGGGCGGACAATCCAGTGCTTCGGCCAGCAGGTCCTGGATGTAGACCGCATCGCCCGGGTTGTCTTCGACCAGCAGGATGGCCCGGGGCACCTCCAGGCGCGCATTCATGGCAGTTTCACCACGGTGAACCAGAATCCCTCGACCGAGCGGACGATGGCCTGGAATGCCTCGAGCCCCACGGGCTTGGTCACGTAGCAGTTGGCGCCCAGCTCGTAGCTCCTGACGACATCCTGCTCCCCGTCCGACGAGGTCAGGATGACGACCGGAATCGTGCGCAGCGACGGATGCTGCTTGATCTGCGCCAGCACTTCGCGGCCGCTCATCTTGGGCAGGTTCAGGTCCAGGAAGATCAGATCGGGCAGTTCCGCGCTCCCATGCGGCGGCCGGCGAAACAGGCGGTCAAGCGCCTCGGCGCCGTCGATGGCGATATCGATTTCGACATGCAGCCGGCAGTCCTCCAGCGTTTCCTTCGTCAGGTCGGCATCGCCGGGGTTGTCCTCGACGAGCAGGACTCGAATCGGCCGGCTCATGACGGCCTCCCTTTCGCGGCGCAAAGGATGCTGGACGCCGAGGTTGATGATCCGGTCGACGCGGCGTACCGGGACATCACGCGGCCTCCGCAGGAACGGCGTGCAGGGTGAAGAAGAAGGTGGTGCCGACACCGTGCCGCGATTCGACCCGGATGGCGCCGCCGTGGCGCTCGACGATGCGCTTGGCGATCGCCAGGCCGATGCCGCTGCCGTCGTACTTGCCGAGCTCGTGGAGGCGCTGGAACATCTGGAAGATGCGCTCGGCATATTGCATGTCGATCCCGATGCCGTTGTCCGCCACGGAAAACATCCAGCGGGGGCCTTGGGCCACCGCATCCACCACGATCCGGGGCGGCTTGTCGCTGCGGAACTTGATCGCGTTGGTCAACAGGTTCTGCAGCAATTGGTGCAATTGCACCTCGTCGGCCAGCACCGCGGGCAACGCGCCATGGGCGATCGTGGCATCGGTCTCGCGGATCAGGCGCTGAAGGGATTGCACGACCGCCGACAGCACATGGCCGCTGTGGACGGGCGACATCGGCTTGCCTTGCGAGCCCACGCGCGAATAGGCCAGCAGGTCGGCCACCAGGCGCTGCATCCGCCGGGCGCCGTCGGAGGCGTAGTGGATGTATTTGTCGGCTCGCTCGTCGAGCTGCCCGCGATAGCGTTGCGCCAGGAGCTCGGTGTAGTTGGCGACCATGCGCAGCGGCTCCTGCAGGTCGTGCGAGGCGACGTAGGCGAACTGCTCCAGCTCCGCATTGCTGCGACGCAGCTCGTCTTCGTTGCGCTTGCGCTCGGTGATGTCGATGATGGAGGCCAGCACGAAGCGACCGTCGCTCATCTCCAGCGGATTGAGGCCGATCTCGATGGGCACCTCGGACCCGTCCTTCCGCAATCCGTAGAGTTCACGGCCGGCTCCCATCGGCCGGGCCTCCGGGCGGGCCGAAAATCCATGGACATGGCCAGGGTGCGCCGCCCGGTAGCGCTCGGGCACCAGCGTCTCGATCAATTGGCCGATGAGGTCGGTACGTCCATGGCCGAACAATTCCTCCGCGCGGCGATTGACCAGGCAGATGCGCCGCTGGTCGTCGATCATGACCATCGCGTTCGGGGCGGCTTCGACCACGAGCTGGAAGCGTTCCTGCGCCCGCTTGCG
>Ga0136846_1231327_pt1 | contig 10976 bp, 10 predicted proteins | sample HopSoiMetagenom2_FD_96841 | JGI IMG/M metagenome (GOLD analysis project Ga0136846, IMG submission 96841) | Grasslands soil microbial communities from Hopland, California, USA - 2 Assembly 2016 (version 4) | ecosystem: Environmental > Terrestrial > Soil > Grasslands | place: USA: Hopland... | reverse complement strand
GAGATCGCCCAGGTCGGCGCCATCTCCGCGAACAACGACAAGGAGATCGGCGACCTCATCGCCGAGGCGATGGAGAAGGTCGGCAAGGACGGCGTCATCACCGTTGAAGAGGCGCGTGGCCTCGAGACGACGCTCGAGACGGTCGACGGCATGCAGTTCGACCGCGGCTATCTCTCGCCGTACTTCGTCACGGATCCGGACAAGATGGAAGCCGTCCTCGAAGACGCGCTGATCCTCATCCACGACAAGAAGATCTCGTCGATGAAGGACCTGCTCCCGATCCTCGAGAAGGTCGCGCAGATGGGCAAGCCCATGCTCATCATCGCCGAGGATGTCGAGGGTGAGGCGCTGGCGACGCTGGTCGTGAACAAGCTCCGTGGCACACTCCGCATAGCCGCCGTGAAGGCGCCCGGGTTCGGCGATCGCCGCAAGGCGATGCTGGCGGACATCGCGGTCCTGACGAACGGCCAGGTAATCAGCGAGGAAGTCGGATTCAAGCTCGAGAACGCGGTCCTCACGGACCTCGGCCGCGCGAAGCGCATCGTCGTCGACAAGGACAACACGACGATCATCGACGGCGCGGGCGAGACCGACAAGATCCAGGGTCGCATCAAGGAGATCCGCGCCGCGATCGACAAGAGCACCTCGGACTACGACAAGGAGAAGCTCCAGGAGCGCCTGGCGAAGCTCGCCGGTGGCGTTGCGGTAGTAAACGTGGGCGCCGCGACCGAGAGCGAGATGAAGGAGAAGAAGGCCCGCGTCGAAGACGCACTGCACGCGACTCGTGCGGCCGTCGAAGAGGGCATCGTCCCGGGCGGCGGCGTCGCGCTGCTCCGCGCGCAGGCCGCGCTCAAGGGCCTCAAGCTCGATGAGACCGACGAGCAGATCGGCGTCGACATCGTGCGTCGCTCGCTCGAAGAGCCGGTCCGCATGATTGTGCAGAACGCGGGTGGCGAAGGCTCGATCGTGGTCGAGAAGGTACGTGGCTCGAAGGACAAGAACTTCGGCTACAACGCCCTCACCGACACGTACGAGGACCTTGTGGCCTCGGGCGTCATCGACCCGACCAAGGTGACGCGCACGGCGCTGCAGAACGCGGCGTCCATCGCGGGCCTGCTCCTCACGACGGAAGCGATCGTCGTCGAGAAGAAGGAAGACAAGCCGGCTCCGGCTGCACCGGGCGGCGGCGGCATGGGCGGCATGTACTAAGCGCAGCCCTTCGTAGAGATGGACAAAGCGGGGACCCAATCAGGGTCCCCGCTTTTGTTCAAAGCGCTAAGGCCAGTTGTTGTGCACGAGCGCCGCGCCTTCCCGCCACGAACGCGCCGTGCACCACATCCTGCGACGCTGCAGTCACGCGTCCGCGGAAGCGTGACCGCGCCAGGGCCGCCGACACACTCGCCAGCGCGTGATCCGGCGTGTTGCACTGCTCACTCAAATGCGCGAGAACGAGGTGCTGGAGCCCCGAGTGCGCACACATGCGTGCGATGATCGCGGCGTCTCGGTTGCTCAGATGTCCCGATGCCCCCGCAATGCGTCGCTGGACAGACAGCGGATACGGGCCGCGCGCGAGCATCGCTTCGTCGTGGTTGGACTCGAGCACGAGAATGTCCAGCTCCCGAATTGCGTCGCGCAGCTGCGTGGTCACGCGACCGAGATCCATCACCACGCCTGCGCGCGCACCGGCAACGATGTCAGTCGCAATCACCGCAATCGGCTCGGTCGCGTCGTGCGACACCGGGACCGTCTGCACACTCATCGTTCCGAACGTGAGCGTCGCACCGGCGTCGAACGTGCGCACATCGGCGTCCACCAACTCGGGCGCACCAAGCACTGTCCCTGCGCTCGCGTGCACCGACCAGTTCCATCGATGCGCCGATCTCGCGGCACCGCACATGTGATCGCTGTGCTCGTGGGTGATGATCACCGCTTCGATGCTTTCGGGCGGGATGCCCGCCGATCCGAGGCGTCGCTTCAGCTCGCGCGATGAGAACCCCGCGTCCACCAGCACGCGCGTCGAGCCATTGTCGATCACCGTCGCGTTGCCGCGACTTCCCGATCCCAGCACCCAGACCTTCATACTACCTGCCATCGGGCGGCATGCGCCGCAGTCAGCCATCGGCGCGCTCGGTCGCTGAGCGCGACGTGTCGCCGGCTCATCACACGTTCGGCGACAGCAAGAAATCTATCGAGGTCGTACGTCGGCGCATCGGGCGAGCCGCCCCACGAGAATGGGGAAATGACCTTCGGCGTCATTGGCGGCAGAAACACGTTCGCGCCGGCGCCGACGACGCCACCCGTCGTCAGGCGGGTCCCGACCGCCGTCTTCGCGTGGTCACCGAAAAATGTCCCCAGAAACTGCATTCCGGTGTCACGCATGCCGCTCGGAGACCAGAATGCGACGGAGCCATAGGTGTTCTTCAGGTTGCTCGTGACCGTGCTCGCACCGAGGTTCGTCCATCGGCCGAGATACGAGTGGCCCACGAAGCCATCGTGCGACTTGTTCGCGTGGCCGAGGAAGATCGTCGTGCTCACTTCACCGTGGACGCGGCAGTGGTCTCCGATCGACGCGTTGGCGATCTTCCCGCCGCCGATCGTCGCATCCTCGCCGACGTAGCAGGGACCGACGAGTCGCGTGAACGGCGCGACCGTCGCGCCGCGCCGCACCAGGATCGGCCCCGCCGTCGCGTCGAACACGACGTATGGCTCGATCAACGCGCCGCGCTCGATGCGTCCGGCGTATGCTCCCACGACCGCGCCACCGGCTTCTGCGCCGCTGATCGTGTCGAGTCCCTCCACTCTGCTCGGGACGTCCGACGCCAGCATCTCGCCGAGATATCGGATGAGATCCCACACATCGTCGAGCCACCATCCGCTGATCTCGGTCGACGACGCCCCGCCGCCCGCCGACGATTCGATGGCGTAGTCGCCATCGCGGATCGCGGTCGCCGCGACGCCTCGCGAGAGTCGAACGGCGGCGACGCGTCCACGGCACGTCCACACATCCGCCCACGGATCTGCGGTGGAGAGCGCAGGCACGCACCGCGCATTCACGAGAATGGTGCCTGCGGCGATCGTGCCGGTAGTGTAGGGCGGTGCATCCAGCTCCTCGAAGTCGGCGAGATGCGCGGCCCCGATGAACCCCGTGGCTTCGGCGCCAAGCACGGTTTCCCACCGGCGCCTAACGATTTCCGTGCCGGCCCGCAGTTCCGAGACCGGCCGCGTGAGCGCGAACGGCTCGAAGGCGCGCGCCGTCTGGTCGTCAAAGAGCACGAGCGTGTTCATTCGCGGTCCCGAATGGCTGGCGGGAGCTTCGAGATCAGGGTCTTGAGATCCGCTGCAGATTCCTTGGTCGTCACGAGCGTGAGACCGTCCCGCACGACGACGACCAGGTCGCGCACGCCGTACAGCACGACGTGGGTGCCCTCCGCGTACACGACGTTGTCGTCCGCATCCACGAGCACGGTGGGGCCGCTCGCCGCATTGCCCCGCTCATCACGCGCCCGCACCCGCGCGAGCGCCGCCCACGTGCCGACGTCATCCCATTGAAATGCGCCAGGCATCACCACGACGTTCGAGCTTCGCTCGAGCACACCGACGTCCACCGTCACCGGAGTGGCCGCCGCGAAAAACCGTTCGGCGTTCCCGTTCGCCGACGCGAGCGCTGGCGCAAGCTCGGGCGTGAGTGCACGGACGTCGCGGAGAAAGTCGCCCACGCGCCACGCGAAGATCCCGGAGTTCCAGAGCGCGCGCTCGTTGATCATGCGCGCCGCCGCCGCGCGGTCCGGTTTCTCGACGAATCGATCGACGCGGAACGCACCGCCGCCGACGGACGGCCCTGGCATGATGTATCCGAAGCCCGTATCCGGCCGCGTGGGAACCACACCGACCGTAACGAGCGCCGACTCGCGTTCTGCGACTGCCGCCGCCAGGCCGAGCGCGGTTCGAAATCCTTCGTCGTCGCCGATCGCCCAGTCCGCGTGCACCGAGATCATCATCGCGTCGGGACCGTCACGTCGCTCGATCTCACTCGCCGCCCACGCGAGCGCGCCGCCCGTGCCGACGGCACGCGGCTCGGCGATGATATTTTCCGCCGGAACCCGGGGAACATGTTCGCGAACGGCATCGCGGAGCGATGCGTTCGTCAGAATGAGCGTCTGCGTCGCCGGAACGAGCGGCTCCAGTCGATCGAGCGTTGCGACGAGCAGAGGCCGTTCATCGACGAGCGGCAGCAGCTGTTTGGGACGTGATGGTGTGCTGAGCGGCCAGAAGCGCGAGCCGACACCGCCGGCCAGCACGACGGCCCATCGGCTCACGCGCTCTCCGCGTTGTCATCGTGCGTCAGGCCTGCAAGCTCCGCGGTTCGGGCGTACAGCTTCTTCGGACTGAACGGCTTCGTGAGGAACTCGGTCGCGCCGAGCTCCATGGCCTTCTGGTGCTGCGCCTCCTGACCGGCTGCGGTGAGGATGATGCATGGCAGATGCTTCAGCCGCTCATTCGAGCGGATGCGCGCGAGCACATCGAGCCCGCTAAGGTTTGGCATCATGAGGTCGAGCAGGACGAGGTCGATATCCGACTGGCTCTCGAGGACGTCGATCGCTTCCTGGCCGTCATACGCGAGCGTGACCCGAAACGGCCCCTGCTCGAGCTTCATCTTGATGATCCGGCCGATGTGTGGCTCATCATCGGCGACTAGCACGTGGCGAGGCTCCATATCGAGTGGTGGGACGTTCACACCAGTGCTGCCATCTGCTCGCGATTCCGCCGTAGCTCGAACAGAAGCTGACCGATGTTCGCTTCCGGTTGGACGAGCACGAGGAGCATCGCCTCGGGCGAGAGCACGGAGACGACGACAAGCCCGCGAGGATGTTCGAAGACGCCGGTCACGAGCGGACCGCGCTGACTCGCGGCACCAAACTCGTCGGCCGCGGTAATGATAGAGGGCACGTGCGCGGCGAGCCCTTCGGCGTCGAGATTCGTGACCGCTTGGCCGTCGATCAGGAGTCCGTCGCGACCGAGCACGATCGCCGCTTCGACGCCATCGCGCTGCCGAATGGCGGCGACCAGTTCGCGGATCGTCGGCATGCGCGCTCCCGAAGAAAGTCGTGCGAAGCATAACCGGAGGCAGGGGGTTGTCAAGCGAGCAATCGCTTGAAGTCTCGTGTGTTAGGCGATATGCTTCGATTTCCTCTGCACACCGCTCGACCCCGCTATAAGATGAAGTTCAGACAGATCGTTGCGTCCGTCGGCGTCGCCGCCGTCGTTTTCGGCGTCTCCGCCTGCGACAACCCCAATACGAGCACCACGCTCATCTCGGTCATCGCCGATACCCTCCAGGTTTTCGCGCTGACCGGGACGCCGCCTTCGTATCCGGCCGCCTTCCTGGCGTCTTCCGGCGCCGTCACGCGTGCCGACGGCAGCTTCAACTTCGACGTCGCGTTCGACATCAATCCGTCGAACGAGGTCATCGTCTATCCGCAGAAGCTCGTCGGTGTCCCCTGTGTTACCGGCGCGGTGAACTGCGGCGGAGCGGCCGGCGGGAAGCCCGTCGGACTGCAGCGGATCACCGTCGCGTTCGACTCCCTCGAACGCGCGCCGACGGCCGGATATCAGTTCGACTCGACGTTCACGCTCACGCCGGGTCAGGCGCTCGTTATGCAGGTGCAGAGCGCGAGCGAGTGTCCGCTCTCGTTTTCAACCGTGATGTACTCGAAGTTCGTCGTCGACAGCATCGACACGACACGACGGTCCATCTACTTCCGATCCGTCAACGACCCGAATTGTGGCTATCGCAGTCTCGTCGCTGGCGCGACGCCGAAGAACTGATCTCGGCTCATGCACGATCTCAAATCGCTGCGAGACCAGATCGACGCTCTTCGCGACGCCATGCGCCGGCGCGAGAAGCTCGACCAGATCGGACCGCTGATCGATCGAGCCGAGGCGCTCGACCGCGAACGCCGCACGAACATCCAGGCGGTCGAGGAGCGGAAAGCGGCGCGCAACGCCGCGACGCAGGAAGTCGCTCGACGCAAAAAAGAGAAACAGAGCGCCAACGAGCTCGTTGAGCAGAGCCGCGCGTTAGGGGAAGAAATCAGCCGCCTCGAGGCCGAGCTAGCGAAGGCCGAGTCGGAGCTCGAGCGCATCATGCTCGAGATTCCGAACATTCCGCTCCCGGAGGTGCCGGACGGCGGAGAAGAGCGCAACGTGATCGTGCGTGAGTGGGGAACGCCGCGCATGGACCCCGCGCTTCGCCCCCACTGGGAAATTGCCGAGGCGCTCGGGATCCTCGATCTCGCGCGCGGCGCGAAGATCAGCGGATCCGGGTTCGTCGTCTTTCGCCGGGCCGGCGCGCGCCTCGTTAGGTCCCTCATGAACCTGTTCCTCGATGTGCACACCGGGGAACACGGCTACGAGGAGGTATGGGTCCCCACGGTGGTCAACCGCGCGACGATGACTGGCACCGCGCAGCTGCCGAAGTTCGAGGACGACATGTACGGCCTGCGCGATGAGGATCTATTCCTCATTCCTACGGCTGAAGTGCCTGTCACGAATCTCTATCGTGACGAGATGCTCGACGGCGCGAGCCTGCCGCGCGGCTTCTGTGCGTACACGCCGTGCTTCCGCCGCGAGGCAGGGAGCGCCGGCAAGGATACGCGAGGCGTGCTCCGCGTCCACGAGTTCGACAAGGTGGAGCTGGTGCGCTATGCGACGCCCGAAACGTCGGCGAGCGAGCACGAGCTCATGACCAAACACGCGATGACGCTGCTCGAGCGGCTCGGGCTCCCGTACCGCGTCAAGCTGCTCGCGGCGGGCGACACCGGGTTTGCTAGCGCGAAGACGTACGACCTGGAGACATACGCACCGGGCGTGGGCGCTTGGCTCGAGGTGTCGTCGAGCAGCACGTTCACGGACTTCCAGGCGCGACGCGCGAACATCCGCTACCGTCCCGGATCGGGCGAGAAGCCGCGCTTCATTCACACGCTCAACGCATCCGGCCTCGCGTTCCCGCGTGTCATTGCGACGATTATCGAGCACTATCAGCAGTCCGACGGCAGCGTCACCGTGCCCGAGGCGCTGCGGCCGTATCTCGGCGCCGACTCGATCCGCTGAGCCGTGCGCCGCGGCGCGTCGTTCATCGTCGTCGCCGTTGGAGTCGTGCTGCTCCTCGGTTCGTACATCGTCTACACTCAGCGCGTCGTCGTAGAGCTCCGTCGCGAGGCGGAACGCTCCGGACGGATGTACGCCCAGGTATTCGAGGCGCTGGCCGATCCCGCGTCCGACCCGTCGAACGCGCTGTTCGAGCTCTCGCGCCAGATCGCCGATTCGAAGGTCCCCGTTCTGCTCACCGACGCGGACGGGAATCTGTCCGGCGCGGTGAATACTCCGTTCGACAAGCTGGCCGCGGCCGGTGTGCGCGCCGACCCACGTGCCGCGGGCAACGAGCGACTCAGGCGTTACATCGCCACGCTCGATCGGCAGAACTCACCCATTGTCGAATCGGGCGTTGGCACGGTCCATATCGGCGACACCCCGCTCGTGCTCGGGCTCCGGTTCATTCCGCTCGTGCAGGCAGGGACGCTCGCGCTCCTGCTGTTGGCGGGTCTCTACGCCGTTCGCACGCGTGGACGCGCTGACCGCGAAAAAGTGTGGGCAGGGATGGCGCGCGAGTCCGCGCATCAGCTCGGAACGCCGCTGTCGTCGCTCAGCGGTTGGCTCGAGCTGCTGAGCGAGCGCGAAGAAGATCCGCTCGCGGCTCAGGCAGTGCTGCATATGCGCGGTGATCTCGACCGACTCGAGCGCGTCGCGCATCGCTTCGAGCGCATTGGCCGGCCGCCGCGGCGAGATCCCGTGGATGTGCGGCAGCTGGTCGACACGGTCGGTGGCTACTTCCGCGCACGCGTACCGACGCTCGCGCACGCCGTGGAAATCGCCGCGTCAGGCGGAGATGAGCCGATCGTGGTTCAGGGTGACCCCGTGTTGCTCGAGTGGGCGCTCGAAGTGTTGATGAAGAACTCGGTCGACGCCCTCGCCGGGCGCGGGGGGCGCATCTACATCACGTCGGCGAGAGTGCCCGAGGGCGTCCGCATTCGCGTTGCGGATGACGGCCCCGGCATTCCTCGCGAGATTCGCGCGCGTGTCTTCGAGGCAGGCTTCTCGACGAAGGACCGTGGATGGGGTGTCGGTCTCTCGCTCGCTCGGCGCATCGTGGAGGAGAACCACGGTGGTCAGCTGCTGCTCGTTCCATCACCACGTGGCGCGACGTTCGACGTTATCTTGCACTGATGTCCACGACGGTGTCCCGGGACTGGTTGGCCGGTCTCAACTCCGCGCAGCGCGACGCGGTACTGCATTTCGAAGGGCCAATGCTGGTGCTCGCCGGAGCCGGATCCGGCAAGACGCGCGTGCTGACCACGCGGATCGCGCACCTCATCGATCATCACGGCGTCGACCCGAAGCACATTCTCGCGGTCACGTTCACGAACAAGGCGGCGGGGGAGATGCGCGAGCGGATCGCTCGCCTGCTCGGCACCGAGCCTGTCGGCATGTGGTGTGGGACCTTCCACTCGGTCGGCGCGCGCATGCTTCGCAACGCCGCGCACCTCGTGGGTCGCACGCCGAGCTTCACGATCTACGATGAGGACGACGCGATAGGCGTCATCAAGCGGATCATGGAGCGTCTTCGCATCTCGGCGAAGGACCACGCGCCGCGCGCCATCCTCGACGCGATCTCCGACGCGAAGAACGCGCTCGTGACCGTCGCCGAGTATGAGGCGATGGCGAAGGATCCGCACGCGAGGGCCGTGGCGCCGGTGTACAAGGAGCTCGAGGGTGCGCTGCGCCAGGCGAACGCCGTCACGTTCGATGACCTCCTCGTGCTCCCGGTGCGCCTGCTCCAGGAGCACGCGCACGTGCGGGCACAGTATCAGGATCGGTTCCGCTTCGTCCTCGTGGACGAGTATCAGGACACGAATCGCGCGCAGTATCGCTTCGTGAAGCTGATCGGCGGCGAGCACGCCAACGTCATGGTCGTCGGTGACGATGACCAATCGATCTACGGATGGCGCGGGGCGGACATCCGCAACATTCTCGACTTCGAGCGCGACTTCCCGCAGGCCGCGATCGTTAGGCTCGAGGAGAACTACCGGTCGACGCCGCAGATCCTCGACCTCGCAAACGTCGCCATCAGCCCGAACACCGAGCGTCGCGGGAAGACCCTGCGCTCGACTCGCCCGCCGGGCGAGCGCGCGACGGTCGTCGGCGCGTACGACGATCGCGATGAGGCGGACTACATTGTCGAGGAGATCGCGCTCCGCCGCGGCTCGCCGGGCGGACGAGCGCCGGGCCAGTCACTCGGCTCAGGGCTCACGCTTCGCGACTTCGCGATCCTCTACCGGACCAACGCGCAGAGCCGTGCGCTGGAAGAGTCGCTGCGGCGCAAGGGCTTCGCCTATCGGCTCGTGGGTGCGGTCCGCTTTTACGACCGGCGTGAGATCCGCGACCTCATGGGGTATCTCAAGCTGATCGCGAACCCCAATGATGACGAGGCGTTCCGCCGCGCCGTCGCCGCCCCGAAGCGCGGCATCGGCGACACCAGCATCGATACGCTCGCCGCGGCCGCGCACGCGGAAGGATTGCCGCTGCTCGCCGCCTCGGTTCGTCCTGATCTCGTCGCCAGCCTTCGCCCGGCGGCACGCACGGCGCTCGCCGAGTTCGCGGCGCTCATCGGCCGGTTGCGCGAAGCGGCGCGAGAGGCGTCGGTCGACGAGCTGCTTCGCGACTTGATCGACGCCATCCGCTACGGCGAGCACCTCAAGTCGGAGCCCGATGTGCAGGACCGGCTGGACAACGTGCGCGAGCTCGTCGAGGGCGCGGCGGAAGTCGTGGCGGACGAGGGCGGGGAAGTCGGCCTCACGCCGCTCGATCATTTCCTGCAGCGTGCCACGCTCGTCACCGGGGTCGACACCATGGACTCGCAGGCCGACGCTGTGACGATGATGACGATGCATAACGCGAAGGGGCTCGAGTTCCCCGTCGTCTTCATTGCCGGCATGGAAGATGGTCTGTTCCCGCTGTCCCGGGCGTTCGATGATCCGCCCATGTTGGAAGAGGAACGTCGCCTCTTCTACGTCGGCATAACGCGCGCCGAGCAGAAGCTCTACATCACTCACGCGCGTTCGCGACGCCGCAACGGCGAGTTGATGCCGTCCATTCCCTCGAGCTTCCTCGGCGTGATCCCGCCGGGAATGCTGGAGGAGCGCTCGACCATGAAGCTCCGCGCAACGGGCCGCAGCGTCATGCCGCATCCGTCGGCCGCCTCGCGTCGCCCTGGAGCCCGGGTCTCCTTCGCTCCTGAAGCCGACGCGGAGGTGTCGCAGGACGCCCCGCGCTTCGTGAAAGGGGAGCGCGTGCGCCACGGACGCTTTGGTTCCGGCACGATTGCCGAGCTCTCGGGGGTTGGTCGCGATACGAAGGTCACGATCGACTTCGATGACGAGGCCGTCGGACGGAAGCGATTGGTCGTCGCGTACGCGGGCCTCGAGCGAGGATGGGACTAGTGTCCGTCACGGAAGCGGAAATTCGTCACGTCGCCGCGCTCGCGCGCCTCGGGCTCGATGCCGAGCAGATCCCGACCATCGCCGCGGAGCTGAACGGGATTCTCGCCCACATGGAGAGTCTCTCGAAGGTGAACACGGCGACGCTTTCCGCGGTCACCGGGGTTGGCACGGCGGGTACACCGCTCCGCGTCGACGGCGGAAACCAGATCCCCCTCGCGCGGCCGCGCGAAGCGTTCGCGCCGGCCATGCGAGATGGTTTCCTCATCGTTCCGCGGCTGGCGACTCACGACGATCAAGAGTCGCCGTGATGATGTCGGGACCGTCGGCGGCAGAGCTCGCGCGACAACACGCCGCCGGTACCATGCCTGCGACGAAGAGCGTCGAGCAGGCGTTCGCCCGCGCCGCCGAGGTCGACGCCGG
>Ga0136846_1226673_pt1 | contig 10977 bp, 11 predicted proteins | sample HopSoiMetagenom2_FD_96841 | JGI IMG/M metagenome (GOLD analysis project Ga0136846, IMG submission 96841) | Grasslands soil microbial communities from Hopland, California, USA - 2 Assembly 2016 (version 4) | ecosystem: Environmental > Terrestrial > Soil > Grasslands | place: USA: Hopland... | reverse complement strand
GCTGCGAAGAAGCGGCGTGAGGAGCGTGGGTCGGGCGCCGAGAAGAAGCCGGCGAAGAAGGCTGCGAAGAAGGCCGCCAAGAAGGCTGCGAAGAAGCCGGCCAAGAAGGCTGCCAAGAAGCGCGCCAAGAAGGCTCCGGCCGCTGCGATGCCGGCCGCTCCCGCGCCGATGATGTAATCGCGTCACCCCGATCTGCTGTACCGAACTCCCTCTCCGCGTGCCCAGGCGGAGAGGGAGTTTTTTTATGGGCGGACGCCGGCGGGGCGCGGTTCGGCGTCGTCGCGCCTGCCGTCGCCGATGCTTCGGCGCGACGGCGATCCGGCCTCCCGCGGGTGACGCACTCCCGTGGGGGCGCTCTCCCCGATGAAGCTCTGCCGGGTGACGTTCTCCCGGATCACGCTCCGGTGGATGACGCCCGGACGGGTTACTCGGGCTTTGCGTTCGAGACCGAGCTTTCGGCGCCGCCGCTGGCGGTGGGCGCATCGGGCAGCTTGGGCAGCCCCTGCGCGTAGAGGCCTTCCTCCAGCGGCTCGGGCTCGCTGTCCAGCCACTGCTGCGGGGTCAGTCCGATCGCCCGGTCGAGGATGGTCGGCAGCAGCCCGGAGGGCGCGCTGCTGTTGGCGTTCCAGAGGATGACGACGCCGAGGTCGCGTTCGGGCACCATCGCGATCGTGCCGCGGTAGCCCTGCACCGCGCCGCCGTGGAAGACCACGCGGTGGCCGGCGTAGTCGAGCACGCGCCAGCCCAGGCCGTAGCCGGCGGCGTTGAGGCGTTCGCGCCGCCACGACGAGCCGCGGGTCTCGGCCGGCGTGTCGATCAGCGGCGCATGCAGCGTCGCCAGCAGCGCCGGCGGCAGCACCTCGGGGCGATGCCCGGTCTGCGCGACCAGCCACTGCGCCATGTCGCTGATGCTGGCGTTGACGCCGGCGGCCGGGGCGACGCGGTAGTAGGTCGGCTTGGGCATCACCGACGACCAGCCGCGGCCGGCGCGCACGTGCGGCTTCGCCCAGCGCGGGCTGGCGAGGATGCCGTCCAGGCCGTAGCTGGCGTCGCGCATGCCCAGCGGCGTGAAGATGCGGTCGGCGACCCAGCGCTCGAACGGCTCGCCGCTGGCGCCGCCGACGACGTCGCCGATCAGGCTGTAGGCGACGTTCTGGTAGGCGTAGCATTCGCCGGGCGCGCACTGCATCGGCGTATACGCCATCTTGCGGATCAGCGAGGGGTATTCGGCGTTGCCCTCGATGTCGCGGTCGAAGCTGTTGTGGCCGAGGCCGACGCGGTGGCTCAGCACCTCGGCGACGGTGAGCTCCAGCGCGGCGCGCGGTTCGGAGAACTGCAGGGTCGGGTAGTAGTCGACGACCCGGCTGTCCCAGCGCAGGCGGCCCTGGTTGACCAGCAGGCCGGTGGCGGTGGCGGCGAAGGACTTCGACAGCGAGGCCAGCCGGAACACGGTGTGTTCGTCGACCGGCTCCGGACTGTTCACGTCGGTGACGCCGTAGCCGCGCGCGCTGAGGATGCGGCCCTGGTAGACGATCGCCATCGCCAGGCCGGGCACCTTCTGGCCGGCGACGAGGTTCTGGGCGATCGCTTCGAGTTCGGGGACGCTGAAGCTGGTCGCCAGCGGCATGACCTGCAGCCCGTTGCCCGGGAACACGCGCGCCATCGTCGCGCGCGGCGAGTACACGCTGCTGTTGCCGAGCACAGCGCCGTCGGCGAGGCTGCTGTCCCAGCGCAGGGGCGTCTGCGCGGAGACGCCGGCGGCCACCGGCAGCAGCAGCGCGGCGAGCCCGGCGGTCAGCGGCAGCAGCGCGAAGCGTCGGCGCGCGGGGCGCGGCCGTTGCGGGGACCGCGTGGCGGGCCGTGCGGTGTGGCGCTGCCGGGAATCGTCTTTCATCGCATCTGCCCCCTGCGTATGCTTCGCCTGCGGGTCGGTCATGGTCGTTGTCGCGCCGTCGCTTGCGCCCGCGGATCGCGGACGCGCCCACCGTTCGGTCGGGCCGGCCCTGTCGTCGGGCCGGTTCGATGCCGGCCTCCGGGCGATCATAGCGTCCCTTCCGCGATTTGCATGAACAAGGGGAAGTTCGATGGTTATTTTGTTGATCCTGCTCGCAATTCCCGCGGCCGGCATGGCGCGTGCGGCCGGGATCCGCAACTGCAGGCCCCGCGCTCGGGACGCCCGCCGCTTCGCAGGCGCGCCCGCGGCGCCGAACGCGTCGTGCTGATCCGCTCCCCGTCGTCGTCCCCGGCATGAACTTCTTCGATCGCCAGGCCGCCGCGCGCCGGGCTTCGGTCCGGCTGGTGCTGCTGTTCGCGCTGGCGGTGGCCGGCATCGTGCTCGCGGTCGATTTCGCGGTCTGGCTGGCGTTCGCGGCGAAGGACACTGCCACCCCCGGACAGACCGCCGCGGCGCTGGCGCTGGCGTCGCTGCTGACCCTCGCGGCGATCTGGCTCGTCTCGCTGCACCGCATCGCCACCCTCCACGGCGGCGGCGAAGCGGTGGCCCGGCAACTGGGCGGCGTGCCGGTGCCGATGCAGACCACCGACCCGCAGTTGCGCCGGCTGCGCAGCGTGGTCGAGACGATCGCGATCGCCTCCGGCCTGCCGATGCCCAGGCTGTTCGTGCTCGAACAGGAGTCGGCGATCAACGCCTTCGCCGCCGGCCATGCCCCCGCGGACGCGGCGATCGTGGTCACCCGCGGCGCGCTCGAACGGCTCGATCGCGACGAACTGCACGGCGTCATCGCGCACGAGGCCAGCCACGTCCTCAACGGCGACATGCGCCTGAACCTGCGCCTGGTCGGGCTGCTGTCGGGCATCCTCGCGCCGGCGCTGGCCGGCCGCAGGATCCTCGACCACGCGCGCGCCGCCGGTCACGGCAGGCGGCGCATCGCGGTGCTCGGCGCCGGCGCGGCGGCGATGGCGTTCGGCGGCCTCGGCCTGCTGTTCGCGCGGATGATCAAGGCCGGCGTCAGCCGCTCGCGCGAACGCGTCGCCGATGCCGAGGCGACGCAGTTCGCCGGCCGGGCCGCGGGCCTGTCCGGCGCGCTGAAGAAGATCGCCGGCCTGTCCGCCGGATCGCGGCTGGGCCGGCGCGCCGACGCCGAGGACATCGGCCACCTGCTGTTCGCCGACGGCGTCGGCCTGCACGGGCTGTTCGCGACCCATCCCGCGCCGCTGCAGCGCATCCGCGCGCTGGAGCCGACGTTCGACGCCGGCCAGCTCGCCGCGCTGCAGCGACGCTGGGCCGCCGAGCCGCCGGACGGCCTCGCCGAGGACGTGCGCAAGGGGCGGCGCGACGACGGCGGGGCGCTGCCGGACCGCGAAGCGACCTTCGCGCTGGACCCGGCGGCGATCGCCGCACTGGTGGCGCATCCGGGCGTGGAGGACGTCCGCCGTGCGGACGCGATCGTGGCCGCGATCCCCGCCGCCGTGCGCGCGCTCGCCGCCGATCGCGACAGCGTGGCGCCGCTGGTCGTCGGCCTGCTGCTGGACGCCGATCCGGCGGTGCGCGCGCGCCAGCACACCGAGATCGCCGCGCGGCTCGGCCGCGAGGCCGCGGTGCATGCGCAGGCGCTGCGCGACGAACACCTCGAAGCGCTGCATCCGATGCTGCGCCTGCCGCTGGCGGCGCTGGCCTTCCCGGTGCTGGGCCAGCGTCCGCGCGCGGCGATCGGCCTGGTGCTGGACACCGTCCACGCCGTGGTCAACACCGACGGCCGCGTCGCGCTGTTCGAATACGCCCTCGGCACGCTGCTGCAGACCCAGATGCACGAGGCGCTGGACCCGACGCGCCACGCGCCCTACGGACGCCTGCGCGCGGGCGAGGCGCAGGCGCAGGTGGCGACGCTGCTGGCGGTGATCGCCCGCGCCGGCCACCGCGATGCCCACGAAGGCCTGCGCGCCTACCTCGCCGGCCTGCAGCGGATCTTCCCGGACGCGCACATCGACTACGCGCCGCCGGCGAACGGCGTGCTCGCGCTCGACGACGCGTGGCCGGTGCTCGACGCGCTGGCGCCGGTGGACCGGCAGCGGCTGGTCGAGGCGATCGCGGTCGTGGTCGGCCACGACGGTCGCGTGTCCGTCGCCGAAGCCGAACTGCTGCGCGCGCTCTGCGGCCTGCTGCACTGCCCGCTGCCGCCGGTGCTGGAGCGGCGCTGAGCCGTGGCCGGGCCGTCGCCGGGCCCGCGGGGAACTCGCAGGCGCACCGACTCTCCAACCTGCATGCGCCGCGCCGCCGTCGCCCTTGCCGTCCTGCTCGCGAGTCCGTCCGCGCCCGCGGCGACGCCGGTCGACGACGCGCGCCTGGTGCAGGCGGGCGACACCGCGCTGCGGATCGAGATCGACGGTGTCGCCGACCCGGCGCGCCGGGCGATGCTGATGGACTGGGCCGAGGAGGCGGCGCGGGCGACCGTGCTGCCGTCGGGGCGCTTTCCGCTGACCTCGGCGCGGGTGCGGATCGCGGAGATCGACAGTCGCGACCCCAGCCCGGTGCCCTGGGGCCAGACCCGTCGCGACGACGACGTGGCGGTGCTGCTGTTCGTGCGCCGCGAAGCCGATCGCGCGGCGCTGCGCGCGGACTGGACCGCGGTCCACGAGTTCGCGCACCTCGCCCATCCCTTCCTCGGCGATCGCGGGCGCTGGCTCGCCGAAGGCTTGGCGAGCTACCAGCAGAACGTGCTGCGTGCGCGCGCCGGCCTGACGACGCCGGAGGATGCCTGGAGGAAGCTCGATGCGGGCTTCCGGCGCGGCGAAGCGAATGGCGCGGGGACCACGCTGGAACGGCTCGGTCGCCGTTCGACCATGCGCGTTTACTGGGCCGGCGCCGCGTACTGGCGGGAGATGGACCTGCGCCTGCGTCGCGATCACCACGGCTCGCTGCAGGCGGTGCTCGACGGTTACGCGCGCTGCTGCCTCGACGGCACCGCGCACGTCGCGCCGGAGGACTTCGTCGCGGCGCTCGATCGCGTCGCCGGCACCGACCTGTTCGCGCGCCGTTATCGCGACTACGCCGCCGCGACGACCTTCCCTTCGCTGGCCGACGGCGACGCCGCGCTCGGCATCGCCCGCGACGGCGACGGGCTGCGGTTCTCGGACGACCCGGCCGCCGCGGCGCTGCGCGCGGCGATCATGGGCGGCGACGTGGCGCCGGTCAGCGCGCGAGCGCGAAGGTCGCCGCGATGATCGGCGCGCAGATCGCGGCGAGGACGAGGAACAGGCGCAGCAGTGCGCGCTGCGACGCCGCGAAATCCGGTCGCCGGTGGCGGGCGGCGTCGCGTCCGGCGATGCGGCGCAGCGGCGACAGCGCGTGCAGGACGAGATTGGAGAGCATCAGCGCGACCGGGACGGCGAGCAGCGCGCCGCAGCATGCGACCACGATCGCGGCGCCATCGGGTACCGTCGCCAGCGTGGTGTCGGTCGCGCGCGCCAGCAGGGCGACCAGCCCCACGGCGGCGGCGAGCATGCCGCCCCACAGGATCGGCAGGACGACGAGCAGGAACACGGCGGGCCTGCCGCCGGACCGGATGCCCGTGGCGCGGATCACACTTCGCTCGGGCCTTCGATCAGCGGCTTGAGCTTCCTGATCAGCCGGTCGAACGCGGTGTCGTACTCGCTGTCGTCGACGAAGTCGCGGAACTCGCCCGCGTCGTAGAAGCGGCCGTAGCAGAACTTGCAGCTCTCGAAGCGGATGTGCGGCTGGTGCGGATCGACCATGTGGATCAGCGGATAGTGGCCGCAGGCCGGGCACAGGATGGTGTCGGCGGCCGGCGCGGTCGGGTCGAACGCGTCGTCGGCGGCGGGCGGCTGCGGCGCGGTCGGATCGATGCGCTCGGCGTCGTCGCGCAACTGCACGTGCGCCATGTTCTCGAACCACATCCCGTTGCAGCCTTCGCAGCGATGGACCACCGCCTCCTCGTAACCGGGGAGCAGGCGCATCTCGGCATGGCATTTCGGACAGTGCATGGGCGTCGGCGAAGTCGTGGCGGGGCGCCCATTCTGCCCCGGTGGCGGCTCAGTCGCCCAGCGACTTCACGAACCGCACCGCACCCTCGCCGAAGCCGCAGGCGCGGTAGAAGGCGTGGGCCTCGGTCCGGTGCCCGGCGCTGGTGACTTCCAGCCGGGCGGCGCCGCCGGCGCGGGCGCGACGCTCGGCATCGCGCAGCAGCGCGCGGCCGACGCCGTGGCCGCGGGCGTCGTCGCCGACCACCAGCGCGGTCACCCGGCAGGTGGTCGTGCCCAGCGGCAGGTAATACATGAAGTCCAGCGCCAGCAGGCCACAGGCGGCGCCGTGGCGGCGGGCTAGCAGCAGCGCCTGGCGGTCGTTGCCCAGCACCGCGGCGATGCGCTCGGCGGCGTCGCCGGCGTCGCAGGGGTAACCGAGGGCGCCGAGCAGGGCGGCGACATCCTCGGCGTCCGCCGGGGTCGCGTTGCGCAGGTCGAGATCGGCCTCGACCGCGGCGGCGGGCGCGCCGGGCAGGGGCATCCGGTCAGCGGGTGCCGTACACGACCACGGTCTTGCCGCGGGCGTGCAGCTTGCCGTCGGCCTGGAGCTTCTTCAGCACCCGGCCGGCCATCTCGCGCGAGCAGCCGACCAGCCGCGCCAGCTCCTGGCGGGAGACCCGCAACTGGGTGCCCTGGGGATGGCTCATGGCCTCCGGCTCGCGGGTCAGGTCGTGCAGGGCGCGGATGATCCGGTCGGTGACGTCCAGGAAGGCCAGCCGGCCGGCCTTGCGGCTGGTGTCCAGCAGCCGGCGCGAGAGCTGGGCGCCGATGGCGTAGATCAGTTGGGCGGCGTCGCCGCCGAGCGGGCCCTCGAGCAACTGGTACAGGCGCTCGTAGCCGATCTCGGCCAGCTCGCACTGGGTGCGGGTCCGCAGCACGACCTCGCGGCGGTCGCTCTCGACGAACAGCCCCATTTCGCCCACGAACTCGCCCGGTCCGAAATAGCCGAGCACCAGTTCGCGCCCGTCCTCCTCCTCGGTGATGATGCTGACCGAGCCGGAGATGACGTAGTAGAGCGTCCCCGCCGGGTCGCCTGGACGGAAGACTTCGGTCCGGGGCGGGTAACGGCGTCGGTGGCAATGCGACAGGAACCGCTCGATCGTCGCCACCGTGGGCGCGAGCGGATTGGCGTTGCGTCGGAGGGGGGTCAACGTGGCCACGGGGGGTCGGTTCATGCGAGCCTGAACGTAGTAAAGGGCAAGAGTAGGCCTTTGTCACGTTTCGGGCAAACTGCGGCACGGATGCCACCTCGGGCGCCTGCCGGGTGCTGCGACGCGGCAACGGCTCGCCCCCGTTGCCGCAATGCCGCATAATCGCGCCCCCGTACTCCGCCCCCAGAGGAACCGATGCCGTGGTCAAGCCGCTGCCGCGCCTGAAGCTGCAAGGTTTCAACAACCTGACCAAGTCGCTGTCCTTCAACATCTACGACGTGTGCTACGCCGCCTCCGAAGAGGAGCGCCAGCGCTACATCGCCTACATCGACGAAGAGTACAACGCCGACCGCCTCACCCAGATCCTCACCGACGTGGCGGAGATCATCGGCGCGAACATCCTCAACATCGCACGTCAGGACTACGACCCGCAGGGCGCGTCGGTGACCATCCTCATCTCCGAGGAGCCGGTGATCGACAAGAAGGCGGCCGGCAAGGAGATCATCTCCGACGCCGTGGTCGCGCACATGGACAAGTCGCACATCACCGTCCACACCTATCCGGAAACCCACCCGGACAACGGCATCGCCACCTTCCGCGCCGACATCGACGTCTCGACCTGCGGCGTGATCTCGCCGCTGAAGGCGCTGAACTACCTGATCGAGAGCCTCGAGTCGGACATCGTGGTGATGGACTACCGGGTGCGCGGCTTCACCCGCGACATCAAGGGCAAGAAGCACTACATCGACCACAAGATCAATTCGATCCAGGACTACCTGGCCAAGAACATCCGCTCGCGCTACGAAATGCTCGACGTGAACGTCTACCAGGAAAACCTGTTCCACACCAAGATGCACCTCAAGGACTTCGACCTCGACCAGTACCTGTTCGAGGAGAAGGCCAAGAACCTGTCGTTCAAGGAGCGGATGAAGGTCGAGGCGCGGCTGCGTCGCGAGATCGAGGAGCTGTACCAGGGCCGCAACCTGGTCGAGTGATCCTCCCGCGCGATCCTGCCGCGCGGTCCTTCCACGCGCGCGACACGCGAAAAAGCCGGCGAAAGCCGGCTTTTTCCGTTGCGCGGGATGATCGAATTCCGTAGGGCGGGCCCTGGCCCGCCGTTGCGGTCGTTCCGATCGCGCCGCGCGGTTCGATCGTCGTTCTGCGCGACCGGCAAACCGGCGATGGCGGGCCGAAGCCCGCCCTACAGGCGGTAGGCGACCGCCTTCATCAGCTTCGACGCGGTCGCCATCAGGGTCGGGATCGGCGGCGGCAGGCGCTTCGCGCCGGCGGCCTCGGCATGGTCGGCGTGGCGCGCCTCGTCGTCCTTCATCACTTCGAGGATCGCCCGGCTGCGCGCGTCGGCCGCGGGCAGGGTGCGCAGGTGTTCCTCCAGGTGGGCCTCGACCTGACGCTCGGTCTCGACCACGAAGCCGAGGTTCCAGCCGTCGCCGCGCAGGCCGGCGGCGACGCCGATCGCGTAGCTGCCGGCGTACCACAGCGGGTTGAACACGCTGGGCCGGCTGTCGAGTTCGCGCAGGCGGGCCGCGCACCACGCGAGATGGTCGGTTTCCTCCTGCGCGGCCGCCTGCAGTTGCGCGCGCGTGGCCGGGTCGCGCGCGACCGCGGCCTGGCCGACGTACAGCGCCTGCGCGCAGACCTCGCCGACGTGGTTGATGCGCATCAGCCCCGCGGCGTGGCGGCGTTCGACGTCGTCCAGCACGACGTCGGCTTCGGCGTCGCCGGGGTTCGGGCGCGCGGCGCGGGGCGCGCCGGCGACGGTTTCCAGCGCGTTCTGCGCATCGGCGAGCAGGCGATCGAAGGCGGTGAGCTGTCGGACGGTCATGGCAGGCATTCTGCAAGGAATTCCAAGGGATGTCGCACCGGTACGTCGGTCCCGTTCGCCAGATGCAGGCGGCAGCCGATGTTGGCGCTGAGCAGCACCGACGCGCCGCTGCCGGCGAGCTGGTCCAGCAGCGGTTGGCGGAAGCCGGCGGCCCGGTCCGGGTCGGTCAGCATCGCGGTGCCGGCGGCGCCGCAGCAGCCGAAGCCGGCGTCGAGCTCGACGACATCGAGGCCCGGCACCCGCGCCAGCAGGCGGCGCAGCGCGCCGTCGCTGCGGACGACGTTGCGCTGGGTGCAGGGCAGGTGCAGGGCGATGCGCTCGCCGCGCGGGGCGAAGCGCAGGCGTTCGACGCGTTCGGCGAGGACGTCGATGGCGTCGCGGACCGCCGCCCGACCGGCGAGGCTGTCGGCCAGCGCCGCGTGGCAGCCGCTGGCGAGCCCCAGCACCAGCGCATGGCCGGCGAAGGCGCGGCGATTGGCCTCGGCCAGCGCCGCGGCACGGTCGGCGTCCCCGGCGTGGGCGTGCAGGGTGCCGCAGCAGGTCTGCGCGGCGGGCGCGTGCAGGGCGATGCCCGCGGCGGCGCACAGGCGCCGGACCGCCGCGTGCAGGGCGGCGTCGTAGCCGCGGGACACGCAGCCGACGAACAGCGCGGCCTCGGCGTCCGCGGCCGGTGGCGTTGCGGCCGATGCGGGCGCGTCCGCCGCCGCGGGCGGGCGCGGCAGCGGACGGGCGGCGCGCGGCAGCAGCGGCCAGGCCTCGCGATAGACCGTCAGCAGCCCCGACAGCAGCCGCGGCCGGGCCGTCAGCGCCTCGACCAGCCGCTGGCGGACGCCCGGCGGTCGGCGGACGCGCTGGCGGGTGCGGGCGGCGGTCAGCAGCGCCCCGTATTCGACCCCGGCCGGACAGACCGCCTCGCAGCGGCGGCAGCCGAGGCAGGCGTCGAGGTGGGCCTCGACCGCGGCGGTCGGGACCAGCGCGCCGCCGTCGATCCCCCGGATCAGCGCGATCCGTCCCCGCGGCGATTCGGCCTCCAGCCCCGCCAGCCGGTAGGTCGGGCAGGTCGGCAGGCACAGGCCGCACTGCACGCAGCGGTCGGCGAGGGCGGTCGGGGACGGGGCGGCGTCGGTCACCCCGACATCTTCCGGGAACCCGCGCCCGCGCGCGAGGCCGGACCGGCCGCGGTTGCGGGGACCGGCGGCGCGGGCTATCATCCCGCCTCTTTGCGACCCCGCCCCGTGTCCGTTTCCGTGGACATCGTCCGTGGAGCCGGCGCCGCGAGAGACCGCAACGACAACGCGCGGCGAAGTTCCGCCGGCCGGCTCCACGGGAGCCGCCGTCCGGAACCAGCCCGACCAGGCACCTCAACCAGAGTTCCGTCATGAAGACCTTCACTGCCAAGAACGAGACCGTCCAGCGCGACTGGTACCTCGTCGACGCCACCGACAAGACGCTCGGCCGTCTCGCCGTCGAGCTGGCCCGCCGCCTCCGCGGCAAGCACAAGCCCGTCTACACCCCGCACGTCGATACCGGCGACTACCTCGTCGTGATCAACGCCGAGAAGATCGCGGTGACCGGCAACAAGCTGCAGGACAAGAAGTACCACCGCTTCACCGGCTACATCGGCAACCTCAAGACCGAGACCCTCGCCGAAGCGCTGGACCGCCACCCGGAGCGCGTCATCGAGATCGCCGTGAAGGGCATGCTGCCGAAGAATCCGCTCGGCCGCGCCATGTACAAGAAACTCAAGGTGTACAAGGGTTCCGAACACCCGCACGCCGCCCAGCAGCCGCAAGTCCTGGATATCTAAACGATGGCTACTCAGCAGAATTACGGCACCGGCCGTCGCAAGTCTTCCGTCGCCCGCGTCTTCCTGCGCAAGGGGTCCGGCAACATCACCGTCAACGACCGTCCGCTGGACGAGTTCTTCGGCCGCGAGACCGCGCGCATGATCGTGCGCCAGCCGCTGGAGCTCACCCAGACGCT
>Ga0136846_1211052_pt1 | contig 10977 bp, 9 predicted proteins | sample HopSoiMetagenom2_FD_96841 | JGI IMG/M metagenome (GOLD analysis project Ga0136846, IMG submission 96841) | Grasslands soil microbial communities from Hopland, California, USA - 2 Assembly 2016 (version 4) | ecosystem: Environmental > Terrestrial > Soil > Grasslands | place: USA: Hopland... | reverse complement strand
TGGTCCGCGTCCGCGGCGACCCGCACGCGGCCCCGGGGCTTGCCGTCGACCGAGACGCCGACCTCGACCGACGACTCGACCAGCAGGGCCGGGTCGACCGTCGGCCAGCCGGCCCGCGCCACCGTGGGCTCGTGGCCCAGTCGCGACCACATCTCCTCGGCGGTGTACGGCGCCACCAGTGACAGCATGATCGCGACCGCCTCGGCGGCCTCGCGGACCGCGGGGTCGGCCGGGCCGCAGCCGCTGTCGATGGCCTTGCGGGTGGCGTTCACCAGCTCCATCACCCGGGCGATCATCACGTTGAACCGGAAGGCGTCGACCAGCTCGGCCGCCTCGTGCACCGCCCGTGCGGTGGCACGCCGCAGCTCCATGTCACCCTCGGCGACGGCCGAGCCCGGGGCCGCGGTCACGTCACCGCTCAGCCGCCACGCGCGCTGCAGGAACCTCAGCGACCCACCCGGCGACATGTCAGCCCAGTCGATGTCGTCCTCCGGCGGGCCGGCGAAGACCAGGGTCAGCCGCACCGCGTCGACACCGAACTCGTCCAGCTGCTTGCCCAGGTCGACGCCGTTGCCCAACGACTTGGACATCTTCTTGCCCTCGTTGATGACCTGGCCCTGGTTCAGTTGCGCCGAGAAGGGCTCGACGAAGTCGATCATCCCCATGTCGTGCAGGACCTTGGTGAAGAACCGCGCGTACAGCAGGTGCAGCACCGCGTGCTCCACACCGCCGACGTAGATGTCGGCCGGCGACCACTCGCGCACCGCGGCCTCGTCGAAGGGGCCCTCGGTGTAGTGCGGGGAGCAGTAGCGCAGGAAGTACCACGACGAGTCCACGAAGGTGTCCATGGTGTCGCTGTCGCGCCTGGCGGGGCCGCCGCAGGTGGGGCAGTCGACGTTGACCCACTCCTCTGCAGCGGCCAGCGGCGAGACGCCCTTCGGCTTCAGGTCGGCTCCACGCAGCTCGGGCAGGACCACGGGCAGCTGGTCGTAGGGAACGGCGACCTCGCCGTCCTTCTCGCAGTGGACGATCGGGATCGGGCAGCCCCAGTAGCGCTGCCGGCTCAGCAGCCAGTCGCGCAGCCGGAAGTTGACGGTGCCCTCGCCCGAGCCGATCTTCGCCAGGTGCTCGATCGTGGCGCGTTTCGCGTCTGCGACGGACAGACCGTTGATGTCCAGGTCGCACTCGACCCCGTCGGCCGGTGAGTTGATGGCTGGCCCTTCGCCGTTGAACGCCTCGCCCTCCCAGCCGGCCGGGGGTTCGGTCGTCCGGATGATCGGCAGCTCGAACGCCGTCGCGAACTCCCAGTCGCGCTGGTCACCGCCGGGCACGCCCATGACCGCGCCGGTGCCGTAGTCGGCCAGCACGTAGTCCGCGGCCCACACCGGGATCTGGTCGCCGGTGACCGGGTTGGTCGCCTGCACGCCCAGGTAGACGCCGGTCTTGGGCCGCTCGGTCGACAGCCGGTCGATCTCAGAGGCCTTGCGCACCTCGGTCAGGTAGGTCTCGAAGGCGGGACGCTGCTCGTCGGTCACCAGCTCCGCCGCCAGCTTCGCGTCGGCCGCGACGACCATGAACGTCGTACCGAACAGCGTGTCCGGCCGGGTCGTGTAGACCGTGATCGGCTCGTCGCGCCCCTTGACGGCGAAGGAGACGTGTGCGCCCTCTGAACGGCCGATCCAGTTGCGCTGCGCCGTCACGACGCGCGCGGGCCACGTGGCCTCCAGGTCGTCCAGGGAGTCCAGCAGGTCCTGCGCGTAATCAGTGATCTTGAAGTACCACTGCGTCAGCTCACGCTTGGTGACCTCGAACCCACACCGCTCGCACCGTCCGTCGACGACCTGCTCGTTGGCCAGCACGGTCTGGTCGTTGGGACACCAGTTGACCGGGCTGTTCTTGCGGTAGGCCAGCCCGTGCTCGCGGAACTTCAGGAACAGCCACTGGGTCCACCGGTAGTACTCCGGATCGCTGGTGTTGAAGCGGCGCGACCAGTCGAAGCTGATCGCGTAGTTGCGGAACGACTCGTACTGGGTGTCGATGTTGGCGTAGGTGTACGTCGCGGGGTGCTCGTTGTTGCGGATCGCTGCGTTCTCGGCGGGCAGGCCGAACGAGTCCCAGCCCATGGGGTTCAGGACGTCGTAGCCGCGCTGCCACCAGTACCGCGCGATCACGTCGTGCAGCGCCATCACCTCGGCGTGCCCCATGTGCAGGTCGCCGCTCGGGTAGGGGAACATCGTCAGCGCGTACCGCTTCTCAGCGTCCGGGGCGCTCCCGGCCCGGAAGACGTCCAGGCCGTCCCAGACCTGGCGCCACTTCTGCTGCACGGCCTGGACGTCGTAGGACGCCTGGTCCTGCTCGTTGGTCTCCATCGGTTCCTCGCTCACAGATCCTGCTGCTCTGTCCGGGGCACAAAAAAGCCCCTCACGCAGAGGGGCGGCCGCGTCGACGTGGGTGCGTCGTCAACGCGGCTGGGTAAGGAGCAGGGTCCTACGCATGCGACCAGACTAGCGGACCGCGTCCACGGGTTTCGGGACCAGGGTGAGCGGCATCAGCGCGTGCACCTGGTCGACCAGGGTCGGCAGCGCGCTCGCGTCACCGGTCACGTGGCCGAGCAGCGCCTGCTGGAACAGCCCGTCGAGCACACCATAGGTCGCGGCGGGGGTCATCGCCGGCGGGCGGCCGGCCAGCTCGGCGTAGCGGACGACGACCCGCCAGATCATCTTCTCCAGGGTCTTGTCGATGAGGGTGACCGCCTCGCGGAGGTCCAGCTCGAACATGCTCTGGGTGCGCAGGTCGTACCACAGGCAGTGCATCGGCGCTTCGTCCTGCACCGTCTCGACCAGCTTCGCGGCGAACGCGTCGAGGAGTCCCTCGGGGGTGGTCGAGTCGGCGACCACGCCGTCGTAGCGAGTGACACAGCGAGCCTTGTAGTGGCGGACGCTGTAGACGACCAGCTCGAGCTTGTCGGCGAAGTAGTAGTGCACGACGCCGTGGCTGAACTCGGAGTTGTTGGCGATCTCGCGGAGGCTGGTGCGCGCGTAGCCGCGCTCGCCCAGCGTCCGCAGCGCCGACTCGGCGAGCTGGTCGCGACGCTCGTCGTGCTTGTCGGCGGGGGGTCGCCGCGCCTCCCTGGTGCCGACCACGGGCGTCACTGTACGGCAGCGGAGGGTCGAACTTGACAGTTGGCCAGAAATTTCTTGACGAATGTCAAAGATTCTCTTGACAGTCGTCAAGGGCCCGGGCCTACGTTGTGAGCGCGATCACGACGACCCTTCGAGGAGCACGCATGACAGATCTCGATCTCACCGGCCGCAAGGCCCTGGTCACCGGCGGCGCGCAGGGGCTGGGCGAGGGTATGGCGCACGCGCTGGCCTCCGCCGGTGCCACCGTAGTCATCGCCGACCTGCAGGACGACCTCGGACCCAAGGTCGCCGAGTCGATGGGCGAGGGCCACGGCTTCGTGCACCTCGACACGACCGACGACGTCAACTGGGAAACGGCGATCGCCGAGGCCACCAGCCAGCTCGGCGGGCTGGACATCCTGGTCAACAACGCCGGCGTGGAGATCACCAGTCTGATCGTCGACCTCGACCCGGAGGCGGTGCGCAAGCAGCTCGAGGTCAACCTGCTCGGCACCGCGCTCGGACTCAAGCACGCCTTCCGCACCATGCGGCCAGGGGGTGCGGCCGGCCAAGGCGGCGTCGTCATCAACGTCGCGTCGGTGGCCGCGACGATCGCCTTCCCCGGCATCTCGGTCTACTCCGCGACCAAGTCCGGCGTGGACCGGCTGACCCGGGTCGCCGCGATGGAGGCCGGCAAGCTCGGGTACGGCGTCCGCGTCAACTGCATCTACCCCGGCCTGGTCCCGACCGCGATGGGTGCCGGCCTGGCCAACGACGTGGCCGAGATCGGGCTGTTCGGCTCCCCGGAGGAGGCCGTCGGCGCGGTCATCGAGCTGACGCCGTCGGGGCGGCTCGGGGCGGTCGAGGACATGGCGGATGCGGTGGTCTTCCTGGCCTCTGACGCTTCGCGGTTCGTCAACGGGGTCGGCCTGCCGGTCGACGGCGGAATGGGGATGTGACCATGCCCGAGTCCACCAGGCCGGTCATCGTCTACGGCGCCTCCGGCTACACCGGACGGCTGATCTGCGAGTACCTCCGCGAGTACAACGTCCCCTTCGTGGCGGCGGGGCGCGACGGCGGCAAGCTCAAGAACTCGATGGAGGCCAACGTCGCCGGCATCGAGACCGCCGACTACGAGATCGTCGAGGTCGGGCACGACCCGGACTCGTTGGCCGAGCTGTTCGCGGGTGCCTCCGTCGTGTGCAACACGGTCGGCCCGTTCAGCAAGCACGGCCCCGCCGTGGTCGAAGCCTCTCTGGCGAGCGGCGTCCACTACCTCGACACCACGGGAGAGCAGGACTGGCTGATCACGTGTGACGAGCAGTACGGCGCTGACTTCGCCGCGGCAGGGCTGCTGCTCGCGCCGGGCGTGGCCCAGATGTACACGACCGGCGAGATCGCGGCCGAGGTCGCGCTGGAGCGGCCCGGTCTCGACACCCTCGACATGGCGGTCTTCTGGGGTGGCAGCCCGACCATCGCCTCGACCCTGACCATCCTGGTCAACGCCGCTCTGGCCGGGGCGTTCTACCTCGAGCAGAACACCTACGTCCCCTGGGACCCCGACGCCGGCCTCTACCAGCTCGCGATCCCGGGCCAGCACGAGCTGGCGCTGGCACTGCCCTGGGGCGGCACCTCGCACCCGGTCTGGTACCGCCGCGACCCGCGCGTGGCCAACGTGAAGGTGCTCGGTGGTGTCTTCAACAAGCAGTTGATGCTCGGCGTACCCCAGATCGTCAAGGCCGCCGTCGAGGCCACCAAGGACATGGAGCCGGACGAGAAGTACGCCGCGCTGACCGCCACCGCGTCGCAGGTGATGAGCCAGATGCCACCCCGGGAGAACCCGCGGCTCAACAAGTCGCTCGACTCCGTGCACGCCTCCGGCCCGCTCGGCCGCGCGCACGTGGTGATCCACGGCAACCAGAACTACAAGCAGACCGGGGCCCTGCAGGCCTATGCGGCCTACGCCCTCCTTCAGCAACCACCGAAGCGGGTCGGGTTCGCGTCGGGCTGCCAGGCCTTCGGCCACCGCGAGCTGCTCGGGGTGCTGCGCAGCTTCGGGCTGGTCAGCGAACCGGTGGTCACGGTCGAGGCCTGATGCGCCTGTCGGACTACCTCGACAAGGGGGCCTCCCTCGGACCGGACGCGCCCTGCCTGACCACCGACGGCGTCAGCCGCAGCTACGCGGAGGTCCAGGGGCTCAGCCGCAGCGTCGCGGCGGCCCTGGCCGGCCGGGGCATCGGCCCGGGCGACACCGTCGCGATCCTGTCCGCCAACGACCCTGACGCGTTCACCGCCGTGTTCGGCATCAGCCGGCTCGGTGCGGTCTGGTGTCCGATCAACCCCCGCAACGAGGCGGCCGAGAACCTCGAGCTGCTGGAGCTGTTCGGCTGCCGCGCGCTGATCTTCCAGGCGTCGTTCGCGGAGCTGGTCGCGCGCATCCGCGGTGACCTGTCCCAGCTGACCACGGTGGTGTGCCTGGACGGGACGGTCGAGGGCGCGCTCACGTGGGCGGAGTTCCTGGCGGGCGGGACCGGGGACGTGTCCGGCGACCCCGTGGACGACCTCGCGATGATCGTCGGCACGGGCGGCACGACGGGCCGGCCGAAGGGCGTGATGCTGACCAGCACCAATCTGGAGACGATGTCGGCGATCACCCTCATGAGCTACCCCTTCGAGGGACGGCCGGTCTACCTCGCGCTGGCGCCACTCACCCACGCAGCCGGCGTGCTCTGCTTCCCGGTGCTGGCGCTCGGCGGTGAGATCGTGGTGATGCGGAGCCCCGACGTCAGGGCGTTCCTCGAGCACATCGAGCGGCACCGGGTCACCCACACCTTCCTGCCCCCGACGCTGATCTACATGGCGCTGGCCCATCCCGGGTTGGACAGCACCGACCTGTCGTCCCTGCAGTGCTTCTGGTACGGCGCCGCGCCGATGTCCGCAACCCGCCTCGAGGAGGCGCTGACCCGGATCGGTCCCGTCATGGCCCAGTTCTTCGGCCAGACCGAAGCGCCCATGATGGTCTCGACGATGGCGCCGAGCGACCACTTCCACGAGGACGGGAGCGTAGCCCTCGAGCGGCTGTCATCAGCGGGGCGACCGGCTCCGCTGGTGACGGTCTCGATCATGGCGGAGGACGGCTCGCTGCTGCCGCGCGGTGAGCGCGGGGAGATCGTGGTTCGCAGCTCGTTGGTGATGGCCGGCTACCACCGCAACCCGGAGGCGACCGCCGAGGCCTCGGCCCACGGCTGGCACCACACGGGCGACATCGGCTACCTCGACGATGACAACTTCCTGTTCATCGTCGACCGGGCCAAGGACATGGTGATCAGCGGCGGGTTCAACGTCTACTCGACCGAGGTCGAGCAGGCCCTCATGCAGCACCCGGCGGTCCAGGACTGCGCCGTGGTGGGGCTTCCCGACGACAAGTGGGGCGAGCGGGTCACGGCCGTCGTGCAGCTGAGCCGCCCGGACGCGGCCACGCCCGAGGAGCTGGTGGCGTTCGCCAAGCAGCGCATCGGCGGGGTCAAGGCACCCAAGCAGCTCGAGGTCTGGCCGGACCTGCCGCGGTCGAAGGTGGGCAAGGTGCTGAAGGCCGAGATCCGCGCCTCGTTGCTGGCGGGGACGGACTAGCCGACGTGGGCAGGGTGCGGAAGTGGACCCAGGGTCATCGGCAGCAGGTTGTGCACCTGCCTGACCAGCGTTGACACCGCCTCTGCATCGCCGGTGACGTGCTTGAACAGCGCGGCCTGGAACACCCCGTCCAGGACCGCGTACGCCGACGTCGGGTCCATGGCCACCTCGCGGTCTGCCAGCTCGGCGTAGCGGCTCACGATCCGCCACATCATGTCCTCCAGGGCCTGCTCGATCTGGAGCACGGTGTCGCGGAGCCGCTCGTCGAACATGCTCTCCACGCGCAGGTCGTACCAGAGCCGGTGCATCGGCGCCTCGTCGGTGATCGTCTCGACCAGCCGGTCGGCGAACCCGTCCAGCAGCTCCTGCTCGGTCCGGGACCCCTCCACCACCTCGTCGTAGCGGTGCACGCAGCGCATCTTGTAGTAGGTGACGCTGTAGGAGACCAGCTCGAGCTTGTCCGCGAAGTAGTAGTGCAGGACGCCGTGGCTGTAGGGCGAGTTGCTCGCGATGTCGCGCAGGCTGGTCCGGGCGTAGCCGAGCTCGCCGAGGGTGAGCAGGGCCGACTCCGCCAGCTCGTTGCGGCGTTCGTCGAACTTGTCCACCGTCGAGCGACGGTTCCGGGAGGACGGGATCACCCCCGCATCTTGGCACGCCTCCAGTATTTCTGGACATGCGTCAAGAGTTTGCTTGACACTCGTCCAGACGAGAGGGACCGTTGAGGTTCCCCACGAAAGTGATCAGGGAAGAAGGCGGGACAGGGACGCGACTACCCCCCGGCGTCTCTCTCCCGCCGGTCCCGGCTCCAGGCGCTTGCCCGGTCGGTCTCCCCGACGCTGATCGAGTACTCCTGGTAGTAGTCGCGTACGCCGGCCCGCTGCGCCTCGCGGTGCTCGGGGTGCCGCCCCCACGCGTCGTGCGAGGGCCGGTCGGCGAAGGTCACGAGCGTGACCCGCTCGCCGTCCTCGGCGGTGAACGTCTTGTGCTCGACGTACCCCGGCATGGCCCGGGCCAGCGCGCTCATCCGTGCGGAGTGCTCGGCGTAGGCGTCCGCGTCGGGGCGGAGCCGGTTGCGGAAGACGGTCACGACCTGACCGGGCTGCGGTTTCACCAGCCCATTGTCGACCGTGGTCCGGTCCCACGCGGGCTGCGGGGTTTCGAGGCTCGTCGCTGACGCTCCTCGCACCTCGGACCACCGCGGTGGTTGAGGTGCGAGCGCAGCGAGCCTCGAAACCACGTCAGCCGAGGCCGAGAGGCTCGCCCTACGATCAACTGCATGGCCGACCGTGACGTTCTGGACCGCTTCCGGCTCGACGGCAAGGTCGCGGTGGTGACCGGCGCATCCAGCGGCCTGGGCGTCGCGTTCGCGCAGGCGCTGGCCGAGGCCGGCGCCGACGTCGCGCTCGGCGCCCGCCGGGTCGAGCGGCTCGCCGAGACCGCGGCGCTGGTCGAGCGGACCGGCCGGCGGGCGCTCACCCACGGCACCGATGTCGCCGAGCCGCAGTCGTGCACCGACCTCGTGGCCGTGGCCATGGAGGAGTTCGGCCACGTCGACGTGCTGGTCAACAACGCAGGGATCGGCACCGCAGTGCCGGCCACCCACGAGACGCCAGAGCAGTTCCGGCAGGTCATCGACGTCAACCTGAACGGCTGCTACTGGATGGCCCAGGCCTGCGGCCGGGTCATGCAGCCGGGCTCGAGCATCATCAACATCAGCTCGGTGCTGGGGCTCACCACCGGCGGCCTCCCTCAGGCGGCGTACTCCTCGTCCAAGGCGGCCCTGATCGGGCTCACCCGCGACCTTGCCCAGCAGTGGACCGGCCGCAAGGGCATCCGGGTCAACGCGATCGCGCCGGGCTTCTTCGAGTCCGAGATGACCGAGCAGTACCCGCCGGGCTACATCGAGTCGAAGCTCCCCCGCATCCCGGCCGGCCGCGAGGGGGACCCCGCCGAGCTGGCGGCCACCGTTGTCTTCCTGGCCTCGGACGCCGCCGGCTACATCACCGGACAGACCCTGGCCGTCGACGGGGGCATGACCATCGCCTAGAACGACGAGGCCGGGCCGGCGACACGTGGTGTGCGTCGCCGGCCCAGCCAGCGCGGAAGATCAGCCGGGCGTCAGCGCCCGGGCCCGTACGACGTGCCCTTGGTCCTGAGGTGCGTGGGCGTGAGCCGACCCCGCTGTCTGATCATCGGCGCCGGCTTCGGCAGGCTCAGCGCGGCGCACGCGCTGCGCCGCGGCATCGAGGACATCGTCGTGCTCGAGCGGGCGGAAGCCGTCGACGGCGTCTGGCGCGACAACACCTACCCCGGCGCGGCCTGCGACCGTACAGCAGGTCTGCGAGGTGGCCTACGACGACCAGGCGGCCGAGTGGCGGGTGCAGACCACTGACGGCTCCACCTACGACGCGGACGTGGTGATCTCGGCGGTCGGCCAGCTCTCCGATCCGGTGATCCCGGCGCTGTGTCGTCCTGACCGATGAGCCGAGACCCCGGAACGAGTCTGACCCGGCGTGACCTTCGTCCTCGTCCCCGGCGCCGGCGGCGACTCGTTCTACTGGCATCGGCTCGCTCCCCTGCTCGGCCCCGACGTGGTGGCGGTCGACCTGCCGGCCGCTGACGACGAGGCCGGGCTCGCGGCGTACGCCGAGGCGATCGTCGCGGCCGCGCGGGGCGCGGAGGACGTGGTGCTGGTCGCGCAGTCGATGGGCGCGTTCTCGGCGCCGCTGGCCGTCGACCAGCTGGACGTACACCGGATCGTCCTGGTCAACGCGATGGTGCCCAAACCCGGCGAGACCGCCGGTGACTGGTGGGAGGCGGTCGGGCAGCCGCAGGCGAGGCGAGCGCACGAGCTCGCCGAAGGCCGGGACCCGGACGCGCCGTTCGAGGTGGTCGACGGCTTCTTCCACGACGTTCCCAGCGGCGTGACCGAGGCGGTGTTCACCCGCCCGGAGCCGCGGCAGGCCGACCGGCCGTTCGGCGAGCCCTGGCCGCTCGACGCGTGGCCAGACGTGCCGACCAGCGCCGTCACCGGCCGCCACGACCGCCTGTTCCCAGAACCGCTGCAGCGCGCGTACCTGCGCGACCGGCTGGGGATCGAGCCGAGCGTCATCGACGGCGGACACCTGGTCGCACTGTCGAACCCAGAGGGGCTCGCCGAGCTGCTCGACGGGTGACGGCCGCAGGCCGCAGGTTGCTCCGCCCGGACCAGGTGCCCGGTGAGCAGTCAACCCGCTCCGGGCCCAGACCGGTTGACAGGTCACCGCCACCGTCGATGTGCCGCGTGCCGCGACCGGGTGGCGGTGGTTCTTCAACGCCCTGCGGCCCGTGACCGGTTCACAGCTCACCGCCACCCTGTCCGACACGCACCCCGGAACCCGGGAGTGGCGCCGCGCAGCGGCCGAGCGAAGCGACGTCCTTGACGGCGAGACGCGATCGGGTAGACGCGCGGGCACGCACAGATGTGTCACACGAGCCCGATCTCGTCGCCCCAGGGCGAATTTGCCGCATTGTCGGCGAGGCCGGCGACTGAACCAGTGCGACTGGCGCAGGACCACTAGAACGGGTAGCTGGCCGGCTCCCCACGCACGGTGATCCACCGGGTCTCGGTGAACGCCTCGATGTTCGCCGCCGCGCCACCGATCCGGCCGAAGCCCGAGGCACCGACGCCGCCGAAGGGCACGTTCGCCTCGTCGTTCACGGTCTGGTCGTTGATGTGCACGATGCCGGTCGGGATCTGCTCGGCCAGCGCCAGCCCGCGCATCACGTCGCGGGTGACGATGCCGAGCGAGAGCCCGTAGTCGCTCTCTGCCGCGAGCCGCACGGCCTCGTCGACCCCCGAGACGCGGGTGACGGGCGCGACCGGCCCGAAGATCTCGGTCGTGAACGCCGGCGAGGTGAGTGGTACGTCGGCCAGCACGGTCGGCTGGTAGAAGAGCCGGTCGTAGTCACCGCCCGCGGCCAGCCGCGCGCCCTGGTCCACGCTCGAGGTGACCAGGCCGTGGATCTTGTCGCGCGACGGCTCGTCGATGACCGGGCCCAGTGCGACCTGCTCGGTGGCCGGGTCGCCGACCGGCAGGTGGCCCGCCTTGGCGGACAGCTGGTCGACGAAGTCGTCGTAGATGCCGTCGGCCACGAAGTAGCGGCCGGTCGTCATGCAGATCTGGCCCTGGTTGAGGAACGACGCCCAGCCGGTCAGCCCGACCGCCTTCTCGACGTCCGCGTC
>Ga0136846_1236574_pt1 | contig 10979 bp, 10 predicted proteins | sample HopSoiMetagenom2_FD_96841 | JGI IMG/M metagenome (GOLD analysis project Ga0136846, IMG submission 96841) | Grasslands soil microbial communities from Hopland, California, USA - 2 Assembly 2016 (version 4) | ecosystem: Environmental > Terrestrial > Soil > Grasslands | place: USA: Hopland... | reverse complement strand
TTTGCCGCTTTCCTGAAATTACTGGTTCCTGTTATTGCTGTATTGCCCGGAATAATAATGTATGTTCTGCACAACAAGGGACTTTACCAGCAGGAGATGGTGGATGAGGCAGGGGTTCTTAAACCTGACCACGCCTATCCTACATTGATGAATTTATTGCCTGCAGGATTGAAAGGTGTAGCCTTTGCTGCATTGACAGCCGCAATAGTTGCATCACTGGCAGGTAAAGCAAACAGCATTTCTACCATTTTTTCTCTCGATATTTATAAGAAGTATTTTAATAAGGATGCTTCTGATAAAAAAGTAGTGCGCACGGGTAGATGGGCGGTAATTATATCGATGTTCCTGGCTGCAATTGTCACGCCTTCCTTAAGGTCCCTGGATCAGGCTTACCAGTTTATACAGGAGTATGTAGGGTTTTTTTCGCCTGGTGTTTTGGCTGTGTTTCTATTAGGAATGTTTTGGAAAAAAACTACTTCGCAGGCAGCACTGGCCGGCGCCATACTTACTGTTCCTTTTTCCGCCGTCCTGAAATTTCTTCCTTCCTGGACAAACGGAGCTTTCCCGGATTATCCTTTTCTTGACAGAATGACGATCACGTTTTTTGTTATTGCCATTCTGATGATCATTATCAGCCTTGCAAAACCAAAACTGGAAAATGAAGAGCACAAAATAGAAGTAGATAGATCGCTTTTCAGGGTTTCAACTCCTTTTATCATCGGTTCCGTGATCATCTGCGGAATACTGGCTGCATTATACACTGTATTCTGGTAGTCAGACCCGACGGGCATATAACAGTCGATATAAATAAAAAAAGCCGTCTCGCCTGTGGCGGACGGCCTGAAATGCCGTTAGGCAAACTTTAATTTTATTATCCTACACCTTTCAGCCACTTCACCAGGTCATCCTTTGCCTTGCCCGTTTTTTTCTGCACACGTCCCCAAAATTCATCATCTTTTCCTTCTTCATATTTCAGATCATCATCACTTAACTGGGCATACTTCTGTTTGAGTTTGCCTTTCCACTCGTTCATTTGGCCTTTTACTTCCATTTTGTCCATAACATTCACGTTTTAAGATGAATAATATGGTAAGGGTTAAAAAAACTGTGCCAATTAGTTAACCGGCTACGGCTTCACCTCGCCAGCTGGGGAACCCATCCCGCTCAAAGGAGGGTACATGGTCCAGCCTCCTGACTTTCCAGGTACCATCAGTTTGAACAAATCATTCTCCCAGGCAGTAGTATAGCCGAACTTATTAAGGAACTCCTGCATAACCGCCTCGTGTTTAAGCGTTTTAGCATCTGTTTCCGGCTTATAGAAGATGGGATCACTGGGCCAGGGATCAGGCCAGTCCCCATGATCATTAGGTGTAGTTTTTATTTTTTGAAGGACTACAAAGGGTAATGTTTTGGTCCGCTCAACAGCCTTATATAACTGGTCTTTAAAAGCAGCCGGCTGATAATACCACGGCATGGGATTACCACTGAACGGCCGTGTATTGGTCATGAAATGGTACATGGGGAAGGAATGGAAGGACACAACATAATCGCCCGGTTTTATGAAAGCACTCGTTTTTTCCAGGAGTTCATTGGTAGCATCTGCCTTTTCCTTTATAGTGAATATTCCCCGCACGTATTTGTTATTGATCGAATACCGCATGTTCAACCGGTTGGCCTCATCATGCAGAGGATAATTCCACTGATGATAAACTGCGCCAAGCACACAGAGTCCAATGATATAAAATTTGATATTCCGCATTTGCGGCATGGATACAAACAGGTCTGTCTTGAATTCTGTTTCATTCTTATACCCAATGCGGAGATTGTTATTAAAGTTGGTCAGGTTCAAAATGAAATCTATGGCAATCGGCATCGCTATCCAGAATATATGTACGCCAGCAGTGAAAATTCCGGCGCTACTTCCCAATGCATAAGTAAGCGAAACATAGGTTCCCGCCAGCATCAGCGTCTTTACTTCTTTACTATTATGTGTGATTAAGATCAGGATGGCTGTGATCAGGGTAATTCCCACATAAAGCCGTATCAGTATTTCCAATCCTTTCAATACGATCAGGGCAGCGAGAACCAGACAGGCAATTTTGCCAATGGTGGTAATCCAGTTTGGAATGCGGAAAGTATCCTTTGCATATTTGGGTCCAATAGCAGCCAGTAAAAGCAGTATCAGAATATAGAAAGAGAAATAAAGTGCTGCATTATACGACCCGAAGAATTGCATGAGCAGCTTTACAAAGCCGTATTCAGAATCTGCGGCATCACTCTTACCCATAGAGAATGCAATATGCAAGGCTCCCTGGTACACTTCCAGTTGCCCGATTATTTTCATGAACAGCAAAACAGCGCCTGCCATGAAAATGAAGCCTGCACCAAATATGAGCGACTGCTTTATAATAGTCCATATAGATTTCTTGTTCAGATAACCATAGAACGCAATCACCACTACCAGTCCGAGGTTAAGGATACTCGGGATTCTCGCAAAGAAATCCAGTGCAACCAATGCACCTGCCGGAAAGAAGAGGATCCATTTATTTCTCTTTAAGCCATTAAATAACAGACTAATCGTTCCTGTATATAATACAATGGATAAAAAGTTATAGTGGAATATTTTAGGGTTCCAGCAAACAGCCAGTGTTACGAGGGCTAAACCAATTTTAATATGCGTGCGATTGCAATATGGTTTTAGCAGGTTGTACACCATTATCATTGTAGACATGGTGCAGATAATAGCCAGGAATCGTAATCCCAATAATCCTGATCCGGGGAATAAATAATACCATGTTCCACCAACAAGACCTGAAAGCCAGTATAAAAAATTATACTGTACAGATTGTGGATCATGATAAAATTGCTGGTAAAAAGTTGCCGAAAAGCCTTCATCTAAAAAGTCAATTCCCTGCAGTGTAAACAGGAATTGGTAAAGGAAAAGCAACAGGAAAAACAGAGGCGTGCTTAACTTGTCCAGAGAAGTAGCGGTTAGTTTCGTTTTCATAAACAGAATTACAAGAGAGTTTTATTCAGCTATTTGATGGGTAATCCAGGGATTTGTGCCGCCAGGGCGCAATTGGCGACCTGTTCAAAACGCACGGTTATAATATTATATAACTACCAGGGCGGTTTCACTTTGGAATTAGAAGAAAGCGGTCTCCGCCATAGGCGGGATAAATGCAGCTAATCATCCGCCGCGGCGGATTAAAATCACTCCTTTTTTTGCCCTCAAATCAATAGCCTGAAACAGCTGCACAAGGGATAAAAATAGCACCAAAAAAAGGGTCAAAAATCAATGATTTTTGGGGCTCAAAACCAAGTACAATGATACTGATTTTGAGCGTATTATCATAATTTCTACAATGTTTTTAAAAAAGATAGGAATAGTTTCAATTTTTTTATATTTTTGAGCCCATAATCCAGTATTCTAACTGTCAATTGATCAATAGTTTGGATTTCTGACGCTCCTGTCGGGTTCTATTCTCTTCTGACGAAAGCCACTTTATATCGTAAGTACCCATGTTCCTATCGTCTTTCCGCATTATCATATCTGAGATGTAGTAGTTGCCAGCCAATAGTGTATCTGCTAACCGGCAACCTGTGCATGCAAATTCCTCATCCGTGAAGCCCCATATATAATTGTGTAATCATTGACTGCTTAATTAATAAAACAAGATGACTAACATTAACATCGGCGTTATCGGATACGGATATTGGGGTCCCAATATTGTTCGTAATTTCTTTACCGCTGCTAACTGCTCTGTCAAGATGGTGGCAGACGGCCGTACCGACAGGCTGGCACAGCTGGCCAAAGCTTTCCCTTCTGTAAAAGGTGTTTCCGATGCAGAAGAAATCATCAAATCGAAAGAAATTGATGCAGTAGTAATTGCTACTCCTGTATTCACTCACTATCCACTCGCCAAAAAAGCCCTGGAAAATGGCAAACATGTGCTGATTGAAAAGCCCATGACCTCTTCCGTGGCTGAAGCTGAAGAATTGATCAACCTCGCTTCACAGAAGAATCTGCTTTTGATGGTTGACCACACCTTCTTATATACTGGAGCCATCCAGAAAATGAAGGAAATTATCGACAATCAGGTAATTGGCACTCCCCGCTATTTTGATTCAGCACGTATCAACCTTGGATTGTTCCAGCCGGATGTAAACGTACTTTGGGACCTTGCTCCGCATGATATTTCCATTCTCATCTATTTAATCAAGAAAGCACCATTCAGCATCAATGCCACCGGTGTTTCCCATACTCGCAACAATATCGAGAACATTGCCTACATGACGGTGAACTACGATTCTGAATTCATCGCCCACTTCAACTGTTCCTGGACCTCTCCCGTGAAAGTGCGCCAGACACTGATTGGCGGTGACAAGAAAATGATCGTGTACAATGACCTTGAACCTTCTGAAAAGGTAAAGATCTACGATACGGGATTCAACCACAAAACGGATGAAGACAGGAAGATGGTCATGGTGGATTACCGTACGGGTGATATATACATTCCCAAGCTTTCCCTCCAGGAAGCGCTGAGCGGTGTGGCCAATGATTTCATACAATCTATTATATCACAGATGGAACCCCTTGCAAATGCCTACCTTGGTATGAAAGTAGTCCAGATACTGGAAGCTTCTCAGGAGTCCATCAAGAACAATGGTAAGGAAGTTAAAATAAGATAAGTATGCAAACAGTCACCATTAATAACGATAAACAGAGCCTCAATAACGTAAACATGGGAGAAGGTGTGCGCATCTTCAACTTTGTGAACGCATATGGCTGCAGCATCGATGATAACAGCAAGGTGGGTGCTTTTGTAGAGATACAGAAAGGCGCTTCCATCGGCAAGAACTGCAAGATCTCCAGCCATACCTTTATCTGCGAAGGCGTGCATATAGAGGATAACTGTTTCATCGGCCATGGCGTTATGTTCACTAATGACCTTTTTCCCCGCGCAACTAATGAAGATGGTTCACAGCAAACGGATGCAGACTGGAAAGTGGTTGAGACACATGTAAAGAAAGGCGCTTCCATTGGCAGTAACGCTACCATTCTGTGTGGCATCACCATTGGTGAAGGCGCGTTAGTAGGAGCGGGAGCAGTGGTAACAAAAAATGTTCCGCCAAGGACCGTAGTGGCTGGCAATCCTGCCAAAGTGATCAAAACAATCTAACAACAGTAACAGTATAATACCCTGACAAAAAAGTATAATAACCCTAAAAACTAACAGTATATGAGCATTACAATGACTGATAAGAAGATACCCTGCCTTGATCTTAAGGGCCAGCACCAGCAGATCAAACATGAGATCTTTAAAGCTTTTGAAAAAGTATATGAGAAAACAGCTTTCACTGGTGGTCCTTTTGTAGAAGAATTTGAAAAGGACTTCGCTGAATTTTGCGGAACAAAATATGCTTTGGGATTGAATAACGGTACCACAGCGCTGCATCTCGCCATGCTTACACTGGGCATTGGAGCAGGAGATGAGGTAATTGTTCCGGCTAATACTTTTATCGCTACTGCCTGGGGCCCTACCCATGCTGGCGCTACTCCCGTATTTGTGGACTGTACTGCAGACACATGGGAGATAGATGTAACAAAAATTGAAGAAAAGATCACTCCAAGAACTAAAGCTATCATTGGCGTTCACCTCTATGGTCAGCCTTTTGATATTGCTGGTGTTGAAGCGATCTGCAAGAAGCATAATCTGAAATTCATTGAGGATGCTGCCCAGGCACAGGGAGCACGTTATAAAGGACAGAATGTAGGTGGCTTTGGCGAAATGGCAACCTTCAGCTTCTATCCTGGCAAGAACCTGGGAGCCTGTGGTGAAGGCGGTGGTATCACCACTAATAATGAAGCGTATGCAAAGAAGATCCAGAGCCTGCGCAGTCATGGAAGCGTGGTAAGATATTACCATGATGAAGTTGGTTACAACTACCGTATGGGCGGTCTGGAAGGAGCTTCTCTTACTATCAAATTAAAATACCTGGAAGGTTGGAATAACCGCAGGAGACATATTGCATCACGTTACCTGAACGAGATCACTAATCCTGCCATCAAAATGCAGGCTCAGCCTGAATGGGCTGATTCAGTATTTCACCTTTTTGTAGTAACAACTGAAGACAAGAATTCACTGGTTAAGCACCTTGAATCAAATGGCATTCAGCCAGCTTACCATTACCCTGTTCCCTGTCATATGCAAAAAGCATACGCACACCTGGGTCATAAGGAAGGCGATTTCCCTAATTCAGAATACCTGGCTTCCCATTGCTTATCGCTCCCCATGTTCGCTGAACTGAGCGAGGAAGATGTGAACCACGTAATTGAAGTCATCAACAAGTATTAATTATGTTGATAGATAAACTGGTTAAGCGGGTTGAAGCGCTTAACCTGAATCTGAAAGGCAAGACCGTACTTACTGAAGCTGCAAGTGGTGCTTATGTGGTAACTCCCATACTGGCCGCTCTTGCCGGTGCAAAAGTCTTTGCCTTTACAAGGACCAATCGTTATGGAACGATGGAGGAGATTTTTGACAATACCAGAAAGGTTATTGAAACGTATACCGGCAAACCCCTTGATATCACTTTCATTGATAAGATCACCAGGGATATCATTGCCCAGGCTGATATTATTACCAATAGCGGGCACCTTCGTCCGCTGAATGAAGAAATGCTGAAATACGCAAAGGATACTGTTGTGATTCCTTTAATGTACGAAGCCTGGGAATGGCGTGAGGCGGATATGGATATTCGTTATATCAGAAAGAGAGGATTTAAACTTGGCGCCACCAATGAACGGCATCCGGAAGTGGATGTGTTTAATTACCTCGGTGATATGGCTGTAAAGCAGATCTTCGATGCAGGCCTTTGTCCTTACAAGAACAAATTCATCCTGCTTTGTAATAATGATTTCGGTCCTTATATGGCCAAGGTGATCTCACGCGTTTGCGATGGCCTGGCTGTTATCGATAAAGACGAACATAAGGACAGGTACAAATTTGATAATGTAGATTTTATCGGTGGGTTTCCTCATATTACCATTCCTGAGAAGTATAAGGATGCTGAAGCGGTGATCTTCACTGCCTATCCTTTTGACCAGAACTGGATTGGAGATGACACACCCATTAAGTTGCAGGAATTGCAGGAGCAGATGAAAGATCCATTTGTGCTCAGGTACTGCGGTGATATTGATGAAGGAGTTTGCAGCAATAAAGGACTCCGGTTCTTCCCGGTTCATGTGCACAGTGGCCATATGGGCATTCTGCCATCAGCTATTGGCAATGATCCCATCATCCGCCTCCAGGCAGGCGGTTTGAAAGCCGGCGAGTTGTTATTGGCTAATGAAACTAAATATCAGGGCCTGACCCTGATGGAACCCATGTAATGGAACAGACCATGATCTCGATAAAAGGAATAAAAACAAGCCTGGTTCCGATAGAGGAATCTGATGCTGAAGCGATGATCAGGCTCAGGAATGACCCGGCCTATAACCGCTTTTTATTCCAGAGTACTCTTACTATGGAAGACCAGCGTAACTGGATCAGCAAGAACAAAAACAGGGAAGGTGCCTATAATTTTAAGGTGCTGGACCTGAATGGAGAGTTCAAAGGCACGATCTCGATCTATAATATTGAGAATAAAGCGGGTGAGTTTGGCCGTTATATTGTCACCAATCCGGTCAATGCCATTGAATCTGAGTACCTTTTAGTGAAGCTCTGCTTTGAGCAACTGGGAATGGAGAAGGTTTATTGCCAGACGAATATTGCCAATCGCTCTGTATGGAGCCAGCACCTGAAACTGGGTTTCAAAACGGTGGAAGAAAAAGAAGTGATTGTAGGTAGTGGAGAAGGTGTGACGGTGATTGCAGTGGTGCAGGAAATAACGAAGAACGATTTTGAGCAATTCGATTACAGTAAAATAATGCGACTTATCCAACATTTTTAAAGAAATGAAGTTACATCATACAGGATTTATTGTAGCGGATATTGACCAGTATGAAAAGAACATGCTGTTTGAAGAGAAGGTAAATGATGTGATTGATCCTGTGCAGAATGGCCGTCTTACCCTTTACAGGAATTTTGGAGATTCGTATATAGAACTGATCCAGCCGCTGAATGACCAGGCCTTTACGTATAATTTTTTACAAAAAAGCGGGAATAATTTTCATCACTTTTGTTATGAAATTGGATCCGAAGAAGAACTGAAGGCCGTAGTAGCAAAGAATAAACTGATCCTGGTTAAAGGTCCCATCCAGGCCATATTGTTTGATAACAGACCCGTTTATTTTTATTATTCAAGAAACAGGCAGGTAGTAGAATTTTTATTATAACAGACCATGAACATTTCGATCATATCAGATATTACTTTTGACCCGGTAGTTAAAAAGCTGAATGGAAGCAATGGCATTTCTGTGAAGCATTATGCCTACTCGGATAAAATTGTACCTGAATTATTAATGGCAGGGGGAAAGCTGGAAGGCACGGATATTTTGATCGTGCATTTCGACAGCTACTTCTTCCGTTATGCCGATTCTTATATCACCGAGATACTGGATGCTGTTCATAATCTTTCCGGTCAATTCACTGGAAATATCCTGGTATCAAATAACCTGTTCAATGGTCGGCATACCTCCGTATTAAAATCGAACGCAGGACAGCATGAGCAGGTATTGCTGGAGCAACAACCTGTTTTGCAAAAACTGCTGAACAGCAACAATATTTATTTCTACGATTTCAAGGCTATTGTAACTGAAATAGGATTACAGCATGCTTATAATTTCAAGCTGGGCTTTCTTTACCAGATGCCTTATACCAAGCCGATGCTTGAAGCATTGACTGTTGAACTGGAGAATTTCATACAGTTCCTCAGCCAGGCAGAAAAGAAGGCAATCTTCCTGGATTGCGATAATACCCTCTGGGGTGGTATTTTGGGTGAAGATGGAATGGAGGGCATTCAGTGCGACAGGAACGCGAAAGGTATTCTCTACTTCTATCTGCAGGAATTCCTGGTAGAAAAGAAAAGGGAAGGATTTATCCTCGGGCTTTGTTCCAAGAACAATGAAGCGGATGTGAAAGCTGCATTTGATGAATTGAACATGCCATTGAAATGGGATGATTTCCTGGTTAAAAAAGTAAACTGGACTAATAAGGCCGAGAACCTGAAACAGGCAGCTGAAGAATTGAGTTTGGGTCTTTCCTCCTTTATTTTTATTGACGATAATGAATTTGAGCTTCAGTCGATCAAAAGCCTGATACCTGAAGTAACTACTGTGAAGCTGACAGAAGTATATACCGATTTTCTCAGGCTGACCAACAATTATGTTTTCAAAAGAAAACGCCTGACAAAAGAAGACCTCGGTAAAACAGAACAATACTACGCGGAACAGAAGCGCAATGATGTGAAGGCATCGGTAGGTTCATTTGAAGACTATGTAAAGAGCCTGGAGATCAAAATGGATATAGGGGTAAATAATACCAATGAACTTCCACGCCTTTCCCAGCTCACCGAAAAGACCAATCAGTTCAATTTCAATAAAGAGATATTTACCATCCCACAACTGGAGAAATTCATTGCGGAGGGTAACCAGGTCTATTCACTAAAGGTTTCTGACAAGTTTGGCGATTATGGGCTGGTGGGTTTGATACTTATGGAACTGAAGGGGAATAAGGCAGTGATGCGCAATTTCCTGATGAGCTGTCGCGCCCTGGGCCGCCTGATCGAAAACGATTTTTATAACCATGTAAAGGCAGACCTGGCACAGCGGGGAGCTGAAATTTCAGGCGTCATGTTTAAGGAAACAGCCAAGAATGCACCGGCAAAGACATTTTACACAGCGTTACAAAAGGAATCACCGGAGCTGGTACACTAAAAAATACCGGTTTCTTTTATTATTTTTCTGAAGCATTATAATTATGAGTACTATCAATAAAGACGAAATTCTCGGAAAGGTTAAAGAAGTGTTCAAGGCAGCAATGGGAAACAATGTGGAAGTGGACATGAACACAGAGAAGCCAATGGTGGCAGAATGGGATTCTCTCAATCACCTGAACCTGGTGGTTGAGCTGGAAAGCACGTTCGGGCTTGACCTTTCGATGAAAGAAATTGAAGAACTGACCTCTGTCAAAAAGATTGTAGAAATTATATCGGCACGCACGGCATAATTGAAAATGCAGGCCAAACTAACACGTACCATGAACAAGATCAGTATCATAACACCATTCTTAAACGAAGCTGGCAACATCCCCAACCTTGTCAGCACCCTGAATAATTATTTTGTTGATAAGCCCTATCAGGTAGAGATGGTATTGGTAGACGATGGATCCACTGATAACTCCATCGAATTATTAAAAGAGCAGCAATTCGGTAATTACGAGGTCAAGGTATTAAAGCTTTCGAAGAATTATGGTGCACAGGCTGCTGTTCGCGCAGGTATTAAACATGCGACCGGTGATTACGTGATCTTTCTGCCTGCAGATATGCAGGATCCGCTGACCCTGATCGACAGAAGCTATGAAATTGTTACTGCCAAAAATGTAGATATCGTTTACGCCTTCCGCGAAACAACAGATAATTCCTGGTTTGAGACCCGGTTCTCCCAGTTCTACGCTTCTCTAATGCGGAAGTTTGTAGACAAGCGATTCCCGGGAAAAGGATTTGACATTGTATTCTGCAGCCGGAAAGCGAAAGGTAACCTGGATGCCAATATTGAACAGAACTCCTCCATTCAATTGCAGATATTAACGCTGGGATATAGTTCAGAAAGTATTTATTATGATAAAGCCCAGCGTAAAGTGGGCAAGTCCAAATGGACCATGTCCCGCAAGATCAAGCTGTTTATTGATTCATTTGTTGCGTTCTCATTTGCGCCTATAAGATTAGTTTCCATAGTCGGTATTTTATTTTTCGTATCAGGCATGATCTGGAACGTGTATATCATTCTCCGGAAATTGATCTGGGATGATCTTGCC
>Ga0136846_1229335_pt1 | contig 10979 bp, 14 predicted proteins | sample HopSoiMetagenom2_FD_96841 | JGI IMG/M metagenome (GOLD analysis project Ga0136846, IMG submission 96841) | Grasslands soil microbial communities from Hopland, California, USA - 2 Assembly 2016 (version 4) | ecosystem: Environmental > Terrestrial > Soil > Grasslands | place: USA: Hopland... | reverse complement strand
CGGCCGGGATGATCGCGAGGGCGACGCCGGAGCCGGCAGCAGCGTCGACGCACCGCTGCACCATGCCGTCACCGCCCCACACGATCACGAGGCCGGCGCCCCCCTTGATCGCTCGCGCCACCTGCTTGGTGGCGTACTTGCTCTTCGGGACCTCGTGCCACAGGGGCTCGCCGACGCCGGCGTCGGCGAGCGCCTTCCGCAGCTCCGGCAGTCCGTGACGACCGAGGCGCTTGCCGTTGTGGCCGACGACGGCGACCGACGTCATGCCGCCGCCCCCACCACGGATTGCTCGTCGGTGTGGCCGGGCTCCGCTACGGGCGGGAAGGCGCGGGCAGCGGTCCGGTCGGCCACGACGAGGCAGGCGACGCCGAGGACGGCGCCGGCGGCGACGTCGGTCGGATGGTGCATGCCGCGGTAGGCGCGCGCGAAGCCGACGACCAGCGGCATGGCGACCGCGATCACCCAGAGCACCACCCGTCCCGCCCAGGCCTGGATCCGGCGGTCGAGGATGAGGGCGATGCCGCAGTACAGGACGATGGTGGCGGTGATGTGGCCCGACGGGAAGCTGCCCGTGCTCGGCTCGGCGTTGAGCTTGTGCACCGCGGGACGGTCGCGGCCGACCGGGAACGTCACCGTCAGGAAGACGGCGAGCTCGAGGGGCAGGCCGACGGCGATGATCATGAGGTCGTGCCAACGTCGCTTGACCGCCAGCACGATCGATGCCGGGACGGCGACCGCGAGGATCTGGGGAGCGTCGGCCAGCCACGACGTGAAGCGGGTCACCTGGTTGAGCACGACCGTGCGATGGTGGGCGAGCCACACCTCGGCGTGATCGTCCCAGCGGCCGACCGGTCCGTGGAGGGCGACCTTCGTGAGCAGGAAGCCCATGGCGAGGAAGACGACGCTGAGGGCCCCATAGGCAGCGACGACTGACAGCACGACGGCTCGAGTCGACGACGTCGCCGGCGCGGTGGCCGAACCCCCAGGCACGCATCGGGCGTACCCCTGCACCCTGCGAGGTAGACCTCAACCGCCGGCAGCGACGAGAGGAGGGTCCATGCCTGTATCGATCGTGCCGGTGATCGCCGGGCTGTTGGCAGCCGTCATCGTCTGGGCCCTCGCCCGCTACGTGCCCAGGGCCGACCCGGTCGCGCCCAGGGTCTCGACGACGACCATCTCGGAGACGGTGGAGGCGTCGCCCCGCCTGCGGAGGATCCTCCGGCGCCGGCTGGACCCCACGCGCGCCACGGGAATGGCCCTGACGGCGGCACTGGCCCTGGTGGCGCTGGCAGTGGTGGGCGCCGGGCTGCTCCTGCTCATGGTTCGCCACAACGCCGGCTTCGCCCGCTGGGATCTGACCTTCGCCTCATGGGGCGCCAACCACGCGACGCCGGGCGCGGCCCAGTGGCTCCGGCGCGAGAGCCAGCTCGGTGGAACCCTGGTCGTCGTGAGCCTGGCGGCTGTTGTCGCGCTCGTCGAGCTCCGCCGGGTGCGCTCGTACCAGGTGCTCATGCTGTTGGTGGTCTCGGTCGGCGGGCAGTACCTGCTCGTGGCCATCGTCAAGGGCCTCGTCGATCGGGCCCGCCCCGCCATCGATCAGCTCACGGGGTTCTCCAGCACGTCGTTCCCCTCGGGACACGCCGCCGCGGCCGCCGCCGCCTACGCCACCTTTGCCCTCCTGCTCGGTCGCGGGCGGTCGCATCGGGCGAAGGTGCTGCTCGCTGCGGTCGCGGCGGGAATGGCGGTGATGGTCGCGTCGACGCGGGTCTTGCTCGGCGTGCACTGGTTCACCGACGTGCTCGCCGGCGTGATCACCGGCTGGGGCTGGTTCGCGTTGTGCTCGATCGCCTTCGGCGGCCGCCTGCTCCACTTCGGTGCGCCGGTCGAGACGGCGGAACAGGCGGCAGGCGTCCGTCCCGGCTGACCAACCGGGCGTGTCGCGTCAGGCTCGGCGTTCAGCGGTGCGTGCGACTGGGCAGGGTCGGTCCATGCTCACCTTGCTCCTGATCGTCCTGCTCATCCTGCTCCTCACCGGCGGCGGCTGGGGCTACTACGGCAGGCGCCGCCGGCTGTAGCCGGCAGCAGTCAGCGGAGCAGGCTGAGCATCGAGGCGCTCAGCGGCACGAGCAGCGCCAGGAGGAGCACGATCGCCACCGGTCGCCGCCAGCGCTGCACGTACTGACGCTACGGCGCCGGGACCGTCGGGCCTTGCATCCCATGGGGACCGGGTTGACCGGCCTAGCGTGACCGGCGTGAACAAATCAGAGCTCGTTGCATCCGTGGCGGAGAAGTCACAGCAGACAGCCACGGCGGTGGCCGCGGTCCTCGATGCCTTCGAGGCCGCTGTTGTCTCCTCCGTCGCCGGGGGCGACAAGGTGGTGCTGCCGGGATTCCTCAGCTTCGAGCGCGCCGAGCGCGCTGCTCGGACCGGTCGCAACCCCTCCACCGGCGAGACGATGAACATCGCCGCGGCGACCGTTCCCCGCATCAAGGCGGGCAAGGCCTTCCGGGACGCAGTGGCGCGCTAACCGGCGCCGCGTCGTCGCCGGTCGGTTACAACTGACCGGTGCCGTCAGGACCGCAGGCCCCCGAGGCCGTGCTCGAGCTCATCGAGGACGGCGCCGACATCATCGTCCCGATCGCCAGTGACGACCTCACCCGTGAGGCCACGGGGCTCGGCTACCTCTGACGCCGCGGGACCTTCGGCCCTAGTGGGCCCGGCCGACCGGTCGGTAGATAACCAGGGTGGCCATCGCTGAAGGTGCAGTCCCTGTGCGGCTCGGCGACCTCCGCGCAGTCGTCGGCCCTGCCGGCCACCGCCGGGACGACCGGCGTGCCTACCGGGACCTCGCCCGTGACGTCGCCCTCTACGCCGTCGCGGTGACGGGTGCGGTCCTCGCGCCGAATCCGGTGGTGCAGCTGGTGTTCGGCGCCGGCGCCGGCATCGCGGTCACCGCCCTGTTCGTGTGGGCCCATGACGCCGCCCACGGCGCCCTGTTCGGTGACGAGCGCAAGGGCCGGGTGCTCGGCACGCTCGCCATGCTGCCGTCGCTGCAGCCCTACCGCCTCTGGCAGCACGGACACAACCGGGTGCACCACGGGTTCACGTCGCTGGTGACCGTCGACTGGATCTGGCGCCCGTGGGACCCGACCACCTACGCCGCCGCATCGCCGCTCGCCCGACTCGGCTACCGCGTGGAGCGCAGTGCGGTCGGGTGCGGGTGGCACTACCTCCGGCGGGTGTGGTGGGACGGGATGGTTCGGTACCGGCCGGCGAGCACGAGCCAACGGCGAGATCGCCGGTTCTCCTGGTCGATCACCTCCGCCTGGGCCGTCGCCGCTGCCAGCGCGGCGTTCGTCGCCGGTGGCGGCTGGGCGGTGGCGGCCGCGGTCGTCGTGCCCTGGCTGGTCTTCACCTACGCCATCGCCTTCATCACCTATCTCCACCACACCCATCCGACCCGGCGGTTCTACGCCAGCCGCAGCACGTGGAACCCGGTGGAAGGGCACGTCACCGGATCGACGCTGATCGACGTGCCGCGGCCGGTTCGATGGCTGTTGCACGACATCTTCCTGCACACGCCCCACCACCTCGACACCCGCATCCCGTACTACCGATTGAGCGAGGCCTGGGAGAGCCTGCGCCCGGCCGTCGCCGGGCTCGACGTCCTTCACTATCGGCTGACCTCACAGCAGGTCCGGGTGACCTTCGCCGAGTGCCAGCTCTTCGACTACGCCGATGGGCGATGGCAGTCGTTCACCGCGCGGCGGTCGGCTGCACGGCCTGCTGGCCCGCTCGGGTCGCATGCCGCCTGGCGTGGGTGATCGCTGCCTCGAGGTCGTCGAAGACATGGCGCTCGTCGGCCAGCCGGTCGAGGGCGCCCACGGCGTGCAGCACCTGCCGGTGTGCGGGCCGTAGACCCTTGAGGAGCACGGTGATGCCGCGGTCCTCGAGCTCGGTCACGATCGCCCCCAGCGCCTGCGCCCCGGTGGCGTCGAGCACCTGGAGGTCGGGCATGCGGAGGATGACGACGCGGGTGTCGCTGACGTCGGTCAGCTCGGTCAAGAAGCGCTGGGCGGCGCCGAAGAACAGGGCGCCGTCGAGGCGGTAGGCGACGATGTGCTCGGCGAGCAGCTCGTGCTCACCGTCGTCGTCGACCTCGACCGGGATCGACGACGGTGTCGCGGCAGTGGCGAGGGCGATGCTGCGCAGGGCCAGCACGGCGGCGACGGCGACGCCGATCTCGATGGCCACGATGAGATCGAACGCGATGGTGGCCCCCGCGGTCAGGCCGAGGACGAGCGCGTCCGACCACGTGGCGCGGACGACAGCGGCGACGTTGTGCCGCTCCACCATGCGGACCGCCGTGACCATCAGCACGCCGGCGAGGGCTGCGATGGGGATCTTCGACACCGCCGGACCGGCGAACAGCACCACCAGGAGCAGGGCGACGGCGTGGATGGCAGCCGCCGCCCGGGTGCGGGCGCCGGCTCGCACGTTGACGGCGGTGCGGGCGATGGCGCCGGTCGCGGGCATGCCACCGAAGATCGGCGAGACCAGGTTGGCGAGGCCCTGCCCGAACAGCTCCCGATCGGAGTCGTGCCCGGGGCCATCGGACATCCCGTCGGCCACCTTGGCCGACAGGAGGCTCTCGATGGCGGCGAGGGCGGCAACCGCCATCGCCGCGCCGAACAGGTCGGTGATCCGACTGACGGCGAGGCCGGGAAGGTGGGGCGCGGGGAGCGATGACGGCAGGGCCCCGATGCGGCGCACGTCGAGATGGGCGAGCTGGGTCACCGCAGTGGCCCCACCGACGGCGAGGAGCGACGATGGCAACGAGCGATGCAGTCGGGGCGCCACCACCGTGACCGCGGCCGTCAGCAGGACGATGGCCAGGGCGGCGCCCTTGCCGGTGCCCGGGGCCCGCCACAGGGCACGGACGGCCACCGCCAAGGTGTTCTCCCCGGCCGGCTTGGCGACCCCGAGGGCGGACGGCACCTGTTGCAGGAAGATGATGACGGCGATCCCGACCGTGAAGCCTTCCATGACCGGCCAGGGGACGTACGCGAGGTAGCGGCCGGCCCGAAGAAGGGCGGCGACCACGATCAGGGCGCCGGCGATCAGCCCCACGGTGAAGACGGCGTCGACGCCGTAGCGGGCGACGATGGGAACCAGCACCACCGTCATGGCGCCGGTCGGGCCCGAGACCTGGACGTTCGAGCCTCCGAACACGGCGGCCACCAGGCCGGCCACGACCGCGGTGATGAGACCTGCCTGCGCCCCCATGCCGGTCGTGATGCCGAAGCCGAGGGCCAGCGGCAGGGCCACGACGGCGACGGTCAGCCCGGCGATCAGGTCGGCTCGCCAGCACCGGGGGAGTCCCTCGTAGTCGCGTGACCGGGGCAGCAGCCCGGTCACCCGCCCGAGGACTTCGTTCACCGTGTGGCGCGCAGGTCGCTCAGGAGATCGCTGGTCTCGGCGAGGGAGTTGATGAGAAGTTCCTTGGCCACTCGGAGGAGGTCGACGGCCGCCGGATCGCGGAGGGCGTAGATGACCGAGGACCCCTCCTTGCGGGAGGTCACGAGCCCGGCCCGGCGCAGCACGGCGAGCTGCTGGGAGAGATGGGAGAGCTCGATGCCGACCAGGGGCTGCAGCTCGCCGACCGCTCGCTCGCCGTCGGCGAGGACCTCGAGGGCCCGGATGCGGGCGGGGTGGGCAAGCGCCCTGAACAGCTCGGCCTTGATCTCCGAGAGCGGCCGGTTGGCAGCAGCTACAGCCGGGGTAGCTGCCCGATTTGGCACGGCGCCGACCCTAGACCTAACTTGATGAATCGATCAAGTGATCGAATGCAAGATTCCTTGGGGGGCGGACCCTGGAGGTTGGCTCGGTGACGACAACGGAAGCGGCCACCGGCGGCGGACGCGAGCATGTCGCGACAACATCCGGCGCCCAAATCGTCCCCATCTCCCTCGAGGCGGCCGAAGCGTTCCTCGACCGGGTCGGCGAGCGGGCCCCCGAGGAGATCTGGATGGCGGTCAGCGCCGTCCAGGACAACGGCCCGGTCATCGGTGTCGCCGTGCTGGGCGCCAGCCTCACGGATGAGGGCCGGGTCATGGTGGCGGTGGCGCCCGAGTGGCGGCGGCTGAAGGTCGGTAGCGACCTCATCAACGCGCTGGTCGACGAGGCCAGGCGACGTGGTGTGCGCCACTTTCGGATCAGCTACCCGGCGACGGCCACCACTGCCGACGCGTTCCTCCGCTCGTGCGGGCTGATGAGCGCCCGCCAGACGGTGAACGGCACCGTGACTGCCGTGCTGTTCCTCCCTCGCTGACCGTTCACTTCACGACGAGGGCGGTGACCATCCCGAACATGCCGTCCTCGCGCTCGGCGTGGGTGAGGATGTGGCAGTGCCAGGCCCACACGCCGGGGGCAGTGGCGTGGATGAGCACCGAGAAGCGCTCGCCCGGCGCCACGAGGATGGTGTCCTCGAGGTGGGGCACCTGCGGGTAGCCGTCCTTGGCGATGACGAGCTGGGGCACGCCGTGCAGGTGCATCGGGTGGATCATCAGGCCCTCGTTCATGTAGTCGACCTTGATCCAGTCGCCGAGCTTGGCGACGACCGGCGCCGTCGCCGGGAACGACTTGCCGTTGAGCGAGAAGCCGATGGTGCCGGCATCGTTGAGGATCATCGGGAAGTCCTGCGCCGGCTTGGGTGTCCCGGCCGGGAGCGTCATGTGGCCCACGTAGAAGGCGCCGAACAGGCCGTCGGGCACCTGGACCTGGCCGTTGTGGTGTGAGTGGTAGAGGCCGACCATGGGGACCTTCGGCGTGAAGTCGTAGGTGAAGGTCTCACCCGGCTTGACCGGGGGCTGGGTGATGTCCGGCACGCCGTCCATGGCGTTGGGCACGTCGATGCCGTGGAAGTGGATCACCGTCGACTGGTCCATCTTGTTGTGCAGCACGACCCGGACGTGGTCGCCGGGCTCGACCCGCAGGGTGGGGCCAGGGACGATCCCGTTGTAGGCCATGGCCTTCACGATCTTGCCCGGCTCGACCTCCCAGTCGACCTGGCTGGTGGTGAGGTCGAACTCCTTGGTGCCGTCGGCGAGCACCTTGGGGGCGAGGTCGGCGGCACCGACGCCCTTCGTGGCAGCCGGGAAGGCCTTGGTGCGGGCAGCCATGATGGCGTCCATCTGCTCGGCTGAGGTCCCGTGCGACATGCCCGGCATGGCCCCGCCCGGCATCACCGTCTCGGCGGTGCCAGCGGCCCCGATGTGCAACGTGCCGGTCATGCCCGACCCTTCGTGCCCAGGCACCTCGCAGATGATCGTGTAGTCGCCGGCCGCCAGGCTTGCCAGGTCGAGCGTGGCCGTCTTGGCCGGATCGATCATGGCGGTGTGCAGGGCGGTGCCCTTGACCGCAAGGTTGTGCTGGGTGCTCCCGCCGTTGGTGATCTGCAGCCGACCGCCAGCGCCGACGGTGACCGTCGAGGGTTCGATCTTGAACTCGCTGACCGTCACCGGCACCGTCTCGGTTGCCCCTCCCGCGATGGCCGCGATGCGGCGGGCGTCGTCGACCTTGCCGAAGCTCAAGCTGACGCCGAACACGGCCGCGAGCAGGGCGACGCACGCGATGGCGATTCCCACCAGGGCGAGGCCGTCGATGCGGTTGCGGGGCGTGACCGGGTCGACCTGGGTTTCCATGCGGTCGATCGTGGCCGTCGCCAGCCTGGGCCGAGTAGGGCGGTCGGTCACACGTGTAGGGACTTAGGACCTTCCTCGAACACGACGTCGACCTCGCCGACCGTGTGCCCGAGCGAGCTGAGCGCATCCAGCACGCGCACGCCGATGGCCTGGCGGGTCGACGGGTCGACCGTCGCCCCGGAGAAATGGACGGTGAGGTGGGGCCCGTCCCACGCCAAGGTGCAGGCGGTGGTGACCGGGTTGATCCTCGCCGCGGTGAGGAGCGGCTTGACGCGCCGCCGGACCTCCTCGATGAACGGATCCGTGCCCCGCTCGCGTCGCATGGGAGCAGCATCCGGCTGCCCTCGCCGAGTCACCTAGGGCAGAAGGTCCTCTCCCTCCGGCCGAGCGACCCCTGGGATCGGGGTCAGGTCGTCGGGTGCTTCCGCTCGGAGAGGCGGGCCGCGTAGGCGGCAGCCTCGGTCCGCCGGCTCATGCCCAGCTTCGCCAGCAGGTTCGAGACGTAGTTCTTCACCGTCTTCTCGGCCAGGTACATACGCTCACCGATCTGGCGGTTGGTGAGCCCTTCGCCGATGAGGTCGAGGATGCGGCGCTCCTGGGGCGAGAGGCCCGACAGCTCGTCACTGTCGTCGGGCTTGGCGCGGAGCCGCTCGAGCACCTTGGCGGTGAGCGCCGGATCGAGCAGTGACTCGCCCGTTGCCACCCGGCGGATGCCTTCGACCAGATCGCTGCCCTTCACCTGCTTGAGGACGTAGCCGGCGGCCCCGGCCATGATGGCGCTGAACAACGCTTCGTCGTCGGCGAATGAGGTGAGCATCACGCACTGCACCTCCGGGTGCCGCGAGCGGATCTCCCGGCACACCTCCACCCCGTCCCCATCCGGGAGCCGCACGTCGAGCACGGCGACGTCGGGCTGCGTGGCCGGCACCCGGGCGAGCGCCTCCTCGGCGGTGCCGGCTTCGCCGACAACGGTCAGGTCGTCCTCGGCCTCGAGCAGGTCCCGCAACCCGCGCCGCACCACCTCGTGATCGTCGAGAAGGAACACCCGCACGGCCATGGGACGACAGTCTGGCCGGGATGGGCGGGTGTGGGCGGCACGGGTTCCCTAAGGTTGGTTGGTGCCCGATCTGGCCGGACCGCGCAGCCTCCGTCACCTGCTCGACGCGGTGATGTCGATCGGCGCCGATCTCGACCTGCCGGCCATGCTCCGTCGCATCGTCGAGGCGGCTGCCGACCTGGTCGATGCCAAGTACGCCGCCCTCGGCGTGCTCAACGAGGCCGGCACCGGCCTGGCCCAGTTCCTCACGGTGGGGCTCGACGATGAGACCCACCGGGCCATTGGCGATCTTCCCGAGGGTCACGGCATCCTCGGGCTGCTCATCGTCGATCCCAAGCCCATCCGGCTGCCCGACCTCCACGAGCACCCCGACAGCTTCGGCTTCCCGCCGAACCATCCGCCGATGAGCTCGTTCCTCGGTGTGCCCATCGTGCTGCGCGACCAGGTGTACGGGAACTTGTACTTGACCGAGAAGACCACGGCCGAGGTGTTCAGCGATGTCGACGAGCAACTGGTGGTCGCGCTGGCGTCAGCGGCGGCCGTGGCGATCGACAACGCCCGGCTGCATGCTCGTGTCCAGGAGCTGAATCTCCTCGAGGATCGGGAGCGAATCGCCCGCGACCTCCACGACACGGTGATCCAGCGGCTCTTCGCCACCGGCTTGTCGCTCCAGGGCACCCTCCGGCTGGCGCAGTCGCCAGAGGTGGTGCAGCGCATCGAATCGGCGGTGGAGGACCTCGATGTCACCGTTCGTCACATACGAACTGCCATCTTCGGGCTCGAGGCGTCTCGCTCGACGGTGGACGAGGGTGTCCGGAGTCATCTGCTCGCCATCACGCGGGAGGCGGCGCGAACCCTCGGCTATGAGCCCGAGGTCCTCTTCGCCGGCCCGGTGGACGCCGAGGTGTCCGACCAGGTGGGTGACGACCTGCTGGCCACCCTGCGGGAGGCGCTGAGCAACGTGGCCCGCCACGCCCGGGCCAGTTCGGTCGAGGTCGAGGTTCGGGTGGAGGCCGGTGAGGTGGTGCTCCGAGTGGCCGACGACGGCGTGGGACCGCCGCCGAGCGACGCCGCTCGGGGGAACGGCCTACCGAACATGGAGCGCCGCGCCGCCCTGCATGGCGGCGGCATCACGCTCAGGCCGGGCGCGGCGGGTGGAAGCGTGTTGGAGTGGCGGGTGCCGTGCCGGGCAGCGACCCCTTCAGCGGCGACGACCTGAGATCAACTCGGTCGACACCTCGACGAACCGGCCTCCACCCGTCCAGCGCCGCCCGATGGCGAGCACGGCCTCGTCGATGGCCTCCTCGTCGACGAGCTCGGTCGCCCGACCAGTGATCACCACGCTCCAGCGAGGGCCGCAGCCGTGGCCGACGTTGTCGACCTCGAAGGCGACCACGGTCTCGGCCCGCATGGCGGTGTCGAGCGAGCTCCCGGGTGAGGTCTGGAAGACGATGTGGTCTTCGACCAGGGCATAGTCGACGGGAAGGATCACCGGCAATGCGCCCGAGGTGAACCCGACCCGCCCGATGCCCTGGGACCGGAGGAGGGCGAGGCAGTCGGGCCGTTCGAGGATCTCGAGGCCGTTGCGGTCGACGGTCATCCCTACATCATCCACGTCGGGACAACGAACGCAGTAGGGACCATGGTCACAAGATCGCGCCAGCGTCGGGTCAGCGCGGGCGGCTCAGTGGCCTCGGTGACGTACGAGCGGTGAAGACCACGACGGCAACGAGCGGAGGGACCTTCGGCCCTGGGCCGCTCGTGGCCGATCTTGGTTGGATGCAGCAAGGAAGACGCCGATCGCAAGGAACCTCGATGCCGTCGATCAACTCAGTCGCCCTGACCTCGTTCACGGTCCGAGGTGGCTCGAGCGCGGTTGGGGCATCGATCATCGAGGTGTCGGGCCCGCTCACCGCCACTGCCGTCGCCGGCTTCCGGGTTCTGCTCCGGCAGTTCGTCGGAGACCCCTGTGTCACGATCGATCTCAGTCGCTGCACCGAGATCGATGGGCCCGGCACGGATGCCCTGGCGAGCATCGTCTCCCGCGTCCGCGCCGCCGGCGGTGTCGCCGCTGTGGTCGGTGAGACGGGGGCGGTCGAACTGGTCTTGCGCACCTCCGGCGTGCTCGAGGCCATTCGGCGCCCGGCGTTGCCGGGGATGTTGCCCATGCCGACCTCGGCCAGCATCGCCGGATGAGCCGTCTCTCGAAGGGCTTCAT
>Ga0136846_1208173_pt1 | contig 10979 bp, 10 predicted proteins | sample HopSoiMetagenom2_FD_96841 | JGI IMG/M metagenome (GOLD analysis project Ga0136846, IMG submission 96841) | Grasslands soil microbial communities from Hopland, California, USA - 2 Assembly 2016 (version 4) | ecosystem: Environmental > Terrestrial > Soil > Grasslands | place: USA: Hopland... | reverse complement strand
TTTCGCGTCCAGGTCGGCCAGCAGGGCATCGATCGACGCGGCATTGCCGACATCGAGGACGGCGCCCCGACCGTTGCTTCCAAGCCACGATGAAATGCCGGCGGCACCCGATTCGCTGGTCGCCGTGCCGATCACCCTGGCGCCGGCCCCCGCCAACGCCTTGGCGATGGCCTGACCGATTCCGCGGGAAGCGCCCGTGACGAGCGCGATGTCATTCTGGAGCATGGAGTTCCTACTCAGGCTGCGGCCGCGGCGCTCGCGGCCTCGAAGGATTCGGGAGATTCGAGCGCGAAAGTCTGCGTGTCGCCCCCGCGCGTGATGCGTTTGACCAGGCCTGCGAGCACGCCGCCCGGACCACATTCGATGATGATCTTCGCGCCGCCCGCAGTCAGCGCCGCGGTCGTCGTAGTCCAACGCACCGGGCTGGACAATTGCCTGACGAGCAACTGGCGGATGTCGGCCGGATCGCGATGCTCTTGCGCATCGACCGCGCTCAGATAGCGGATCGACGGCGCCTTGAGCTCGATGCCCGCGAGTTTCTGCGCGAACTTTTCACCCGCCGGCTTCATGAGACTGCTGTGCGAGGGCACGCTGACCGGCAGCTCGAGCGCACGCTTCGCGCCGCGGCCCTTCGCCATTTCGATGGCGCGCAACACGGCCGCGCGTTCGCCGGCGATAACGACCTGGCCGGACGAATTGAAGTTCACCGCTTCGACGACGCCACCCGCGGCCGCCGCTTCCGCACACACCGCGACGACGTCCGGATCTTCGAGGCCTAACAAGGCGGCCATCGCTCCCGTGCCGGCGGGAACCGCCTGCTGCATGACCTGCCCGCGGTAACGCACGAGATCGACGCACTCACCGAAGTCGATGACGCCAGCCGCGACCAGTGCCGTGAACTCACCGAGGCTGTGGCCTGTGACGATCGCGGGTTCGGGACCCTTGCGTTCGCGCCACAGGCGCAGCGTCGCGACGCCGGCCGCGAGCATCGCCGGTTGCGTGCGCTCGGTGGCATTGAGCTCATCCGCCGGCCCCTGCGACACGAGCTGCCAGAGATCGTAGCCGAGCACTTTCGACGCGTCGTCGAAGGTGGCGCGCACGACCGGCGACTGATCCGCGAGCTTCGCGAGCATGCCGACCGACTGCGAACCCTGACCGGGGAATACGAATGCCAGTGAGTTGTTTGACATGGCCGCGCAGTATAGCCGCTCGTCGCGGACGTGCTCCGTCAGCGGCCCGGGTTCGAGCGCAGGAAGATCGCGAGTGCGATTCCACCGACAGCGCCGTAGAGGTGCGCATCCACGATGGTGTTGCCCGAGCTCGAGAACGGCAGCGCACCCGCGAGCTGCTCGTACGCGAGCTTCACGACGATGAACGTCGCGAGAATCCAGCCGTCGAGGTCACGGCGTCGCAGGTGCGCGAGCGTTCCGGCCGTCATCACGCCGTGCAGCGAGCCCGAGGCACCCACGTATTTCGTGACGCCCGGATCCCACAGCCAGAGCCCGGCGCTGATACACAGCGACGAGAACAGATAGATAGCCAGCCAGCGCAGCGGCGAATAATCGCGCGCGAACAGCGCCCACATGAGCACCAGCCCCATGCCGTTGAGCGTGGCGTGGGCCGCATCGAGGTGGACGAAGTGGGCGGTCAGCGCCCGCCACCATTCACCGGCGGCCAGTGCCGGGCGGTCGTACCCCAGTGCGTTCCGCACCGGGTCGCCTCCCGTTTCGAGCAGCGCCAGCAGCGCGCAGACGGCCAGCAACGCGAGTCCGTAGGCCCGGTCGCAGTTCAGCGACTGGAGCAATCCTTCGCGGCGTGGGGATAACCCGGACGGGGGGCCTTCAGCGTTCATTTGCTATCATCCGCCACCGCTTCACCCGATGGGGAATTCATGGATTCTCGGAAATTTCGCCACGCCGCCCGCGGCTTCACGCTCATCGAGATCATGGTGGTCGTGGTCATCATCGGCCTGCTGGCGGCGTTCATCCTGCCCAATGTGTTCGGCAACGTCGAGAAGGCGCAGGTGGCCAAGGTCAAGGGTGACATCCAGGGCATCGAAACGGCGCTCACGATGTACAAGCTCGACAACTTCAAGTATCCGAGCACGGATCTCGGCCTCGCGGCCCTCGTGCAGAAGCCGAACGATCCGACCGTGCGCAACTGGCGCGAAGGCGGCTACATCAAGCGCGTCAGCAAGGATCCATGGGGCAATCCCTATCAGTACGTGTATCCGGGGACGCACGGCCAGGAATACGACCTCTATTCGTTCGGTGCCGACAGCCAGGAAGGCGGCGAAGGCACCAACGCCGACATCGGCAACTGGAATATCGAGCAGTGATTCGGTGCGCGCCGCGTCGTTCCACAACCGCGGCCGCCGGCTCTACGGCTTCACGTTAATCGAGCTCGCGATCGTCGCGTTCATCATCGCATTGATGGCCGCGGTCGCCATCGTGCAGATCGGCGGGTCACGGCACGATGAGGAACTGGTGAAGGAAGCCGAGCGTCTCGACGCCCTCCTCGACTACGCGCGCGAGCAGGCGGAGCTCCAGACGCGCGACTACGGCCTGCTCGTGAGCCGCACCGGTTACACGTTCGTCGTATACGACGTCATCGCCGACCAGTGGCGTGTCGCGCAGGAAGACGACGCCTTGCGCGAGCGCAAGTTTCCGGAAGGCATCACGCCGCTCATGGTCATCGAAGGTCGCACCATCGTGCTCGACAAGAAGCGTGATGCCGACAAGAAAAAAGGCATACAGGACTTCACGCCGCAGATCATGGTGTTCGCAAACGGCGATCTGACCTCGTTCGAGCTGACACTCGAGCGCAGCCCCGAGAGCGCGAGCATCTACACAGATGAGCAGACGAACATCAAGTTGCTGCGGCCGGGTGAAGTCAAGGAAGCGCGCGCCCCGGTCCGGACTGCTCGCCAGTGAGAGTCATGACGAAAGCCGTCGGTTTCACGCTGCTCGAAGTGCTCATCGCACTCGCGATCGTGGCGCTCGCGGTCGGCGCACTGCTTGGCACCGTCACCTCTTCCGCCAGCAACGTCATCTACCTCAAGGACAAGACGCTCGCGCAGTGGGTGGCGCTCAATCGGCTCACCGAGATACGCATCGCGCAGGTGATGCCCGACAAGGGGCGACGCACCGGCTTCACCGAGATGGCCGGCCAGAAGTGGCAGTGGGAATCGGAAGTCATCGAGCTGCCGGTCAAGGGCCTGTTCCGCATCGAGGTGCACGCACGGCCGACGGGCGAAAACGCCGATGACAACAAGACGATCACGAAAGAGACCGCGCAGAAGGAACCGGAGAGCAAATCCGGGGGCAGCGAGCTCGACAAGCTCTCGTGGACCGCGTCTGCGGTCGGCGTGGTGGGTACGTCGCGGTCCGCGGTGCGCGAGGCGATCGCCGCCGAATATGGTCGCGAACCGCAGTCCGGAACGCCGGGCAACCCCAACAATCCCGGCGGCCCGAACCCGGGCGGCCCGAAGGTGCCCGGCGCGCCGGGTCAGCAACCCGTGAACCCCGGAGGCGGCGTCGGCACGCCGGATCGCTGATGCGTCGCGCAGGGTTCACGCTCATCGAGGTCATGATCGCGATGTTCATCGCCGCGATCATGCTCGCGCTCGGCTACAGCGCGATCAACCAGGCAGCCCGGGACAAGGGCACGCTCGAAACCTCCCAAGCTCGCATCACGGAGATCCAGCGTGGCATGCGCGTGGTCGCGCAGGACTTCGCGCAGATGGTGGGGCGTACGGCGCGAGACACGGATGGCGGCGGCAACATCGAGCCGGCGGTGGTCGCGACCAACAAGGACAACACCATCATCACGTTCACGCGCGCCGGCTGGAGCAATCCGGCGGGCATCCAGCGGCCGGCCGAGCAGCGCGTGCGCTATCGCTTTTCGGACGCGTCTCTGATCCGTGACTACTGGCTGTCCGTCGACCCGGCGCTGAACATCGAGCCGCGCCAGCGCATCCTGCTGACGAAGGTGAAATCGGTGCAACTGCGGTTCCTCGATCCGACTTCACGCAACTGGCGCGAGGATTGGCCGGCCAACACCGCGTCGGGTCCGGTGAACGCGGCCAACATCGATCAACTGCTGCGCACGCGTCCGATGGCCATCGAAGTCACCATCGTGCTCGAGGACTGGGGCCGCATCGTGCGACTGTTCGAGATCCCGACGTGAGACGGCGCCCACAACGCGGCGTGGCGCTGCTGGTCGCCATCATCCTGTTCGCGCTGGCGACCACGATGGCGGCGGCCATCACGTACAGCAAGGCGATGGCCGCGCGCCGCGCGGCCGCCACGTTCACGATGGAAGAATCGCTGCAGGCGACCATGGCGGCGGAGGCGCTCGCGGCGATCGTCCTCGAGAACGATGCCGACAAGCCGCAGACCAGTCTCGATCAGGACTGGGCCCAGCCGCTCGGACCGGTCGAGATCGAGGGCACCGACATCTGGATCCAGGCACAGGTCGAGGACATCTCGGGCAGGTTCAACCTCAATAGCGTCGTGACGCTCGATCCCCAGGGCTCCGGCACGTATGTCGAAAACCTGCCGCAGGTGGCGCGCTTCCGGACTCTGCTGCACGACCTCAACATCGAGGATCGTTACGCCGACCTGCTGGTCGACTGGATAGACACGGACATCGCGCCCGGCTCGCAGGGCGGCGAAGATACGCTGTATCTCTCGCAGAACCCGCCGTACCGGCCGCCCAACACGTTCATCACGCACCCGTCCGAGCTGCTCGCGCTGCCCGGATTCGGCGCGGAGCGCTTCAAGAAGATCGCCCCTTATGTCACCGCGCTGCCGCTCGACGCCCTGCTCAATGTCTGTACGGCACCCAAGCTGATGCTCGACGTGACCAAGAACGATCCGTCGAACCAGGACGAGTACACCAATTCGCCCACCCTCGATGACGATCGGAAGAAGGGGTGCGCGCCGACGCTGCCCAACTATCTCACCGGTTTCTCGTCGCAAACACTGCAAGAGGATGCCCGACTGCGCACCGTCGACAAGTCCAGCTGGTTTCGCCTGCGGACGAACGTGCGTGTTGGCACTGCCGAGTTCGTTATATACAGTGTCCTCTTCCGGGAACCAGGCAAGAAGACGCGCGTCGTACAGCGCAGCTTCGGAAGCGAATGAGACGATGAGCGAGTCGCTGATCATTCATCTGCGCGATGGCGCGGCACCCCAATGGCTGGTGTGCAACGACGATGGCCAGGTCATCGTCAATGCCGTGTCGGGCGAGCTCGCCCAGGCCACCGCCATGAGTACCGGGCGGCGCGTGGCGGTGATCGTGCCCGCCTCCGAGGCTTTGATCACCGACAGCGATGCACCTGCGAAGAGCGCTGCGAAGCTCGCGCTGGTGGTGCCATTCGCGCTCGAGGAACGCGTCGCGGACGAGATCGAGAACCTGCACTTCGCGATCGGCGGGCGCAGCGCGGCCGGTGCGCGCGTACCCGTCGTCGTCGTGAAACGCGAGCGCGTCGAAGCCTGGCTCGCCGAGCTGACCGCGGCGGGCATCGTGCCGTCGGCTATCTACTCTGCCGCCTCGCTGCTGCCCTCCATGCCCGGCCAGATGATTGCGCTGCTCGACGGCGACACGCTCATCGTGCGCATCGGCGACGCGCCCGCGCTCGTCCTGCCCACCCTCTCCATCGCCGATGCGTTCGAGATGGCGCTCGCAACCCAGCAGTCCCAGGTCGCGGGCCTCGAGCCTGCGCCGCTCGGACTGTTGCTCTATACCGGCCAGGAAGAATGGCAGGCGCAGCAGGATGCGGTCGACGCACTGCGCGAACGCTTCACCGGTGTGAAAGTGCAGCTGCTGCCGTCCTGCCCGATCGCGGTGCTCGCGCCCGCCGCTGCCGCGGGCGACGCCGTCAACCTGCTGCAGGGCGCGCTCGCGATCTCCTCGCCAGCGCAGGCCCGGTGGCAGTCGTGGCGGCTCGCCGCAATGCTGGCCGGCGCCTTCGTCCTGCTGCACATCGGCGCGCGCTGGTTCGAGCTCACGCGCCTTCAGAAGAACGAGACGGCGCTCGACGCGAGCATCGAAGATGCCTTCCACACCGCGATGCCCGGTCAGCAGAATGCGACCAACGCGCGGCGTCGCGTCGAGCAGCGGCTGGCCGAAGTGCGCAGCGGTGGCGGTGGAACGCTGCTGCCGGCGCTGTCCGCGCTCGCCACGGCACGCACCGCCGCGCCCGCCGTCAACGTCGAGGGAATCACGTTCCGTGACGGCACGCTCCAACTGCGCATCAGTGCGCCGGACGCGGCGAGCCTCGACGCCATCGGTCAGCATCTGCGCGCCGCGCAGTGGCAGGCCGACATCCTCGGTGGCAGCGCGAACGGCGATTCATACCGCGGCAGCATGCAGATCAAGAAGGCCGGCGCCTGATGCGCGAGTGGCTCGACAATCTCAGCGAGCGGGATCGCAAGATCGTGACGTTCGGCGGCCCTGTCGTCCTGGTGCTCGTGCTCCTCGGCATCATCGTGCCGCTCAATCGCAACATCACGTCGGCGCGCGAGCGCGTCGCACGCAAGCAAGGCGACCTGCAATTCATCCAGGGTGTCGCCCCGCAGCTCGCCTCGGCGGGTCCGTCGTCCGGCGCCGCGGCCTCGGGCGAATCCCTCGTGGTGCTGATCGACAGCTCCGCGCGCGAGAGCGGCCTCGGCAAGTCGCTGACCAGCAGCCAGCCCACCGGCGACAAGGGACTGCGCGTGCGCCTCGACCACGTTTCATTCGACGCGATGGTCGCCTGGCTCGCGCGGCTTTCGCAGCAGCATGGCGTGCGCGTGGAATCCGCGGAGATCGAAACCGCCGGCGAAGCCGGCCTGGTGAACGCCGGTCTCGTGCTCAAGGCCGGTTGAAGTGACGCGCGGTAGATTGGCGCTCACGATCTTCGCGGGCCTCGCCGTCTTCCTCGTCGTACTCTTCTTCTATCTGCCTGCGAGCTGGTTCCGTTCGTACCTGCCGCCGCAGCTCGCGTGCGCGGAGATCGGCGGCTCGGTGTGGGGCGGCGAATGCCTGGGGCTCAGCGTGCTGGGCGCGAAGCTCGGCGACGCCACGTGGGACCTCGCGGCGACGGGCGCATTGCGCGGTCGCCTGGTCGGTGACGTCGACGTGCGCGGCGCCCTCGCCCACGCGCGCGCGGATCTCGACCTTTCGTTCGGCGGCGCGGGTGATCTGCGCAACGTGCAGGCGCAGTTCCCGCTCGATCCCGGGTTCGTCCCACAGTTTCCGGCCGATCGCCGCGGCCTGATATCCGTCGACCTCAAACACGCCGTGATCGCCGGGCAGGCGGTCAAACAGCTCGAGGGAACGATCGAGCTGCGCGACTTTCGCGAGATCACGCCACGTCTCATGGAGCTGGGCTCCTATCGGGCGACCTTCGATGGGAAGACCCAGCCCGACGGCAGCCTGCGCGGGCAGGTGAACGACATCGGCGGGCCATTCCGCGTCGAAGGGACGCTCGTGCTCACGCCGCCCAACCAGTACGTGTTCCAGGGCAACATCACCGGCCGCACGGCCGATGCCGAGCGCCTGATCCGCGAGGCGATTCCTTACGCGCGACCCGATGCGTCGGGCCGCAGCGAGCTCGATCTGGAAGGCACTTACTGACTCACGTCGACTTCGCGCCACGCCGACAGCAGCGGAAAGTACAGGCCGGCGCGCACCGGCTCCGGGCCGAGCTCGCGTGCCAGGTGAGCATAGCGGCGCATCTGCGCCGCATAGCGCAGCGCCTGGTCGTCGAGGAATCCTTCGAGGTTTCCGCCTTCGTGCGGACTGGTCTTGAAGTCGACGATCCAGCGCGTGCCGTCGCGATCGACGAACGTGCGATCGATCACCGCATTCACGATGTCTCCGCCCCGCAATCCCGTGAGCGCGAGCTCCGACTGCGCGTCGCGATGCGACGCATCGAACAGCCAGCGACCCTTGGGGTCCTCGAGCGTCGCACGCAACGCGGCGAGCGCGCGTTCGGTCCCGGCGCGTGCCGCGACGGCTTCCACACCCAGGGCAGCGAGGCGCGATTCGAGTCGTGGCGCGAGCCGCGCCAGCTCCGCGACGGCGGGTAGTTGGCCGGATCCGAACCGTTCCAGCGCCTCGTGTACCACGGTGCCGACGCGGCGTGCGGTCTGCCTGACCCACGAAAATTCGATGTCCTCCTCGTCGCCCGCGACGGGCAGCAACTCGCCGCGAGCGACTACATCCGGCGGCGTCACGATCGGTGCTGGCGTCGCTCGCAGGCGGCGTCGCGTCTGGACGGTCACGGGCTCGATGTTCTCGACGGAGGCATCGTCGCCCACCATCGGAAACGCGTGCATGTCGGCGCCCAGCGCCGGCCACAGGTTGTGCAGCAGCGTGCCGGTGCGCGGAAAGTATTCGCGCACGCCGGCGCTGTCGCGGGAATTCGGATGGACGAACACGTGCAGCGACCGCTTGGCACGCGTCAACGCGACGTATGCCTGGCGCGTGCGTTCGGCGCGCTCGCGCTCCCGGAGCAGCAGGCGCAGGTATTCGTTGATCGCGTCGTCGTCACCCGCATCGTCGTCGCCGCGCACCCGGATCGGTGCCATCAGCAAATGGTCGCCGCCCTGCTCGCGCGGGATCTCGAGCCAGTTCAACAGTCGCGATTCGCTGCCGCGCGTGGCGCGGCCCACGCCGACCACGAACACGTGATCGAACTCCAGGCCCTTCGCGCCGTGGATCGTCATCAACGATACGGCTCCGGGCTGCGCCGGGTCTTCGGCGTACAACCGGTTCATGAGACGCGTGAGATCCGGCGGCCGCCCGCGCAACCGCTTGCGATCTTCCTCGTCGAGGGCTGCGAGGAAGCGGCGCGCGTGTGCGAGCTCGGCCGGCTGCGCATACGCGGACGGGCCGTCGAGCGCGAGCCACACGCGTTCGACGAGGTGCGCGCGCGCCTCGCGTTCGCGCCCGCTCCAGCCGGCGAGCAGCACGGGCCGCGCGCGCATCAGGCGCGCGTTGCCATCCGGCGAGAGGCCGGGAATCTCCCCGAGCAACGCGCCCGTGATCGGCGCATCGCCGGCGGCCTCGCTGACGCGCGTGAGATCCGGCAGCGACAGCCCGACGAACGGGGCGCGCAGCACGGCGAGCCACGCGACCCGATCCAGCGGCGAATCGAGCGCGCGCGCCAGCGCTTCGAGGTCGCGCACCACGGGCACGTCGGCCAGCGGTTCGAGATTGACGCCGATGAATGGCACGTCCCGTGACGCGAGCGCCGCGCGGATCCCGCGCAGGTGCGCGCGCGTGCTCGCGAGCACGGCGACGCTCTCGTCCGGCCGCGTTCGCCGGAGCGCCGCGATCAGGTCGCCGACCGCATCGCTCTCCGCGCGCGCGGCATCGTGGCCCGCGACGCGATGGATGCACGGCTCACCCTGGAGGTTGGTGCGCGCGGCGACGCTCGCGAGATGCCGTACGGCGCTGCGGCGCACGTCGTCGGCGAGCGGGAAGACACGCGCGAACGTCTGATTGCACCAGTCGACGAGCGACGGCGCCGAGCGGAAATTGCGGCGCAGCTCGAGCGGCTCCAGCGCGACCGTCGGCAGGCCCGCAGCGCGCACGGTGGAGAATCGCCCGACTTCGGCATTGCGGAAGCCGTAGATGGATTGCATCGGATCGCCGACGAGGAACAGCGTATTGCCGTCACCCGGCGACCATTCGCGTGTCAGCGTTCGCAGCAGGTCGTACTGCTCGCGCGACGTGTCCTGGAATTCGTCGACAAGAATGTGAGTGAGCCGCGTGCCCAGCCGCTCCGCGAGCGGCGTCGGGCTGGAGTCCTCGGTCAACGCCTGGCGCGCCGCGCCCGCGATCTGCGTGTGGTCGCACTCGCCGTAGACGTCGAACAGCCGCGTGAGCTCCTGCGCGGCGAGCAACAGCAGGCGCGCGAGTGCGTCGAGCGCGCCCCGCTCGCGCTCGGGCACGGTGGTCGGGGGCAGCGAGCGGATCGTCGCGAGCGCGGCCAGGCGCTCCGGGGCGAGCACGACGAGCGCTTCCAGCCAGTCATCGCGCAACACCCTGGCGCGCGCATCGTCGGCCGGGAAGCCCTCGTTGCGCGTGAGACGGCGCCGCGCGGCGTTCTCCTTCGTCAGGGCCAGCGCCGCGATGCCACGCCAGCGCGGCAGATCTTCCACGGTCGCGACCAGGGCGTGCGTCGCCTCGCGCCAGTTCGCGATGTCCGGCTCGCGCTCCGAATCGACGTGTTGCGCGGCAAAGCGCGCGAGCGCACACGCCTGGAGCAGGAAGTCCGCGGGTAGTTGGGCCGCCGCCTGCGCGAGCTCGTCGGTCACGATCTCGAGCAGGCTCTGCTCGATGCGCGGCACCAGCGCTTCGCCCGAGAGCTGCGGCAGGTTCGGCAGCCACTCGGAGCGGCGTGGCAACATCTCGGCGATCAGGCGCTCGAGGTGCGACCACTGGTCGTCGATGCGCCGCAGGATGCGCTCGAAGGCCGGCCGGAACTCCGGGTCCTCCTCGGCGAGCTGCAGCGTCTCGCGCGCCGCTGCGAGGTAGAGATCCCCCGGTTCGTCGGCGACCGTGCGGCCGAACCCGCTGCGCGACGTGATCGGCATCGCATTCGCCAGGTAGCCGTTGAAAGAATCGATCGTCTGGATGCGCAGCCGCGCCGCGCTCTCGTCGAGTCCCCAGCCGCGCTGTTCCGCCCGGGCGCGCGCCGCGCGGGCGAGATCGAGCGTCAGCTGGTCGGCCGGCGAGCGCACCGCGATGTCGCCCGCGAGCGCCCTCTGCACGCGTTCGCGCATCTCGCCGGCAGCCTTGCGCGTGAAGGTGATGGCGAGGACCTGTTCCGGCTCGTCGACGCCCGCGAGCAGCTTGAGGTAGCGCTGCGTGAGCACCGTCGTCTTGCCCGAGCCGGCCGGCGCCTGGACGATGAAGGAGCGTCGCGGGTAGAGGGCGGCTTCGCGGGCGGCGGCGTCGGCGACGGGCGTGGTGTTCTTCAA
>Ga0136846_1235868_pt1 | contig 10980 bp, 9 predicted proteins | sample HopSoiMetagenom2_FD_96841 | JGI IMG/M metagenome (GOLD analysis project Ga0136846, IMG submission 96841) | Grasslands soil microbial communities from Hopland, California, USA - 2 Assembly 2016 (version 4) | ecosystem: Environmental > Terrestrial > Soil > Grasslands | place: USA: Hopland... | reverse complement strand
TGTTGCTTTGAACCTGTTGATTCAGGTTGCTCGTGATGTTCCCGAGTTGGAGCAGAGTCTGATCGAGGTTCGTCGCCAGCATCGTGACATTTGCATCGGTATTCGAAACCGTTCGGTTCACTCCGGTGAGGGTCACATTTGCTGTGGCCAGCGTCTGGGTGAGTTGAGAGTGAAGGTTTGGCGGGAGGAGCCATTCGCCTAATGAACCTTTTGGCTCGCGCAAATTGGCTGTAATGACACTTGCGTTCGAAAGTATCGGTTTGGTATTCGACAAGACGCTTTGAGCTTCAGCGGTCAACGTGCCAACGTTCGAGAGCACAAGATTGATCCGGTTGGTTAAGGCGAGAATTCCGGGAAGCGCCGCCTGGACCTGATTGGCCACCAACTCAAGACGTTCGCTCACGCTCGGGGTGTCATCCGCCGGGAGCCAATATCCTTTGGAATTCTTATCGAAAGGGACGTAGCTGTCTACCTTGGCCTCATAGATGACGTGGGCATTGTTGGTCTTGTCATAAGTGGCCCGCAAAACGGCGTTGCTCCCGCCGGCTTTCAATGAATTGCCCCCGGGCACAACTTCCAAATAGGTGCTGCGGAGGAAATCGCTCGCTTTTTTGACTTTTGAGTCCGTCCAGACGTATCCCTGGTACGGATCGAGGACATAAAACTCAACGTAAACCGCCCCGTAATCGTTAAAGAGATACTCCGGCGGCATCGCCTCGATTTTTGAAATTTGCCCAACGGTGAACCCGAGCAGCCGGACTTCCGTTCCTACCGTTAATCCCGAAGCATTGTCGAAGAAAGTGTGGTATTTGGCCTTGAATTTCCACCACCCTTTGCGTTTGCCGGTGTGATACACATAGTAAGCAAAGCCGGCGATGAGGAGAATCGAGGCAATACTCACGAACAAGCCCACGACCCGTTCCACCCGGCTGAGGCGGGTGCGCAACTGCGGCGTGAGGTCCTGCACTGGCATCGCGGCGCATACAGTCCCAAAGTGAGAAATGAATTGGCAAGAACAGAATCGGACGAATCCCTGGTGCTCTCCAATGGACGAATCCGCAAAATGATCGCTCCACCTGATAATCCTTCGCTCTCGCGCCTTGTAATCAATCAGCTTCGGTTTACAATGAAGAAACTTGGAGCATGAAATCTTTTTGGATTGCCGCGGGTTGTTGTCTTTTATTGATGCACGCTGGGTTCGGCCAAACCAATAGCGGCAAATTCTTTCCCTATCCCTATTCAACTGACAAGTTGACCAACGGCCTCACCCTCGTCACGGTCCCGACCGAGCATAAGAATCTCATCGCTCTCTATATCGTTGTTCGGGTCGGCTCACGCAATGAAGTGGAGCCCGGCAAAAGCGGTTTCGCCCATTTCTTTGAGCATATGATGTTTCGGGGCAGCGAGCATTTCACTTCCGAACAACGCGATGCCATTATGAAAAAGGCCGGTGCCGAATCCAACGCCTACACGTCGGACGATCGCACTGTTTATCATGCTCTGTTCTCGAAGGATGACCTCGATGAAATCCTGAAAATCGAGTCCGACCGCTTCCAGCATCTTAAGTATTCCGAGCCGGATTACAAAACTGAAGCCCTGGCGGTTCTGGGCGAGTACAACAAGAACAGCGCCAATCCGATCAACAAACTTTTCGAAGTGCTTAGGGAGCGCGCTTTCACGGTGCACACTTACAAACACACCACGATGGGCTTCATTCAGGATATTGAAGATATGCCCAACGAGTACGAGTACAGTCACCAGTTTTACAATCGTTATTACCGTCCGGAATATGCGGCTGTGCTGATGGTTGGCGACATTACTCGAGAACAGGCGCTCGACCTCACAAAGAAATACTTCGGCGGCTGGAAAGCGGGTGATTACAAAGCATCGATTCCGCCCGAGCCGCCCCAGAAGAAAACGCAATCAGCTTCCGTTGACTGGCCCTCGCCCACCCTGTCCTATGTCGTAGTCGCTTACCATGGGCCCGCATTTTCCGAAGTGCGGAAAGACAAGGCGGCTCTCGATTTTCTCGTTCCCATTGCCTTTGGTGAAAATTCTGAGCTTTATCAAAAGCTCGTTCTCAAAGAGCAAAAGGTGGACATGCTTGAGCCTTCTTTTGAAGATCAGGCTGATCCAGAGCTCTTCGGCATCGTCGCGCGGGTTAAGGATCCCGCCGATCTCGATTATGTCCGGGACGAGCTCATCAAAACCTTTGAGCGTTTTAGCAAAGAAAATATTCCTCAAGTTAAAGTGGATGAGACCCGCTCCCATATCCGGTACGGCACGGCATTGGGTTGGCAAAGTGCTGGCGACATCGCCGGCTTTCTCTCGCCTTACATCGCACTTAGCGGCAATCCGGAAACGGTGAATCGCGTTTTCGCATTGTACAACCAAGTCACTCCAAAGGACATTCTGGAAAACGCGAAGAAGTACTTCACTCCCGAAAACAGAGTCGTCGTGACACTCGCCACGAAAAAGGAGGAGCGGAAATGATTTTGAAACAGTTTCTATCCGAATCACATCTCGGCTTGCTATCTGGTTTTTGGTCTTTGCTTTTTGGCCATTCTAAAAACAACGTTCTCCTGCTGATCGCCCTTCTCTTTCCTGGCGTCCATGCCGAAAGCACAAACATTCAAACGCTGCTCCAACCTTCCTCCTCGCCTCTCGTCACTTTCCGCATCCTTTTTAACACCGGCGCCGCATACGATCCCGAAGGAAAGGAAGGAGTAGCGTCGCTCACCGCCTCGATCATTGCGGAAGGCGGCTCGCAAAAGATGGCCTACGACGAAATCATCAAACAGATGTATCCGCTTGCCACCAGTTTCAACGCGCAGGTCGATAAAGAAATGACAGTGTTCACCGGCACGACCCACATCGACAACTTACAAAAATATTACAAACTGATCCGCGAGATGCTCCTCACGCCTGGTTTTCGTGAGGATGATTTCACTCGCCTCAAAGAGGATGCGTTGAATTATCTAAAAGTTTCGTTGCGCGAGGGAAACGATGAAGAATTGGGGAAGGAGGAGCTTTACAACAATATTTACAACGGCGGTCCCTACGGCCACCACACCACCGGCCGAATTTCCACGCTCGAGAAATTGACGTTGCAGGATGTGAAGTCATTCTACACCTCAAACTACACGCGTGGAAATCTCGTCATCGGGATCGCCGGCGGTTTTCCCACCGATTTTCCGGCTCAGGTCCGTTCTGATTTTCAGAGCCTGCCGAGTGGCGATATTCAGCGTATCAAGGCTCCCGCGCCGAAGCTTGAGTCGGGCCTTCACATCGCAATCATCCAACGCGATACACGTTCAACTGCCTTTTCTCTCGGGTTTCCCATTGATGTGAAGCGCGGCGATCCAGATTATCCGGCGCTCGCCCTGGTGGCTTCTTACTTTGGGCAACATCGCTCCAGCAATAGCCATCTTTACCAGCGTCTGCGCGAAGCCCGCGGCCTCAACTACGGAGATTACTCTTATATCGAATATTTCCCGCGCGGGATGTTCCAGTTTCAGCCGGACCCGAACCTCGCGCGGCAGCAACAAATCTTTCAAATCTGGATTCGTCCGGTTCCCCCACCCCAAGGCCTGTTCACGTTGCGCGACACGCTTTACGAATATGATAAGCTCGTCCGAGAAGGACTGACGAAAGAAAATTTCGAAAGCACCCGGGAGTTCCTCCTCAAATTTGTCGATGTGCTGCTCCAAACCCAAACCGCCAGCCTCGGCTATGCTCTCGACAGCAGTTACTATGGAATCGCGGATTACCGCAGCTATATGAAAAAAGGCCTTTCCGCGCTCACGCTGGATCAGGTCAACAAAGCGATCAAAAAGCATCTCAAATCAGATTCGATGCGGGTCGTAATCGTGACCAAAGAGGCCGAAAATTTCAAGGAAGCGATCCTCTCCGGAAAACCTTCTTCTATCACTTATAACTCACCCAAACCCGATGAGCTTCTCGTAGAGGACAAGATCATCGAAAAATATCCGATTCCAACCAAGCCCGAGTGGATCAAAATCACGCCTGTGGATCAGGTGTTCAACTGACATTAAATGAACTCAGCCACTCCACTTGCCCCGGTTAGCTGGGACCGTATCATCGGGGCGGTGGAAAAAGTTCGTGAACGTCTTCTTCGCGCTGCCAAAGCCTTGCACAACGCAAAAGTTCCCTATGCCGTGGCCGGCGGAAACGCTGTTGCGGCCTGGGTTTCTCGCGTAGACGAGGCCGCCGTTCGTAATACCCGAGACGTCGATCTTCTTCTCCGCCGTTCTGATCTCGAAGCAGCTCGTCGCGCCCTTGAATCAGCCGGATTTGTTTACCGGCGCGTGGCGAGTCTCGGGAAATCGACCAGCCTGGATTTGTTTTTAGATGGTCCCAGCGCGAGCGCGCGGGACGCGGTTCATATCGTCTTTGCCGCCGAAAAAGTCGTTCCGGACAGCCCGGTGCCTTCTCCTGATGCCACAGAGTCCGAGCAAACCGATCAGTTTCAACTCATTGCTTTACCGGCTTTGGTGCGAATGAAGCTTACCGCGTTTCGCGATAAAGACCGCACGCACATTCGCGACCTGATTGAGGTCGGTTTGATCGATAATTCCTGGCTGGATCGCCTTGAACCCACTCTTCGAGAACGCTTGCAATTAATTCTGAACACGCCGGAAGGATGAAGTTCTCCAGCCCTGATTATCTCGGACGGATTAACAACTCCTCGATCACCGCGCGTTCAGGCAAATTGATCGCGAGCATGGCGCAATCCGCGACGTCATCTGGTGAAAGCATTTTTGCTCGCGCCTCGGAGGTGGGAGGCGTGGGACGCCTGTCCAACAGAGGGGTATCAATATCACCAGGCAGAATAGCGCAGGCCCGAACACCATTCGAGCGTTCTTCCGCATTGATGGATTGAGTCAGGCCGAGAAGACCGAACTTCGAAATTACGTAAGCAGGACCCGCCTTTGCGCTTGCTGCCTTCGCCGAATCGGAAACGATATTCACGATGATTCCAGACTTCTGCTTCCGCATCGTCGGTAGAAATGTCTGAATGATATGGTAAGCGCCGTTCAGGTTTGTATTCAGCATTTCGTGGTAATCTTCGGACGAAAGAACTTCCAGGCTGCGCTTCGGGACATTCGTCCCGGCGGCATTCACAAGCGCATCGATCCGGCTGAAGCGATTGAGCACGCTCTCGGCCATTTTTTGCGTTTGAGCGGCATCGCCGATCCGCAACGGGTAAACAACGCAAAGCGACGGGTTGCCGCTCAAATCCGCGGTCACTTCAAGATTCTCCTCGTTTCGCCCGATCAGGACCACATTCCAACCTTGCAAAATAAGCTTTACGGCCGTCGCGCGCCCGACCCCGCTTCCCGCTCCCGTGACCACAGCAACTTTGTTCATCTCGCCAATGCTCCTTGTAATCCGGACACATCCACCCAACGCTTTTCACGTTCGGATTGCAAGGCCGCATCAATCACACCCTGCGCCAGCGCGCCTTCGTAAAAAGAGGGAACACAGCGCCGCTGGTTCCGAATCGCGTCGATGAATTCCCACGTTTGATCATATCGAAAAACAAAAAGTGGATCCCCCTGTTTGGGATCACGCGGAGAACCGGGAACGACGAGAAACTCCTTTGGCAATTCAATTCGCGAAAATGCTTTGTCCCCCTTTTTCGCGACGAAGACTTCGTGCGGGCGCTGAGTATCGTAGCGAATCGATCCATCGCTGCCATTCACCTCCACAAAATCCGGGCTCCACATGCTTTCATTGTGCCCGGTGGCAATTTTCGAGCTTTCCATCACTCCGGTCGCGCCAATCGTAAAGTCGCAAATAATCGCCGCCCAGTCCTCAAGGTCTGAGGGCTGGCCGCTCCGAACCGGGTGGTAAATCCGCGTATGTGCTACCAATCGGCTCATTGGCCCAAGCAACAGATGCGCAAAATCAATCCGGTGCGAAAGCATATCCCCAATCTCGCCACTACCCGCCAGTTTCGCCACCTGTCTCCAACCGAGCCCTCGCTGCCCCCAATCCTGCAATCGATGATTTCGAAAATGATACGGCTGGCCAATCGTCCCCTGGTCCACCAGGTGTTTCATGTATCGCATCGCCGGCACAAACCGGTAGGTGAATGCCGTCATGTGCCGGACTTTGGCCGCTTCTGCCGTCTGTTACATTTTGCGGGTTTCCTCAAAATTCATCGCCAGCGGCTTTTCGCAGAATACATGTTTTCCAGCTCCGATTGCTTCCAGCGCGATGGGAGCATGCAAAAAGTTCGGAGTGGCGATAATCACGGCCTGCACATCGCCCCGTTTCGCTATCTCTCGGTAATCCGAGCAAGTCGAGGAAACGTTGCTGGCCTGCCGCGCCCGTTCCAAAACCGCCGGATCCGCATCGCACAAAGCAACGACCTTCACATCTGGACAGAGAGCTAAAGCGGGGAGGTGATTCTGCAGCGTGATTCCTCCCGTTCCAATAATCGCAACACCGATGGTGCTCATGAGGGGCGAAGCTTAATGAGGAGAATAAAGATGGAAAGCGGGAAGTGCGCGCGAATCGGACTTGCTCTTCGCAACGATTTTGCTATTGGGAAGCGGAACATGATCGCTGAAATCCTTCTATCATAAGCTCCCGGTGGTTTTCTTTTCCCGCAAATTCGAGTTTTCGAGAGTCTTGAATCCTGTGGCAAAGCGAATCATTTTTGGGCTCCTGCTCTTGTCTTACTCTTTAGTGCCGGGGATAGCGAAAGCGACCGAGAAATTCGAAACCGTTGCCAAAGGTGGCGAGCGTTATGTTTCCCTTCAGAAATGGGCCGCCGCCAAAGGGTTCAAGATATCATGGGATGGCGCCAGCAAGGACCTGCAGGTCACCAACACGTGGGCAAATCTCGGATTCACCGTGAATTCAAAAAAGTCGTCCGTCAATGGAATGGAGGTCTGGCTTTGCGCCCCGGTGCTCACGAATGGTTCAACTTTGTACATTGGAGAAAAAGACATTTTTAAGACCATTCACCCGCTCCTTTACCCACAAAAAGCCTCAAAGAAAATTCGAACGATTGTGGTTGCGGCTGGTCACGGCGGCAAAGATCCCGGGTACCAGCTCGATTCGAGGCAGGAGAAAACATTTACTCTCACAATGGCAAAGGTCTTGAAGGAAACACTCGAAAGCGCGGGGTTCAAAGTAATCATGACGCGCACTTCCGATGTTTTCGTCGATATCGAAGAGCAAGCCGAAATCGCCAACCGGGCCAATGCAGATCTGTTTATTGCCGTGCATTATAATGCGGCGACCGTCCTGGAGGCGAAGGGCATCGAAACGTACTCTCTGACGCCGGAGGGCACCACGTCGACAAATGGGGGTTCGCCCATGCCGAAATCTCCGGGGCATAAAAATGACTCGCTCAACATTCTTCTCGCCCAAAGGATCCAAAAATCTCTTTTACGAGATACCGAATTTGCGGACCGCGGCATTCGCCGTGCCGGTTTCATGATGCTGCGGAACATCAAAATGCCGGGTGTCCTGATTGAAGGCGGATTCCTTTCGAACCCCTTCGACGCGCAAAAGATTTACCATCCGGTCTATCGGCGCAAAGTCGCGCGCGCGATCACCGACGGAATCCTCGATTACGAGCGCCTGATCGAACGCAAATAACCTGGACCGGAGGCTTCTTTTCCTCTTTTCTTCCGTTCTTTTTGAACGGACTGCGTCTCGCCTGGCACTAACCCGAACCGATCTTCGACAGGTCTCTTGTCTCCGGAGCAGTCGAGCAGAATCGATGGGGCGCAAATAGATTTGTCCTGCGCTTAACAAAGTATTAAACAGAGAGCGATACATGAAAAAGCTAATCGCTCTTATTGTTGCGCCTTTTGTCTTAATAGCGGCCGCTCGGAGTGAAGAACCAATTCCGGGCAAACAGGTCGAGCAGAAGCTGGCCATCGGCGAGAAAACCGTTAAATATCTCCTTTACCTTCCGAACGACTTCAAAGGTGGCGCAGGACAGTGGCCATTCATGCTTTTCCTTCACGGCCGCGGTGAAAGCAGTGGGCCGCTCAGCCTGGTAAAAAAATGGGGGCCGCCTCGCCTCCTCGATCACGGCGAGAGCTTTCCTTATATCATTGCTTCACCGCAATGTCCGGCGAAGGAAAGCTGGGCGCAACCCGGCCAGCAGGAGCTCCTGCTTAAATTGATCGAGCACATCGAAAAAACGTATTCCGTCGATCAGAACAGAGTTTATCTCACCGGCCTGAGCATGGGCGGCTACGGTTCCTGGCGCCTGGCGGCCGATCATCCGGAACTGTTCGCGGCCGTTGTGCCAATTTGCGGCGGTGGAAAACCGGAGGATGCAGAGAAGCTTGCCGCCCTACCCATCTGGGTATGGCACGGCACAGAAGACGCATCCGTTCCGATTCAGAAATCAATCGATATGGTCGAGGCGATAAAAAAAGCGGGTGGAACCAGGATTCGATTCACCACTGTCGAACATGTTGGCCATAATTCCTGGGAGGCGGCCTATGCCACTCCGGAGCTTTATCAATGGCTGGATAAGCAGACAAAGAAATCCGAAGCGCCTCACCCGTAGCCGGGATTGGATGGCGAACGAAACCACCTCAACGCTGAAGCCGGGCTTTTCTCTCGATTCTCTCTGGGATAGAGTGCGGTCGTGCAAGTGAAGCTCGCTTATGGACAGGGATATCTGGAGGTGGATCTGCCGGATGACGCCACAACGGTCATCCAACAGTCTTATAATCCCGGTTTGCCTGACGAAAAGTCCGCCGTCTTAACGGCACTCAATGCTCCCATCGTCGCCAAACCTTTGCGTGAATGGATCAAACCCGCGGATAAAATTTGCATCGCGTTCACCGATATTACCCGCGCGACTCCCAACGATCGCCTGATTCCATGGCTCCTCGAATATTTGAGCTTTGTTCCACTCGAAAATATCACATTGCTCAACCAGCTCGGCACCCATCGTCCCAATACCGAGGCTGAACTGGAAACGCTTTTAACGGCCGAGGTGGTCCGGAATTATCGCGTTATCAATCACGAACCGGAAAATCCGGCAGCGTTAAAACAATTCGGCATCATGCATGATGGCACACCGGCGCTGATCAACAGGACTCTCGTCGAAGCCGACGTTCGAATCATCACCGGCTTTATCGAACCGCATTTCTTCGCCGGCTTTAGCGGTGGACCGAAGGGCATCATGCCCGGTTGCGGCGGCCTTAAAACAGTGATGAGCAATCACGATGCGCGTAATATCGGCGATCCAAAATCCGCCTTTGGTGTCACCACCGGTAATCCGATTTGGGAGGAGATCAAAAATGTCGCCCTGCGTATCGGCCGGAGTTTTCTGCTAAACGTCTCGCTCAACGAATCTCGCGGTATTACCAGCGTCTTCGCGGGAGATCTGATCGAAGCGCATCGGCAGGGTTATGAGTTTGTCCGCCGCTCCGCGATGCAGAAGGTCAAGGCGCCATTCGAAATAGTGGTCACAACCAACAGCGGTTATCCGCTCGACATGAATCTATACCAGGGCGTCAAAGGAATGAGCGCCGCCGCGCGAATTGTTCAGGAGCGCGGCACAATCATTCTCGTTTGCGAATGTCGCGAAGGGGTCCCCGCCGGGAGTCCGCTCGACAAGATTCTCCGCAACGCCTCAAATAGCGAGGAAATGCTGACTCGCCTCACAACCGCGGGTTTCGTTCGTCCCGAGCAATGGCAGGCCCAGATCCAAGCGTTGATTCAACGCCGCGCCGACGTTCTCGTTTACAGCTCCCTGCCTGAAGAAGTGGTCCGGTCTGCCCACTTGAAATCCTGTCCGGATATCAGCGCCGCCGTGCGGGCGAAACTTAAAGAGTACGGACCGGGCGCGCGAGTCGCTGTTTTGCCCCAAGGGCCACTAACCATTCCTTACCTGGCGTAAACCGCCTGTTGCAGTTTTCACTTGAAAGTTGCAAATCCTGCGCTAGCGCGGAGCTCGGGCTTTTCCCGAACTTGGACAGTTGGCAGAAGGCGAGCAGGTTCTTTCGCTGTTATTGACGGAATTACAGTGTCTCCTCCCGATTCGCGCCAAATCACGGTCAGGTTACAAGAGGAGAATGACGCGGATGTTGTTTGGTTCCTTGTCTCGCGTGGGAACCTGTTGCCTGTTGACCCTGTCGCTGTTGAGAGTTGCCGTTGCGGGAGATTATCCACCAAGAAAATATGCCGTTGAACTGACGGCCTCGATCCAGGAAACGCCCCCAAAAATCGCCCTGACCTGGCCTGGAGATCCCGATTCCCAGGGCTACAGAGTTTCAAAGCGAACACTCGATTCCGGTTGGCGAACAATTGATAACCTCGGCGGTGAGGCCACGTCGTTCGAAGACAGCAATGTGCAAACAGGACAGGTTTACGAATATCAGCTCGTGAAACAATGGACTGGTCCGGCGGGCGTTTACAATGGTTACGGCTACATCCGCAGCGGAATTAAAGCGCCACTCGTAGATCTCCGAGGGAAAATCATTTTGCTCGTCGAAAATTCAATAGCAAATGCTCTCGGCGGCGAACTCGATCAACTGCGGCGCGATCTGATTGGCGATGGCTGGCAGGTTTCCCAGCAAAACGTTTCGATCAACGATTCGCCGGTGTCCGTCCGCGAGATCATCCGAAACGCATACAATGCCGATCCGGGAAATGTTAAAGCTGTCCTTTTGCTTGGGCATGTGCCCGTGCCTTATTCCGGAAACATTGTTCCGGACGGTCACGAGAATCATCAAGGCGCCTGGCCGGCGGATGTTTATTATGGCGATGTCGATGGCTCCTGGACCGATTCATATGTAAACAACTCACTTGCAGAAAGAGACAGTAACTGGAATACGCCCGGCGACGGCAAATTCGACCAAAGCGAACCCCCGTCAAATGTCGAGTTGCAGGTCGGCCGTGTGGACCTTTCAAACATGACCTGCTACGCGAATAAAAGCCCTTCGCGTTCCGAAGTCGATTTGATGCGGC
>Ga0136846_1219173_pt1 | contig 10980 bp, 6 predicted proteins | sample HopSoiMetagenom2_FD_96841 | JGI IMG/M metagenome (GOLD analysis project Ga0136846, IMG submission 96841) | Grasslands soil microbial communities from Hopland, California, USA - 2 Assembly 2016 (version 4) | ecosystem: Environmental > Terrestrial > Soil > Grasslands | place: USA: Hopland... | reverse complement strand
GGCTCGTTTCTCGGCATCGGTGCATCCCGCGCCATCGTGGTGAAGCTGGCAGGCCTGTTCGCGCTCGACGCGTTCGCCGGCGGCTTCGTGGTGCAGAGCTTCGCCGCCTACTGGTTCTACCTGCGGTTCGGCGTCAGCCCCGCGACGCTGGGCGGGATTTTCTTTGGTGCCAACGTACTCGCCGGATTCTCCGCGCTGCTCGCGGGGCGTTTGGCGGCGCGCTTCGGTCTCGTGCGCACGATGGTGTTTACGCACTTGCCGTCGAACGTGCTGCTCATGCTGGTGCCGCTGATGCCGACGCTGCCGCTCGCGATCGCCGTGCTGTTTCTGCGCTTCAGCATCAGCCAAATGGATGTCCCAACGCGGCAGTCGTATCTCATGGCCATGGTCGGCCCCGAGGAACGGTCGGCCGCGGCAGGCGTCACGGGGGTGGCGCGCACGATGGGGGCGGCGCTCGCTCCCGTCTGTGCCGGCTTGCTGTTCGCGCAGCCGGCACTGATCAGCGTCCCGTTTTTCATCGCGGGCGGGCTCAAGATCGTCTACGACCTGCTGCTCTACAAAGGCTTTATCACGGTTGACGGCGATCAACCTTCGCTCATCGGGGTACCGAGGCAAGGCAATGAGCCAAGGAGAATCAGATGAAAGCGCGTGAATTGATGACCGAACAACCCGCGTGCTGCACGCCCGACCAGACGGTTCAAGAGGCGGCGCAACTCATGCGGGATAACGACTGCGGGTGCGTTCCCGTTGTAGAAGACACCGAGACCAATCGCATTGTGGGTCTCGTGACCGACCGCGATATCACCTGTCGGTGTACCGCGGAGGGCAAGGGTCCAGAGACGTTGGTCAGAGAGGCCATGTCAGACGACCCGAAGAGTTGCGGTCCCGATGATGACGTCGCAGCCGTGGAGAAAATCATGGCGGAGGGGCAGGTCCGCCGCGTGCCGGTGGTGGATAACCGTGGGTGCTGTGTGGGCATCATCGCTCAGGCTGATCTCGCGCTCAACCAGCGAGCCGCCAGCGAGCGCGAGGTCGGCCAGGTGGTCGAGCAGATCTCGACGCCTGCGCACGAGGCCGACTCGCGCAGATCCCGCCGCTAGCGCGGAGAGAGCAGGCAACGGCCAGCGCATCGCGCGCTGGCCGTTGTGCTTGCGGTCGCCCCGCCGACGGATAATTTGGCGCGTCATGATCGATTCGATCGCTCCTTCATCGTTCCTCACGCAACTCAACAGACGGTGGCACGAGGGCGCGCTTCGGATCTTCACCGCGACACCCGAGCACGGCGGAGCGCGATGCGGTGCGCTGTAGCTGCGCGTTGCGGCCCGTGGCCGCCTGATATCGTGGTGGAGTACCGCGCGGCAGCGCATCTCATTAGGTTAGGGACCGTCGCCACCGTAGCTCAGTGGTAGAGCTCTCGATTCGTAATCGAGCGGTCGTCGGTTCAAATCCGACCGGTGGCTCTTAGCATGTTTCGCTCCGCCCGCGCCGGCCTCGTCGTCCTCACCCTGATCAATCTCTTCAATTACCTCGACCGCTGGATCGTCGCGGCGTTGGCTGAGAGCATGAAGCACTCCGAGCTGCGGCTGTCCGATGCGCAGCTCGGCTCGCTCATGACCGGGTTCCTCATCGTCTACATGCTGGCCGCGCCGCTCTTCGGTGCGCTCGGCGACACGCGATCCCGCACGCGTCTGTTGAGTGTCGGGGTCGGCCTGTGGAGCATCGCCACCGCGCTGGCCGGCCTGGCGCGCAACTATGCCGGACTGTTTGCCGCGCGCGCGGCCGTCGGGATCGGCGAGGCGGCCTATGGGACGATCTCCCCCGCGTTGCTCGCCGATTACTATCCGCGCGAGCGCCGCGGCCGCGTGTTTGCCGTGTTCTTCGCCGCCATCCCGGTCGGCTCCGCGCTCGGCTACATCGTGGGTGGCCTCGCGGATCGGTATTTCGGCTGGCGGCAGGCGTTCTTCATCGCCGGAGTCCCCGGTTTGATCCTGGCCGCCCTTGCGCTGCGTGTGTACGACCCGCCGCGCGGTAATCAGGATCCTGAAGCAGCAGTCCCGCCCGTCGTGCGCCGCGCGTACGCAACGTTGCTGCGCAATCGACCCTACCTGCTCACCGTCCTGGGATACGCGGCCTACACATTCGCGATCGGCGCCCTGGCGTTCTGGACTCCGACGTTTCTGGAGCGCACGCGCGGCATCCCGAAGGCGCACGCGACGGTGCAGTTCGGGGCGATCGTCGTGGTTACGGGGTTCGTGGGAACGTATCTGGGCGGATGGCTCGGCGATCGACTGCTGCGGGTCTCGCGCCAGGCATATCTGTGGCTGTCCGGCGTGGCCACGTTGCTCGCGGCACCGCTGACATTCGTGGCATTGGCCGCGCCCCAGCCCGCCGTCTACTGGCCGGCGATCGTCGCTGCCGAGCTCTGTCTGTTTGCCTCGACGGGCCCCGTCAACTCCGCGATCGTGAACGTGGTCTCACCGCACATGCGCGCGACAGCGGTTGCGCTCAGCATTTTCACGATCCATATCCTGGGCGACGTTCCCTCGCCGTCGCTCGTCGGTCTGATCTCGGATGCCCGCTCGCTCGGACAGGCGATGCTGATCATCCCGGCGGCTGTGCTGGGAGGCGGCCTGATCTGGACCTACGCGGCGTGGCGGGGGCAGGGGAGCCGCGCGGCGATTCCGCAGACGCCATGAGAACGCTGCTGCTCCCGCTGCTCCGCCTCATGCTGCGCATCTTTTTCCGGCGCATCGAAGTCACGGGCGCGGAACGGGTGCCCGCGAAGGGCCCGGTGATCTTCGTGCTCAATCATCCGAACGGCCTGATCGATCCCGTGTTTCTGTTGGCGCTCGCGCCGCGGCGCGTCGCCTTTCTTGCAAAAGCGCCGCTGTTCCGCATGCCGATCATCGGCGCGATCGCGCGCGCCTTCGAGGCGATCCCTGTGCATCGCCGTCAGGACACTGGTGGGGCCGCCGATCCCGCGCAGAACGCACGCACGTTCGATGCGGCGCGCGCGGTGCTGGTCCGCGGGGGCACCATCGCGATCTTCCCCGAAGGGGCGTCGCATAGCGATCCCAAGTTGCGCCCCCTCAAGACGGGTGCGGCGCGCATCGCCCTCGGCGCCGCCGCGGTGCTGCCGCCCGATTTGTCACTCGAGATCGTACCGGCCGGTCTATACTACCGCGCCAAACACATATTCCGCAGCGTGGCACTGTTGCATTTCGGCGATCCATTTCCGGTGGCGCGCATTTCCCTCGCGCCGGGTGCGGAGCCGCCGCCCGAGCCGGTGCGGACGCTCACCGAGCAGCTCGCGACCCGATTGCGCGCCGTGACGCTCGAGACCGAAGAAACCGAAGTGCACGAGCTGGTCGCGCGAGCGCAGCGCATCTTCAGCGCGCCGGCCGAGCCGCTCGCGGAGGAGTTCGGGCTGCGTCGCCGGATGTTGGCGGGCTACGACGTCGCACGCCGTCACTGGCCCCAACGCGTGGCGGCGCTGCGCGGACGGCTCGATCGCCATGCGGCGGCATTGGAGGCGGCTGGCGTCGACCCGAGGCAGCTGGAGCCGCAGAGCTACGGCTGGAAACGAGCCATCGCCTACGCCGCGCAGAGTCTGCTGTTTTTGATTGTGGGACTGCCGGTGGCGCTCATGGGACTCGTGGTGCACTACCCGGCGTATCGTGCCGTCGGATGGGTCGCAACAGGAATCAGCAAGGGTTCGGAAGATGCGCTCGCCACCGTCAAAGTGCTGGCGGCGGCGCTGCTATTTCCACTGACCTGGGCCGCTATCCTGACGGGCAGCTGGCTGTGGCGAGGCCCGTGGCTGGCGGCGCTGATTGCGCCGGCGTTGCCGCTGAGCGGGTACATCGCGCTGCAGTTTGCGGAACGGCTCGACCGCGTCGCGGGCGCTACCCGCGCCCTCGCGATTCTTCTGCTCCGACGGCGCGCGTTCTTGCGCCTGACCGCGGAGCGGCGCGCGATCCGCAACGAGATCCTCGCGCTGGGCCAGGAGGTGGACGCGCTCACCGGCGCTGCGGCGGGATCGGCAGGAAGAGCGTAAAGGTACTGCCGCTACCGGGTGTCGACTGCACGTCGATGGTTCCGCCGAACATGTTCTGCGTGATCTCCTTGACGACCGCGAGGCCGATGCCCGATCCCTTGCCAGGTGGCTTGGTCGTGAACCCGGGGTCGAAGATCCGCGGCCGATGTCCCGGGGTGATGCCCACCCCGTGATCCTGGACCGCGAGCTGCACATTATCGCCCGTCCGCTCTACCGTGATGGTGACGATGCCTTCGTGCGCGAGACTCGCATCCACGGCATTGCGAATGAGGTTGGTGATCACCTGATATAAACTGCCCGCGTCGCCATACAAATAGACCGAGTCCAGCGACGCGTGCCACTTGAGCGCAATGCCGCGCTTGCGCGCGAGTGGGCGCTCGAGCGTCACACACGAGCGTATCACCGGTATCACATCGAAGCGCGCGAGCTGCCCGCCCGTCGCGCCGAAGGGCCGCTCCTGAATGGAGCGCAGGTAATCCGCTGCCTGCTCTATCCCATCGGCGACATGCGAGAGGTCGTCGAGCAGCTGGGCACGGAATGCCGGGTCGAGCGTAGTGGCATCGCGCAGCGCATCGACGCTCAGATCAAGGTTTCCCAGTGCCACGGCCAGGGGATTGCCGACCTCGTGGGCGATCACGCTGGGTTGGCGCGCCAGCTCGCGCAGCGCTTCGCCCGGGGGCAAGCGGGGCTGCGCTGCGCCGGCTGCTGCACCCAACACCCCCAGGCTCAGCCCCGCAAGCTCGAGGACCATGCGTTCGCGACTGCGACGCTCGAAGCCGCGGGGCGGGGGAGCGGCGGGCCGCACGCGCACGGGCGCTACGCACCACTGCCCACCGTTGGCCAGGCGGCATCCCACCCAGCGGCTGTGGTGGATCAGGGGAGCGCCCCACTGCCGCAGTGTATGGTCGAGATCCAGCTCGGTGTCAGCGCGGGCTGCGTCGGGGATACTGCTGAACAGACGGGTGGCCGCGCTCTCTGGCGTGATTTCCCACAGCGTGACGACGCGGCCATTCAGCGCAATCGCGGCCTGGCGCAGCACCTCGCGCTCGTGCGCGTGCGCGTCATGCCCGATGGGCTGACCGGATGTCGGCGGCATCGCTAGCAAAATAGGTTGTGCCGTATGGGCAGATAGGGCGTTTTTGCTGCATTGGGGGGTGCTGTTGCGGCATGCCGGAACGGGACACTTTGTACGCCATGGAAAACGCGCCCTCCGCACTCGCCGGCTGGGAATCCTTCTACGTGATCGTGGGCTCGTCGGCGGCCGCGCTCACGGGTCTGCAGTTCGTCGTCATCACCCTGATTGCGGATGCACCCATCCCCCATTCGCAGCGCGAGATCAACGCATTCGGTACGCCGATCGTGCTGCATTTTGCCGTGGTGCTCCTGATCGCGGCGCTTCTGAGCGCGCCGTGGCGCACGTTTTCAGATCCTGCAGCGTGGATCGTGTTGTTCGGTTTTCTGGGCTTGATCTATGCCGGCATTAGTTACAGGCGAGTGCGGAAGCAAAGCCTGCGCCCGGGTGCCTATCAACCCGTCTTGGAGGACCTGATCTGGTACCAGCTGGCGCCGGCCCTCGGTTATCTCGGACTATTCGGCGCCGGCGTGGTGCTCTATCGGGCCCATCCCGGCGCGTTGCGCGCGATTGCAGGTGTGTCGCTGTTCCTGCTCCTCGTCGCGATCCGCAATGCCTGGGACACCGTCACATACATCGCCGAGGTTCGCAGCAAGCCGGATTAAGGCGTCGGGGTCGCGAGAGCCGCCAGCAGTGCGCGCAGCGCGGCCGGGTCGATGGGTTTCAGCAACCGGTGATTGATGCCTGCTGCCTCGCTTTGCCGGTCGCGCTCCACACCCCAGCCCGTCATCGCGATTACCGTGATCTCGCGTCCCCACGTTTCCTGGCGTAGCCGCTTGGCCACCTCGTAGCCGTGCAAGCGGGGCAAACCGATATCGAGTAGCACGACGTCGGGCCGGAACTGGCCGGCGATCTCCAGCGCGGTTGTTCCATCGCGCGCGAGCCGCGTCTCCTGACCCCATTCCGCGAGCATCACGGTCATCATCGAGGCGGTGTCCTCGTTGTCTTCGACGATCAGCACGCGATGAGCTGGCAGTCGTGCGGCCGGCTCGGGACGTGTGTTTCCTGCCGGCGCGCCCCGCTGTGATGCGAGGACGGGCAGCTGGACGACGAACTCAGAGCCTCGACCCGGACCGGCACTGTAGGCCGTCAGGCTGCCGCCGTGCATCTCGGTGAGTCGCCGCGCCAGCGGCAGCCCGATCCCGAGTCCGCCCTCACCCGGGTGCGGCGGTTTGTGCCCCTGGACGAACAGCTCGAACACGCGAGGCAGGAAGTCTCGCTCGATCCCGGCGCCGTTGTCGGCGACCTTGATCAGCACCTGCGGGCCCGAGAGCTCGACCGTGAGGTTGATCGTGGATCGCTCCGACGAATAGCGGGCGGCATTGTCCAGGAGATTGGCGACGACCTGCGCGAGCCGCGCGGGATCGCCGTCCACGTGGATGGGGGCGGCCGGCACGGAGACCTTGACGGTCTGCCCTCGCTTCTCGACGAGGGGGCGTACCGTTTCCATCGCGCTCTCGATGATGTCCCCGACCGCCACGCGACTCCGCTGCAGCGAGAGCCTATCGCGCGTGATGCGGCTGACGTCCAGCAGGTCGTTCGTGAGTCTGGTCAGCTGCCCGAGCTGCCGCTCGAACACGCCCGCGACTGCCTGGAGGTCGGCGTCGTCAGCCGTTTTGAGACGCAGCGCCTCGCTGGCGGAGCGCAGCGCGGACAACGGATTGCGCAGCTCGTGGGCCAGCATGGCGAGGAACTCATCCTTGCGCCGAGCGGTCTCGGCAAGCGCGGCAGTGCGATCGGTGACGCGCTGCTCCAGATCCTCGTTGTTGCGGCGCAATGTCTCACTCATGCGCTGCCGCTCGCCGATCTGGCGCTGGAGCTCGAGGTTCATGCGCGACAAGGCGCGGCGCTTGCGATAGAGATCGACGAAGACGGCGATCTTGGAGCGCAGAATCTCGGGGTCGAGCGGTTTGGTGAGGTAATCCACGGCGCCGACGCGGTAGCCGCGCTTCTCATCCTGCGCGTCGAGCATTCGCGCCGTGAGGAACAGGATGGGGACCTGCCGCGTGCGCTCGCGCCGCTTGATCATCGTCGCCAGATCGAACCCGCTCATCCCCGGCATCATGACGTCGAGCACGATCGCGGCGAAATCCTGATCGAGCAGCGCGAGCAGGGCTTCATCGGCCGACCGGGCGAGGACGAACCGGCAGCCGGTCGAGGCCAGCGACGCCTCCAGCGCATCCAGATTGGCCGGCTGGTCGTCGACCAGCAGCAGAGGCACGGCGTCCTCGCCGCCGGGAAGCAGCGGCGGAGTCGTCGATCCCGGCGTCGACATCGAGGTCGTCGGCATTAGCGATGCAACCAGACACGCAACAGCGAGAGCAGCTGGCGCGCGTCGACCGGTTTGGCGATGTAATCGGAGGCGCCGGCGTGCAGGCACCGCTCCCGATCGCCCTTCATAGCCTTCGCCGTGAGGGCGATGATCGGGAGACTGCGGAACCGCGGGTCCTGCCGGATTTCGCGGATCGTGGCGTAGCCATCCATATCGGGCATCATGATGTCCATGAGCACGGCGCTCAAACCGGGAGTCTGGGCGACGAGCTGGATGGCCTGGCGCCCGTTCGTGGCGCTGAGCACGGTCATTCCTTCGTTTTCGAGAAGCGTGGTGAGCGCGAAGATATTGCGGGCGTCGTCGTCGACGACCAGCACACGGTGGTCGCTGAGCATCTCGGCCGAGCTGTAGAGGCGGTCGAGCAGCAGCCGTTTGGACTCGGGCAGGTTTCCGATCACGCGGTGCAGGAAGAGCGCCGTTTCATCGAAGAGCCGCTCGGGCGACTGCACGTCCTTCAATACGACGCTGCTCGACAGGGATCGCAGCCGGTCTTCTTCCGCGGGCAACAGCGTTTTCCCGGTGAACACGACGATCGGAACATCCCGAAGCCGCTGCTCCGACTGGACCCGCTCGAGCAGGTCGAATCCGCTCATGTCCGGGAGCCGCAGGTCGATCACGCAGCAGTCGAAGCTCGATTCGAACAGCATGTGTAGCGCTTCGCCACCCGTGCCGACCGTCGTGATCTCGATGTCGGTGTGCTCGAGGAGCTCCACGATGCCCTGGCGCTCGAACTCGTTGTCCTCGACGACGAGCAGCTTCTTGAGATGCGGTTTGGCGTAGGTCTGGAGTCGTTCCAGCGCCCCTTCCAGCTCGGCCGTCGTCCCGGGTTTGACGAGGTAGGAGAACGCGCCTTGTGCCAGGCCGTGCTGGCGATCCTCGACGACCGAGATCATCTGCACGGGGATGTGGCGGGTCGCGGGATCCAGCTTCAGGTTGCTCAGGACCGACCAGCCCAGGGTATCCGGCAAAAACAGATCGAGGGTGATGGCGGTGGGGCGGTATTCCCGCGCCAGTGCCAGCGCCTTCTCGCCGCGGTTCGCGACCAGACCCTTGAACCCTTTGTCGCGCGCGAGCCCGAGCAACACACGCGCGTAATGCGGATCGTCGTCCACGATCAAGAGCACGTTCTCGGTCACGCCCGGCTGAATGCTGGCGCGATCGTCGTTCACTTCCTCATCGGCACGCGACAGGGTGAGGACCGGCGTCGTCAGAAACATGCCGCTCTCCACCGGATCGCGTGACGCTTCCGGCGCGCGCGTCGGTCCCGCGTATTCGACCGGCAGGTACAGCGTAAACGTGCTTCCCTTGCCGGGTGTGCTGACGAGCCGGATGTCGCCGCCGAGCAGCGCCGCCAGCTCGCGGCTGATGGCGAGTCCCAGTCCCGTGCCGCCGTACTTGCGACTCGTTCCGGCGTCGGCCTGATGAAACGCCTCGAAGATCAGCTTTTGCTTCTCCGCGGGAATGCCGATCCCCGTGTCGGTGACGGCGAAGGCGACGACGCCTCCCGGCGGCGCGCCATCGAGGATGGGATGATCGCTCGCCCACCCCTCGCTTGCGAGCTTCATCTGCAGCGTGACTTCGCCGCGCTCGGTCAACTTGAAGGCGTTGGAGAACAGATTCTTGAGGATCTGCTGCAGCCGCTTGGCATCGGTGGTAAACGTCGCAGGGAGGCGCTCGTCCATCTCCACGCCCAGCAGCACCGCCTTCGATTCGGCCACGTGGTGGAAGGTGCGCATGACGCTGTCGCGCACGTCCTGGAACGTCACGTGGTCCACTTCGACAGTCACCGTGCCGGATTCGATCTTCGACAGATCGAGGATGTCGGTGATGAGCGTCAGCAGATCCGTGCCGGCCGAGTGAATGTTGCGCGCGAATTCGACCTGTTTGGGTGTCAGGGTACCGGCCGGGTTGTCAGCCAGCTGCTGGCCCAGCAGCAGAATCGCATTGAGCGGCGTGCGCAGCTCGTGCGACATGTTGGCGAGGAACTCCGATTTGTACTTCGATGTGAGCGCCAGTTCGGCCGCCTTTTCTTCCAGCGCGCGCCGGGCCTGCTCCACCTCGAAGTTCTTGCGTTCCACCTCGGCGTTTTGCTCGGCGAGCTGTTTCGCCTTCGTGGCGAGCTCCTCGTTGGTGCTTTGCAGCTCCGTCTGGCGGGTCTGCAGCTCCGTCGTGAGCTGTTGCGACTGCACGAGCAGGCTTTCGGTGCGCATCGTCGCTTCGATCGTGTTCAGCACCACGCCGATCGACTGCGTCAGCTGCTCGAGGAAGCTCAGGTGCGTCGGCGTGAACGGATAGATCGAGGCGAGCTCGATGACGGCCTTGGTTTCGCCTTCGAACAGAACGGGGAGCACCACGACGTTCGTCGGCAGCGCGCTGCCGAGGCCGGAGCCGATGCGGACGTAATTCTTCGGCACGTCCTGCAGCACGATGCGCTCCTGCTCGATCGCGCATTGACCGACCAGGCCTTCGCCGAGGGCGATCGACCGCAGCCGGCTGGAGGCGCGCGCGTAGGTCGCGAGCGGCAGCAGCTCGTGGCCGTCGCCCGATTCGCCGAGCCGCATCTGATAGATCGCTCCCTGCTGCGCCTTGACGAGCGGCACGAGCTCCGAGAGCAGGGTCCGGCCGACCGTGACGAGGTCGCGCTGGCCCTGCAGCATGCGCGTGAACTTCGCCAGGTTGGTCTTGAGCCAGTCCTGCTCCTGGTTCGACTCGGTCGTCGCCCGCAGGTTGCGGATCATCGTGTTGATGTTGTCCTTCAGGTCCGCGACTTCGCCGCGCGTCTCCACCTGAATGGAGCGCGACAGATCGCCCTTCGTCACCGCGGTCGCGACCTCCGCGATCGCGCGCACCTGCGTGGTGAGGTTCGCGGCGAGCAGGTTCACGTTGCCGGTGAGGTCCTTCCACGTTCCGGCGGCGCCCGGCACGTTGGCCTGGCCGCCCAGCCGTCCTTCCACGCCCACTTCGCGTGCGACGTTGGTCACCTGCTCGGCGAACGTCGCCAGGGTGTCGGTCATGCTGTTGATCGTTTCGGCGAGCGCGGCGACCTCGCCCTTCGCTTCCACGGTGAGTTTCTGGCGGAGATTGCCGTTCGCGACGGCGGTCACGACTTTCACGATGCCGCGCACCTGGTCGGTCAGGTTCGCCCCCATGACGTTCACCGAGTCGGTGAGGTCTTTCCAGGTGCCGGCGACGTCGGGCACGACGGCCTGGCCGCCGAGCTTGCCGTCGGTGCCGACCTCGCGCGCCACGCGCGTTACTTCGGCGGCGAATGAGCGCAGCTGATCCACCATCGTATTGATCGTGTTTTTCAGCTCGAGGATCTCGCCCTTCACGTCGACGGTGATCTTCCCCGACAGGTCACCGCGGGCCACGGCGGTGGTGACGGCGCCGATGTTGCGGACCTGGTCGGTCAGGTTCGACGCCATCAGGTTCACGCTGTCGGTGAGCTCTTTCCAGACG
>Ga0136846_1233147_pt1 | contig 10981 bp, 9 predicted proteins | sample HopSoiMetagenom2_FD_96841 | JGI IMG/M metagenome (GOLD analysis project Ga0136846, IMG submission 96841) | Grasslands soil microbial communities from Hopland, California, USA - 2 Assembly 2016 (version 4) | ecosystem: Environmental > Terrestrial > Soil > Grasslands | place: USA: Hopland... | reverse complement strand
TCATCGTTTCCAGGCACGCGACGGAATTCCCGATAGGCTACCGTCAGAGAATAGCCTTCGCAGATCGCGGCGATGCCCAGAATGGCGTAGTTCCAAATGAGATTATCGAGAGGGCGAGGATTGCGGAGATGGTGTATGCCTTCGTAGAGGGAAACAAAACCGCCGCCGACGAAGATCAACATGGCGACCACGAAAGCCCAGAAGTATAGCTCCTTGCCGTGACCGAAGGGATGGGTTTCGTCGGCGGGACGCTGGCTGCGGCGAACTCCGAACAGAAGGAGTGCACCGTTGCCGGTATCGACGAGCGAGTGAATGCCTTCGGACAGCATTGCGGAGCTGCCGCTAAAGAACGCGGCGAGAAGCTTCGAGCCGGCGATCACGAGATTAGCGATGATCGCGGCAGCGATGGCTTTCGGTGTTTTCTCCATCAAGTGTTAAGGATGAATTGTGGTGCGGAAAGGTTCGTGGCGAGGTAAAGAGAAATGGTGGACTGGTGCCGGCCGATGCGGTTTGTTGATTCAGACGATGACGCTTACGTTGAGTTTCTGGCTTATCTCCTCTCGATTAGCTCAGGATCACTGCGCTCGGGCGATGGGAGCGGATCATTGGATTGAGATTGCGCTGCCTAGCTTTTTTTGACCTTGATGAGAAAGCCGTCGCGAGGCTTGGTGGGAATTCTTCGCAGAGAGACGGATAAATCCCGTGGCAACACTTCGTAGTCGATGCGAGTAGTCAAGAACTCCAACGCGATTTTGAGCAGGTTGATGGTCATCCATTCTCCGGCACAGCGGTGACCCGAAGCGTGGTCACCACCACCTTGCGGCACGAAATTAAAGGCACTTCCGTTCCAGTGTTCGAACCTACCAGGCCTGAACTCGTCAGGATCTCCCCAGATTCGCGGGTCGTGATTTGTGCCGTAGAGGTCGAGGACGACCAGCATGCCGCGTCGAATGCGATAGCCGTGCCATTCGAAGTCTCGCTTGGCAATCGCTCCCATGACGGGTGCGAAGGGATAGAAGCGCCGAACTTCGTGAACGAAATATTCGAAGCGGCGAGGATCGCCGCCTTGGAGCGTGCGCTTCTCTCCAGGATATTGATGCAGAGCGAGCGCGCAGAAGACTACGAAATAGGAGACTGCAACGGTCGGCCTGAGGACGTTGATCAGCTCGACGGCGCCTACTTTCTCGTCGAGCAGTTTGCCGCTTAACTGGCGATGAGTCGCGATGATGTGCGCAGCGGTGTCAGCTGGTACCTCGATTTTGCCTTTTCTTACTCCACGGATTACACGGCGAATCCAGGCTTCGGTATGTCGCCGAGCGCGCGTACCTCGCCAGAAACGCGGGCCGACGGCTCCGAATGAATCGACCATGGCGGCAAGATCGCGCGCGCGCCTCGGTAGATCGTTACTTAATGGCACGCCGGACCACTCGCAGACAGCGCGACAAAGAATTTCTTGAGCTTCGGTCTGCAAACTGACGCGTTTACGTTTCGACCATTTATCGCATTGGCGTTGCCATGCGGCCCGAGCGGAAGCGTTCAGCGCCTCCAAGCGCGCCGGTTGCATAAGACTGAGGAACATCTCCTTACGATGGCGGTGATCGGGATCGTCGAGACCGTGAACGCCGCCTTCACCGAGAAGTGATTTGCGGATTCGCTTCGGTGCGGAGCCATGCCTGCGTAAGAGGGAGGAATCGTAGAAAGTCTTTGCGGCGTCCTCACCGAGAAAACAAATGCTTGGGCGAAACAGAAGGCGCGTTCTGAATATGTCGGAATTTAACTCGCGACATCGATTGGAGATGTAGCGATATCCATCGGAGGAAAGGATTGGCAAGGTGGCATCGAAACTTGGGTCTCTCGGCAATGGGAGACTGCGTGTGCTTCCCTTCGTCTCTTGCAGCGTGGCGACGTTGTTCGCCATTTCCGAGATCTCATTGCCGCTGATTTTCTAAATGCAAGTGCCAGAACCTTGCTGCGGGATGTAAACATCTGTTCAGGGCGCAAACAATACGCGGCAAATGGTATGAGTCGCGAAACTCTCTTGGTATCCGGGCAAACGCTAGCAGTAGAGCGGATCGGTGACATCGGTTCGAACAGGTACATTCGATACGCATCGCACTGCTCAACGAAAACAGATGGGACAAGCTGGCTCCATGCTGGTGATCGTTCTCAGCGCCACAGATTTGAGCGTCGATGACTCTCAGGAGAGATACAGAACTACGCCGAAGGAGGTTGCCGTTAAGCCCTTATTGTGAGCGCTCGGCAGGCGAATCTATCGTGAATTCCGTCTCGCGTTGTAGGTTCCGGTCACGATCGGCCGAAGGAATTGCGAGCGAAGAAGGACGAATTCGCAAAAGGAACTGAAATGTGGAATTTGGGTGCGGATGTGAGGGTTTGCAAGCGGCAAGGCAAGCTATGGCTCAACCTCGCGCTCGCATTAAGCTTCGCGGTCTTGCTGAAGCTGGGATTGACTGGTTGCGGAGAGTCAAACCAAGTATCTGCCGCGGAAACCACTATCAGCAACGTGTATCAGAACAATGATTTTCAATTGACCGGAGTCACACTGTCGAAAACCGGCCGTACGTTTGTGAATTTCCCGCGCTGGTCAGATCGCTACCTGAACGCGGTGGTGGAGGTAATGCCGGACGGATCGACAAGACCATATCCAGATGAAAAGTGGAACCGGTGGGATTTGAAGCCGGCAACGGCGGGCAAGCAATTCGTCTGCGTACAGAGCGTGGTTGTAGATGATGCAGACATGCTGTGGGTCGTTGATCCGGCTGCGCCTCTTTTGGCAGCGAATGTGATCGGCGGAGAGAAGCTGGTAAAGATCGACCTGAAGACGAACACGGTGGCGCAAGTCATACGATTCAGCGCGGAAGTCGCGCCAGCGGGCAGTTACCTCAATGACATTCGAGTGGACGTGCAGCGGAACACGGCTTACCTGACCGACAGCGGCCTCGGCGGGATTGTGGTCGTTGATCTTGCTACAGGAAAAGCACACCGTGCGCTCGACGGACATCCATCTGTGAAAGCAGAGATGGGTATCAAGATCGTGATTGACGGCAAACCGGTTTTGCGGAATGGGAAAACGCCGGAGTTTAACTCCGATGGCATCGCGCTGTCGCCCGATGGATCTTATTTGTATTACCAGGCCTTGACAGGCGCGACGCTGTATCGAATTAAAACTGATCTGCTGCGGAACGCGTCGATTAGCGCGGAAGCAGTATCGGCCGGAGTGGAAAAGGTGGCGAAGACTTTTCCGGTGGATGGATTGTGGATGGATCGACAAGGGCGCGTTTATTTGAGCGGATTGAATCAAAAAGCGGTGCTGCGATTGGAGAAGGACGGACAGATTCAGACGATGGTGCAGGACGACCGGCTGGAATGGCCGGACACGTTCAGCGAAGGACCTGACGGGGCAATTTACATTACCGCGTCACACATCAATGAGGCGCCCGCTTACAACGAGGGTAAGAGCGTGCGGCGGGAGCCTTTCGCGGTGTTTAAGTTCCAGCCGAAGTAGAAGGGTCAATTGGAATTCACCGACACCATAACCAGAGTCCAACTGTTCGCGCTCTATTGGTTCAGGTTTGGTTCGGTGCGACATTCGAAGACAGATCTTTGAGACGCTAGGAAAGAGGGTGAAATGGATGACATCAAACTGCCGAAAGAACAAACGGTGCCTCTTGACGCGCCGGCTCCGGGCGTCGAGGGACTTCGGCTACTGTTCGTAAACGTTTTTGGAATCAAGCATTCGGATGGACTTTGGACTCTGGTTGATGCCGGATTGCCATATTCCGCCGGAGCAATACACAAATGGGCGGACAGGAACTTTGGGACGGCGCCTAACGCGATCGTGCTGACACATGGGCATTTCGATCACGCCAGCGCCGCAGGGCAACTGGCGGACGCGTGGAACGTGAATGTGTATGCGCATTTCTTGGAGATGCCGTACTTGAATGGAGAAAGAGAATACCCGCCGCCGAATGTCGCCGCAGGCGGAGGGCTGATGTCGTTGATGTCTCCATTGCTGCCGACCGGACCGCTCAATTTGGGAGATCGCCTTCGCGAACTGCCAAACGGCACAAGCGCGTCATCTCTGAGAGAGATGCCCGGATGGCAGATCATCCCTACGCCGGGTCACACGCCAGGTCACATCTCTTTATTTCGGCCGTCCGATGGCGTGCTGCTGCCGGGCGATGCCTTCTGCACGACCAAAGCGGAATCCTTCTTTCAATCGTCGATAGCGCAAAGCCCGGAGCTTCATGGTCCGCCAGCATATTTCACGTCGGATTGGTCTTTGGCACGACGATCGGTGCAAACTTTAGCGAAGCTGAATCCCTCGGTGGTTGCGCCAGGTCATGGGCGGCCGATGAGTGGTCCCGATCTGCCGGTGCAGCTTCGCGAGTTGGCGGCGCGATTTGAAGAGATCGCGGTGCCGGAGAATCGAAGGAGCACTTCGGCATAGTCTTTCGACCACAGGCTCAGCTCATATTAGTTGCCACCGCGATCAGTTGGCGTGCGCCTATTCTTCTAAAGACCTCAGATGCAGGATGCGAACTTCCGGGCTGGCGAAAAACCGTTGCGCCGCCCGTGCGGGTAGACGAGACATCGAACATCAGGAAGCCTCGTCGATAAATATATGCGCGTATTCGAGACGATCGCCGGCATATTCCTTGTGATCGTTTCTCTTCAGGACCAATTTCAGTCTTTGTTTCACCCAGCAGGGCACGGAGTCATGAGTGATTGGATCGCTCGCGGCATTTGGAAGATGTACCGGGTGATGGCTCGCTTTCGGCCAAAGCTGCTATCCATGGCCGGGCCAACGGGCATGGTATGCATCGTGGCCACGTGGGGCGCGCTGATCACGGTAGGTATGTCGCTGATTTACTATCCTCGGCTGGCTATATTCGCTTCTCAGGCAGGACTGCCCCAGCCGGAGCACTACGTCACGGCACTCAATATTGCATTCGCGGGCCTGACCACTACCAATTCCGGCTTTTTGCCATTAGCCGAATGGCAGCGCATGAATATAACTCTAGAATCGGTGTTCGGTATTGCGATCATAAGCGCGGGCATCTCGTGGGTTTTAAGCGTCTATCCGGTGCTTGAGGGACGAAGCTCCGCGGCGCAGCAGGCAATTTCCTTGGCGGACTCGGAGCGCGACACGGGGATCGAACTCTTCACGCTTCCTGCATCGCGACTCTGCGAAATACTTCTTTCGCTAGCCAAGCAACTTACGACCATACGCAACCAACTGGTGCAGTTCCCAATCGCCTACTACTTTGGAGTACAGAACGAAAAAGGATCGATGGCTCGTGCGATGCCTTATATAGATGGGCTTTCAACGAAAGCGTGTGAGGAATCGCGTCCGCCGGAAGTGCGCATGGCCGGGCACATGCTTGATTTGGCGATTCAGAGCTATCTGCAACTTATCGCTACTCGTTTTCTGAAGATCTCGGCAGACCATCGTACAGAGATCATGCGGCGGTACGCTGAAGATACCTTCCCATCGCGACCTCCGGTGAGCACCTAGAAATCGTCCACGGTTTTCGATGACGCCTAATGGGCTTCATCCCTAAAAACTGAGGATATAAAGGTATTTTGTAGCTGCCTGTTCACAGGAATAATCATTTCCCCGCACCTACCACTTCGAGTTAGTGGCTCCGCCACATGCGAATCCCGTCGGTTCTGCCCAATTCTGCATCGTGCTTTGTTCCGCGTATGCGCAGCTGTTTTTACGGCTCGCTTGGTGTGCTCGTGGGCGTTTGGATCTTTGCCTGTCCAGCGCGCGCTCAGGACTTAATGCAACAACCGGAAAAGGGCAGCTATCAGGAACGTCCGTATCAAGGAAAGATGGAGCCCGATGACGGGCAATGGATCCGTCCGGCGAAGGATTATGCGAGCACTCGATTTAGTTCGCTGGATCAGATCAACGGCAACAATGTTCAGCAGCTAAAGCTGGCCTTCACCTTTTCCACCGGGCTGGAGCGTGGCCACGAGGCGGCGCCGTTAGTCGTGAATAACACGATGTATATCGTGACGCCGTTCCCCAACAAATTGTTTGCGCTGGATTTGACAAAACCTGGCGGGCCCATGAAGTGGGTATATGAACCGAAACCCACGCCGGCCTCGCAGGGCGTTGCCTGCTGCGATGTTGTCAATCGCGGAGCCTCCTACTTCGACGGCAAGATTTTTTACAACACGCTGGACGATCAGACTGTTGCCGTGGATGCCAATTCTGGCCGCGAAGTGTGGAGGGTGCGGCTGGGAGACATCAATAAAGGCGAGACGCTCACCATGGCACCGCTGGTGGCCAAGGGCAAAGTAATCGTGGGAAACAGCGGCGGCGAGATGGGTGTGCGGGGCTGGCTGACTGCAGTTGATGCAAAAACCGGAAAGATTGCGTGGCGCGCCTATGCTACCGGGCCGGACAAAGAGGTTTTAATAGGTCCGAAATTCAAGCCGTACTATGCGAGCGAGCGCGGACAAGACCTGGGCGTAAAAAGTTGGCCCCCAGACGCGTGGAGGATCGGAGGCGGAGGCGCGTGGGGGTGGATCTCCTACGATCCGGAATTAAACCTTCTTTATTACGGCACCGCCAATCCGGGTCCCTGGAATGCAGATGCCAGACCCGGCGATAACAAATGGACGGCGGGGGTGTTCGCCAGGGACGCCGATACCGGCGAGGCGGTGTGGTTTTATCAATTCAGCCCGCATGACCTCTACGACTATGACGGGGTCAACGAGAATATTCTGCTGGATCTTCCAATCGGCGGCGGTACGAAGAAAGTCCTCGTTCACCCGGATCGAAATGGCTACGTGTATGTGATCGATCGCACCAACGGAAAAGTGGAGTCAGCAAATGTATTTGCGCCAATCACCACAAGCAAAGGCGTGAACCTGCAGACCGGGCAGTTGGAATACGTTAAAGATAAAGAAACCAAGTTGGGTGTGGTGGTTCGAAACTTGTGCCCGACAGCGCCGGGCGCAAAAGACTGGCAACCTTCCGCATTTTCTCCGCGCACCGGACTGCTCTACATCCCTCACAACAACTTGTGCATGGACGAAGAAGACATGCAGGTGAACTACATTGCGGGAACACCGTACGTTGGTGCGAACGTTCGAATGTATAACGCGCCCGGAGGATATGGAGGCTTATTCACCGCGTGGGATCCAGTCGCGGGCAAGGCGGTATGGAATATTCCAGATCGTTTTCCGGTGTGGAGCGGCGCGTTGGTGACTGGAGGAGATCTGGTTTTTTACGGAACCCTGGATGGTTGGTTCCGAGCCGTTGACGCGAGGACGGGTCGCGAACTTTGGCGGTTCAAGACCGGTTCCGGGATCATCGGGCAGCCGATCTCGTATAAAGGCCCGGACGGGAAGCAATACATCGCGATCTTGTCAGGTGTGGGGGGATGGGCGGGCGCAATTGTTTCGGGAGGTCTCGATGGGAGAGACAGTTCCGCGGCCTTAGGATTCGCTGGGGCAATGAAAGACTTGCCCAAGTACACGACGCCGGGAGGCATGCTTTATGTTTTCTCGCTTCCTTAAGCGCAGCGCTTCCCTGCTCTGCCTGCTATGGCTGACGACGTTCGTAGCGAACGCAACCGAGTTGCGGGTGTGTTCCGATCCAAACAATCTTCCCTTTTCTGACAGAAATCTACGTGGATTCGAAAATCGCATCGCGGAGGTGATTGCCGGGGAGTTGCATGCGCGACTCACGTATCAGTGGCAACGGATGGGGCGAGGATTCGTTCGTGAAGTGCTGAACAAGCGGAAGTGCGATTTGCTGATCGGCGTTGCTGTCGGCATGCCTGGCGTGCTGACCACGCGTCCCTATTACCGGTCATCTTATGTGTTTGTCACGAGGCGCAATTCCGCATTTCAACCCGCTTCTCTGGACGACACGGGATTGCGGAATATCAAAATCGGGGTGCAGGCGCTGGAGGAAGAGTACACCCCGCCTGGACAGGCGCTGAGCCGTCGTGGGTTGCAGAATTCGATGGTGGGCTTTTATGGCGTCGGCGAAGAGGCGGACAAGATTGTTGCGGCCGTAGCTCACGGAAAGGTAGATGTGGCGATCGTCTGGGGACCGCTTGCCGGTTTTGCAGCGCAGCGATTTGGTTCGAGGCTGGCCATTCGCCCGCTGATGCCGCAAGTCGATCCGCCGGGTCTGCCATTGACATTTCAGATTGCGATGGGCGTGCGGAAGACTGATGCGGTGCTGCGAGACCAGTTGAATGCGGCACTGCAACAGCAGCAAAAAACAATCGACCGAATTCTGGCGTCATATCGAGTTCCGCTGCTGGAAATGACCGCGGCAGCGCAGGCTGGGCAGCCATGAAATCGTCGGGCATGGCTCTCGTGCTCTTCGCTTGCGCAGTTTTCTGTGTGCTGATCGGTTGCCGTCGAGAGGACCGAATTCTACAGCAGACACCGCCCGACAACGTGACGCTAGACACGGTACAGGTCAGTGGATTGAATCCCGGAGCAAATCCGCTGCCAGCGCAGTCGGTCCCAAACATGTATCAGGAAAGTGCGTACGCCGTATCCGAGGGCCAGCGGCTTTACGAGCAGTACAACTGTGTAGGGTGTCATGCGCATGGAGGTGGCGGCATGGGCCCGGCGCTGATGGATGATCAATGGATCTACGGCAGCGAGCCCGCCAATATTTTCGCCACGATCATGCAGGGGCGACCCAACGGAATGCCGTCGTTCCGCAATCGCATTCCGGAATTTCAGGTCTGGGAAATCGCTGCTTACGTGCGCTCAATGAGCGGCCTATTGCCGAAGGACGTATCTCCGTCGCGAACCGATGAGATGAACGTGAAGCCGTCGGAGGCCTCCACTCCGAGGCAAGCTCCGACTGGAATCACCGGCGCACCCGGAGCGCGCAAATGACGGATCTGCTGTTTGCAGACGCCACACGAATGCTGGCGGGCTGGTGGGCGGCCCTTGCTTTTGACTCGCGCCTCGAACACGGAAGGCACGCGATATTGCACCCTGCTGGCCCGGAAGCAGGGACGATCGAGTGGCTTTACTGGTTGATTTTCTGGATCTCGCTGGCAGTTTTCGTGTTCATGATGGGTGGTTATACGATCACGGCGCGACGGAACTTGAGTCGCGTGAGCGATCGCACGATGGTGATAGAGGATGAGCCAGGTGATAAGCGTTCCGCATGGTTCGTGGGAATAGCTGTCGGTATCACCACTGCGATCCTATTTTTAGTGTTAGCGCTGAGTGTGTCCGCGGGACGCAAGGTTCAGGACGTGCCCGGAAACGGACCAATTGCAATTCAAGTGACCGGACATCAATGGTGGTGGGAAGTAAATTATCCAAATTCAGAGCCCGACCTGCGTGTCACCACAGCGAATGAGATTCATGTGCCGGTGCATGAGCGCGTGAACCTGATCCTGCAATCCGGAGATGTGATCCATAGTTTTTGGGCACCGAATATTACTGGCAAGCGAGACTTGATCCCCGGATATTCCTCTTCGATTTCCTTTCAGGTCGACACTCCCGGCGTCTACCACGGTCAATGCGCGGAATTTTGCGGACTGCAGCATGCGCACATGGGCTTTTCGATCGTTGCGGAGTCGCGGGAAGATTTCGACGCGTGGCAGCGTGACCAGTTGCTAGCTGCTGCGGAACCCACTGATCCGCAGGCGGTTCGCGGCAAGCAAGTTTTTCTCACGCATCCATGTGTGATGTGCCACACCATCCGCGGGACCGATGCCGGATCCAACATGGGGCCGGACTTGACGCACATTGCGAGCCGACCACGCATCGCTGCGGACACTTTGCCTAACACTCCCGGTGCACTCGGCGGATGGATTCTGGACCCACAAGCAGCCAAGCCTGGGAATCACATGGCGCCCAATTCACTGACGGGTGACGAACTGCAGGCGCTGCTTTCGTATCTGCAGACTTTGAAATAGGAGCACAAGTGCAGGCGGAAACGACACTTTCTCCGGATCAGCAGGAGTTGGATCGCCAGCTTCGGCGGGTATGGGGACATCCGAAAGGGTTGTTGGGATGGTTCAGCAACGTCCATCACACGGCGATCGGTCTGCGCTTCATGGTGACGTCGTTCATTTTCTTTTTGCTGGGCGGAGTGCTCGCGGCCATCATGCGCACGCAATTGGCACGGCCCGAATCGCACCTGTTGGGGCCAGATAAGTACAACCAATTTTTCACCATCCACGGCAGCACGATGATTTTTCTGTTTGCGGTACCGATGATGTTCCAGGGATTCGGCGTTTACCTCGTGCCGTTAATATGTGGAACGCGCAACATTGCGTTCCCGCGCCTGAACGCATTCAGTTATTACATTTATCTGGGCGGCGGACTGCTGCTGTGGATCGGCTTATTTCTGAACACGGGCGCCGACGTCGGATGGTTTGCATACGTGCCACTCTCTGGACCGCAATTCACTCCGGGGAAGCGCGCGGATTTCTGGGCGCAGATGATCACGTTTACGGAAGTCTCCGCGCTCGGAGTGGCCATCTGTATTGCCACGACCATCCTCAGACATCGCGCGCCCGGAATGACGCTTAATCGCATGCCCATCATTCTCTGGGAAAAGTTGGTGATTTCCTTCGCGGTGATATTCGCTATGCCCGCCGTTATGGTCGTCAGCAGCATGCTGCTGCTCGACAGATTGGTTGGCACACAATTCTTCAATCCGGCTGAAGGCGGAGACGTGCTGCTGTACCAGCATCTGTTCTGGTTCTTTGGTCATCCGGAGGTGTACATCATCTTTCTGCCGGGAGCGGCGATTATTTCGACGCTGCTGCCCGCTTACACGCGGCGACATATCTTTGGATATACGCCGATTGTGGTGTCAGTGATCGCAACGGGGTTTTTAGGGTTTAGCGTTTGGGTGCATCACATGTTCGCTACGGGTTTGCCGCAACTGGGCGAAAGTTTCTTCACGGCAGCCACATTGATGATCGTGATTCCCACTGGGACGCAGTTC
>Ga0136846_1223740_pt1 | contig 10983 bp, 14 predicted proteins | sample HopSoiMetagenom2_FD_96841 | JGI IMG/M metagenome (GOLD analysis project Ga0136846, IMG submission 96841) | Grasslands soil microbial communities from Hopland, California, USA - 2 Assembly 2016 (version 4) | ecosystem: Environmental > Terrestrial > Soil > Grasslands | place: USA: Hopland... | reverse complement strand
CGGGCTGCTCTGGGCGTGCGGTGTCGCGATGCGGTTCCGGTCGGTGCAGGCAGGCCCGCTGATGCAGACGCCCGTCTTCCTGCTCCTCTTCCTCTCCCCCGTCTACGTCCCGCTGGCGCTCCTGGAGGGCTGGATCCACACGGTCGCGCGGCTGAACCCGATCACGTTCCTCCTCGAAGCGGGCCGCGGGCTGATCGACGGCCGCCCGACGGAGACCGCGACGGCGTTCGCCATCGCCGTCGGGCTCGTGCTCTTCTTCGCGGTCTGGGCGCGGACGGGGCTCGCGAGCGCCGAGCGCGCGGGCTAGTTGTGGAGAAACCCGCACAGAACCTGTAGGCGCCCTGCTTGGCGGGCGGACTACCTTCGTGCGTAGTGCCCGCCACCGCTCCCGACCGCCCGCTGCTCATCTTCTTCACCTCGCCGACGAACGGGCGCTGCCGCCGGGCCGAGGGCTTCCTGGCGCAGGTGCTCCAACGGCGACACAACCACGACACCTTCTCGCTGCGTGTCGTCGAGGAGGACCGGCGGCCCGACCTGCTCGACCGCTTCCAGGTCGAGAAGACGCCGACGCTGATGGTCGTGGACGGGAAGATCGTCCGCGGCAAGCTGGTCGAGCCGCGCGGCTGCGAGGAGATCCAGACGTTCCTCGCGCCCTGGCTCCGCTAGTCACGCCGTAAGCCGGGCGCACATAAGCCCGGCGCGGAGCTTCGACAGGTCGGCGGGACCGGCGCCGGACGATGCTGTTTCACGCGCTGCAGGCGCAGGCATGAACACTCCTGCATGTACAAGCGCCGGGTGCTCGCGCTGCTCGCGTTCTCCGCCGGCACGGCGGCGGGCTTGCTGGCGGTCCTGTCTGCGCTCGACGCGGCGGCGCCTGGCGTCGAGGCCGCCCAGGCGACGCTCGCGTCACACACGGTGCGATTCGGGCCGGCCCAGATGGTGGTGCGCGCCCTGCCGTCCGGCGTCGTCTGCTTCCGCGTGATCGAGGCGAGCGGCTCCTCGCACGCGTGCCGCAAGCAGTTGCGGGTCAACGAGATCGGCTACACGATCGCGCCGCGTGCGATCGGCGGTGTCGCAGGCGCAAATGTGCGGGCGGTGATCGTCAAGCTCACACGTCGGGGAACGATCTGGGCGACGCTTCGGGACGGCGTCTTCTACTCGAACGTGCGGAGCCCCTATCGCGTGCGCGCGGTGATCAAGGTGCTGCGCGACGGCTCTCGCAAGACATTCCGGGTCACACAGAGCCGTTGAACGTGTCGCAGCCCGTCGGCTCGCCGCGCTGGTAGCCGCGCTTGAACCACTCCTGCCGCTGCGCCGACGAGCCGTGCGTCCACGTCTCGGGATTCACCTGTCCCTGCGTCTGTGACTGGATGCGGTCGTCGCCGACCGCCGCCGCCGCGTCCAGCCCCTGGTTCACGTCCTGCTGCGTGAGGTCGACGATGTAACCAGTGGCAACCGCATGCCGCGCCCAGACGCCGGAGTAGCAGTCGGCCTGCAGCTCGGTGCGCACGGAACGGCCCTGGGCGCCCTGCGACCCGCCCGCCTGCAGGTCGCCGAGCAGATCCTGCGCATGATGGCCGTACTCGTGCGCGAGCACGTAGGCCTCCGCGAACGGCCCGCCCTGCGCGCCGAACCGGTCGTGGAGCTCCGTGAAGAAGTCGAGGTCGATGTAGACGTGCTTGTCGACCGGGCAGTAGAACGGGCCGACGTCGGTCGTGGCGGCGCCGCAGCCGGTTTGCGTGGAACCGGTGAAGAAGACGGTGACCGCCTTGTCGTAGGGCTTGTTGTGCGCGCGGAAGTAGCCCGCCCAGTATTTCTGGATGCTGTTCACGTCGCCGAGGATGCGGCAGTCCTGGCGCTCGTTCGCATCGGCCCCGGTGCTGCAGTCGAGCGTGGTGCCCTGGCCCTGGCTCTGGCTCCCCGTCTGCCCGGTCGTCAGGCCGTTCAGGCTGCTGAAGACGTCCCCGCTGTTCCCGCCGCCGAGCACGGAGATCAGCAGATAGACGACGATCGCGGCGAGGCCGAGGCCTCCGCCGCCGACGGCGATCGGGCCGCCGCCGACGCCGCGGCGGTCTTGCACCTGCGACGGATCGAGCCTCGCTCCCGGCCGAAATCTCATTGGTGCCTCGTACCTACAGGTCGCGAACCGAAAACGCGGCCACCGCCGCTGCGAGCACGAGCGCCAGGAACACAGCCGACCAGACGAGCAGCGGCGTGCCCGCACGATGGGAGCCGCCGAACGGCCCGAGCTCGAGCACGACCTTCGCAAAGCCGGTCGTGTCGATCGTCAGCCGGTGCAGCGCGTCCTCGTAGAGAGCGTCGAACGGCAGCACCCACCACGCGATCCGCGAGATGTGCTGGAGCTTCTGCGAGTTGATCGCGTGCCCGATCTCGCCGAGCAGGCCGGCCATCAGCCCGGCGCCGAAGATCATCAGCGTGCCGATGCCGTTTGCGATCGGCGAGAGGAAGACCGAGCCGGCCAGGGCGATCGCCGAGACGACGACCACGGCCGCGGCGAGCTCGATCCCCGGCGAGATGATCCGGTCCGGCGACCAGCCGCCCGCCCACCTCATGACGCCCAACGAGATGAAGTACACGAGGAGCACGTAGGCGGCGCACACGCCCGCGGCGCCGATGAAGCGCGCGAGGAGGAGCTGCGTCCGCCCGATCGGCCGCACGACGAGCGGCTGCAGCAGACCGGCCTCGGCGTCCCCTCGGACGACGTTCAGCGTCAGGAAGACCGACAGCATCGCCCCGAGGAACAGTGTCGCGAACATCGCGAGCCCGAAGACGATCGCGCCCGCGAGGTCCTCTGAATTCAGCCGCTGCTGCCCCGGGCCGACGAAGTTGCGTGTGTCCTTGAACGCCTCGTGCGCGCCCCACGAGTAGAGCCCGAGGAAGAACAGCGTCAGCACGAGCACGACGGCGAACATCTTGCGGCGCAGGCTCTCGCGTAGGCCGTAGAGCACGATCGTCGTCAATCGACGACCTCGAGGTAGACGTCCTCCAGGCTCGACGCGAGGATGCGGACGCCGTAGATCTGCTCGCCCGCGCCGACGAGCTCGCGCACGAGTCGGGGCACGTCGGAGCGGCGCGCGTCCTCGAAGCGTCGGGTGCCGCTCGCCGTCTCGATCTCCACCCCGCCCTGCCGCCGCAGCGCGTCGGGCGTGCCCGCGGCGACGACCCGGCCGTGGTCGACGATCACGACGTGGTCGCATACGAGCTCGATCTCCGAGAGGAGGTGGGAGTTCAGCAGCACCGACGTGCCGCGACGCCGCAGCTCCTCGAGCAGTCCGCGCACGACGCGCCGGCCCGCCGGATCGAGAGCGCTCGTCGGCTCGTCGAGCAGCAGCAGGCGCGGCGAGCCGACGAGCGCCTGGGCGATCCCGAGCCGCTGCTGCATCCCCTTCGACATCGCGGCGATGCGCGTCTTCCGGGCATGCGCGAGGCCGACGAGCTCGAGCAGCTCGGCGCGCTCCGCCGGGCCGCCTGGGGAGCCGGCGAGGCGCTGATGCAGCGTGAGCAGCTCGTCCGCGCTCATCCACGACGGGAAGCGGAAGAGTTCCGCGAGGTAGCCGAGGGTCCGGCGCGCGCCCGGCGAGCCCGCCGCCGCGCCGCAGATCTCCACGCTGCCGCCGCTCGGCCGCACGAGACCGCACGCGATCTTGACGAGCGTCGACTTGCCGGCGCCGTTCGGCCCCAGCAGACCCACGAGCTGCCCCTCCTCCACCTCCAGGTCGACGCCGGAGAGGGCGTTGACGCGGCCGTAGCGCTTCTCGACGGCGTTCGCGGCGAGCACCGGCGGCACGCGGGAACCCTACCCACGCGCTCGCAACTTGCCCGGAGCTTCCTCTGAGCCCGCCGGAGGCCGTTGAGACAGTTCTTATTTGACGAATGAGGTTCGCTTATGTATTTGTTCACCATGCCCATGAACAAACTGAAACTCGTACTCGCCGCGGCCGCCCTGGCTGCGCTCGCCGGGGCCGCGACGGCGGCGGCCGGCACGAACCTCTCGCTCGTCGGCTACTCGACGCCGAAGACCGTGATGGGGAAGATCATCCAGGCGTGGCAGCAGACCCCCGACGGCAGGGACGCGTCGTTCAGCCAGTCGTACGGCGCTTCCACCGACCAGGCGCGAGCCGTCGCGAACGGGCTGCGGGCCGACCTCGTCTTCCTGTCGACCGGCGACGACGTGAACCTGCTCGTGGACGCGGGGCTCGTCGACTCGAAGTGGAACCGGCAGGCCTACAACGGCATCGCCGCCGACACCGTCGTCATCTTCGCCGTGCGGAATGGCAACCCCAAGCACATCAAGAGCTGGAACGACCTGACCAAGCCGGGCGTGCAGGTGATCACGCCGAACCCGTTCAGCTCCGGCTCCGCGAAGTGGAACATCCTCGCTGCCTACGGCGCGCAGCGCCGGCTCGGCAAGAGCGACAAGCAGGCCACGGCCTACGTGCAGCAGCTCTTCCGGCACGTCGTGTCGCAGGACACGTCGGGCCGCAACGCAACGAACACGTTCCTCGCCGGCAAGGGCGACGTGCTCCTCACGTACGAGAGCGAGGCGCTGAACGCGCGCCTCACTGGTCAGGACATCCAGTACGTGATCCCGCGCCAGTCGATGCTGATCGAGCTGCCGATCGCGGTGACGAAGAACAGCTCGAACAAGGACGTCGCGAACAAGTTCATCCGGTTCGTCAAGCAGCCGGCCGCGCAGGATCTGTTCGCGCAATACGGCTTCCGGCCGGTCAACGCGAAGGTGGCGAGGAAGTACGCGGACAAGTTCCCGTCGCGCCCCGGCATCTTCAAGATCGACGACAAGATCATCGGCGGCTGGCGGCACGCCGACGACGTGTGGTTCGACCCGAACAAGGGCCGGATGGTGCAGATCGAGCGCGCGGTCGGAGGGCCCACCTCTGGGTAGCGGTTCCTACGCCGCGTCGCTGACGCGAGCAAGAGGTCGTCGTTCTCGCGAGGGGGCCGCAGCGTCGGCCCTCTCGCTGGGTTTCACGATGACGTATCTCTCGATCGTCGTCGTACTCCCGATCGCCGCGCTCGTGTGGGCATCGCGGGAGGAAGGCCTCGGCACGTTCTGGTCGGTCGCGACGTCGCCCGAGGCGCTCGCAGCGCTGAAGCTCAGCCTCGGGATGGCTTTCGCGGTCTCGATCGTGAACGCGTTCTTCGGGACAATCACGGCCTGGGTCCTCGTGCGCGACGATTTCCGCGGCAAGAGCGTCGTCAACGCGGTGATCGACCTGCCGTTCGCCCTGCCGACGATCGTCGCCGGCCTCACGCTGCTCGCGCTCTACGGCCCGCAGTCGCCGGTGGGGATCGACGTCTCGCTGACGCGCAAGGCGATCCTGCTCGCGCTGCTGTTCGTGACGCTCCCGTTCGTGGTCCGGACGGTGCAGCCCGTGCTGCTGGAGCTGGAGCTCGAGGCCGAGGAGGCGGGCCGCGCGCTGGGAGCGAGCGAGTTCCGCGTCTTCCGCAGCATCGTGCTGCCGAACATCCTCCCGGGGATCCTCTCCGGCGTCGCGCTCGCGTTCGCGCGAGCGGTAGGTGAGATCGGCGCGCTCGTGCTGATCGCCGGCAACCGGCCGTTCAAGACCGAGGTGGCGTCCGTCTTCGTCTTCCTGCACATCCAGGGCGGCGACCAGGCGGGAGCATCGGCCGTCGCGGTCGTCATGCTCTCGATCTCCTTCGCAGTGCTGCTGCTGATCGGCGGGCTGCGCTTCCTCGCGACGAGGCACGAGCGTGCGTAGGCTCGACGGAGCACGGAGGAATATTGCGTAAGTACGTCCTGCGCTTCACGGCGCTCGGCTACCTGCTGCTCGTGCTGCTGGGGCCGCTCGTGATGGTGTTCGTCCGCGCGTTCGACAAGGGCGGCGACGCGCTCTGGGCGACGCTGACAGACCCGAACACGCTGCACGCGTTCAAGCTGACGCTCGTGATCACCCTCATCGCCGTGCCGCTGAACACGGTCTTCGGCGTCGTCTGCGCGCTCGCGATCGTGCGGCGCCGCTTCCCCGGCGCGGGGCTCGTCAACGCCGTCGTCGACCTGCCGCTCGCGATCTCGCCGGTCGTCGTCGGCCTCTCCCTCTTCCTGCTCTACGGCCGCACCGGCTGGTTCGGGCCGTGGTTCGAGCGCCACGGGACGCAGATCCTCTTCTCGTTGCCGTCGATGGTGATCGCCACGATCTTCGTATCGCTGCCGTTCGTGGCGCGCGAGGTCGTGCCGACGCTGCGCGAGATCGGCGACGAGCAGGAGCAGGCAGCCCGGACGCTCGGCGCGAACGGTCGGCAGACGTTCTGGCGGATCACGCTTCCGTCGATCCGGTGGGCGATCATCTACGGCGTCGTGCTCACCACCGCCCGCTGCCTCGGCGAGTACGGCGCGGTCGCGGTGGTCTCTGGCAACATCGAGGGGAGGACGCAGACGGCGACACTGCGCGTGCAGGACGCATACGAGAACTTCAACCAGGCGGGTGCATACGGCATCGCGCTCGTGCTGGCCGCCATGTCCGTGCTCGTGCTCGTCACGATGACCCTGCTGAAACCGAAGGAGGATGCCGCCTGATGTCGATCGTGGTTCGCAACGTCTCGAAACGCTTCGGGAGCTTCCAGGCGCTCGACGACGTGTCGCTCGACGTCGAGGGCGGCGCGCTGACGGCGCTCCTCGGCCCCTCCGGCTCGGGCAAGTCGACGCTGCTGCGGATCATCGCGGGGCTCGAGTGGCCCGACAGCGGCGAGATCCACCTCGCAGGCGAGGACGCAACCGCGCTCTCGACGCAGCAGCGCGGCGTCGGCTTCGTCTTCCAGCATTACGCCGCCTTCAAGCACATGAGCGTGCGCCAGAACATCGCGTTCGGGCTGAAGGTGCGGAAGCGGCCGAAGGCCGAGATCCAGTCGCGCGTCGACGAGCTGCTCGCGCTCGTCCAGCTGCAGGGATTCGGCGACCGCTTCCCCGCTCAGCTCTCGGGCGGCCAGCGGCAGCGGATGGCGCTCGCCCGCGCGCTTGCGCCCGAGCCGCGCGTGTTGCTGCTCGACGAGCCGTTCGGCGCCCTCGACGCGCGGGTGCGCGCCGAGCTGCGCAGCTGGCTGCGGCGGCTGCACGACGAGACGCACACGACGACGGTGTTCGTCACTCACGACCAGGAAGAGGCGATGGACGTCGCCGACAACGTGGTCGTGATGAACAAGGGCCGGGTCGAGCAGGTCGCCGAGCCCCGCGAGCTCTACGACGCGCCCGCGAACGAGTTCGTGATGTCGTTCGTCGGACAGGCGAACCACATCGGCAACGCCTGGGTGCGTCCGCACGACCTCGAGGTCGTGCTCGAGCCGAACGGAACGACGCGCGAGGCGCAGGTGGCGCGGGTCGTGCACCTGGGGTTCGAGGTGCGCGCCGAGCTCGTCCGGGACGACGGCGAGCAGCTCGCCGTCCAGCTGACGCGCGACCAGGCCGCGCAGCTCGAGCTGAAGCGCGGCCAGATCGTCTACGTGCGGCCGACGCGCGAGACGGTCTTCTAGGCCGGAGACTCGGCAGCCTGGTTCTGCGAGGCGCGCTGTACGCCGCTCGAGGCCGTCGAGGCGCGGTCAGTGCGGTGCCCAGGCGTCCGGGTCCGCTGCGAGCGCCTGCACCGACGGGGGGAGCTCGCCGCGCGCGAGGTCGGCGAGCGTGACCTGCTCGAGGACGCCGCGCAGGCTCGCGCGCACGGCGACCCAGACCTCGCGGAGCTGCTCGGCGCTGCCACGGTAGGAGAGCTGCTCCGAGCGGACGCCGCGGACGTTCGCGAGCGGGCCGTCGACGGCGCGGATCACGTCGGCCAGGCTGATCTCCTCCGCCGGGCGCGCGAGCCAGTACCCGCCGTCCGCCCCGCGCCGGCTCGCGACGAGGCCGGCGTTGCGGAGGTCCGCGAAGATGTTCTCCAGGAAGTTCGGCGGGATCTCCTGCGCCTGTGCGACGCGGTCGCCCTTCACCGGCCCGTCGCCCGCCGCCGCCAGCTCGACGGCCGCCCGGATTGCGTAGTCCGCCTTCGCCGAGACTCTCACGGAACCATTCTGCCGTCCGCGGCGTTGAACCACCGATGCGTCGGCTGCCGCTTCTCCTCGTTTCGCTCTGCGCGCTCGGCCTGGGGGCCGCGATGATCGCGCGTGCCGACTCGACCGAGGGCCGGACTTTCCGGACGCCCGACGCCGGAGCCGCCTGCCGCCTCACGGGTACCACTCTCGTCTGCTCGAGCCTCGGCTCCGACGGATCGGTCGCCCTGCGCCGCGGGTCGCCCGCACGCATGGTGAGAAGGCTCCCCTGGTGGGACGCCCGCACACCCGTCCTGCGCCGCTGGAGCCGCGACGACGTGTCGTGCAGCCTGGCCGGAGGCGCGATCCTCTGCCGGACGGCCGCGACGACGATCCGCGTCGACGGAACGGGCTTCGCGCTCGCGTCCTAGCGGTCGAACTCGTCGAGGAGGATGCGGATCTCGCAGACCTCCCGGAAGCCGAGTTGCGACAGGATCGGGAGCGACATCGGGCCGGCCTGGGTGACGAGCACCGGCGTGCCGCGGGCGACGGCGTCCTCCCAGCGCGCAGCGACGAGCGCGCGGTAGGCGCCCCGGCCGCGGGCCTCCGGCAGCGTCGAGCCGCCGAAGAGGGTCACAGCGTGCTCGCCGAACGCCGCCGAGCCGCGCGCCACCGGCTCACCGTCGACGTACGCGAGGTAGACGAGGTTGTTCGGGTCGTGCTCGGGACGCACCGCCGTCGGCTCCGGCATCCCGAAGGCGACCGCGGCGATCCGCGCCGCGGCGAGATGCTCGGCCGGAGACTCCGCTCTGCGCACCTCGACGTCGACCGGCGCCTGCGCGGGCGGCTCCGTCAGCACCATGCCGACGGCGAGCGGCGTCGGCTCGTCGTCGACCAGCCCGAGGGCGAGCAGCCGGTCGACCAGATCGTGCGGTGTCGCGCTGCTCCCCACCTCCCACGTGCACGCGGTGCGCCCGCGTGCGCGGAGGATGCCGAGGATCTCGTCGCGCAGCGACTCGACCTCGTCGGTGCGCAGGCGGAAGCGCTGCGCGACGTTCCACCCGGGCTCGTCGCCGCGTCCCATCCAGAGCACGAACCGGTCGTCGACGATCCGCTCGTCGGAGGGCCCGAGCGGCGTGTACGTGTTCGCGTTCTCGGCGACCTCGAGCAGCACGTCCTCCACTGCGCCACCCTAACGGCGGCGGAAGGCCTCGCCCGGCGTCACTGGTAGAGCTTCGAGCGCCAGGCATCGCGGTAGATCCGCTTCAGATCCTCGACGCGCGAGACATACGCCTTCGTCTCGGAGAACTGGATCGGCTGGCCGGTCGCCCGCCAGCGGTCGACGTTGCCCTGCCCCGCGTTGTACGCCGCGAGCACGAGCGGCTCGCTCCCGTACTTGCGGAAGAGGTTGTCGAGATACCACGTCCCGTAGCGGATGTTGATCTCCGGGTCGTAGAGGTCACGCGTGTGGAACGCGCTCCCGTGCGTGCGAATGGCGATCCCTCGCGCCGTCGCGGGCGTCAGTTGCATCAGTCCGATCGCGCCGGAGGAGGACTTCGCGCCTGCACGGAACCTCGACTCCTGATAGATGACCGCCGCCAGGAGCGCCGGATCGAGGCTGTGCCGTTGCGCATGCACGCGCACGTACTCCGAGTAGCGCAGGGGGTACCGGATCCGCTCGTACCAGGGCGGGCTCGTCAGGTCGACGGCGGCGACAGCGCAGGCGATCACCGCACCCAGCACGACGAGAGCGAACAGCTTCCTCACGAAGATGAGAGTTCCGCCATGACCGACTTCACGAATGCGTCCAGCTCCTCCAGGGATCCTGTGTTCTTGTACGAGAAGTCGGCCCTTTTCACCTTCTCCTCGTCGCGGATGAAGCGCGCCTCGCGCCCTTCCGTCGCCACCTCCGAGCGCGCGCGGCGGAGCTTCGACGGCGCGGTGATCACGACGACCCTGTCGAAGCGCGCATCGCCGCCGGTCTCGTAGAGGAGGGGCACCTCCGTCACGCAGACCTTCGGCGGGTTGTCGAGGCCGGCCAGTTGCTCGCGCCATTGCAGGTACTCGGCGGCGACGAGCGGGTGCAGGAGCTCCTCGAGCCAGTCGAGCGCCTCGCGGTCGTTGAAGACGACGGTTCCGAGCGCGCCGCGGTCGATCTCGCCGCCGGGGGCGACGACGCCGTTCCCCATGCGTGCGACGACAGCACGCTTGACCTCGGGCCGCCGGAGGAGGTGGTGGACGATCTCGTCGCTCGAGACAGTCGCCGCGCCGTTGCGCGCGAACGCGCGCAGCGCTTCGCTCTTACCTGCTCCGATGCCGCCGGTGATCGCGACGGCTACGGGCCGCGTCACTCGTCCGGGGAAGCGGGCTCCGGGTCGGCAGCCGGCTGCGCGCTCGGCGACGCAGCGTCCTCCGGCTGCTCCTCGGCGGGCGCGACGCCTGCTCCCGTCGCGTCGGCCTCGGCCGACGGTGTCTCCGTGTCGGCGCTCGCCGACGATGTCTCCGCGTCGGCGCCGGCCGACGGTGTCTCTGCGCCGGTGTCGGCCGACGATGTCTCCGTGTCGGCGGTCGTCGGCAGCGCTGCCTCTGCTCCGGCCGCCGGTGACGCTGTGCCGGCGTCGGCCGACGATGTCTCTGTATCGGCCGAGGGTGTCTCAGCGCCGGCGTCAGCCGACGACGTCTCCGCCTCGGCGGTCGTCGGCAGCTCTGCCTCCGCTTCGGCCGCCGGTGTCTCTGCGCCGGCCTCCGCCGACGGTGTCTCGGCGCCGGCATCCGCCGACGGCGTCTCGGCGCCGGCATCCGCCGACGGCGTCTCCGCCTCGTCGGCGGTCGTCGGCAGCTCTGCCCCGGGTTCGGCCGGCGGTGCCTCGGCGCCGGCCTCGGCCGACGGTGTCTCGGCGCCGGCCTCGGCCGACGGTGTCTCCTCGGACGGCGACTCCTCGACCTCGGCGTCGTCGCCCTCGACGG
>Ga0136846_1236065_pt1 | contig 10984 bp, 7 predicted proteins | sample HopSoiMetagenom2_FD_96841 | JGI IMG/M metagenome (GOLD analysis project Ga0136846, IMG submission 96841) | Grasslands soil microbial communities from Hopland, California, USA - 2 Assembly 2016 (version 4) | ecosystem: Environmental > Terrestrial > Soil > Grasslands | place: USA: Hopland... | reverse complement strand
GTTTTGAAATCGTAGCTGGCCCTGAAACCACGCCCGCAAATCGGAATCTTCTTTTGCCAACTCGAGTGCTTCCTGAACTTCGGGATCCAATCCGTCTGCCGTGCCCGGACGGTAAGCAAGGAGAGCTTCTTTTGCCTGAGCAGTAGTCACGCCACGCCTCCTTTCGACGAGAGTTCCGGTTTGACGAGCAAGTGCTGAAGCTGCAACACACCGCGCGAGATCCGGGATTTCACCGTTCCGAGGGGGATCGCCAGAATCTCAGCGATTTCTGGATAGCTGTAATCTTCGAGGTAAAACAGGCTCACCGCGGTCTGGAAGTTCTCGTCCAGGTTCGCCAGGGCAGCATGAATGGTCTGCCGGTCAAGCTTCTCGGGGGTTGCGGGCGGGACTTCCGGCAGTTCCGGCTCCGCTTCATTGATTTCGATCTGAGGGAAACGGGTGATCCGGCGGCGTTTCTGGAGAAATTCGCGATGCAACGTGGTAAACAGCCAACTCTTTGCTTTTGCCTGATCACGCATCTGGTGTCCCTTTCTGGCCCAGATCAAAAATGTGTCCTGCGTCAGGTCGCATGCGTCGCTTTCGGAATTGGTCAGGCTGAAGGCAAATCGGTAAAGGCCTGGATAGTATAAATCCACGAGCGCTTCAAACTCCGACTTTTCGGCCATACAGCTTCATTCTACCTCATGAGAGGATTTATGGGCGGTTTTAGTTCCTAAGAATTTGAAGGTGAGCTTTTTTTGATGCGGAAGACAAATTTAAAAAAAACGGGGAACCAATCTTTCTATTATGGCATCAGATGTAATGATGGGGTTCTGGTAAATCGTTCGCGCCGCGGCTTCGTTGTTTTGCCCGGCGCGAACAGGCCAGGACTCGCCAAGCTGAACTGAGGAGATGTTCAACGAAATAGAAGCATGAATACCAGAGTCTTTTTTTCCCTGAGCCTTAAAATTCTGTGCTGTGCCATGGTTTCGGCCACGTTCGCCGTGCGAGCGGCGACGGTCACAGTCACGATGCAGAATACGGCGTTTAATCCCCCAGCGAAAACGGTCAATGTCGGTGATACCGTCACGTGGGTAAACGCCGATTTTACTTCACACACTTCGACCAGCGGACAGAATGGAGTCGCGGATCACCAGTGGGAATCGCCTTTCCTGAATGCGGGCCAATCTTTCTCTCATACTTTCGATACGGCGGGAAATTTCCCTTACTTTTGCATTCCTCATGTTTCGTTCGGGATGAAAGGGAGTATTACCGTTCAGGGCGCCGCTGCCCAACCTCCTGTCGTTGCGATTACCAGTCCTGCAAACAATGCCTCGTTTACGGCGCCGGCCAATGTCCTTGTTGAAGCCAGCGCCACAGTGAACGGTTCAACTATTTCCAGCGTAGAGTTTTTCGACAACGGAAACTCAATTGGCGCGGATACAACGGAACCGTTTTCCGTCTCTGCAAACTTGAGCGAAGGTTCTCATTCCCTGACGGCGAAAGCAACTGCGGCAAACGGATTAAGCACAACTTCAGCCGGCGTTACAGTTAACGTCCAGGCCGCTCCGTCGGCGCCGGTGATCAGCATTACCAGTCCGGCAAACAATAGCACCGTTCAATCAGGCCAGGTTCACGTTACGGTCGATGCTTCCGTGAGCGGGAGCAGCATCACAACCGTTGAATATTTTGATGGAACAACTTCATTGGGGAGTTCCCAGACCGCTCCGTTTGATCTGAACGTAAATCTTGGCGCAGGCACGCATACGCTCACAGCCAAAGCCACCGCGGCAAATAATCAAACCGCAACCTCGGCGCCGATCACAGTGACGGTGCAATCTCCGGAGAACATTACCGTCGCAATTACGGCGCCTGCGAATAATGCCACGTTCCCCTCGCCGGGGCCGGTCACAATCACGGCCGACGCGTCGTCCAGCAGCGGCACAATCGTAATGGTCGAATTCTTCGACAATGGCAATTTTATCGATATGGCTCATAGCACGCCATTCACGATCAGTGCCAATCTCGCAGCCGGAACGCATACTCTCACGGCCAAAGCGACTTCAAGCACAGGCGGCACGGCGACATCTCAAGCGACTACCGTTACGGTGAATGCTGGCGGAACGAAAATTGATGATCCCTTGCCGTCGATTGCAAAGAGCGATACGACCATTGATCTGCAGACAATTCTCGACGGACTCGTCTCGCCGTTGGGCATGGCCAGCCCCGACGATAATAGCGGTCGAATGTTTGTTTTTGACCAGGTCGGCCTTGTTTATGTTCTGCAAAACGGCACGAAATTGGATGCCCCTTTACTCGATGTGCAATCGCGGCTGGTGCCTCTCACTCCCGGTTACGACGAACGCGGATTGCTCGGCGTGGCTCTTCATCCGAATTTCACCCAAAATTCGCTCGTTTATACCTACACTTCGGAGCCAAACGGACCAGCAGCCGATTTCCCGATCACACCGCCTGCTGGGAAATCCAACGATCATCAATCAGTTATTGCGGAATGGAAAATTGATCCGGCAAACCCGAACAGGATTGATCCTTCCACGCGCCGCGAAATCCTCCGCATCGACAAACCGCAGGGTAATCACAATGGCGGAACAATAAATTTCGGCCCTGACGGTTTCCTCTATATCACCATCGGAGATGGAGGCGCAGCCGACGATCAGGGTGATGGACACTCTCCCCAGGGAAATGGCCAGGATATCAACAAGATTCTGGGTAAAATGATTCGGATCGATGTCGACGCGCGCACTTCCGCAAATGCCCAATATGGCGTTCCTATAGACAACCCGTTCGTGGGCCAGGATGGGCTCGACGAGATTTACGCCTATGGTTTCCGGAATCCATACAGATGGAGCTTCGACAAGATGACTGGCGAAATCTATGTCGCTGACGTAGGTCAAAACGATGTCGAAGAACTGGATCGAGTTTTTAAAGGAGGCAATTACGGTTGGCACATTAAAGAAGGAAGTTTCTACTTCGATCCGAACGGAAGTGGAAATGGCTTTGTTACCACGCAGCCGGTAACGACAGTTCCGCCGAACCTGATTGACCCCATTGCGGAGTACGATCACCAGGATGGCCTGGCCATTATCGGCGGTTATGTTTATTACGGCACAAAACTGCCCGCACTCGTTGGAAGCTACATTACAGCGGATCTCGGCACCTTTTCCGCGCCTGCTGGAAGGCTTTTTTATCTCAACGGCTCCGAGTTCAAAGAATTCAGGCTTGGTGTGGATGGGCATCCTCTGAATCTCTGGGTTAAGGGTTTTGGCCAGGATACGGACGGGGAAGTGTACGTTTTTGCCTCCGGCAAGCTGGGCCCGAGCGGGACCGACGGCAAAATGTTGAAGCTGGTCCCCGCGGCCAATGTCATTCAAATTTCCAGCATCACCCGCAACGACACGAACATCGTTGTTTCGTGGACCGGCGGTGTGGGACCGTTCCTGGTTGAAGGAAAAGGAGAGATTTACGAACCGGCGTGGCGGACCGTTGGAGCAAGCGCGACTCAAAGCATAACCCTGCCTATTACCGGCGAGAGCTTGTTCCTCCGCGTCGTTGATATGGCAGGGAATGGCGCGACGCCGTTTTCTCTATCAATGAGCGGCGACGCGGAGCGCCCGAACAAAACCACCACCACCGGTTCTGGAACGGGGATCCTCGTCCTTGAAGGAAACACATTGCACTTTGATATTCGTTACCAGGGACTGCTCAGCAGCGCGACTCTCGCGCACATTCATACGAATGGAAATGCCCAGGTCGCCGGACCCGTTGGCGTCAATCTTCAGCCGTTCAATGGGGGAAGCTTTTCGACGAATGGAATGCTGGCGGGATCTGTTACTCTCACTCCCCAGGTCAAAGCCGAAATTCTTGCCGGGAAAGCCTACGTGAACGTGCACACCACGAATTATCCCGGTGGTGAAATTCGCGGGCAGATCGCGCCCGTGCTGTTCGTTGCAAATCTGAACGGCGATTCAGAACGTCCGGATGAAATCGAAACGGAAGGCCGCGGCACCGGCACGTTCATGCTGGCCGGCAATCAGCTCACATTCAATATCGAATATAGCAATCTCTCGGCTGCGGCTTTTCTGGCGCATATCCACGGCCCCGCTGACTTGGATTCCCCCGCCGGTGTGCTCGTGGATCTTGCGCCATACAATGGCGGCAGCTTTGGAACAAATGGCACGTTCAGCGGAACGATTACCTTGACGCCGGACCAACTCGCGGCGCTGGTCGACGGCCGGACGTACGTGAATATCCATAGCGGTAGCCACCAAAGCGGCGAAATCCGCGGCCAGATATTACCAAAAGTGGATGCCATTCCATTTACCGCCGCTTTGAGCGGTGATGCGGAACGGCCGAATCCTGTCACCACATCGGCCAAAGGCAGCGGCACCTTCGCGCTCGAAGGCAATACTTTGACCTTCAACGTGACTTACAGCGGCTTGACCGGTTCTGCTATCCTGGCCCATATCCATGGTCCGGCCGCGGCAGGCCAATTTGCTGGTGTGCTGATCGATCTCGCGCCCTATAATGGAGCTGGATTTGGAACGAACGGGACTCTCTCGGGCAAAGTGGTCCTCTCTGACTTGCAGCGGAGCTATCTTCTCGAAGGACGACTCTACGTAAACATTCATACCGATCAAAACAAAGGGGGGGAAATCCGTGGACAAATTGTGCCGGTTCTATTCCAGGCTGATTTGTCCGGTGCGGCGGAACGTCCAGAATCGATCGAGGAGGCTGGCAGAGGCCATGGATCATTCCTGCTGGTCGGCAACCAACTCATGGTCAACGCTACCTACTCGAACCTCTCTTCTAGTGCCAAACTGGCGCACATTCACGGGCCCGCGAACACCTCGGGAGCGACCGGCGTCCTGATCGATCTGGTGCCTTTGAATGGCGGCGCCTTCGGAACGAGCGGTACTTTCGCGGGAACAGTAGGGCCACTGCCAGCGGACCGCATTGCCGCCATTGCTGATGAACTGACTTACATGAACGTGCACACAGATACACACGGCGGTGGGGAAATCCGCGGCCAACTAATCCACTGAACAGAGTTCCCCGGCTCTGTTGACCGCAAGCGCAGGGATCTAACCACCCCTGCGCTTATTTATTTTTCGACGAAAACAGCTCACTTGGTTAAATTCCGGTGTGCTGCATTCGCTCATCGCTCCACTCAAAGATCGCATGGCGCTCACATCAGAACAGGTGCGCGCTGCCGTTGGCGCTTTGATTGACGAGGCGATCTCCGCCGAAGATAAGACGGCATTTCTCGTCGCTCTTTCCCAAAAGGGAGAAACTCCGGATGAAATCGCTGCTTTTGCCAGCGAGCTGCGCGAGCGGTCCATACGTCCCAAGCTCGATGAAGAAACCCAATCGCGGGAAATTCTTGATGTCTGCGGGACGGGCGGCGACAGGCTGAATACTTTTAACATTTCTACAACTGTTGCCATTATCGCCGCCGCAGCCGGGATCACCGTTGCTAAACATGGAAATCGGGCTATCACCTCCAAAGCCGGCAGTGCCGACGTGCTCGAGGAGCTTGGCATTGCGACGAACCTGAATCCCGATCAGGCCGCTCGCTCTCTCCGCGAACAGCAGTTCGCGTTTTTCTTTGCGCCCTCTTATCATCCTGCGTTCAAGCATATCGCCCCTTGTCGGAAGCTCTGCGCCGAACGCGGGCACCGGACGATTTTCAATTTTCTCGGTCCTCTGCTCAACCCCGTTCGACCGACAGCTCAGTTAATGGGCCTGCCCAACCCAGACTTATGTCTTCCCCTGGCCCAGGTCCTTAAACAACTCGGTTCCCGCCGTGTCATGGTCGTGAGCGGGAGCACACCCGAAGGCCACCTCGACGAACTCTCCACGCTCGGACCGTCGAAAATCGCTGAATTCTATCATGATCGTGGGTTTCACTCCTCAACCATGGACCCGGCTTATTTTAATTTTCAGCCCTCCTCTCTCGCGGAACTTCGCGGTGGCGATCGCAAGGAGAATGCTTTGATCATAACCCGAATCCTCGCGGGCAAAGAACGTGGCCCGAGGCGCGATGCGGTTCTGCTCAATAGCGCCGCCGCCCTGTTCGTGGCCGCGAAAGTTAAGTCGCTCACGCAGGGAGTTGATTACGCCGCGGAGCTGATCGATTCAGGGAAAACGCTCGCCAAATTGAATGCTTTGGCTCAATATCGCCCTTAGTCAGCCGTTGGCGTGAACATTCATCATCTCGAACTCTTTTATTATACGGCCCGCTACGGCGGAATCATGCAAGCTGTCCGCAACATGCCTTATGGCATTCAGCAACCAGCCGTGAGCGCGCAGTTGCTCGCTCTCGAATCCGACCTCCGCGTCAGCCTTTTTCAGAGGCGGCCCTTCGTCCTCACACCCGCCGGCGACAAACTCTATCGCTTTATCCTGCCGTTCTTCCAAAATCTCGAGACGATCGGCGAAGAAATCCGCGGCAACGCCACCCAACAGGTTCGGATCGGTGCGTCCGATGTTATTTTGCGCGAACACCTGCCCGAGATCATCCAACACCTCCGCACCCAATTCCCGATGACGAAGCTCACGCTGCGCTCGGGTTATCAACCGGACCTTATCGATTGGTTGCGCAAACAAGAGCTCGACCTCGCTCTTACGCTCCTCGACAAAAACCTTCCCTCCGGCCTGCAGTCCACTCCCGTCCTCAAAGTTCCTCTGGTGCTCCTCACCAGCCGAAAGCGCAAAATCAAATCCGCCAGCGAACTCTGGACGCAAAAGCGTATTTCCGAGCCTCTCCTGTCTTTGCCGCCGAACGAAATCATCTGCCGCCAATTTCAGGAAAGCCTGCGCAACCGCGGCCTTGAATGGCGGCCCACCGTGGAACTCAGTTCTCTCGAACTGATCGAGACATATGTCGAAAGCGACTATGGCTTCGGGTTGAGCGTCGAAGTTCCCGGCAAAAAATTCTCACCACGGGTGAAAGTCCTGCACCTTTCAGATTTCCCGGCCGTCGATTTCGGCGTGATCTGGCAAGGCGAACTCACTCCATTCCTTAAAGCCCTCCTCCAGGAATCGCAACGCCGTGCTTACATGCTCACCAATCGCACGGCCGACCAACAACCGGGGGCCGTGATAAAGCCCCGAAAAGTCGCGGGCCTTCCAAAAACAGCGCGTGCGGGAATTTGACCTGAAGATCTTCCTTATTACACTCATTCGATCGCGGAGAACTTTTCGATCCAGTCGGCTACCACGTTCAAAAGCTCTATCCTGATTTCTGAATCCTTCCGCCCTGTCCGAGCGGGGACGTGGAAGGAATGGTCGGCATCCTTGAACAGCTTGAGCGTAGCTCCCGGGCCAAGTTTCCGGCAGAGAGGTTCTAGAAATTCCAAATGCGCTAAATCGTCCCGTGTTCCTTGTAAAAATAGCATCGGGATCTGCACGTCAAACAGGTGTTTGGCTCGGTCATCTGAAGGCTTTCCCGCCGGATGAAGCGGAAATCCGAGAAACACCAGCCCGCGCACTCCCGGCAACGCTGACGCCGCTTGCGCCTGAGACGTCATCCTTCCACCAAACGATTTGCCACCGGCGAAAAGTGGCAAGCCGGGGACCAGCCGCGCTGCCTCCGCGACCGCGGCACGAACCGCAGCATGCGCCACCTTCGGAGAATCCGGCCGTTTTGAACCTTGCTCCATGTAAGGAAATTGGTAACGCAACGTGGCAATCCTTCGTTCCGCGAGACCGTCCACGATAGAAACCATGAAGGGATGCGCCATTCCCGCTCCTGCGCCATGCGCAAAAATATAACACGCGCGGCGTCGCTCCGGCACCTGCAACAGGCCCGAGATATCGGTTCCCTCACTGAGCTTGATCTTTACCGCCAGTGCATTTGAAGAACTCATAAAAAACGACTCTGTTCCGCTGCCTCAATACCCGGAAATAATCGGTACCATGATTCCGAAGTTTTAGGATGTGGCAATACCGAAAAGTTCGACGTAGATCGTTTCTTCCGATCGTAGCGAACTGAAATCAGCGATCATACTTACATGGCGGGGACGCGTGGTGCAGACCGGCTGGTTCTCTGCCAAACTTTCTTGTAAAATATCGGCCATTGACGAAGTTGCTGGCGAAGCGCGGAGTATGCGAAATCATTTTTGGAGTGCCTTGCTGATTTGCTCGGTTCTGGCCCATTCCGGAAGCCGGGCGCAGACCGGCAAGACTTACCCAACCGTCACAAAACGGTCTACATCGTTAACCAATGCGCCTATTCGCCAGATTTCCGAAGATGTATTTCAGATCGGCCTGGCGAAAGTAAATAAAAGGGAACGCTCCGTCTCCTTTCCGGCCACAATCAATATGAGTTCGAATCTCATTGAATTTGTTTGCGATGGAGGCGACACCAAGTTGCACGAGAGCTTATTGCGGACCGAGAGCTCGCCCCTCCATATTCATTTGGCTGCGCTCTTGTTGAGCAAAAAAGGACCTGAAACAAATTCAGCGACCAACAGCGAACCCGTGGACATCACCGTTTCATGGGACAACGCCGCAAAAAAAGCCGACCTGGAAGAATTGATCAGGAAGCGCGATCCTAAAGGTCAGGATCAGGCGAAAATGCCGAAGGGGAATTGGATTTACACTGGCTGGAACCAATATGGAGGAAAGATGCCGTCGGAAATCAGCGGGGTGATTATTGCCTTGCTCGGCGATTCAACCGCGCTGATCAATTCGAAAGATCAGGACCACGAAAATGATGAGATCTGGTTTATCAATGAAAACAAAACGCCAAAGGTGGGAACCTCGGTGGAGATCACTTTAAGATTTAAATAGCGGTGTTATGAAAGTTGGAAATTTATTTCGTTGTTTCGTGAGCATCTGCTGCCTGGCTTGCTCCCATGCCGCCGAGAAAACAATTTCAGCGGGCCCGGGAAATGACTCACTCAAATTCGAAATTCAGCGTGCCATAGATAAAGGCCTCGCCTCACTCGAGAAAGCGCAAAACGGGGAGGGTTGGTGGTCCACCGCGGATCACCCCGCGCTGACTGGCCTCGCGCTGGTCGCGTTTCAAGGTGATCCGGCGAAGAAAGCGCGGCCCCAGACCTTGACTAAAGGTTACGAGTACCTGCTTGGGTGTGAGCATGAGGATGGCATTTACGGCAAGCGCGAATTAATCAATTACAATACCTCGGTTGCCTTGATGGCGCTCGCCGCCGCGAAAGATTCGAAATACGACAATTACATGCGGCAGGCCCGCCGCGTTTTGATCAAGCTGCAGTACGATGCCGATGAAAAAGGCGTGGCAGACAATCCATTCGATGGCGGCATCGGTTACGGCAGCAGTTCACCGAAGCCCGATCTGGTAAATACATTGCACGCGCTCGAAGCGCTTTATTACAGCCGAAAAACAGTCTCCGATACCGGCTCTTCAGAGGCCGACCTGAATTGGGAGGCGGCGATAAAATTCATCCAGAATTGCCAGCACCTTTCCAATTACAATAAACAGCCGTGGGTTTCTGAAGATCCGCAGAATAAAGGCGGATTTGTCTATGCCCCCGACAGCAGTAAAGCCGGGGAGGTCCAACTCGAGGGAGGCCGCAATGCTCTGCGCGCCTACGGCAGTATCAGTTACGCTGGAATGCTCAGCTACATCTATGCGGGATTGAAACCCGAAGATCCCCGAGTGAAAGCCGTCCTCGAATGGGCGAAGCACAATTACACCCTGCACGAAAATCCCGGCATGGGCGCTCAGGGTCTGTTCTTCTATTTCCACACGATGACTAAAGCTTTGTCCACGGCTCAAGTCGATGTTCTCGAGACCGCCGACGGCAAACGTCACAATTGGCGCGAGGAACTCACTCTGCGCCTTCTCGATTTGCAAAAACCCGACGGCTCGTGGGTGAATGAAAATGGCCGGTGGTGGGAAAAAGATCCGATGCTCACCACAGCCTATTCGGTCATCTCCCTGGAAATGCTTTATCGGGCTATTTAAGGAACCTCGTGGATCGACCGTTGAGATGCCGGGCGTCTTGATCGAAGCGCTGTTTTCCCGAATTCATCTGCTTGCCCCTCGGATGCGCGAGAGCTACATTGCCCGTCTGTATTTATGACTTTGACCGAGAAGATTTTGGCGAGAGCTGCTGGCAAAGCGAAAGTTTCCGCCGGCGAAAATGTCTGGGTGAAAGCAGACATTTTGATGACACATGACGTCTGCGGTCCGGGCACAATTGGCGTCTTTAAGCGCGAATTCGGCAAGAACGCCCGGGTCTGGGACCGGAACAAAGTCGTAATTATTCCCGACCACTACATTTTTACGGCAGACAGCAAATCGAACCGAAATGTTGATATTTTGCGGGATTTCGCCAAGGAACAGGGTTTGCCTTATTTTTATGACGTCATTGATGACCCGAGTGGTCACTGGGTTTTTGATCCGACAAAGGGACCCTTGAAACGGCAGCACGGCTCTCATTTCGCGGGAGTTTGTCACACCGCACTCCCGCAGAAGGGGCATACCCGCCCCGGTGAAATTCTTTTCGGCACCGATTCGCATACCTGCATGGCTGGCGCATTTAACGAATTTGCAACCGGCATCGGGAATACGGACGCGGGTTTCGTGATGGGAACTGGCAAGCTTCTCTTGAAAGTCCCCGAGACGATGCATTTCCGGATCGAAGGCAAGATGAATCCCGGCGTGATGGCCAAAGACATTATTTTGCATGCGATCGGCCAGATTGGCTTCGACGGGGCGACTTACCGCGCAATGCAGTTTGATGGGCCGGGAGTGGCAAACCTCTCGATGGATGACCGGATGACCGTCGCTAATATGGCGATCGAGGCCGGAGGCAAAAACGGAATCTTTGAATTTGATGCGCAGACGAAGGCGTTTGTCGATTTCCGCACAAAATCGAATGGCACGAAATCAAGCTACGATCCAGTCGAGCGCGATCGCGACGAGAAGTTTGTTTATGAGATGGTGGTGGACCTTTCAAAATTGGAACCGACGGTGGCGTGTCATCCAGACCCC
>Ga0136846_1236446_pt1 | contig 10985 bp, 10 predicted proteins | sample HopSoiMetagenom2_FD_96841 | JGI IMG/M metagenome (GOLD analysis project Ga0136846, IMG submission 96841) | Grasslands soil microbial communities from Hopland, California, USA - 2 Assembly 2016 (version 4) | ecosystem: Environmental > Terrestrial > Soil > Grasslands | place: USA: Hopland... | reverse complement strand
CCCCGGGATTATCGTGTATTGATTTTAAAAGAGAATAAGGTTGAAACAGTTATTGAACATGAAAACACCGGTGCGGAAAAATCTAAATTATTTCCCACGGATCTTGGGCTGGTAGTAACAGATTTCCTGAAACAGTACTTTGATGATATAATGGATTACAGTTTCACTGCACGCATTGAAGAAGAGTTTGATGAAGTGGCGGAGGGCAAGATGAAGTGGAACAAAATGATAGATGATTTTTACAGTCCTTTTAAAAAGGATGTTGACAAGACCATTGAAACAGCCGAACGCGCCAAGGGCGAAAGAGAGTTGGGTATTGATCCGGTGAGTGGCAAAAGGATCGTTGCCAGGATGGGTCGTTTTGGGCCTATGCTGCAGATCGGAGAAGCCAATGAGGAAGAAAAACCATTCTTTGCCGCATTAAAGCCCGGACAAAGTATTGAGACGATTACACTTGAAGAAGCGCTGGATCTTTTCAAATTGCCGCTTACATTAGGTGAATACGAAGGAGAAGAGGTTTATGTGAACCGTGGTCCTTACGGTCCCTATGTAAAATTTGGAGAACAGTTTATTACTATTCCAAGAGGAGAAGATCCCCTGGAAGTGGATATGGATAGAGCCATTGAATTGATCAAGGAGAAACAATTGGCTGATGCTCCCATTGCGCATTATGATGGCAAACCCGTAACCAAAGGCAAAGGCAGATTTGGTCCATATCTGAAATGGGAAGGCATGTTCATCAATGTGCCCAAGCGATATGATTTCGATAATCTTTCCAAATCGGATATCGATGAATTGAGAGCTAACAAGGTCAAAAAAGAAGAAAACCGTTATATACAGCGTTGGCCTGATGACAAGATCTCCATTGAAAATGCGCGCTGGGGTCCTGTAGTGAAATGGGGAAAGAAGATCATCAAGTTGCCTCGTAAAGCAGATGAATCAAAGTATACAGCAGATGAATTAAAGGATATCTCCGTTGATACAGTGAAGGAATGGGTGGTAGCCCAGATCCCCAATGCCTTCGGCAAAAAGAAAAAGGAAAAGAAGCCTGCTGAATCAAAGGGTACACCAGTAAAAGCTGCTGCCAAAAAGCCTGCTACAAAAAAAGCATCTCCAAAAAAGAAGAAATAGCTTCCGTGATTCACGCGAGGTTCATCCACGCGCCTCACGAACCACATACTTTTTATTTGCCATGGTTCGTGAGGCGCGTGAACCATGGCAAATAAAAAGCCTCTCCGCCATAGCGAAGAGGCTTTGATAGTTTTCACGGGATTATTAACGGCGCAATTGTATCGATCCGATATCAGTTGCTTTTCCAGCTTGTAACGTAACTCCCGTTAACGTTGTGTCCCGGTAACCACCCGCAGTAGCATTAATAAATACTACCGCAGATGATCCCGTCAATCCCCTGATCTTGAATTCACCATTATGGGAATAGGGAATCGCCACCAGGGTATCGCCGTTCGCTATTGCAGATACTACGGCTTTGGCTTCTCCTGGCAATACTTTACCTTTTATGCTGGCTGTTCTGTCCGGCACAAATACTTTTATTCTGGGTTTTAATACGAAATGATTATTGCTCACCTTCACAATGGAACCACCGGCATCAAAGTCCAGCCAGAGTTGAAGATCACCCGGTGTAAGTGAATCGATATCCGCACCTCTGACATTGATCGAAACGGAATGCTGGTTTCCCCATAAGGTAAGCGGATAACTTACGCTGTCAATAACAACGGAATTGTTTTCACCAAGTACCAGTTTGATCTTGTTCACCCTTCCCTGTAGTGTTAACCCATTGGCAAGAATTGTATCTACACCATTGGAAAGATTCAGAAGATTGTATACACCTGAACGGATATCCAGTGTATCCCAAATGGAGCAACGATATTCATCATCATCATAGCAATCATTGCCATTTCTATCGCCCCTGCCACGGCAACTGTCAGGAATGACCTGAACAACCACCTTCTGTATATCAACATATACAGCATCAAAATTTACAGGGTTATCTGACAGGAAGATCTTTACTCTTTGCTGGCCTTCAGGAACGGCGTCAGCGTCTTTGCTACTGTTTTCTTTCGAGCACGAAAAGAGAATGGCAATGGCAATGCTCAAAGCAAGGCATGCACGCAGTAAATGTTTCATGTTTACAATTGTTTAAATAATAAATAGAGATGAGGCCCCGCCTATCAAACGGGACAGCCCTAAGCATTCAGCGTTGGTTAGATCTACTTGGTAAATTGACAGGTTATTTTTTTACTCAGGTGGAGTAAGACTGGTGTATCTTCTATGGTGTGTATTCAAAGGTTCTTCGGTGGAGTAAGGCTCGGCTGAAATTCCTATTGTAAACGAATGGATATTTATTCTATTACATTTTTCATAATGAATTTTTGTAGCAGCATGCAATAAGGCTATAATAAAAAATGTAAAATAAATAGGGTATCATTCCGCATTAACGGTTATTAATTTACCTATTTATTTTACACCTGGTGCTGATCTTTAAAAAGCCCTGCCCCGCATAACACGGGACAGGAACTTGATTGTTTCCACGGGTAAAATCTTGATGCAGCTGGATTGTGCCGATAACCGGCTAATGGCATCATTATACCGTGGTTATAAAGGTTTTTAGCTTATCTTACCCAGCATTAAGCATAAAGTACACCAAACTATAATATGTGGAAAACTAGTTGAAACATGGACCGTAACTACTGGGAAAAAATAGCGCCTGACTATAACGAAGAGATATTTGATGTGCTGAAAAATGACAAAAAAAGCATCATTCGCTCCGCAATCATCAAAAGGGCTTCTCCTTCCAAAACGGTGGCTGATATCGGGTGCGCGGTTGGCAAATGGATACCGGTACTTGCCCCGGCTTTCAAACAGGTATTAGCGCTGGATATTTCGATAGAGAATCTGGCAATAGCCCAAAGAACATATCCGCAATACAATAATGTTGATTATATAAGAGGAGATATGTCGGCGGAAAAAATAAAATTGCCGAAATGTGATGTTGCAGTCTGCATTAATGCAATACTTACCGATTCAGTTAAAAAAAGAGATAATTTTTTTAAGAACCTTTCCCGCATTATTAAAAAAGGCGGCCACCTGGTATTGGTTGTACCGTCACTTGAATCCTGGATGATGACCCATATCATTCAAAACAGATGGAAGATCGATGAAGACCTGTTTGCTAAAAAATTTTCTGCCAAAGCAGGATCAAAAAAATACAGGAATCTTCTCCAGGGCCATGCAGATATTGACCAGGTGCCTACCAAACATTTTTTACAGGAAGAACTGGATCTTTTATTATCACTCCAGAAACTTTCCATTGAATCCATTCAAAAGATCGAATACAGCTGGAAGACTGAATTTGTAAAGCCGCCCAAATGGCTTAAACACCCCAATCCCTGGGACTGGATGCTTGTTGCGAAGAAAATGGAATAGTTTTGGTATTGTACATTCCAGGATGCCAATCATTCGCATCCTTTCCCCATCTGTGGAAAAGTTTAACTATTACGTTTGCCTGTCTATAAAGAAATTGTGAGTGAATAGCTATAGCGAATAACCACCACCATGGAAACGAACAAAGAAATATCAGCCCTTTTCCACCTCATTGATGACCCTGATGAAGAAGTATTCAATGCCATTTCTCAAAAGATCGTTGACTACGGCAAACCAATAATTCCTAATCTTGAACACCTTTGGGAAACTACCCCGGATGGTTATGCACAGGAAAGGATTGAATTACTCATTCACAAATTACACTACAGAGACCTTACAGAAGATGTACGTCAATGGAATGTTTCCGGCCATCATGACCTGATTCTCGGCTCTCTTCTTGTCAGCAAATTTCAATACCCCGATCTTTCCACTACTCCCGTATTACAGGAAATAGAGAAAGTGCGCCGCAATATCTGGCTGGAACTGAACAATTACCTCACTCCGCTTGAGCAGATCAATATAGTCACCAGCATACTTTATAGCTATTATGGTTTAAAGGGCAGCGAGATCAATTATAAAGAGCCTAATGAATTCCTGTTGCATAAAACCCTTGAAGCAAAACGTGGCAACCAGCTCAGCAATGGTATCCTCTATCTCCTGTTGTGTGAGTTGCTGGATATTCCTGTAAGGGCCATCAATCTTCCACGCCAGTTTATTCTCGGTTATTTCAAACCGGGATATTCAGATGAGAACCTCATCAATCCCATGCAAAAGATTGAATTCTTCATAGATCCCACCACCGGACAGGTTTTCACTCATCAGGATGTTGAGAGCTATTTCAAGCGGATAGCAGTACCTCCCGTAGATGCCTACTTCAGACCGCGGAAAAATAAAAAAGTAATTCAACACCTGCTGGAAGAATTAGCAAAATGCTTTACTACTGACAAAGATGAGTACAAGCAAAAAGAATTAATGGCACTGGCATCACTTTTGGATTAAATTGCCATTATTTTTCACTAATTCCCAATCCTTTTTATGAAAGTAAATATTGGCATTTCCGACAAGAACCGCCAGGCGGTAGCAACTGAATTAAATAAATTGCTTGCAGACGAGCATGTTCTTTATAACAAAACACGCAATTATCACTGGAGCGTGGAAGGTCCCAGTTTTATGGAATTCCATAAACTATACGAGGCTCAATACACCGAGCTTGCTGAAATGATTGATGAGATCGCAGAACGCATTCGCACAATTGGCCACTTTGCCGAAGGCCGGTTAAAAGAAATTCTTAAACTGGCTGAGCTGGATGAACCGGCGCCTCCCACTGATCAAACCTCCCAGATCAGAAATCTGGAAGGTGATCATGAGATTCTTATCGTAAGGCTTCGTAAACTTATTGGGGATTTTGAAGACAAATACAAGGATAAGGGAACTGCTGATTTCGCAACAGGCATCATGAAACAACATGAGAAAATGGCCTGGATGCTCCGCAGCTATGTTCGTTAGAAGCTCAGCTTCCATCCATCCCTGTACTCTCTTTTTACAAATTCATTGGCAGCATCATAATTCGTAACCTTCATGTTCTGTGCATCCCAAAGTAATTTCTTTCTGCCAGTGAATTTGTTCCCTTCTTTTATATTCCAGGCTCTCAGTGCAAGATTACCCATGAGAATAGTCTCTGTGAGAGGGCCGGCATAACTGAATGGTGAACTCACTTCCTTTTTGCCAAAACCTGCCATGCAGGCATTCACCCATTGAATATAATGGCCTTCCGGAACGCGTGCCAGCGTTTCCTTAACTTTTATGTCTTTTGTTTTTGAAGTCGGGAGAAGCGTTGGATTGGCGCCATAGCAATTGCACATGATCTTTCCTTTGGTGCCAGTTATAATGCAACCGCCATCACCGTTGCCCATAGCTTCATCGGGTCCCAGCTCTGCTGGCCTTTCAGGTAAAATACCACCATCTGTCCAGTACAGGTACACATCATTTTTGCCATTCTTGCCTGGGAATTTGAATTTTAAAGATGATGAAGGAGGAGCACTTTCCGGATGATATACCGGTGTCCACATCTTCTCATAAAAATCAACCACGCTGCATTCTACTTCAGAAGGATACCCAAGTCCCACCGTATTAAATGCAGGATCAATAAGATGACAACCCATATCTCCCAATGCGCCGGTACCAAAGGTCCAGAAACCTCTCCAGTTAAAAGGTAATAAAGCTGCGTGGTATTCCTCCCATTTTGCAGTTCCGAGCCAAAGGTCCCAGTTTAATTCTGCAGGTACTTCTTCTTTGCCAACAGGCTTTGCGATTCCCTGGGGCCATACAGGACGGTTGGTCCATACATGAATGGCTGTAGCTTCTCCGATCAGGCCGGCTTTATACCATTCTTTCATTTGACGTACACCATCACCAGAAGATCCCTGGTTACCCATTTGGGTAACTACATTGTATCGTTTTGCAGCTTCTGTCAGCATCCTTGCCTCATAGATATCATGTGTCAATGGCTTCTGTGTGTATACATGCTTGCCCAGCTGCATTGCGGCTAATGTGGCCACTGCGTGTGTATGATCTGGCGTTGAAATATTACAGGCATCAATATTATTCTTTTCTTTATCCAGCATTTCCCTGAAATCCTTGTAATAAGTTGCTTTGCTGAATTTCTCTCTGGATTTCACCGCCTGGCGGTCATCCACATCACAAAGTGCAACAATATTTACATTCGGACTTTTGGCAAATTCAGTGATATCACCACCACCCTTACCACCTGCACCAATGGCTCCAATGTTCAGTTTATCGCTGGGAGCAACAAATCCACGTCCCAGCACATGCCTGGGTACAATAAAAAAACTGCTGCCGATGATGGCTGAATTACGAATAAATTTCCTCCTTGATTTATCGGTTTCTTTTTTATAAGGGGTCATACAGCAAAAATTTTAATTTAAGATACAAAGAGTAAGTTTACGGCAAATTATGAAATAATGACCATCAGTTGGGATGATTTTGAAAAGATTGATATCCGCACCGGGACAATTATTGCTGTGCAGGATTTTCCCAAGGCGCGAAAACCCGCATACCAGCTAACGATTGATTTTGGAACAGAACTGGGTACTAAAAAATCATCAGCACAGATCACTATATATTACAAAAAGGAGGACCTGTTGAACAGGCAGATCATTGCAGTCGTGAATTTTCCACCCAAACAGATAGCCGATTTTATCAGTGAATGCCTCGTATTGGGCGTATATGATGAAAACAAAAACGTAATTTTATTGCAACCATCACAAGCTGTCACCAACGGAATGAAGATTGCCTGATCAATACACCACATATTATCATTCTCCGGTAGGAATGCTGAAGATTTCTGGCACTGATGATTTTATCAGCGAGGTTACTTTTCATGATACAACACAAAAAGCACCGGCCAGTAAAAAAGACATGCCTCCTGCCATTATCCAGTGCATAGAACAGCTGATACAATATTTTCATGGGGAAAGAAGAGTTTTTGAACTGGTGATCAACCAGGAGGGCACTTCTTTTCAGCAGGAAGTATGGAGCCTGCTGATGACCATCCCGTATGGCAGGACCATCAGTTATCTTGACCTTGCACTTAAGACTGGCGATAGAAAGGCCACAAGGGCTGTAGCCAGTGCCAATGGACGTAATAATGTTGCGATCATTGTACCCTGCCATCGCGTAATCGGCTCTAACAGGGACCTGGTAGGTTATGGTGGAGGTCTATGGAGAAAGAAATGGCTGCTGGAACATGAATTGAAGTTCGCGTATGGAGTGCAGACGCTTTTTTAAAGATCTTACTGTAGTTCACTGCTTGTAAATGCGAATGGTAATAATGCGGCAACTGTTTTAATAATAAATACTTTCCCTTCCTGGCCACTTAAGATAAGACGGATTGGTTCCAATGTCCTGGTCTCATATTCCAGTAGTGCCTGGCGGCACATACCACAGGGAGATATTGGATGAGCAGGTTCTACCTGTTCGCTATTGTAACTAATGGCAATGGTGTCAATAGGAACTCCGGGATATAACATGGCGGCATTCCCCAATAATACCCGTTCTGCACAGATCCCAACCGGGTAGGACGCATTCTCCTGGTTAGTGCCCGCTACGAACTGTCCATTCTTCAGCCTGGCCACGGCCCCAACATAGAATTGTGAATAGGGTGCATACGCCTGCGCAGTTATTGCGCGTGCCTTTGACAGCAGCTCCTGGTCTTCCGGCCTCAATTCACTGCTGTCATCATAAGACTCGTAATCAAATTCATACTTCTTATGCATCCGGAGAATATTATTTGACGATCCTGAATAATCGTTTCCATCTGGGCCCACTATCCCAACTGAACCATATCATCCAGGCCTTGCCTACAATCCGGTCTTCTGGAACAAAGCCCCAAAAGCGGCTGTCCTGGGATCCCTGCCTGTTATCCCCCATCATCCAGTAGTAATCCATCTTAAAGGTATAGCTTGTTACCTCTTTCCCATTCAGAAAATAATGACCATCTTTCTGATAGAAATCATTGTGCTCGTAATTACGAATGGCACGTACATAAATTGAATAGCTGGAATCATTCAAATTTACTGATGCTCCCTTTTTAGGTATCCAAACAGGTCCGTAATTATCAATGGACCATTTATGAAGTGTATCATATGGGAATAAGCCTGTGATATCCAGAGAAGTAATATAGTAAGGTTCGATACTTTTTACCTTTTCCGACTTTGACAATAATTCCTTTTCGGTTGCAGTGAGGTTAATATCATAAACGCCGCCCGCACCGCCTTTAAGATCAGATGTCATGTTTCCATCCTCATCCACACTTTCATTGATGAGTATACCCAGACTTTCCAGGTAATTCTTGTCAAGGAACTCATTGGGTTTCACTGTAACGGTATAATTTCTGTCTGAATACCGTGGCGCCGTCTGCACCTGGCCATTGATCAATACATTGCCATTAATAATTTGCAAAACATCCCCTGCAACACCAATACAACGTTTGATATAGTTATCTGTTTTGTCAACAGGATGTACCACTACCGGATAATTATCACGGTCTTCCAAAATCATTTTGGCATTGGGGCTTCCCGCAGCGGCTTCCCTCTGCAATTCATAATATGGTTTCGCCGATTCAAAATGTTCAGCGTGTATTACGGTATCACCTGCAGGGAAATTAAATACTACTACATCACCTCGCTTGGGGGAAGTGGCAAACCAGCGTGTATAAGGTAATTGAATAAGCGTTGAATAAGATTTGCCATTGGTAACAGGAAGGTAATTATGTACGAAAGGAACAGACAATGGTGTATTGGGAATACGTGGTCCATAACTCAACTTGCTTACAAAAAGAAAATCCTTGATCAATAAAGTTTTTTCCATCGAACCGGACGGAATAACGTAGGCTTCAAAAACAAAAGTGCGGATCAGTGTTGCAGCTACTATGGCAAAAATGGCTGCATCCACCCATTCCCTCCACGCTTTCTTTTTATGTTTTCTCACTACTTCTGGACCAACAAATTTCAGATCTTTCCTGGATGCCAGCCATGGAAAATAAAAGAAAGGCAACAGGGCAGCCATGGTATGCTCACGAAGACGAAAGCGATTGAACACTTTGGCAAACTCTATAAAGATTCCCGGTGTAATAAACCATCCTACTACTGGAATGAATTGCCAGAAGACCCAATGCTTCGGTCGCTGGTTAACACCCTGTATGATCCATGTATTATAAAAAGGTACATAGGCTTTCCAGGCTTCCTGCCCCGCTTTGGGAAACAATTTGGCCAATCCAAATGAGGGTAAGAAGACCTGTAAAGTACCAATCAGGTAAACGATGAGTAAATGTTTTAAAGGCATGAGCCGTAGATAGTTTAACGGACAAAAATAGATGAATAAATGGACCGGGTCCTATATCTTTTCTTAAAATGGATGAAAGGAAATTACCTGGGCATTACATAGCTTTTTACATCATCTACGGTAATGGTTTTTGCTGACAGGATCACGAGCCGTTCTACCACATTGCGCAGTTCCCGGATATTACCAGTCCAGTCATATTCCTGGAGCATTTTGATGGCATCATCATCAATATTCTTGCGGGCGATCCCATAATCTGCACAAATATCATCCAGAAACTGATCAACCAGAACAGGTATATCATCCCTGCGCTGGTTAAGAGATGGTACATGAATAAGAATTACACTCAGGCGATGGTATAAGTCAAGCCGGAAAGTTTTGGCATCCACTTCCTGCAACAGGTTCTTATTGGTAGCTGCAATCACACGTACATCAACACTAATATCTTTATCGGCTCCTACTCGTGTTATTTTCCCTTCCTGTAGCGCACGCAGGACCTTTGCCTGGGCACTCAGGCTCATATCCCCTATCTCATCCAGGAATAATGTACCGCCATTAGCCTGCTCAAACTTGCCAATTCTTTGTTTAATGGCAGAGGTAAAAGAACCTTTCTCATGACCGAAAAGTTCACTTTCGATCAGTTCAGAAGGGATGGCTGCGCAGTTTACTTCTACCAGTGGTCCACTTACGCGATTGCTCTTTTCATGTATCCATCGGGCAACCAGTTCCTTTCCAACTCCATTTTCTCCCGTGATAAGGATTCGCGCATCTGTTGGTGCCACTTTTTCAATCGTCTCCTTGATCTTCTGCATGCCGGCAGAACCGCCGATCATTTCCTGTACGCGACTTACCCTGCGTTTAAGCACTTTGGTTTCGGTAACCAGGCTGCTTTTATCCATCGCGTTCCGGATTGTTATCAGAAGCCGGTTCAGGTCCGGGGGTTTGGAAATATAGTCATAGGCGCCCTTCTTTACTGCCTCCACGGCAGTTTCAATATTACCGTGGCCAGAGATCATTATAATTGGAATATCCGGATTGATCTCGCCTGCTTTCTGAAGGAATTCGATACCGTCCAGTTTGGGCATTTTAATATCGCAAAGGACTACGTCGTAGGTTTTTTCTTTAAACGTCTTTAATCCTTCCTCGCCATCAGAAGCTTCATCAATCTTATAACCCTCAAAGGAAAGAATTTCAGTCAAGGTCTTCCTGATCGCCTTTTCATCATCAATAATCAATATATCAGCCATTAAAAATCATATTTAGGCGCAAAAATAGATGAATCAGGTGATACAGGAGTGATGCGCTGTACAGGCGGGTGGGTAAGTGTATAAATGTAAAGAGGCCGGATAGAAATCCAGCCTCGCTTTTAAAATCCAATATCCTATGAAAAACCATAACAAAGATGCATATTATGTGGCAAAACGCTGCATGGCATTTCAAAAAATTATCACGAGTACTTTTACGATACTCTGCCTATAATGAGGCTGTTATCAACAGTATGTTGGTAATATAGAGGGTGTAGGCGCTGGTTATTACTTATTAAGATACATTACCTCTTTAACTAGTTTAACCGTTCTGGGCACATCAGGTAATGCGGCAGCAACCAGGTTAGGAGCATAATGCAGCGGTGCATCCGCGGCTGTAATGCGGCGAATAGGTGCATCCAGGTAATCAAATCCTTCTTT
>Ga0136846_1212662_pt1 | contig 10986 bp, 11 predicted proteins | sample HopSoiMetagenom2_FD_96841 | JGI IMG/M metagenome (GOLD analysis project Ga0136846, IMG submission 96841) | Grasslands soil microbial communities from Hopland, California, USA - 2 Assembly 2016 (version 4) | ecosystem: Environmental > Terrestrial > Soil > Grasslands | place: USA: Hopland... | reverse complement strand
CGGAGGCCGGACGCGAGGAGCTGACGGAGTCCGAACGGGCGACGGAGCGGGTGATGCTCCGGCTGCGCCTGGCCTCCGGCCTGGCCGTGGACCTGCTCGACCACGCGGGTCGCGCGGCGGCGGAGCAGGCGGCGGCGGACGGCCTCCTCGACCCGGTCGCCCTGACCGAAGGGCGCGCCGTCCTCACTTCCCGGGGCCGCCTGCTCGCCGACGGTGTCGTGCACCGGCTCCTCGCCAGAGACCCCACCCCCGTACTCGCCTGATGCGCGAGTCCGCTTGTTCGTCAGCGCGAGTGTGCGCGTGGGTTTGCGCGAGTCGGCACGAAATGGCGAGCGAATGTCAGATCCGGGGTAGTCGGGCCCGGCGGGCAGGCGACCCCGAACGTGACATTCGCGCGCCGATCCGTACCGACTCGCGCCGCCGAACGTGCCGACTCGCGCGCCCGAACGTGCCGACTCGCGGGGTGTGCGGGGGTGAGACATGAGCCCGCGGCGACGGTTGCTGGTCGCCCTGGTCGTGGTGTTGCTGCTGGTCGGAGCGGGAGTCATCGGGGTGCGGCTGCTGTCGGCGCCGGCTCCCGCAATTGATCCCGTCGCCCGTCCCGCGCAGGACCGTCCCGGTCCGGTGCTGCTCGTCCCCGGATACGGCGGGTCGCGCGGCGGTCTGCAGCAGCTCGCGGCGCGGATCGAGGCCACGGGTCGGTCCGCCACCGTCCTGACGCTCGTGGGCGACGGCACGGGCGACCTGTCCGCGCAGGTCGCGGTGCTCGACGCCGCCGTCGACGCGGCGTTGGCGGCCGGCGCACCCTCTGTGGACGTCGTCGGCTACTCGGCCGGTGGTGTCGTGGCCGGGCTGTGGGTCGCCCGGGACGACGGCGCGAACAAGGCCCGACGTGTCGTCACCCTCGGCGCCCCGCTCGCCGGGACCTCGTTGGCGGCGACGGCCACGGTCGTCGCCCCGGACGCCTGCCCGGCGGCGTGCCGCCAGCTCGCGCCCGGGAGCGCGGAGATCACCGAGCTGACCAGGGACCGGGTGGGCGAGGCGTTGCCGTGGCTGTCGGTCTGGACGGCCGACGACGAGACGGTCACCCCGCCCGGCGCCGCGTCGGCGTTGGCCGGGACGACGCAACTGCAGGTCCAGGCCGTGTGTCCCGGGGCGCGGGTGACGCACTCCGCACTCCCGACCGATCCGGCGGTCACGGGTGTCGTCCTGCGAGCCCTGTCACCAGAACCGCTCGACGCCGCGGTGACGGGCGTCGACTGCGCGGAGCTGCGCGCGGCGGGCTGACGGCGTCAGCGGACGGCGGGGAGCAGGCGTCGCGGCCCCGGGCCTTGGTTGCCCATCTCGTCCGCAGGGTTCGCCAGGTGGCAGCGGTCCAGTGAAAGGCAGCCGCAGCCGATGCAGTCGCCGAAGTCGTCGCGCAGGTGCTGGAGATCGCGAATCCGGTCGTCGAGCCGCTCCTGCCAGCGGGCCGACAGCTCCTGCCAGTCGTGGCGGTTGGGCGTGCGGCCGTCGGGCAGGGTCGCGAGGACCGCGGCGATCTCCGCCAGCGGGATCCCCACCCGCTGCCCGATGCGCACCAGCGCCACCCGCCGCAGCGTGTCGCGCCGGTAGCGGCGCTGGTTGCCGCTGGTCCGGCGGCTCGTGATGAGCCCCTTCTTCTCGTAGAAGTGCAGGGCCGAGACCGCGACGCCGCTGCGTGCGGACAGATCTCCGACGGTCAGGTCGTCCACGACCCCGACCATAGTCGAGGTTCGTGTCAGTCGGTGACGGACGCGGCGCGCCGGGCCGGGGCCAGCACCAGCGCCACGCTGACGACCGTGAGCACGACGAAGACCGCCACCAGCAGCTTCACCACGGGAGGGACGTCGACGAAGAACGCGGGCAGCGCGGTGAGCGCCGACAGGACGCGGGTGCCCGCGACGGTCCACAGGGCGCTCCGGCGGCCCGAGCGCCAGGCGACGACCACGGCGGCGAGCGTGGCGATCCCGAGCAGGCCGCCGAGCACCACGATCGGCAGCGGCGGGCCGACCACGCCGTCCGGGGTCGGGAAGAACGCCGAGACGACGTCGCCGACGGCGAGCAGGGCGGCGAGAACGAGCCCGACGCGGGTGCGGGTGGTGACCGGGGACATGGGGTGCTCCTCGACGAGAGCGGAGACGGGTGGACCTGACCGGAGGAGGTCGCGTCCCGCTGCCGCTTCGATACGCGCGAACGGCTAACTCGTGACGTCCTTCGTCGCGAAGTTCGCCCACGCCGCCCCGAACGCCACCAGCACGTACCCGGCCTGCACCGCGGCGCCCTCACGGACGGACGGCCAGAGGATCGGGTCGCGGTAGAGGTCGATCCACGCCAGCCAGTGCGCCGTCGGCAGGTACGGCTCGATCACCCCCGCGGCGTCGAGGGGCTGCAGCGCCGCGCTGGCGACGACCAGCGCGAGCACGCCGAGCGCCGCGGCGAGCGGTGAGTCGGTCAGCGTGGAGAAGAACAGCCCGACGGCCCCGAGCGCGAGCATGCACAGCGCGAGGTAGCCGACGACCAGCGCGGTGCGGCCCAGCAGGTCGACCGGGCTCAGCACCGCCCCGGACAGCGACGTCACCCCGCCCGCCCCACCGAGCTCCGCGTCGGGCCCGAAGCCGAAGAGTGCGACGCCGACGACGTAGCCGGTCACGGTCACGAACAGCACCGCGAGCAGCACGAACACCATGATCGACACGAGCTTGGCCAGGAGGAGACGCAACCGTCCGACCGGGCGGACGAGCAGGTAGCGCAGGGTCCCGACACTCGCCTCCCCGGCCACGGCGTCGCCGGCGACGATCGCCACGGTGATCGGCAGGAACACCGGCAGGACGAGCGCGAGGGCTGCGGCGGGGAAGAGCTGGCCGTTGCTGACCACCGCCGACAGGAACGCGCCGCCGCGGCCGGGTGGCGGAGCCAGGCCGGTCACGGCGAGGAGCACGGCGACCAGCGCCGGCAGCGCGCACAGCAGCGCCCAGCACAGCCAGACCCGGCGGCGGCGCAGCAGCAGGCTCAGCTCGACTCCGGTCATCGACGGGCCTCGTTCCCGCTCGTGTCCACCCGGTCCGCTCCGTGTCCGGTCAGTTCCAGCACCACCTGCTCCAGGCTCCGACGCTCGGGCACCAGCTCGGCCACGCGGACGCCGGCCGCGACGAGCCGGGCGTTCAACGCCGCCGGGTCGTCGTGGCGCACGACGACGAGGTCACCGGAGCGCTCGACGACCCGGCCGTTCAGCTCGGCGACGACCGCGGCCGGGTCCGGGGTCCGCAGCAGCACCCGTCCGGTCGGAGCGCGCAGCATGGTCATGTCCTCCTCGAGCACGAGCCGCCCCGCGTCCATCACGCCGACGCGGTGGCACAGCGCGTCGACCTCACCGAGCAGGTGGCTGGACAGCACGACGGTGGTGCCGGCCTCGTTCAGCGCGACCAGCAGGTCGCGCATCTCGCCGATGCCCCGCGGGTCGAGGCCGTTCGTCGGCTCGTCGAGCAGCAGCAGCTCGGGCGCGCGCAGCAGCGCGGCGGCGATGCCCAGGCGTTGCCGCATACCCAGGGAGTAGGCCCGGACGGGGCGCCGGTCGATCCCGCCGAGGCCGACCCGCTCGAGCGCGTCGTCGACCCGCTGCCGCCTGCCCCGTCCGCCGCCCGGTCCGGCCGCGTCGATGAGGCGCAGGTTCGCGCGCCCGGACAGGTTCCCCCACGCCGCCGGGCCCTCGACCATGGCTCCGACCCGGGGGAGCACCCGGGCCGCGCGGCGCGGCATGGGTTCGCCGAGTAGCTCCACCTCGCCCGCCGTCGCGTGGACGAGGCCGAGCAACATGCGCACGAGCGTCGTCTTGCCGGAGCCGTTGGGCCCCAGGAGCCCGAACCGGATGCCGGCGGGGATGCGCAGGTCCACACCGGCGACGGCCGTGACGCGCCCGAACCGCTTGACCAGGCCGCGCGTAGCGATCACGTCGGTCACGCCCGTGCCCCCGACAGCTCGACCACGGCCCGCTCCAGCACCTCGGGCTCGACGGTGCCCACCAGCAGCACGCTCCCGCCCCGGCCACTGCGCACCGCCAGCGACAGCAGCGGCGTACCGATCCGGACGGCGCGCCCGCGTGGCACGCCGATCGCCACTCCGCCGGCCGCCGCGGCCCCGTCTAGCACCCGCCCGGCGATGCCGCGGCTGACGGGGACGAGCACGAATCCCGCGAGCCCCGCGCCGTAGACCCCGACGCCCGGCAGTTCGTCGCCGGTGAGTGCGACACGTGGGCGGCCGGCGAGCTGCGCGGGCGGGGCGGGGGCGTCGAGCACGCGGAGCGCGCCGCCCAGGTCCGCCGCGGCGGCTCTGACCCGGCTGCTGCCCGGCGGCCGCGGGGGGACGAGCACGGCGGGGTCCGGTGCGCGTAGTGCGACCTCCTGCATCGTGCTGATCAGCAGCGGAACTCCCGGGTCGGTCTTCGGAGCGACCTCGACGTGCAGCGGCAGCCCGGTATCCGGATCGGCCCACACGTCGATCCGCCCCACGGTCGTGTCCGGGTCGGCCGGTGACAGCCGCAGCCCACCGGCGGCCATGCCGGCGATCCGGCGGGCGGGCAGCGGCGTGACGGGGTCGTCGGGTGCCAACGCGAGCAGACGCCTGCCCAGCTCGGGCGGCAGCAGGTCGGCGGCCCGGGGCAACCGCAGGGAGGCGGTGCCCGCCAGCACTGTGAGCTGGTCGAACCCGAAGTCCCAGACGTACTCGCGGCCGTCGACGCGGTACACGTCGCGCTCGCCGACCGGCGTCAGCTCGTCGGCCCGCCACCGGTCCGGGCCCGTGACCTGGCCGCGGATGCGGGTGACGCCGGTGAACAGCGCCGTCGTCGACTCCAGGGCGGGGAGCTCGGGCAGCGCGATCCGCCCCGTCGCCTCGGCGAGCCCGACCCACGGCTGCGTGGCGCTGCCGACGATCCGCCGGCGCAGGTCGTCCGCCTCGGTCGCGGCGGCGCCGACGGGCAGTGCGTCGCGCAGCGGAACCGCCCCGACGAGAGCCGCGGCTCCGGCGGCGACCAGCAGCCAGCGCCTGCTCACGCCTCGCCCGGTCACCGGGCGCACCGACACCACGTCACGCCACGTTGCCATCCGCGGCGTGAGGCCGCCGTGGGCGCAGCCACCGCTAGCGCCGAAGTTCTGGCACTTGCCCGCGCCGAGTGCCATCTAGAATGGGAGGCACAGGCTGGAGCGGGGAGGTGCGGGTGAACGCCGAGGAGCGCCGGTTCGCGGTACTGCGTGCGATCGTCGCCGACTTCGTACGCACCCAGGAGCCCGTCGGGTCGAAGATGATCGTCGACAGGCACAATCTCGGCGTGTCGAGCGCGACGGTCCGGAACGACATGGCAGCGCTGGAGGACGAAGGGCTCATCGTCCAACCGCACACGAGCGCCGGGCGGGTCCCGACCGACAAGGGCTACCGGCTGTTCGTCGACAAGCTGGCGCAGGTCAAGCCGCTGTCCCCGGCCGAGCGCCGGGCCGTGCAGGCGTTCCTCGACGGGGCGATCGACCTCGACGACGTGCTGCGCCGCAGCGTCCGGCTGCTCGCCCAGCTCACCCGCCAGGTCGCCGTCGTCCAGTACCCGACGCTCACGCGCTCGACCGTCCGGCACCTCGAGGTCGTCGCGCTCACCCCGGCCCGGCTGATGCTCGTACTGATCACCGACTCCGGCCGGGTGGACCAGCGCGTCGTCGACCTGGGCGAGGTGCTGACCGACACGGACGTCGCCGCGCTGCGCAACATGATCAACGGCGCCCTGGTCGGCCGGCCGCTCGCCGCGGCGTCGGCGGCCGTCGCCGAGCTGCCGCTCACCGCGCCGGGCGAGCTGCGGGGGGTGGTCACCACGGTGTCGTCGGTGCTGATCGAGACGCTGGTCGAGCATCCGGAGGAGCGCCTCGTGCTGGGCGGCACGGCCAACCTCACGCGCAACGCCGCCGACTTCCCGGGCTCCCTGCGCCAGGTGCTGGAGGCGCTGGAGGAGCAGGTCGTGGTGCTCAAGCTGCTCGCCGCCGCGCAGGACCCCGGTACCGTGACGGTGCGGATCGGCGAGGAGAACGAGTCCGAGCAGATGCGCGCCACGTCGGTCGTCTCGATCGGCTACGGGGCCAACACCGTGCTGGGCGGGATGGGCGTCGTCGGACCTACCCGGATGGACTACCCGGGCACGATCGCGGCGGTGCACGCCGTCGCCCGCTACGTGGGTGAGATCCTGGCAGGGCGTTGACGCCGGTCAGACGCTTTCATCGCTGGAGAAGGACCGACTGAGAAGGACCATGGGGAACGCAGGGGTGGCGAGGGACTACTACGGGATCCTGGGTGTCGGGAGCGACGCCGGGCCCGACGAGATCAAGCGGGCGTACCGCAGGCTCGCCCGTGAGCTGCATCCCGACGTCAACCCGGACGGGGCGGCGCAGGAGCGCTTCGCCGAGGTGAGCGCCGCGTACGAGGTGCTGTCCGACCCGGAGAAGCGGCGGATCGTGGACCTCGGGGGCGACCCCCTGGGCAACGGCACGGGCGGTGCGGGCGGCGACCCGTTCAGCGCCTTCGGGCTCGGCGACATCATGGACGCCTTCTTCGGCGGAGGTGCCGCAGGCGGCCGCACCCGCGGCCCGCGCAGCCGCGTGCAGCCCGGCGCGGACGCGCTGATCCGCATGCAGCTCACGCTCGAGGAGTGCGCGACGGGCGTCACCCGGGACCTGGCGGTCGACACCGCCGTCCTGTGCGCCGAGTGCACGGGCTCCGGGGCGGCGCCGGGCAGCCGGCCGACCCGCTGCGACATCTGCGGCGGCCGGGGCGAGGTGCAGAGCGTCCAGCGCTCCTTCCTCGGCCAGGTGGTCACCAGCCGGCCGTGCCCGAACTGCCGCGGCTTCGGCGAGGTCATCCCCGAACCGTGCCAGCAGTGCGGCGGCGACGGCCGGGTGCGCTCGCGGCGCACCGTCGGTGTGCGGATCCCCGCAGGTGTCGCCGACGGCATGCGGGTGCGGCTTGCCCACCAGGGCGAGGTCGGCTCGGGCGGCGGTCCGGCCGGCGACCTGTACGTCGAGGTGGACGAGGTGCCGCACGAGGTCTTCACCCGCGACGGGGCCGACCTGCACTGCACCGTCCAGCTCCCGATGACGGCCGCGGCCCTGGGCACCACCCTGGAGCTGCCGACGCTCGCGGGCAGCGAGGAGCTGCACATCGAGGCCGGCACGCAGACGGGCACGGTGCGCACGCTGCGCGGCAAGGGCATGCCCCGGCTCCGCTCGACCGGCCGGGTCGAGGGCCAGGGCGACCTCATGGTGCACGTCGACGTCGTCGTCCCGACGCGGCTGGACAAGGAGCAGGCCGACCTCCTGCGCAAGCTCGCCCAGCTCCGCGGTGAGGAGCAGCCGGATCTGGGCATGGGCAACCGCAACGGGCACGGCCTCTTCTCCCGGCTGCGCGACTCCTTCGGGGGGCGCTAGGGTCCCCGGCCGTGGAAGCGGTGGTCGACCTCGGCGGGGTGCGCACCTGGTACGCGGTCGACGGGGCCGGTGAGCCGCTGGTCTACCTGCACGGCGGCTTCAGCGACTCCGACGAGCTCGATCCGGTGCGGGCGCAGTACGCGGCCCGTTTCCGGCTGTACACGCCGGATCGCCGTGCGCACGGTCGCACCGCGGACGTCGAGGGCGCCCTCGACTTCGAGATGGTCGCCGCCGACACGATCGCGTTCCTGAAGCAGGTCGTCGGCGGGCCCGCCCACCTCGTCGGCTTCAGCGACGGGGCCACTGCGGCGATGCACGTCGCGCTCCGCCGCCCGGACCTGGTGCGTCGGATGGTGATGATCAGCGGCCAGTTCCACCGCGACGGCCTTCTGCCCGACCTGTTCGGCGACGACCTGGCGTCGGCCGCGGCGGGGATGGTCGAGAGCCCGCTCGCACAGCGGTACGCCGCGGTCTCGCCGGACGGCGCCGAGCACTACCCCGTGGTCGCCGAGAAGATCATGCGGATGGCGTTCGAGGAACCACAGCTCGACGTCGCCGAGCTCCGCGGGGTGCAGGCCCGCACCCTTGTCGTGTCCGGCGACGACGACGTGGTGCGGCTGGAGCACACGCTCGAGCTCTACCGCGGCATTCCCGACGCCGAGCTGGCCGTCGTCCCCGGCACGTCGCACGTCCTGATCCTCGAGAAGCCCGACCTGGTCGCCCGGCTCGTGCTCGACTTCCTCACCACCGAACCGGTGGCCACCAGAATCCCGATCCGCCGCAAGTGACCCGCAAGTGACCCGCACGTGACCACCGCGCCCCTGTTCCTCGTCGACGCGCTGCCGACCGGCGACACCGCGGTCCTCGACGGCCCGGAGGGCCGGCACGCCGCGACGGTCAAGCGGCTGCGGGCGGGGGAGGGCCTGGTGCTGGCCGACGGGCGGGGCGGACTCGCCCACGCCGTCGTGACCGCAGTCGAGAAGGACGCGCTGCGGCTGGACGTCGTCGACCGGCGCACGCTGGCGCCCCCGGCGCCGCGGATACTGCTCGCCCAGGCGCTCGTCAAGGGCGACCGGGGCGAGCTGGCCGTCGAACTCGCGACCGAGGCCGGGGTGGACGGGGTGCTGCCGTGGCGGGCGGCGCGGTGCGTCGCGCGCTGGGAGGCCGGGCCGCGCGGGGAGAAGGCGCTGGCCCGCTGGCGGACCACGGTGCGGGAGGCTGCGAAGCAGGCCCGGCGCCCCTGGGTGCCGGTGGTCGAGGAGCCGGTGACGACGGCGGCGCTCGCGCAGCGGGTCGCGGCCGTAGCGGTCGCGCTGGTGCTGCACGAGTCGGCGACGGACGGCCTGGCGTCGATCGACCTGCCCACGGAGGGCGATCTCCTGCTCGTCGTCGGCCCCGAGGGCGGGATCGCGGACGACGAGCTGGACGCCCTCGTCGCGGCGGGTGCGCGGTCGGTGCGGCTGGGGCCGGAGGTGCTGCGGGCGTCGACCGCCGGTGCGGTGGCCCTCGGCGCGCTGGGCGTGTTGACGAGCCGCTGGACCTGACGCGACACCGCGCGCGATGCTGGGGCTTCCGATCATGTGAGGAGCTCCCATGCCCGTGCTGGCCGACCTGCTGGACGCGCTGCGCACCGGTCGCGTCGAGGTCGTCGACCTCACCGCGCCCCTGCACAGCGGCACGCCGATCCTGCAGCTGCCGCCGCCGTTCGCCAACGCGTCGCCGTTCGCCCTGACCGAGATCAGCAACTTCGACGAGCGCGGACCCGCCTGGTACTGGAACGACATCTCCACCAGCGAGCACACCGGCACCCACTTCGACGCGCCCAACCACTGGATCACCGGGCGCGGCGGGGAGGACATCTCGCAGGTCCCGGTGGCCAAGCTCGTCGCGCCCGCCGCGGTGCTCGACTTCTCCGCGGAGAGCGCGAAGGACCCCGACTTCCTGCTGGAGGTCGAGCACGTCCGCGCCTGGGAGGCCGAGCACGGGCCGCTGCCCGAGGGCGGCTGGCTGTTCTACCGCACGGGCTGGGATTCCCGCAGCGAAGACGCGGCCGCCTATCTGAACGCGAACGAGACCGGTCCGCACACCCCGGGCGTCTCGGTCGAGTGCGCGAAGTGGCTGGCCGAGGAGGCACCGGTGATTGGAGTCGGCGTCGAGACCGTCGGGACGGACGCCGGTACCGCGCACTCCTTCGACCCCGCCTTCCCGTGCCACTCCTACGTGCTCGGCGCCGGCAAGTACGGGCTCACCCAGCTGCAGAACCTCGCCCGGCTCCCCGCGACGGGTGCGATCGTGATCGCCGGGCCGCTGCCGATCGTCTCGGGATCCGGCAGCCCGGCGCGGGTGCTGGCGCTGGTCGAGAGGTGACCGTCGCGGAGTTCGTCGGCACGGCACTGGCCCGGCTCGGCGTCGGGCACGCGTTCGGCGTCGTGGGCAGCGGCAACTTCCACGTGACGAACGCGCTGCGTGCCGCCGGGGTCCCGTTCGTCGCGGCGCGGCACGAGGGCGGCGCCGCGACGATGGCCGACGCGTGGGCGCGAACGGCCGGCCGCCCCGCCGTGCTGACGGTGCACCAGGGCTGCGGGCTGACCAACGCCATGACCGGCATCGCCGAGGCCGCGAAGAGCCGCACCCCGCTGCTCGTGCTCGCCGCCGAGACGGGCGCGGCCGCCGTCCGCTCGAACTTCCGCATCGACCAGGACGCGCTGGTCACGGCCGTCGGTGCGGTCGCGGATCGGGTGCACACGGCCGAGTCGGCGCCCGCGGACGTCGTCCGCGCATACCGGACGGCCGTCGAGCAGCGGCGCACGGTGGTGCTCAACCTGCCCCTCGACGTGCAGGCCGCCGCCGTCCCGGACGCCTCGCTGCCCGCGGTTCCCCTGCTGGCGCCGGTCCGGCCGGCGGCCGGGGCGGTCGACGAGCTGGCCGCCCTGATCGCGGCCGCGGAGCGCCCGGTGTTCGTCGCCGGTCGGGGTGCGCGCGGGGCCGGCCGCGAGTTGCGGGCGCTCGGCGCGACGTCCGGTGCCCTGCTCGCGACGTCGGCGGTCGCCCACGGGCTGTTCGTTAGCGACGAGTTCGCGCTCGGCATCTCCGGCGGGTTCGCCTCGCCGCTGGCCGTCGAGCTGATCCGGGACGCGGACCTGGTGGTCGGCTGGGGCTGCGCGTTGAACATGTGGACGACCCGACACGGCACGTTGCTCGGTCCGGCCGCGCGGGTGGTGCAGGTCGACCTCGAGGCGGACGCGGTCGGGATGCACCGGCCGGTCGACCTGGGTGTGGTCGGCGACGTCGCGGCCACGGCGACGGACGTCCTGGCCGCGGTGGCTCCGCGGACCGGGTACCGGACCGACGCCGTCCGGGCCGCGATCGCCACCCGGAGCCGCTGGCGGGACGTCCCGTACGACGACCTGACCGATGCCGCGGGCATCGACCCGCGGACGCTCTCGATCGGTCTCGACGAGGTGCTGCCCCGCGAGCGCACCGTCGCCGTCGACTCCGGCAACTTCATGGG
>Ga0136846_1243230_pt1 | contig 10987 bp, 6 predicted proteins | sample HopSoiMetagenom2_FD_96841 | JGI IMG/M metagenome (GOLD analysis project Ga0136846, IMG submission 96841) | Grasslands soil microbial communities from Hopland, California, USA - 2 Assembly 2016 (version 4) | ecosystem: Environmental > Terrestrial > Soil > Grasslands | place: USA: Hopland... | reverse complement strand
TTCTGCGACATGGTGGATTCCACCTCGCTCTCGGTGCAGTTCGATCCGGAAGACGTGCGCGACATGATCGCGAGCTTCCGCGAAACCTGCGTCCGCGTGGTCAAGCACTACGAGGGCTTTGCCGCCCGCTTCGTCGGCGACGGTATCTTGGTCTATTTCGGCTACCCGATCGCACATGAGGACGACGCCGAGCGGGCGGTGCGCGCGGGGCTCGAAATCGTGCGGGTGCTGTCGACCGCACGCGCGATCGAGCCGCGTGGTGCGCTCAGCCACTCGCCCGCCGTCCGCATCGGGATCGCGACCGGTCTCGTGGTGGTCGGCGACCTCGTGGGACAGGGCACCGAGGAGCGCGACTCCGCGGTGGGCGAAACCGTCAATCTCGCCGCGCGCCTGCAAGCGCTGGCACCGCCCAACGGCGTGGTGATCTCTGCTTCCACGCAGTCGTTGCTGAAGGGGAAGTTCGACTACCGCAATCTCGGCGCCCATGAGCTGAAGGGCATCTCGGAGAAGGCGCAGGCCTGGCACGTGGTGCGTGCCTCCAGGGTGGAGACCCGCTTCGCAGCCGCGATGGGCACGCGGCTGACCCCGCTCGTCAACCGCGAGGAAGAGATCGCGCTGCTGATGGGGCGCTGGCAGCAGGCCAGAGACGGCGACGGTCAGGTCGTGATCAAGTTCGGCGAGCCCGGCATCGGCAAGTCGCGCGTCGTCCAGGAGATTTTCGAGCGGATCGCGGGTGACCGACACGGACAGGTCTCGTTCCAGTGTTCGCCCTACTACACGTCCACGGCGTTCTATCCGTTCTCCGAGCAACTTAAATTCTCGCTCGGCCTGGACCGCGAGGATGCGTCCGCGCTGTCGCTGGCGAGCCTGGAGAACGCGATCGCGGCCGCACATGGCGACACCGAGCAGGTCACGCCGCTGTTTGCCGCGCTATTGTCGATACCGACCGGAGACCGCTATCCGCCGCTCGAGCTGTCGCCGCAGCAGCAGAAGGATGCGACGGTCTCGGCCCTGGTCAATCATCTCCTGGGGCTCGCTCACGACCAGCCGTTGGTGATCGCCTTCGAGGATTTGCACTGGATCGACCCGACCTCTCGGGAGGTCATCGATCTCCTCGTCGACCGTGTCCAGAACCAGCCGATCCTCGTCGTGATCACCGCACGCTCGGAATTTCAGCCGAGCTGGAACGCGCATTCGCACATCACCACCCTGGTGCTGAACCGCTTGAGCCGCCAGCTGCGCATGACGCTGGTCGAGCGCGTTGCGGGACGCGAGCTTCCCAAGGAGGTCGTCGAGGAGATCATCGTCAAGACCGACGGCGTGCCGCTGTTCCTGGAGGAGTTGACCAAGACGGTTCTGGAATCCAACTTGCTGACCGAACGGCACGGGCGCTACGTGCTGTCGGGCCCGTGGCGGCAGCTCGCGATCCCGGCGACGCTGACGGATTCGCTGATGGCACGTCTGGACCGGATGGGGCCGTTCAAGCGGATCGCGCAGATCGGCGCCACCATCGGCCGCGAGTTCTCCTATGAGACCCTCAACGCCGTCGCCAACACGCCGGCAGAGCAGATCGAGGCGGCGCTCGATCATCTGGAGGAAGCGGGGCTGATCATGCGCCGCGGCAATCCGCCGGACGCGCTCTACTCCTTCAAGCACGTGATGATCCAGAACGCCGCGCATGCGAGCCTGTTGCACAGCGAGCGCCGCAAGCTGCATGCCCGCATCGCCCAGGTGCTCGCCGAGATGTATCCGGAGAAGACCGACCGCGAGCCGGAGCTTCTCGCTCACCATTTGACCGAGTCCGGTCAGAGCGAGGGCGCCGCGAGCTTCTGGCTCAAGGCCGGCAAGCAGGCCGCCAACAGCGGCGCCAACCTGGAGGCGATCGGGCATCTGCGTCGCGGCCTAGGCGTCGTGCAGGCCAATGCGCGCATGCAGGGCGCCGACGAGATGGAGCTCGAGCTGCGCATCGCGCTCGGCAACGCACTGATCGCCGCCAAAGGCTATGCGGTGCAGGAGGTCGAAGAGAACTACATCCGCGCGCTCGAACTCGGCCAGCAACTCGACGACGAGGAGAATACTTTTGCTGCCACGCGCGGGCTCTGGGTATGCCACTTCATCCGCGCAGATCTGACGCGCGCGCACGATCTCAGTGTCGAACTGTTGAAGTTCGCCAAGCGCGAGCGGCCGAGCGAGCGCGCACAGCCGGCGCAACAGACCGGCTATCTGATCGAGGCGCATCGCGCGATCGCGATGACCATGCTCTATCGCGGGCGCTTCGCCGCCTCGCAGCATCATCTGCACCGCTGCATCAATCTTTACAGCCCCGATCTGCACTCCGACCTGATGGTGCGCCACGGCACCGATCCCGGCGTGGTCTCGCTGTCCTATCTCGGCTATCTCCTTTGGTTCCTGGGTCGGCCGGACGCGGCGCGCCAGCACAGTGAACAGGCGATCGCGAATGCCGAGAAGATCCGCCATCCCTTTACGCTCGCCTTCGCGCTGGTGTTCGGCGCCTATCTCTGCCAGCATTTGCGCGACGTCGAGGGCACGCGCGATCACGCCAACCGTGCCATGATCATCGCGACCGAGCACAATTTCCTGCACTGGAAGCAGCAGGCGGCGATCCTGCGCGGGTGGGCGCTGACCCAGCTCGGCGAGGCCGACGAGGGCATCGGCCAGATGCGCTTCGGCCTCGACGAATATGAGGCGATGGATTCATGGCTCGCCGGCTGCTGGTTCCGGTGCCTGCTCGCTGAAGCCTATGCCAAGCTCGGGATGCGGGATGCCGCCCTGCGCGCGCTGGACGGAGCGCTGGCGACCGCGAGGCGGACCGGCGATCACTCCTACCTCGCCGAGGTCTATCGGCTGCAGGGCGAGATCACCCTGTCGGACGGCAATCCGGGATCGTTGCAGGAGGCGGAAGATCTGTTCGCGCTCTCGCTGGAGACCGCGCGCAAGCAGGGCGCGTTGTCCTGGGAGCTCCGAACCGCCGTCAGTCTCGCGCGCCTGTCACATGATGCCGGCAAGCGCGAGCATGCAACGCTGCTGCTGACGCCGATCCTGGGCAAGTTCAGCGAGGGTTTCCTCACGCCGGACCTGAAGCAGGCGATGCAGCTCGTCGACGATCTCGGCGCGGACGTGTCCGTTCGTCGACAGGCCGATCCCGTGTGATGAGCGATCTTGCCGCCGCGCGGGCGCGCTATGTGGAGTTGATTGCGAAACGCGAGCGGATTTCCTCGCCGCGCCTGCTCGGAGCGCTCGCCGCCGTTCCGCGCGAGGATTTTCTGGCGCGGGGACCCTGGCGCATCAAGAGCGAGGCGGCGCGGAGCTATCGGCTGACGCCGGATGCCGATCCCGTTCATCTCTACGACAACGTGCTGGTCGCAATCGACGCGCGCCGCAAGCTCGACACCGGGCTGCCGAGCCTGTGGGCGCATTTCATCGACGTGCTCGACGTCAGGCGCGGCGGCCGTGTCGTGCAGATCGGCTGCGGGCTCGGCTATTTCTCGGCGGTGCTGTCGCACCTAGTCGGATCAAAGGGCAGGGTGCGCGCAATCGAATGCGACGGGCGGCTTGCAGCGCGCGCAGCGAACTATCTTCACGGCTACCGCAACGTCGAGGTGATCAAAGGCGACGGATGCGAGGACATCGGCGAGCCCGCCGACGTGATCATCGTGCATGCCGGCTTCTCGCATCCGCATCCGCTCTGGCTCCAGTCGCTCCGCCCACGCGGCCACCTTCTGGTGCCGCTGACCCAGCGGGACCGCGAAGGCGCCGCCCTCAGGATCACCCGCAAGGGCAAGGGGTTCGAAGCCGAGGCAGTGCAGCAGATCCGGATCTTCCCCGGCAAAGGCCGAGGTGTGACTGCGCTCGACGATCGCGTCGCCGATTGGTGGCAGCGCGCCTCCGCTTTGGCGCCGCTGCGTTTTCGCGGCATCGCGCAGGGGCTGCCGTCGGATGGCTAATGCTTCGTTTCATTTTACCTTGATTGGGAATGTAAGTATCCAGCGCCTTCCGGCGCGGCTATGACTGTGGCTTCGCCATTCGAGCACGCGCCATGCATTCCGTTGCACTGCTGACCGCCAGCTATGCCAAGGATATCGAACGTTTTTCGCTGCTCAGCGAGAGCATCGACACCTGGCTGACGGGATACACGCGGCATTATGTTCTCGTTAACGATGAGGACGTGCCCCTGTTTGCGCGGTTCGCGTCCGACAAGCGCGTCATCGTTCCGGCCTCGCGCTATTTGCCGAAATGGCTCTGGGCGCTGCCGCCGGCGCTTCAGTTCATCAGCAAACGGCGCGTCTGGTTGTCGCTGCTCTCGTCACCCGTGCATGGCTGGCACATCCAGCAGATCCTCAAGATCGCCGGCGTCCTCAACGCGCCCGAGCAGCGGGTCTGCATTCTGGATTCGGACAATCTGTTCTTCCGCGAATTCGACGTCGGTCAATATGCCGGCGGCGAGAAGACGCCGCTGTTCGTCACGCGCAACGGGATCGATGCCGGCCACCCCTTGCATGTGCTGTGGCTCCGTACTGTCGATCAGCTTCTCGGTATCAAGCAGCGCTCGTTCCCCGCCGACGACTATGTCGGAAACGCGCTGGTCTGGGACAAGGACGCCGCGCGCGCGATGACCGACGCCATCAAGTCGGCGATGGGCCTGAGCTGGGCTTTGGCGCTGTGCCGGAAGAAGAAATTCTCCGAATACCTGCTTTACGGAAACTTCGTCGCGAACTCGGCGCAACATCTGGCAAGGCACCGGATCACGGAAGACAGCATCGCGGTCTCGCATTGGGACGACACGCGCCTTGATCGTCCGGCGATCGAGGCGATGATGCATGCCGCCGCGCCCGAGCAGGTCGCGCTCTGTATCCAGTCCTATTCGTCGACCTCGATCGACGACATCCGCGATGTGTTCCGCCTCAGCTCGCGTGACCGTCGCGGACCAAGCCTGTCTCCGGAGGACATGGGGGACGAGGTCCAGTTCGAGGCTCCGAAGACGCGCTGAGACCCGCCGCCTTCACGCGTCCTTCGTGAACTTGCTGATCACGTCCATGAACGGCTTCGGCTTGAACTCGCCGTCGAGCGGCAGAGGGCGGTTCGGCTGCTTGTCCTGGCGGGCGAAGGTGCCGTTGATCCAGCTGTAGCGATCCGAGAGACCCCAGGTCAGGATCGAGCGCACCGGTCCGCTGGTTGAAATCGCCGTCAGCAGGTCATCGACGCGCTTGGCGACGATGGCGTCGCGCTCGGCAAGGCTGCCCGTCAGCTTCTGATCGTCGACGTCGAGCTCGGTGACATACACCTCGAGTCCCCAGGACCGCAGCTCGGTGACGAACTCGGCCAGCCCATGCGTGTCGATCTCGAGTTCGGCATGCAGATGCGATTGCAATCCCACGGCGTGCAAGGGAACGCCCTGGTCGAGCAGATCCATGATGAGGTTGCGGTAGGCCGCGCGCTTGGCGATGAAGGAGTCCTTCGCGGACTCGATGTCGTATTCGTTGATCGCGAGCTTGACGAAAGGATCGGCTGCGGCCGCGGTGCGGAAGGCCAGCGGAATCCAGCCGTTGCCGAGGTGCTGCGTCCAGAACGTGTCGCGCCGGTCTTTCGCACTGCGCGGATTGTCCGGGATCGGTTCGTTGACGACATCCCACGACGTCAGCTTGTCCTTGTAATAGGACGCGACCGTGCCGATGTGATCGACGAAAGCGCGTTCGACGCCTTTGGCGTCCTTGATCTGCTTGGCCCAGTCCGGAATGTCATGATACCAGGCAAGCGCATGTCCGCGCATCGTCAAATCGTTCTGCCGGGCGAAGTCCAGGATGGCGTCGGCGCGTTCGAACGCAAATGTGTGTGCGTCCGGCCGCAGCATCGGCCATTTCAGCTCGAGCACCGGCACGATTTGCGTGCAGTAGGTGCTGATGGCTTCGCCGAGCCTGGGATCGGCTTGCAGGTCCCAGAGCGTGGCCGCGGCACCAAAGCCGGGACGGCGCTGCGCAACTTTCGACGCCGGCAATGCTGACGCGGATGCTCCTGCCGCAAGTGCCGCGGCGCTGCCGAGGAGAAATTCGCGTCTGTCGAGCCTGATCACGGCATTCCTTATCGAGACCACGCGCCATCGTACCAAGCGGTGCCTTGCAACGCCGGGGTTTTCCCTCGTTGGGTTAACTTTGCCATCTACGAAACATGGTTCCTTCTTAGGATCGCCCCCTTCCGTTCCGGGAAGGGCAAATTTAACGCTAACCCGCGAAAACGGCATCGAGGCCGCATTCGCCGCCGGATATCCAGACTTATGTGACACTCTTGGGGGATACTGCGGCGCAGTCCGTTCGCCCCGTCATGGTCCAATTGATGAACGGCCGTCACACTCGCAACAATGTTGCCGGTCCCGTGCCCGCATGCTGAACCGCCATTTCTCCATCTACCTCGTCGCCTACATCCTGCCTGCGGCGGTGGGTTTCTTTGCCGTCACCGCCTACACGCGGCTGCTCACGCCGGCTGAGTACGGCGTCTATGTCGTCGGCATCAGCCTTGCCGGCATTCTGGGCGCGATCTTCTTCGCCTGGATCAAGCTGTCGGTCTCCCGCTATCAGGCGATGTCGGCGGAGGTGGATTTTCGCGGCACGGCAATGGTCGCCTTTGGGCTCACGGCCGCGGTGCTCTGCGCCACCACTCCTCTGGTCTTTCTATTCCGCAGCGATCTCAGCATCGAGCTGCTGCTCGCCAGCATGTTCGTCGCGATCATGGTCAATGCGGTCGATGTCGGCCAGGAGTTCGAGCGCGCCAAATTGCGCCCCTACCGTTTTGCGGTGATTTCGATCGTGCGCAGCGTATCGAGCGTGGGCTTCGGTCTGCTCGGGATCTGGCTCGGCTGGGGCGGGATGGGCTTGCTGGCGGCGTTCGGCCTCGGCTCGCTCACCGGCATCATTCTCAACCTCGTCGGCGACCGCACGAAGATCGCAGGCTTTCAGCGCAGCCAGTTCATGCAGCTGGCGCGCTACGGCCTGCCGCTGACGCTGGCCGGCCTTTCGGTCGCGCTGTACTCGGCCTGTGACCGTCTGATCGTCGCCTATCTGCTCGGCAAGGACGCTGCTGGCATCTTTGGCGTCGCCGCCGATCTGCCGCGGCAGTTCATGGTGATGGTCGCCTCGAGCGTCGCCGCAGCGACCGTGCCCCTGGTGTTCCGGTCGCTGTCGGAGAAGAACAGCGAGACGACACGCGAGCGATTGAGCGAGAGCCTCGAGCTGTTGCTTGTCGTCGTCGCGCCTGTCGCGATTTGGCTGGCGCTCGCGGCCGACCAGGTCGCGGGTACGCTTGTCGGCGTCGATTTCCGCGCCGGCGTCTCGGCGCTGCTGCCTATCCTGGTGCTGGCCCGCTTGTTCGGCATCGCCAACCAATTCTACGTGCAGATCAGTTTTCAGCTCGCCGAGCGTCCCTTCATGCTGGCAGCGCAGTCATTCGTTACGCTGATCGTGAGCGTGGCGCTGATGTTCGCGCTGGTTGCGGGCTACGGCCTCCATGGCGCGGCGCTGGCGACGCTCGCGACCGAGGCGATGGGCTTCGTCGTCGCGGTTGTCCTGATGCACCGTGCCCATCCCATGCCGTTCGACGTCAACCGCCTCGCCGGCGTGGCTGTGTCCGCAGCAGCGATGGCGGCGGCGATCCTCGTCGCGCGATCGCAGGTCGCCGGCTCCGGCCTCGTCCCGCTCGTCGTCGTGAGCCTTGCCGGCGGGTTCGCTTATGCCGCCGCGGCGTGGCTTCTCAATGTCGCAAATGTGCGAACGCTGTCGCTGCGCTTCCTGCGAAGCTTCAATCGGAAGGCGCTGGGCGTTTAGCCGCACCCTGGGGGCCAGGGTGCTTCTTGCTCATACCCGGGAAAACTACGGGCCGGCCGGCGAATATGTCCGCCGCTTGCTGAGGACCGGACGGTTGTGCTGGCTTTCGGCACCGGTCGCGGGGTAGTACAGTCCGGCAAATTCGGCAGGAGCGCAGGCTCCTGACCTGAGCAATGTTGCTCGGCCCGATATCCAGGCACGGATCAATATGAAAATGCGCGGGGCATGACCTCGACGGCCGGGGGCGGCCGCGAGCGACAACCGTGCCTTCTCCAGGTGGCAATTTCGGGAGCAGACCAGTTATGACTCAAAGGACGCCGGAAATCCGCGCATCGGCGCAGTTGCTCGCTCGCTATCGCGAGCCCGACAGTGCTCGCGGTGTCCTCGAACTGGCGATCACGGCGGTGCCGTTCCTCATCATCTGGGCTCTGATCTGGGTCGCTCTTGATCACGGCTATTGGCCGGCCCTGCTGCTCGAGGTACCCGCGGCGGGCTTGCTGGTCCGCCTTTTCATGATCCAGCACGATTGCGGACACGGTTCGTTCTTCCGTGGCCGCGTTGTGAACGACTGGGTCGGCCGGGCCATCGGTGTCATGACGCTGACGCCCTATGGTTACTGGCGGCACAACCATGCCCACCATCATGCCGGCTCCGGCAATCTCGATCACAGGGGGCTGGGCGACATCGATACGTTGACCGTGCGCGAGTTTCTCGCGCAGTCGCGATGGCGTCGAACGCTATATCGCCTGTACCGGCATCCCATGGTGATGTTTGGCGTCGGTCCCTCGTATCTGTTCATCCTGAAGCATCGATTGCCGATGGGGATGATGCGCGGCGGCTGGAAGCCCTGGCTGAGCACAATGGGCACGAACGCCGCGATCGCGGTTCTCGTCGCGGCAATGATCTGGCTGGTCGGCTACGGGCTCTTCCTGCTCGTGCATCTGCCGATCATCGTTCTGGCGGCCTCGATCGGTGTCTGGCTGTTTTACGTCCAGCACCAGTTCGAGCACACATATTGGTCGCATCAAGAGACCTGGAATTTTCACGACGCTGCGCTGCACGGCAGCTCACATTACCAGTTGCCGGGAGTCCTGCGATGGTTCACGGCCAATATTGGCGTCCACCACATCCATCATCTGTCCAGTCGAATTCCCTGCTATCGCTTGCCCGACGTGCTGCGCGACCACCCGCAGCTCGCTGGAATCGGGCGAATAACGCTGCTGCAGAGTCTGCGGACCGTGCGGCTGACGTTATGGGATGAGGAACGGCTGCGGCTGGTCTCCTTTGGAGAGGCAGGCCTGTCCGTCGGCCGTCGGTGACACCTTCGACATCGCCGATCAGCTTCTGGCGGCGTCGGCACTCGGCGCAGGTCCGATGTGTCAACGTTTGCCGCTGGCCGACACCGTCATGGTCGCGGTCTCAAGGCTCTGCTGCCAATATTGCTCGACCTGCTGGACCAGGGCCGGCGGCAACGGAACGTAGTTGAGCGTTTGGGCCTGTGACTTTCCACTGTCGAGCGACCATCGGATGAAGTCGATGGCCGCGGCCGATCTCTCCGGCGATTTCGGCTGCCTGGACATCAACACGAATGTCGTGGCCGTGATCGGGTAGGCATCCTCGCCCGGAGCATTGGTGAGGACGAGATGGAAATCCTTCTCGGCCTTCCAGTCGGCACTTGCGGCTGCCGCCTGGAACGAGGCGGCGTCGGGAACGACGAAATGGCCGGCGCTGTTCTGCACCACTCCGAACGAGATCTTATCGAGCCGCTGCAGGGCATAGGCATATTCCAGATAACCGATCGCGCCCGGAACCAGGCTGACGAGCGAGGCGACGCCGTCATTGCCCTTGCCGCCGAGCCCCACGGGCCATTCGACGGCGGTGCCTTCCCCGACGGTCGTTCTCCACTGCGAGCTGACTTTCGAGAGATAGTTCGACCAGTTGAACGTCGTGCCGGAGCCGTCGACGCGGTGAACGACGGTGATCGGCGTGTTCGGAAGCGCCAGCTCGGGATTGATCGCGCGAAGGGCGGGATCGTTCCAGGATCTGAGCTTGCCGAGATAGATGTCCGCGAGCACCTGCCCGGTGAAATGAATCTGGCCCGGCTTGATGCCCTCGATATTGACGACCGGAACGACGCCGCCGATCACGATCGGGAACTGGATCAGGCGCAGCTTCTCCAGCTCCTTTGGATCGAGCGGCATGTCGGTCGCACCGAAATCGACGGCGGTCTTCTTGATCAGGCCGACGCCGATGCTGGATCCCACCGCCTGATAGCTGACGGTGTTGCCGGTCTTCGCCTTGTAGGTGTCGATCCATTTCGTCATCACGGGCGAAACGAAAGTTGAGCCTGCACCGGTGGTCTCGGCAGCGAAGCTTTGCGTCGCGACGAGCATAACCGTCAGGGCGATCGGTAGCCTGATATGTTTCATCATGCGCGCGACGTTAACAGCACGCCCGGCAAGCCGATGTGGCTTAAGTCACAAAAATGTAATCGAAACAAAAACCATCTGGTTCGGAATTGGGGGTGTTCGGGGCCGGGATTGCACCGCACATCAAGGGGTGGAAGCCGTTCGTCCGGCTGTCCGCGCCGCCTCTCAAGGCGGACATTCTGCCGCAGCGATCTGCCGCCAGCTCCGGGCCAGCTTCACCCGCGGGCGACCCTTCCGCCGGCGCAGGCTGTCGTATATGACAGATTTGTCGCCGGAACGGGCCGAATATCGCCACAGACGGAACGTATGGCGGCTGCGATTTCTTAATCCAAAGACCGCAATCTGATATTTCGACCGGCGGACTGGCATTTCGACCGAGGATGGCATGAAAAACCTGAAGACAACGGCGCAATCCACCGTGGCGATGCGGCGTTGGGGACGTCCCGGAATTGTGAGTTTGGCGGCGATGCTCGCATTTGCGGTGGTGGGGTCGGCGACCGCAGCCAAGCAGGCGCGCCAGACGGTCGAGGCGGTGGCGCCGCGCGAGGCCGGCGAGCCGATCATGGCGATCGTGTCGATCAAGAGCCAGCAGGTCACCTTCTACGACGCCGACGGCTGGATTTTTCGCGCGCCGGTGTCCACCGGCACGACGGGACGCGAGACGCCGGCCGGCGTCTTCGCCATCGTCGAGAAGGACAAGGACCACCACTCGACCATGTATGACGA
>Ga0136846_1238860_pt1 | contig 10987 bp, 9 predicted proteins | sample HopSoiMetagenom2_FD_96841 | JGI IMG/M metagenome (GOLD analysis project Ga0136846, IMG submission 96841) | Grasslands soil microbial communities from Hopland, California, USA - 2 Assembly 2016 (version 4) | ecosystem: Environmental > Terrestrial > Soil > Grasslands | place: USA: Hopland... | reverse complement strand
GAGCAGCACGTGACCGCCAGGGCGGACGATCCGCGCGGCTTCGGCCAGGGCCCTGGCCGGATCCTCGGCGTGGTGGAGCGCCTGCGAAAGCAACGCGACGTCGACGCTGGCGTCTTTGAGCGGCAGCTTCTCCAGCTCGCCGCGTTTCCACTGGATGTTCTTCCGGCGGCGGCGGCGCGCGAGATCCCTCGCACGCGCCAGGACCCCCTCCGATCGATCGATCGCAATCACCTTGCGCGCGAAGCGGCTCGCCTCCAGCGTCAGGTAGCCTTCCCCGCAGCCGAGATCCGCGACGTCCATGGGCGGCAGCAGCTGCGCGAGCGCGCGCCCCCACGCGGCCCAGCTCCGTCCGGGGACGATCTGGCCGCGCACGTCGCCGGCGCCGTGCTCGTCGAAGTTCTCCTTCCGGAGCCTCCGCACCTCCTCGAGCCGGGCATCGTCGGCGCGGCCGGCCGGTGTGACGGCCGCCGACGCGAACTCGTCCTCGAGAAGCGGCCACACGTGATGGAAGCCATTCGCGCCGTCGCGCGCCTGGGGCGCGAGTCGATAGTAGGTAAAGCCCCCGGTCCTCGATTCGACCACGAGCCCGGCCTCCTTGAGCAGCCCCAGGTGCCGCGAGACGCCGGACTGTGCCAGGCCCAGGATGCCGGTCAGCTCGGTCACATTCAGCTGCTCGAGCGACAGCACGCGCAGGAGCCGGAGCCGCACGGCGTCGCCAAGCAGGCGGAACAGGGGCGCGGCAGAAGTCACATCTATAAATCTACATCAATGGATGGGCATATGGCAAAGCGGGGCGGCGTACAAGGCGTATACTGGTGCCTTCTCCACGATTTCAGCAGTCCGGGTCTGTAGATCCGCCACATGGAGTTCCTGATGTTCATCCGCACAGCCGCCGCAGCGGCCCTGGCTTCGACCGTGCTCTCGACCGCGACGTCAGCCGCCCCGCCGCAAACTGCGCCGCAGCCCACGATCCAGCAGCAGAACGAGGAAATGATCAAGGAGCTGCGCGCGATCCGTCAGCTGCTCGAGCGGCTGACCGAGCCCCAGGGCGCGCCGCAGCCGCAGGTTGCGAAGGTCTCGAATCTGGGAGGCTACTCGCTCGGACGCCCGGATGCGCCGCTCACGATGGTGGAGTTCACGGACCTCCAGTGTCCCTACTGCCGCCAGTTCGCAACCACGACGTTCGATGAGCTCAAGCGCAACTGGATCGACACGGGCCGGCTGCGTTACATCAGCCGCGACTTCCCGCTCGAGTTCCACCAGCAGGCGATGAAGGCCGCGAGAGCCGCGCGCTGCAGCGGCGAGCAGGGCAAGTTCTGGGAGATGCGCTGGGCGCTGATGCGCAACGCGAACCTGTTGTCACCGGCATTCATCACGAAGACGGCGTCGGATCTGAAGCTGGACGGCGACACGTTCGCTGCGTGCACGGCGAGCACCAGGTTCGATGCGGCGATCCAGGCCGACATGGTGGAAGCTGCGAACGTCGGCGTCACAGGCACACCAACGTTCGTCGTCGGCCGCACGACCCCGTCCGGCATCGAGGGACCTGTGATCGTCGGCGCGTTGGAGTATGCGAAGTTCGACGCGAGACTGAAGCAGGTGCTTGCAAAGTAAAGGGCTCAGGACTTACGGCTCAGGACTTACGGCTCAGGGCTCAAGGGGCCCCAGGGCCTTGAGCCAGCCCTGAGCCCTGAGCCGTAAGCCCTGAGCCCTTTACCATACTCGGCAGATCGGCTGATTGATCATCTTGGCCGCCGGCTGGCAGCTGAAGGCCTTCTGAAATTCCGGGAAGTTCGAGACGACGCCGTTCGCGCGGTATCTGCCTGGTGAATGCGGGTTCGTCTGCGCGTGCAGACGCGCGATCTCGTCCTTGCGGTTCTCGCACCACATCTGGGCCCATCCGACGAAGAACCGCTGCTCGGGCGAGAAGCCGTCCGCCTGCCCGAGTGCTTTGGCTTTGAGTTGCTCCATCAGCGCCATCCACGCGAGGCGCAGTCCACCGTTATCCGCGACGTTTTCTCCGAGCGTGAGCTTGCCATTCAGCTTCACGTCGTCAACCGCGGTGTAGCCGCCGTACTGGTTTGCAACACACGCGGCATGTTCCTCGAACGCTTTGCCGTCGGACGGCGTCCACCAGTCGCGCAGGTTTCCCTCGGCGTCGAAGCGGCGGCCCTGATCGTCGAAACCGTGCGTCAGCTCGTGTCCGACAACCGCTCCGGCCGCGCCGAAGTTCACCGCGTCGTCGGCTCCCTTGATGAAGAATGGCGGCTGCAGGATGCCGGCGGGAAAGTTGATGTTGTTCTGGAGCGGGTTGTAGTACGCGTTCACCGTCGGCGGTGTCATTCCCCACTCGGTCTTGTCGACAGGCTTGCCGATCTTGGCGAGCTGGCGCCGATACTCGAACGTGTTCGACCGCTGGGAATTCCCGAGCGCGTCGCCGCGGACAATGCGCAGCGACGAGTAGTCGCGCCAGCGATCCGGGTAGCCAATCTTGTTGGCGACCGCGCGCAGCTTGGCTTCGGCCTGGCGCTTCGTCTCGTCCGACATCCACGTAATCTGCGTGATGTCGTCCGCGAGGGACGCTTCGATCGCCTGCACCATCTGCAGCGTGCGCTGCTTGCCCTCGGCGCCGAACGTGCGATCGACGTAAATCTTGCCCAGCGCCTCACCCAGATCAGAGTCGACGGCGTCGACACAACGCTTCCAGCGCGGCCGCTGCTGCTCGGCGCCCGTCAGGGTCTTGCCGTAGAACGAAAAGTTTTCGTCGTCGAACGCCTTCGGCAGCACGTGTGAGTTCCCGTGCACGGTGTGCCAGCGGATGTACGCCTTCAGATCGTCGAGCGGCGTCGAGGAGATCACCTCATCGACGCCTTTCATGAATTCCGGCTCCGTCACGTTGGCGTTCGTGACGGGCGGCGCGTCCGCGTGCTCGAGGTACGTGGACAGGTTCACCGAGGGCATCAGCTTGCGGACCTCGTCCATGCTCATCCGGTGGTAGATGTTCGTTGGATTGCGCCGCTCCTCGCGCTTGAGCGCGCGGCTCGCGAGCGTGGTTTCGATTTTCAGGATGGCTTGGGCTTCGGCCCCGGCGCGGTCGGGCGTGTCGCCGGCAAGCTGCAGCATTTTCGTCACGTGTTCGGTGTACTGCCCGCGCAGCTTCACTGAATTCGCGTCGTCCTTGAGGTAGTAGTCGCGATCCGGCAGGCCGAGGCCGCCCTGGCCGAATATTGCGATCACCTTCGAGGCCTCCTTGAAATCGGGCGCCGCGCCAAATCCGAAGAAAGGTCCGACCCCGATCGTGTGCAGGTGGCCAACGACGGCGGGAATGTCGTTCTTGCTCTTGATTCCGGCAACGCGGCTGAGTTCAGGCTCGAGCGGCTGCAGCTTCTTTGATTCGATCGCCGCTTCGTCCAGGCAGCTCGCGTAGTAGTCGCCAATCTGCCGCATGTCGGGGGCGCTCGTCGGCTTCGCGGCGTCTTCCAGTATGTTCTTGAGGATCTCGAGGTTGCGATCCTGCAGCTCTTCGAAGCGGCCATAGCGCGGTTGATCCGGCGGGATGGGGTGCTTTGCAAGCCATCCACCGCACGCAAACTGGTAGAAGTCGCTGCACGGATCCGCCGAGCGATCGAGGGCGGCCAGGTCGATGCCGGATCGACTGACCATCGGCTGATCCGTCGGTTCCTGTGCGCGGAGCCCCGCGTCAGCAAACACCATCAGCGCCGCGAGCGGCACCGCAAGGGTCCAGAAGCCGTTCTTCATCATCGTCATAACGTCTGTGTCCCCGGGTCATAATGCGGCCATGACTCGCCGCGGCGTTTCAGTCTATCCCAGCGCGAATGCAGAGGCAGGGCTGATCCTGGCGCACGGGGCCGGCGCGGGACAGAAGAGCGCATTCATGGTTGCTGCGGCACGCGCACTCGCGGCGCGCGGCATCGTCACCGGCACATTCGACTTCCCCTACATGGCGGAAGGGCGCAAGGTGCCGGACAAGGCAGCGGTGCTCGAAGAGGCGTGGCGCGATGCGATCGCCGAGGCCGCAGCCCGGCCGTCGGCGTTTGCGGGTCTGCCGCTGTTCATCGGCGGCAAGTCGATGGGAGGCCGCATCGCATCGCAAGCGGCGGCCGAGCGGCCGCTTCCAATTGCAGGACTCGTCTTTCTTGGATACCCGTTACATCCACCAGGGAAACCGGATCAGCGGCGTGACGCCCATCTTCCGAGCATCCAGCTGCCGATGCTCTTCGTGCAAGGCGGCCGCGATGCGTTCGGGACCGCCGACGAGATCCGTGCACTGCTCCCCCGCCTGCCCGCCGCGACCCAGCTCTATGAAGTCGAAAGCGGCGACCATTCGTTCAAGGTTCCGGCGCGAGTGGGAACGCCGTCGGTCGTGATGGACGGGATCTTCGACGCGGTCGCCACGTTCATTCAGTCCGCAGCACGCTCATAGGATCCGATCGGCGGGCCCGTCGTGCCGGAACCAGGCGCGAGCGTCATGACAGCCGCGGCGGTGAAGCCTGGCACGCGCAGCAGGGCGTGAAACGCGTACCGGAGATCGCGCATCTACTTTCCGCCTCCCTTGCGTCGCACTGCAGTTTTCAAGGAATGGCGCTCGTCCGCTTCTTCGATCGAGTGCGAGTGCGTGACGCTCGCGTCTTTCTTCGCCATTACCGCGAGCCGCTGGTAGAACTTGTGGAGCACGTGGAGCTCTTCTTCCGAGAGGTCTTCCACGTCGATCAGCCGGTTGCTCGCCCCTTCGATCGCGGCGACCAGTTCATTCAACTTCAACTGGAGCGCGAGCGAGTCCTTGTTCTGCGATCGCTGGATCAGGAAGACCATCAGGAAGGTGACGATGGTCGTACCGGTGTTGATCACGAGCTGCCACGTGTCGGAGAACCCGAAGAGCGGACCGAGTGCCGCCCACGCGATAATCACGCCGCAGGCAAGCCCGAACGCTGTACTGCTGCCCGTCCACCGCGTGACCGCCGTCGAAAACTCCTCGAACTGCGGGCCGAGCGCGCCGTGCCTCCGTCGCGGCATTTCCACCTCCGAGGCATCACTATTACATGATCCTTCGTGTCGGGGCTCCGAGGTGAAGGCACCAGGGCGGCAAATGGCGGAGGCGGCGAATGCCAGAACGATCCGGATACGTCTTATAGTGAAGGGATGGCCCCTGACACGATGACGCAGGCGCGCAGCCGCCACCGCGATGAAATACCCGAACGCTTCAAATGGAATCTCCACGACATCTACCCTGACTGGAATGCGTGGGAGGGTGCGTACAAGCAGCTGGATGCGGGCATCGACCGGTACGCGGCGCTGAAGGGCACGCTCTCGCAGGGGCCGCACCGCCTGCTCGAAACTTTTCAGCTGTCGGAGGAGCTGGACCAGTTGGCGTATCGCGTGTGGTATTACCCCTCGCTGCAATACGACCAGGACCAGCGCGATAACATCGTCAATGCAAAGAAGCAGCAGGTCCAGCTGCTGTTCGCCAGGCTGGGCCAGGCGGGGTCCTGGTTCAATCCCGAGCTGCTGGCCGTTCCGCTCGAGACCGTCCGCGGATGGATGCGCGACAACCCGGCCCTCCGTCTCTACGAATTCGCGATCGAAAACCTGTACCGCCAGCAGGAGCACGTGCTCGACGAGTCTGGCGAGCGTTTGATGTCGCTGGCGAGCCGGCTCGCCGCGTCGCCGAACGAGGCGTACTGGGCACTCTCGACCGCGGACGCGAAATTCCCGTCGATCACCCTCTCGACCGGCGAGACGATCACGGTGTCATACGGCCAGTACCGCGCGATTCTGGCGACCCGCCGCGAACAATCGGATCGCGAGAAAGCCTTCACCGCGCTGCACGACACCTACAAAGGCTCGTTGAACACCTACGCGACGCTGTACAACGCGGTCTGCCAGCGCGACTGGTTCCAGGCACGGGCACGCGGCTACACGAGCACGCTCGAAGCCGCGCTCCACGGCGACAACATCCCGACCTCGGTGGTCGAGAACCTGATCGAGACAACGCGCGCGGGAGTCGCGCCGCTTCGGCGCTACCACCAGCTCCGGCGGCGCGTGTTGAAAGTTCCGTCGTACCACGTGTACGACTTCTCGATTCCGCTCGTCACGTTCGACAAGAAATACAACTACGAAGATGTGCTCGACTGGATCACGTCGTCTGTCGCCCCGCTCGGCGCCGAATACCAGGCGCGCATGCGCACCGGTTTCAGCGGAGGGTGGATTGACGTGTACGAGAACGAAGGGAAGCGCTCGGGTGCGTACTCGGCTCCCGTCTACGGCACCCATCCCTACATGCTCCTGAACTACACCGATACGCTGGACGACGTGTTCACGACCGCGCACGAGATGGGCCACTCGATGCACACGATCCTGTCGCACGAGACGCAGCCGTTCATCTATTCGAGCTACACGATCTTCGTCGCGGAAGTGCCGTCGACGTTGTCGGAGGCACTGCTGCTCGAGTACATGCTCGCGCACTCTACCGATCCGATCGAGCGGATCGTTCTGCTGCAGCACGCGATCGACAACATCACGGGGACGTTCTATACGCAGGTCCTCTTCGCGGATTACGAGCTGCGCGCGCACCGCCTCGCCGAACAGGATCAGCCGATTACCGCGGAGATCCTGACCGAGACCTACACGCAACTGCTGAAGGACTACTACGGCGACGCGGTGGACCTGAACCCGCTGACCGGGCTCACGTGGGCGCGTATCCCGCACTTCTTCAACTCGCCGTACTACGTCTACCAGTACGCGACGTGCTTCGCGTCGGCGGCGCGCCTGGCGAGAGAGATCACGGCGGGGGGCGCGAACGCCGCCGAGGCGCGAGAGCGCTACCTGACGCTCCTCAAGTCAGGCGGGAACGACTATCCAATGGAGCAGCTGCGCAAGGCGGGCGTCGATCTCAGTCAGCCCGACACGGTCCGCGCCATTGTCGATCAGCTCGAGGGCCTCGTGTCGAGACTCGAGCGCGAACTCGCGAACGTCCAGTAGCTCTTGCGGTGATCTGCCGCGGCGACGGGTCGCGCGGCGTGCTCTGCGTAAGGTCGTCGTGGCACGGCAACTCGTCTCAACCGGTTGTTCGCGGCTGACCTGCGCCACGGTTGTGCGGGTGCATCAGCGTGTATCGGCCGCAACCGCGCCCGGCGGCCGGTGATACCGGACCGACAACACGGCCGTCCCAACGAGGACCGCGGCGGCTGACGCATACGCTGCGCCCTCTCCCATCCACTGCAGGGCGCCGTTCCCCCACACCGGTCCGAGGGTCCGGCCGAGGCTTTCGAGCGCGCCGGCCGCGCCCTGCACGCGTCCCTGTTCGTGACGTCCGCCGGCGGCGCTCACCAGTGCGATCAGGGATGGATTCGTGAGGCCGATACCGATGGCGCCGGGCACCAGCATCGCGACGAATACCGCGAACGAGTGCGTCAGCGCGCTTCCGCCCCATCCAGCGGCGGCGAAGAGCAGTCCGATCGTCAGCGTCCGGCGCTCGCCGATCTTCCGGACAATCGGACCGACCATCGCGGCCTGCACGATCACGCCGAGGAACCCGAACGCCGCGAGAAGATACCCGATATGCGTCGCGTCAAATCCGAAGCGGCGCTGACCGAACAACGCAAACGTCGTCTGATACACCGCGAACGACGCCCAGTACAGAAAGTCAACGGCGAAGAGCACGCGCAGCCCGGGACGGCCGCCGACCTCGCGCAGCGCGCGCCACGGCGAGCCGGCGGACGCGTTCGCACGGTGCACGGTTTCCGGCAGCCACACCCATGCGAGCACCATGGCGACGATGGTGATCACCGCCGCGGCCCAGATTGGCGCGGTGTAGCTGATTCGCGCGAACAGCCCGCCCAACCCCGGACCGATGATGAACCCGAGGCCGAAGGCAGCGCCCAGCATGCCGAACAGTCGGGCGCGGTTCTCGTCGGTGGCGATGTCGCCGATGTAGGCGCGCGCGGTCGTGATGTTGCCGCCCGACAGCCCGTCAACAATCCGGGCCGCGAACAGCATCGCCAGGCTGTGGGCAAGCGCGAGCATGACGAAGCTGACGACGGTGCCCAGCAGGCTGAAGATCAGAATGGGACGCCGCCCCCACTGGTCTGACCAGTGACCCAGGATTGGGGACGCGATCAGCTGGCTGAGCGAAAACGAGGCGAACAACAGCCCGATCGCGAGCGGCGAGGCGCCGAACGTCTCGGCGTAGAACGGCAGCAGCGGAATGATGATGCCAAATCCAATCAGGTTGACCAGGATCGTCAGAAAGATGACGAGGAGCGGCCGGCTCACGGCTTCACCGTCACGGCCTTGATGACGACGGGTGCGACCGGCACATTCGCCATCCCGCCCCGGTCCGACGTCGGTGTGGCGCCAATGCGGTCGACGACGTCCATCCCCGCGATGACGCGGCCGAACACCGCATACCCGAACTCCTCCGGCGAATAGCCGGTGAAATCGAGCGACGTGTTGTTCGCCAGGTTGACAAAGAACTGCGAAGTGCCGCTCCGCAGCGCTCGCGTGCGGGCGACCGCCACGGTTCCGCGCCGGTTGCTGATCTTGTGGTCGGCCTCGTTCTGAATCGGCGGCCGGGTGCGTTTTTCCGCGAGATCCTCGGTGAAGCCGCCACCCTGGATCACGTATCCGGGCACAACGCGGTGGAAGATCGTCCCGGGATAAAAGCCATCCCTCACATATTGCAGGAAATTCTCAACGGATACCGGCGCCTTGTCCTTGAATAGCTCGATCGTGATAGACCCGGCGGAGGTCTCGACCACGACCACGGGGTTCCCTGGCGCAGGCTGCGGCGATGAACTCTGGGCTGCGGGTGACGCCTGCATGAGCGCAAGCGTCAGGCACACCATCCACGTCATTGCGGTTTCCCTCCCTGGTGCTGGCGTTTCAGTGTACTCGCGTCGGCTGGCACGCCGGTAGCAATGCGCCGGACGCACGGCTTTTCAAAAGGTGTGACACATCTTGCGAGACGCCGGGCAGCGGTGCGTGGACGGCCAGCAATTCCTGCGAAGTTGGAGGCTCGGACCACGTTCGGCCGTGATGCTCCCTGATGGTCGGTCCCGAACAGACGACGTCCGCATGCGGGCGGTTGAATGTCGTCGATGGATCCGATTCAAAAGGGTGGATCGCTCGGGTTCAGGAGGGCACCGCCACCCGGGGCGGCTCAACGGGTGGGCTACAATAATGTGGTCTTCACCGGAGGCAAATCCATGGTGACGGAGCTCGAGAGCGAACAAAAGGAGCTCGCGGCCTTCATACGGGCGGGCTCGACGCGCGGACCCCAGTGCTTCGGCAGCTACTTCGACGAGAAGGGGGGATCGTGCGCACTCGGCGCGGTATACGACGGCGTGTACCACCTGCCGCGTCAGCACGGCAAGCTCGTCCCGGATCATCTCGAGCGGCTGTTCCGCTGTCTCGACGAAGTCACGAAGCGCTGCCCGCACGAACAATGCGCGAAGCGATTGCCGCTCGCCCCGATGATCGTGCACCTGAACGACGACCATCGCTGGACACGCGAGCAGATTGCCGACTGGCTGTCGCAGGAGTCAACGACGACGTAAACGTGTGTATCTGTCGGGTCTGCTCCCCAACATGTCTTTCCTCGACCGTTTCAAGCTCCAACCCAGGTACAAGTCCGTGGACCCGGATCTGCGGGTCGCGGGTGTACAGGAGTTGAGCGACTCTACGGAGGACACGGCCGTGCTCGCGGCGTTGGCGCGCGAAGACACGGATGTGCGTGTCCGCCGGGCGGCGGCGGCACGCGTCGGCGACGTGTCGCTCCTCGCGGCAATCGCCTCCAGCGAGAATGACGGCGACCTGCGGCACGAGCTGCTGGACCGACTCGCGCGGATCGCGGCGTCGAGCGATGAGCCCGCTGACGCCGCACACGCACTCGGGGCACTGGCAGATCAGAAGCAGATCGGAACGGTCGCGAAGTCCTCACCGCTCGAATCGATCCGGCTCGATGCCGTGGGACGGATCACGGATCTCAAGGTGCTGAGCTCCGTGGCGCGGAATGGGACCGATGCGCGAGTCGCGGCAAGCGCGGCAGAGCGCATCCAGGATCCGTTGGAACTGCTGAATGTCGCAGTCAAGACGGAGCACAAGGAGGCGGGCATCGGCGCACTGGAACGTGCCGTGCACATTGCCGCCCCCGATCGCGCGACGCTGGACGACCTTGCGTCGCGTGCACGAAACAAATCAGTCGCAAAGAGGGCACGGGCGATGATTCAGGCCATGGACGAGGCGGAGGCCGCACGGCGCGCGGCGCTGGAACAGCATCAGCAGCGGCTCGCGGGCGTACTCGCCCGCGTCGAGGCGCTCCCAAGCGCCGCATCCTCTGCGCATGCCGCATCGGCGCTGGCGGATGCCGAACGCGAATGGCACGAGCTGTCGTCGAACGCGCCAATGGAGCTGAGTGCTGACGATCACGCGCGCTTCGCAGCCGCGAGCGCTGCGGCTCGGGAGGCGATCGATCGCGCGGATCGCGATGCAGCCGCCCAACGCGAACGCTCCGAACGGATCGCGACCGACCGTGCGGCGCGCGAGGCGCTCTGCGAGCGCGTCGAAGCACTGAAGGGTGAAGAGACGCTGGACGAGGTCGCGAAGGCACGCGGGGAATGGGAAGGGCTGCCGGTGATCGAAGGCGACACGTCGTCGCCGGATCCGGCGCTTGTCGGACGGTTCACCGAGGCGTGCCGCCGCGCCGAGGCGCGTCATGCGAACCGGCAGGAGCTCGATCGGGCCGCGGGCCGCTTCGCGGAGCTCGCCAGGGAAGCCGAAGATCTCGCCGCTCTCGAGGACAGCCCCGCATACGCGTGGGACTCGATCTCGCGCGAGTGGAACGACCTGAAGGGGCGCGTCGAACAGATCGACGAGGCGACGGCGCAGCGGTTCGCGACTGCAGAAACGACAATCCGCGGACGCGCCGACGCGAAGCGGGCCGCCGCTGAGAAGGTTGTCCGTCAGCAGG
>Ga0136846_1225283_pt1 | contig 10987 bp, 12 predicted proteins | sample HopSoiMetagenom2_FD_96841 | JGI IMG/M metagenome (GOLD analysis project Ga0136846, IMG submission 96841) | Grasslands soil microbial communities from Hopland, California, USA - 2 Assembly 2016 (version 4) | ecosystem: Environmental > Terrestrial > Soil > Grasslands | place: USA: Hopland... | reverse complement strand
GCAATGTCGACGTGGCCCGCCGCTCCGATGACTGGCCAGCGAAAGGAAATCGCGGCCCGATAATGGCGGGGGCAACGCGCCGCAAGCCTTTAGACTCGCCGTCATGGCGAAGACACGCGTAGGCATCAACGGTTTCGGGCGGATCGGCCGCAACTTCTTCCGCGCCCATCTCGAGCGCGGCGGCGACTTCGAGCTCGTCGCGATCAACGACCTCGGCGACGCGAAGACGATGGGCCACCTGCTCAAGTACGACTCGGTCCTCGGCCAGCTCGACGAGGACGTCGAGGTGGGCGACGGCGTCATCACCGCCGGCAAGACGGAATTGAAGGTGCTCTCCGAGAAGGATCCGGCCGGTTTGCCGTGGCGCGACCTCGAGGTCGAGCTCGTGATCGAGTCGACCGGCTTCTTCACCGACCGCGACGGCGCCCAGAAGCACATCGACGCCGGCGCGAAGAAGGTCGTGATCTCCGCGCCTGCAACCGACCCTGACGTGACCATCGTGCTCGGCGTCAACGACGAGCAATACGACCCCGAGCACCACCACATCGTCTCGAATGCGTCGTGCACCACGAACTGCGTTGCGCCGCTCGCCAAGGTCCTGCACGACAACTTCACGGTCGAGCAGGGCTTCATGACGACGATCCACGCCTACACCAACGACCAGCAGATCCTCGATTTGCCGCACAAAGATCTGCGGCGCGCACGCGCGGCCGCCATCAACCTCATCCCGACGTCGACGGGCGCCGCCCGCGCGATCGGGCTCGTCATGCCGGATCTGAAGGGGAAGGTGGACGGGATCTCGGTGCGCGCGCCTGTCCCGACCGGCTCGATCACAGACCTCGTCGTGCGCCTCGGCCGCGAGGCCTCGATCGACGACATCAACGGTGCTTACCGCGACGCGGCCGGCGGCGGGCGGCTCGAGGGGATCCTGCGCTACGCCGACGATCCGCTCGTCTCGACCGACATCGTGCACTCGCAGTACTCGTGCATCGTCGACAGCGAGCTGACGATGGCCAACGGCACGATGGCGAAGGTGTTCGGCTGGTACGACAACGAGTGGGGCTACAGCTGCCGGCTCGTCGACGTCGTTTCCAAGATCGCCGCCGACATCCCTGCGTCAGTCGCGGCCTAGGTGCGCCTCCCGCGGTCGGTTCGAGACGCCGGCGTCGGCGGGAAGCGCCTGCTCGTCCGCTCCGACCTCAACGTGCCACTCGAGGACGGACGGGTCGCCGACGACACGCGAATCCGTGCCTCGCTGCCGACGCTGAAGCTCCTGCTGGAACGCGACGCAGCTCGGGTGACGGTCTGCTCGCACCTCGGGCGGCCGAAAGGGGAGGATCCGCAGTACTCGATGCAACCGGTACGCGAACGCCTCCGTCAGCTTCTTGACGACGAGCGCCTGAGCGTTCTCGAGAACACCCGCTTCAACCCGGGTGAGACCAAGAACGACCCCGTGTTCGCGCGCGAGCTCGCGGATGGCAACGATCTCTTCGTCGACGACGCGTTCGGCTCGGTGCACCGCGCGCATGCGTCGACCGTCGGCGTCGCCGAGCTGCTGCCGGCCTACGCCGGCCTGCTGCTCGAACGCGAGCTCCAAGAGCTCGGCAAGCTCCTGGGGGACGTCGAGCACCCGTTCGTGCTGATCTCCGGCGGCGCGAAGGTCGACGACAAGCTCGGCGTCCTCGAGAACCTCGGCGGGAAGGCCGACGCGGTGCTCGTGGGCGGGAAGATGGCCGAGCAGCTGCGCGAGCACAATCCGCTGCCGTTCGACGTCGTGCTTCCGACAGACGTCGTCGCCGCGAGCGAGTTTGCCGCCGATGCCGACGCGAAGGTCGTGCCGTACGACGACCTGCCGGACGGCTGGCTCGGCCTCGACATCGGGCCCGAGACGCAGGGCTCATTTGCGCGACACATCGCAGAGGCGCGCACGATCTTCTGGAACGGGCCGATGGGCGTCTTCGAGTGGCCGCGCTTCGCGGAAGGAACGAGGGCGGTCGCCGAGGCTGTCGCCCGGTCGGATGCTTACTCGGTCGTCGGCGGCGCCGACTCGGCGCGCGCGCTCACGGAGCTCGGGCTCGAGGACGACATCTCCTGGCTGTCGACGGGCGGCGGCGCCGCACTCGAGTTGCTCGAAGGGAAGGATCTCCCGGGCGTGTCCGTCATCCCGGAGGCCTGATGCTGATCGCCGGCAACTGGAAGATGTACAAGGGGCCGGCGGAGACCGCCGAGTTCTGTCTCCGCCTCCGCGACGTGGAGCTCGAGGGCGTCGATGTCGTCATCTGCCCGCCGTTCGTCTCGCTCGCGGTCGCCGTACAGCTGCTTGCAGGAACCGAGATCGCGGTCGCGGCGCAGAACGTCCACTGGGAAGCCGAGGGCGCCTTCACGGGCGAGATCTCCGCGCCCATGCTGCGTGAGCTCGGCGTGTACGGAACGATCGTCGGCCACTCCGAGCGCAGGCAGTACTTCGGTGAGACCGACGAGGCCGTCGCGAAGCGCGCAACTGCCGCCCTCGACGCGGGCCTGTTCGTGATCGCATGCGTCGGCGAGACCGAGGAGGAACGCGACGGCAACCGGACCGAGGACGTTCTGCGCCGGCAGCTATCGGTGCTCGAGCCCGACGACAACCTGGTGCTCGCCTACGAGCCGGTCTGGGCGATCGGGACGGGCAAGACCGCGACGCCGGAGATCGCGCAGGAGGCGCACGCGTTCGTCAAGTCCCAGGTCGATGCGCCCGTGCTCTACGGCGGCTCGGTCAAGCCGGACAACGCTGCCGAGCTGCTGGCGCAAGCCGATGTAGACGGCGCGCTCGTCGGCGGCGCGTCCCTGGAGCTCGACTCCTTCACGGCGATTTGTCGCACGGCTATCCCCTCGTAGCGCTGGTCATCCTCGACGGCTGGGGCTGCGCTCCCCCCGGCCCCGGGAACGCGGTCGAGCTCGCCGACACGCCGAACTTCGACCGGCTCTGGCGGACCTATCCCCACACGACGCTCGTGGCGTCCGGCCAGGCCGTCGGCCTGCCACCCGGTCAGATGGGCAACTCGGAGGTCGGCCACCTGACGATTGGGTCGGGGCGCGTCCTCTTCCAGGACCTCATGCGCGCGAACCAGTCGATTCAGGACGGCTCGTTCTTCGAGAACGCCGTGCTCAGGGCGGCATTCGAACGCGGCGACCGCACGCATCTGCTCGGCCTCGTCTCGCACGGCGGTGTGCACTCGCACATCGACCACGTCAAGGCGCTGCTCACATTCGCGCCGGAGAAGACGTGGATCCACGCGTTCACGGATGGACGCGACGTCTCCCCGCATTCGGCCGTGCGCGACCTCGCCGAGCTGCCCACCGACCGCATCGCGACCGTTGCCGGTCGCTACTACGCGATGGACCGCGACCAGCGCTGGGAGCGTACGCAGCTCGCGTTCGACGCGATCGTCGACGGCACGGGGGAGCACGCGCAGGATCCGATCGAGGCGGTGCGGAGTAGTTACGAGCGAGGGATCACGGATGAGTTCATCGAGCCAGTCGTCGTCGGCGAGCGTCCTCGGCTCGATCCATCGCGTGACAGCGCGATCTTCTTCAACTTCCGGCCGGACCGCGCGCGTCAGCTCACGCAGAAGCTCATCGAGGCAGGAACCGACATCACCACCATGACCAGGTATCGAGCGGATTTGGATGCTCCGGCCGTGTTCGGCGAGCAAGACGTGCACGAGACGCTCGCCGAGGTGCTGGCCGAGCATCATGTCCCCCAGCTGCACGTCGCCGAGACGGAGAAGTACGCGCACGTGACCTACTTCTTCAACGGCGGGCGCGAGCGGGAGTGGACGGGCGAGACGCGCGTGCTCGTGCCCTCACCGCGCGACGTCCCGAGCTACGACCACAAACCGCAGATGTCTGCCGACGAGGTCACGACCCGCTTCGTCGACGAGCTCGAACGGAAGCCCTACGCTTTTGCGGTCGTCAACTTCGCGAATCCCGACATGGTCGGCCACACAGGATCGATCCCGGCGACGGTGAAAGCAGTGGAGACCGTGGACGCGTGCCTGGGCAAAGTTGTCGCTGCGGTGGAGGCGAAGGGCGGTGTCTCGCTCGTCACCGCCGACCACGGAAACGCCGAACAGATGCTCGAGACAGACGGCACGAGCCCGCACACGGCCCACACCACCAACCTCGTCCCGTTGATCGTCACCGACCCCCGAGTCGCCCTTCGAGACACCGGGGAACTGTCCGATCTTGCCCCTACTGTGCTGGATTTTCTTGGTTTCAAGCAACCATTACAGATGACCCAAAAAGGGCTAACGAATCCGCCCTGATCGGGGCTATACTCCGGCACCTTGTCACTTCAGCAACCTGATTTTGGCGTCCTGCGGAAGGCCCAAAAAGGCGATGAGCGGGCGTTTTCTCTCATCGTCCGCGCCTATCAGGTTCCTGTCTACAACTACGTCCTGCGCCTCGTCGGCGACCGCACCCTGGCCGAGGATCTGACCCAGGAGGTCTTCCTCCGCGTCTTCCAGGGGCTCCCGCGCTTCTCGTCCCGCTCGAAGTTCACGACCTGGCTCTTCCAGGTGACGAAGAACCGCGTGCTCGACGAGCTGCGGGCGTCGGAGCGCCGCCCGCGGGCCGTCGTCGCGCTCGAGGACGTGCCGCCGCTCGAGGTCGTCGACGCGCCGATGGAGCGGCTCGAGGCGATCGACGCGGTCTGGCGCGCGGTCGAGGCCCTCAACGTCGACCTCAAGATGGCACTCCTGCTGCGCGACGTCGTCGGGCTCTCGTACACCGAGATCGCCGACTCGCTCGAGATCACGCTCGCGACGGTGAAGTGGCGGATCTACAAGGCGCGCGAAGACGTCCAGGTCGCGCTCGCCCGCGAGGGCATCACCTTCGGCGCCGAGGAAACGGCGCCGCCGCGGGTCGAGACCGCTTCCTAGTCAGCGCGAGTGCACGCGTAACCAGCGCGCGAGGTTCCGCGCCTGCTGCTCGGCCGTAGCCGCAGGGGTCGGCGGCGTCACGCGAGCCGGCGCAGGTGGGGATGACCGGTTGTCGTCGCCGCCGTTGCGGAGCTTCGCGAGGCCCAGCGCCAGCGCGAGCGCCGCGAGCACGAGCGCGGCGGCGAGCCAGAGCGCTCCTCGGCGTCCGCGGACGCTGACCGCGCGGCGTTGTGGCAGTCGCCGTGTTGGTAGCTCGTCGCGTTCGGTCCCGAGCTCCTGCGCCAGCTCGGCGGCCGAGCCGGGGCGGAACCCTGCATCCCGCGCGAGTGCGTGCATGACGGCGGCCTCCACCTCGCGCGGCACGCTCGGCTCGACGTCGGCGACCGGCTCGATCAGCCCGTCCGACTGCTTCGCCGCTAGCTCCCCGAGCGAGGAGAACGCGTACGGCGGCCGTCCCGTCAGCAGTTCATACAGCACCGCGCCGAGCGCGTAGACGTCCGAGGCAGGCGTCGCATCCTCGCCGGCGATCTGCTCCGGTGAAAGGTAGGCGGCCGTGCCGAGCAGCGTGCCGGCTTGTGTCTGGCGTGTCGACTCGGCCGCGCGCGCGATCCCGAAGTCGGCGATCTTGAGCACGCCGTCTTCCCGTACGAGCAGGTTCGCCGGCTTCACGTCCCGATGGACGAGCCCGGCGTCGTGCGCGTGCTGCAGCCCGGCGCAGGCCTGCACGCCGACGTCGACGACCCGGCCGACCGGCAGACGACCGACTTCGGCGAGCGATGTGCCGGGCACGTATTCCATGACGATGAACGGGCGGCCCTCGGCTTCGCCCGCGTCGTAGACGCGGACGATGTTCGGGTGCGAGAGCCGGCCGGCGAGCCGCGCCTCCCGCACGAAGCGCGCGCGAAAATCGTCGTCTAGTACGAGATGCTCCGGCAGCACCTTGACGGCGACGGGCCGCCCGAGCTCCTCGTCGTGTGCCAGGTACACCGTCGCCATTCCGCCGTGACCGAGCGCACGCTCGATCCGATAGCGGCCGGACGAGAGCGCCTCGATCACGTCAATCGTCCCCGTCGTGCTTCTTGTCGTGGCCTTTGTGCTTCCCGCGTCCGTGTTCTTCGTCGTGCTTGTCCTCGTGAACCGGTGCAACGGGCGGAGGGGCGCAGTGCACCCGCGCGACGAGCGCGTTGACCGCGCTCGCCAGCTGCTCCTGCAAGGCGGCATCCACGCGATGCTGGTTGATCGCTGCGATCGTGCGCCGCTGCAGCGTCCGCGCGAGGGTCAGCGCACGGCACGAGTTGCCGGCCGCGAGGGCGGCGGCGACGGCGTCGCTCTGCGTCGCGAGCGAGGACGCTAGCGATCGAGAGATCGTGGGCGGCGGCGGCGCCGCGTGCTGCGTGCCGCCGCACGCGCTCAACGTCAACGCGGCCGCGAGGGCCGCGCCGAGCTCAAGACGTCTCGTTCGGGTCTTCCTCCGACGCAAGCTTCAAGGACCCCTGGCGAACGGTCTCCAGATGCCGCTGTTGGATCGGGATACCCCATTCGACCAGGTCCTGCACGCCGCCGTTGCGCGCGCGCTCGTTCAACGTCTTCAGGATCTCCCAGTGGCCGACCTCGCCGGCTTCGGCCATCGTCAGGAACTCGAACCCGTCGAGTGCGTCCGAGGCGCGGTCGAGGTAATCCTGCATCATCTCCGTCGCTTTCTGCTTGACCTCTCGCGCCTCCTCGAGGATCGCGGTCTTCTTGCCCTCGAAGCTGCCCGCGACCTCGGTGGCGCGCTCCTCGGCCGCCTTGGCCTCGGACTGCATCCGCTTCAGCTCCTGCTCCAGGTCGCCGTCGAGATCGTCGAGCTTGCTCACCTTCTGCGTGGCGCCCTGTGCCGCCATCGCGAGCCCGATCACCTCACCAAGCTTGGATTCGAGATTCGTCAACTCAGCCATGCCAAACCAACCCCTTTCCTCTTTATTCGCCACGCTCGAGTCGAGCCGCGAGTGCCGGTGGCAGTCCGCGCTCGAGCATCTCGCTCTGCGTCTTCTCGATCGGGTATGCAACGCGGTGGAACGCAGCAAACCTCCGCTCGAGGTCGAGCAGGAGCCAGGCGGCGCGAGGATCGCCGTCGCGCGGCTGTCCGACCGAGCCCGGGTTGAGCAGCCAGCGTCCGGAGAGCCGCTGCTCGGTACCGCCCACGGCCAGCCCGCCGGTGACCGCATCCCCGTCGAGCGTTAGCGCGAGCGCGACATGGCTGTGGCCGACGAGCACGAGCGGCGCGTGGGAGAGGTCGAGGGTGGCATGCGCGGCTTCCTCCGTGAGCACGTACTCCCAGACGGGGTCGCGCGCGCTGGCATGGAAGAGCTCGACGCCGTCGTCCGCGGCGTAGGGCTTGAGGCCGGCGAGGAACTCCCGCGACGGCTCCGACAGCACGCTCGCGGTCCAGGTCGCGGCGGCGGCCGCCTCGTCGTTGAAGTCGCTGACGGCGAGCTCACCGAGCACGACCAGGTCATGGTTCCCGACGAGGCAACGGTCGGCCCGGGCCCGCATGGTGTCGCAGCACTCGTTCGGCAGAGGCCCGTAGCCAACGGTGTCGCCGAGGCACCAGACGGCGTCGACCCCCGCAGCGTCGATCTCCGCCAGCACGTGCTCGAGGGCGTGATAGTTAGCGTGGATGTCGGAGATGACCGCGACGCGCATCGCCAGACCCGCGACCATAACCGTCGCTGCTCTCGCGGTCTGGGTCGTCGCGGCCTTCTTCCTGCTGCGCACCAAGGTGCCGGCCGACCTCAATCCGCCGCACCTCGACGCGCGGAACGTCTTCGGCACCGGCGCGACGCGCGCCGGGGCGCGCTTCGACCGCTTCTTCGAGCTCGAGTGGATCATCGGGACGCTGGCGACGTTCGGGGTGCTCGCCGTGTTCCTCGTGCGGGGGCCGTCCCTCGCACGCAGGCTGGGGCTCGGCCCGGTGAACGCGGGCGTCGTCACTGCCGTGTTCATCACGTTCGCGGTATGGGCCGTCAGCGTGCCCTTCGAGATCGCCGCATCGTGGTGGTCTCGCCGGCACGACATCCTCCAGAAGAGCTGGTCCTCGATCGTTTTCGACCCGCTCGGCGGGCTCCTCAGCACGACGGTGTCGACGACGATCGTGATCGCGGTCGCGCTGCTGCTAGCGAGACGGCTGCCGCGCACGTGGTGGCTCGCGGCCGGCGGAATCGTCCTCGTGCTGGCGATCGGCCTTCAGTTCCTCCTGCCGTACCTGCAGCGTCTCGGCACGCACCCGGTGCGCTCGCGGCAGCTCGCGGCTCAGGTTCGGACGCTCGAACGGCGCGAGCACGTCGGCCGCCCGGTCGTGCGCGTTGCGCCGGTCTCGGGCGACACGAGCGCGGCGAATGCCTACTCGATCGGCATCGGGCCGTCGCGCAGCGTGATCATCTGGAATACGATGCTCGACGGCCGCTTCACTCCGCGTGAGGTGCGCTTCGTCGTCGCGCACGAGCTCGGGCACCTCGCGCGCTGGCACATCTGGAAGGGCATCGCGTGGGGCGTCCTCTTCGGCCTGCCCATCTTGGGGCTCGTCGCGTACGTCACGGGCCGCCACGGCGGCTTGCGCCGTCCGGAGAACGTCCCGCTCGCGCTCATGACAGTCGCGGTTGCCGGCCTCGTGGTCACGCCGCTCGCAAACGCTGTGTCGCGGCGTTACGAGGCAGAGGCCGACTGGATGGCCGTGCAGGCGACGCGCGACCCCGGTGCCGGGCGGGCGCTCTTCCAGGACTTCGTCCGGACCGATCTGCAGAACCCCGATCCGCCCGGCTGGGTGAACCTTCTCCTCGAGGACCACCCGAGCGCGCTCGCGCGCGTCGAGCAGGTCGAGGCCTGGAAGCGCCTACACCGCTAGTCGTCGTCGTCGGTTCTCGGCGGAGCCTCCGGCAGGTTCCGGATGCCCTCGCGCGTCGACCACTTCGAGTACGAGTCCTGCATCGCCGCCAACAGCTCCTGGAAGAACTGCTGCGACATGTTCACGCGCGACACGACCACGCCGGGGACGTCGCCTTCCTCGATCTCGTGGTCGACCCGAGCGAACGTGATCGTGAACTCATAGGCGGAGAAGGTGACGTTGGCGAAGTTCGCATAGACCCCCGCCATCTGCTCCGGATCGAGGTGGATGTTGAGCTGGCGCTCCTGGGGCTCCTCGTCCACTGCCCAACGATACTACTGGCGTGGAGCCGGCCTTCTCGTTTCGCCGCTTCGGCTACGCGCTCGGTGCGATGTTCGGGGTGCTCGTGTTCGGCTCGATCGCGTTCCACGCGACGCTGCACGAGTCGTGGCTGCAGTCGTTCTACCGCGCGGTCGTCTCGAGCTCGCTCACCGGTCTCGACACGGTGCCGCCCAGCGACTCGGCGCGGATCATCACGATCGTTCTCGTCCTCGCTGGGATCACTATCTTTGCCTACATCGGGTCGCTCCTGGTCGAGGCGATCGCACGTGGAGTGATCGGCGGGACGTTGACAGAGCGGAGGAGGCGAAAGGCGATCGAGGCGCTGCGCGGCCACTACATCATCTGCGGCTTCGGCCGTGTGGGCCGGCGGGTGGCCGAGGAGTTCCGGCACGAAGGCGCGCCGTTCGTCGTGCTCGACTTCAGCCCGGAGGCGAAGGAGGCCGCCGAGGAGGAAGGTGTGCTGTTCCTCGAGGGAAACGGCACCGACGACGACGACCTGCGGGAGGCCGGGCTCGAGCGGGCCCGTGGCCTGATCGCGGCATCGGACGACGACGCGGACAACCTCTACATCGCGCTGTCGGCGCGTGCCGCGAAGCCGGACCTCTTCATCGTCGCGCGCGCCTCGAACGAGGACGCCGCGAAGAAGCTCCGTCTCGCGGGCGCCGACCGAATCGTGCAGCCGTATCAGACGGCCGGACGCACGATGGCGAACCTGATCCTGCGTCCGCAGGTGACGGCCTTCGTCGACATCGTGACGACCGCGTCGGGAGACGACCTCCGCTTCGAGGAGATCGAGGTGACGGCCGCGTCCGGACAGGGCGGCAAGACGATCCGGCACCTGGACATCCGCAAGGAGACCGGCGCGCTGATCGTCGCGCTCCGCAAGCGCGACGGCAGCTTCGACACGACGCCGGATCCCGAGGCCGTGCTGGATGTCGGCGACGTCTTGATCGCCGCAGGAACGGAAGCGGAGCTTCGGCTGCTCGAGCAGATCTTCGCTTCCCGCCAGACGGTTGCGCAGCAGTAGCGCTGTGGAGCGCCTCGCGGGGCGCCTATCCGAGCTGGCCGGCGCGCCGGTCGAGCTCGAGCGGCCGCAGGATCCGGCCCACGGCGACTACGCGACGAACGTCGCGCTCCAGAGCGCGGCGCGGCACCGGCGACCGCCGCGGGAGCTCGCGGCCGAGCTCGCCGAGCGCGCCGCCACTCTCGAAGAGGTCGAGCGCGCGGAGGTCGCAGGACCGGGGTTCCTGAACCTGTGGCTGACGACGGCGTGGCTCGGCGAGGCGCTCGCGGAGATCGGTCCGGATTACGGGTCCGGCTCGGCCGAACGCCGCGAGCGCGTGCAGGTCGAAATGGTCTCCGCGAACCCGACCGGTCCGCTGCACGTCGCGCACGGGCGGAACGGCGCGTACGGCGACTCCGTCGCGCGCCTGCTCGAGTACGCCGGCGACGAGGTTCAGCGCGAGTACTACTACAACGACTCCGGCACGCAGATGGAGCGCTTCCGCGCGTCGGTCGACGCGGTGCGCCGCGGCGAGGAGCCGCCCGAAGACGGGTATCGCGGCGCGTACATCACCGATCTCGCGGCACTCCGCGGCGACCCGGTACCGCCGATGCTCGCGCAGATCGAGCAGACGCTCGAGCGGTTCCGGGTCCACTTCGACAGCTGGGCGCTGCAGAGCGAGCTGCAGCAGCGTCTCGACGACTATCTGCCGCGGCTCGACACGTATGAGAAGGACGGCGCGGTCTGGGCCCGCTCGTCGGCGTACGGCGACGAGGACGATCGGGTACTCATTCGCTCCTCGAAGCAAGGGGGCGGGCCGACCTACCGTGCCGCCGACGTCGTCTACCTCGCCGACAAGCT